>Ga0187894_10007710_pt1 | contig 10038 bp, 9 predicted proteins | sample GBC1701081metaG_FD_136650 | JGI IMG/M metagenome (GOLD analysis project Ga0187894, IMG submission 136650) | White microbial mat communities from a lava cave in the Kipuka Kanohina Cave System on the Island of Hawaii, USA - GBC170108-1 metaG ... | reverse complement strand
CAGACGGACGCCGCGTATGCCAAAGCACTGGGTGTGTCGATCGCACCGCCGCCGAGGCCTTCGCAGTCCGCCTGAAGGGCGAGGCGCTTGAAGCCCGGCAGCAGGGGCTCCTCGGCATCGTCGACTGGCAGCAGGCGGTCGTGCGATATCTCGAGGAGTTCGGAGACAAGAAGAGCCTCGCGGATGACAGGTTTCATCTGCAGAAGCTCGACCCTTATCTCCGGTCCCGACGGCTGGATGCGATCGACATGACGGTGTTGCAGCCGTTCATCCGCGATCGCTAGTCGAAGGATGGGGTCTTGAACGCGACCGTCAATCGCGCACTCGAGGTGGTTCGGCGGATATTGAACGTCGCTTCTCAGGACTGGCGCTGGTTGCGGGCGGTTCCGAAGATTCGCATGCTGAAGGAACCCCGTCGGCGCGTGCGCTTCCTGCGACGCGAGGAGGCTGACCGATTGATCGAGGCCTTGCCAGGGCACATGAAGCCGATCGTGAGGTTCGCACTCGCGACCGGCTGCCGCGCGGGGGAGATCCATGGGCTCGAATGGAGCCGGGTGGACCTCGTCCGCAAGGTCGCATGGCTCGATCACGGCACGACGAAATCGGGCGAGGGTCGCGGCATTCCGCTCAACGCGGATGCCGTGGCCGCGCTCGAAGCGACGCTCGGCCAGCATCCGCGCTGGTGCTTCACCTACGCCGGTCAGCGCATCCACCAGAGCTCGACGGCGTGGGACAAGGCGAAGCAGCGCGCCGGCATCGAAGACTTCCGCTTCCACGACCTGAGGCACACCTGGGCCTCCTGGCACGTGCAGAGCGGCACTTCGCTGCAGGAGCTGATGGAACTGGGAGGCTGGAAGTCGTACGAGATGGTGCTGCGCTATGCGCACCTGGCGCCGGAGAAACTGAGCTCCGTCGCCGGTCGCATCGAGCGGCGACCGGCTCAAGCGATTACGGTCGCGCCGCCATCGAAAAACGTAGCAGCGAACGCTACGTTTTCGCTACGTTCGCTGCATTGAGCGCCGCGATGTGTTGTAAGTACTTGAAGGAATGGCGCGCCCGGAGAGATTCGAACTCCCGACCCCCTGGTTCGTAGCCAGGTACTCTATCCAGCTGAGCTACGGGCGCGTGGCGGGCGCGCATTCTAGCAGAGGATGCCGTGTTTGGTGAGGGCCGGGCGGAGTCGGAAATCGTAAGTGTTTCCTCGGGTTGCATGCGTTGCTACCGACCACCACTGCCGGGGTGCACGCGCTGAGAGTGAAACGCCAATCGGACGGCGGGATGTTGGCGGTTGGCCGGATCCGGGGCGACGACGCTGAGAAGTCGCATCGGTTCTACACAAAACCGGACCTGGGACACAGCGGATCGGCCGGCTGTTTGCGCCTGCGCCCGCACCCGGTGTAGTCTCGAAAGCACCTATGCACTCGGGCACCCGACACCTCCGGAAGCAGTTCGCCCGCATCTGCTGGATGCCGCGTCTCGCGCTGTCGATCACGCTTGGGTTCTTCGTCGCTGCCGGCCTCGCGCACTCGGCCCACCTGCACAAGGACGATTCCCGCCAGAGTGGCACGCATGCCGTGCATTGCGGCCTGTGCATCCAGCTCGACCGGGCTGCAGCGCCTCCCGCGGCGCCCCGCCTGCCGGAGCTTGACGGCAATTTCCTGCGACTCTCCGTGGCGCGGCCGGTACTGCCGGTCGTTCGCCGACTTTCGCACCCGTACGACGCGCGCGGCCCTCCGCCCGCTCTCTAACCGGCGCCGTTCCAGGCGCAGCGCCATTCATTCGTTGCTGACGCGCGAGCCGCGGCCCGACCTGCGGTCGCGGCGCGCGTCTTTGGTACGGGAGCTCATTCAATGTCTTACTTCAAGATTCCGGTCGCGCTCGCGTGCGCACTGGCGCAGGCGGCCATCGCCGCCGAGCCTGGCCATCGTGAAGCCCTCGAGGCCGTCGTGGTGACTGCAACACCGCTCGGCACCAGTCCGCTCGAAACAGCCCAGCCGATTTCAGTCGTGACCGGCGAGGACCTGGTCCGGAATGTGTCCACCAGCCTCGGCGAAACCCTGTCCGCCCTGCCAGGCGTGACCTCGACCTACTATGGCCCGGTCGCAAGCCGACCCGTGATCCGCGGCCTCGGCGGTTATCGCGTGCAGATGCTGAACGACGGCATCAGCTCCATGGACGTCTCCAATCTCAGCGAGGACCACGCCGTAACGATCGAGTCCGCCCTCGCCGACCGCATAGAGGTCCTGTACGGACCGGCGGCGCTGCTGTACGGCAGCGGCGGTTCGGGCGGCGTCATCAACGTCGTGAACGGACGCCTGCCGGAGGCGGCGCTGGACGAGCCGTTCGAGCTGACCGCGGAGGTCCGGGGCGACACGGCGCTCGACGAGCGCACCGGCGTCGCGGCAGTCGGTGGCCAGGTCGGCGGCCTGTTCGTCCGCGTGGACGGCTACTCGCGTGAAACGGACGACGTGAGCATCCCGGGCGACCAGACGTCGAAGCGCCTGCGCGAGCAGCTTGAAGCCTCAGGCGGCGAGATCCTCGAGGGGAACGGCAGCGTGCCGAACACGGCGAGCGACAGCTCGGGCATCGGCGCCGGCGTTTCGTGGTTCGGGGATCGCGGATCGATCGGTGTCTCCGCGGACCGCTTCGAGACGAACTACGGCCTCGCGCCCGAGGAGGAAGCATTCATCGACATGGAGCAGGACCGCTACGACCTCAAAGGTCGGCTCGATTTCGCCGACACAGGCGTCCAGGCGCTGAAGCTCCGTGCCGGCTACGTCGACTATACGCACACGGAGTTCGAGGGCCCTGCCGAGCCGGGTACGCTCTTCTTCAACACGCAGTACGACACGCGTGCATCGCTCGATCACTCCTTCGGCGAGGGTTGGCGTGGCACCGGCGGCGTGCAGTACGCGCACCAGGACTTCGAGGCCGAGGGTGAGGAAGCCTTCGTGCCCCCGTCGATCACCGAAACGATCGGCCTGTTCGCCGTCGAGGAGCACGAACTGGGCGACTGGACGCTCCAGGCCGGCCTGCGCCTCGACAACCAGCAGATCACGCCGGAGGCCGCGAGCGGGCTGCCGGACTACGACGAGGATGCAATCAACTTTTCACTGGGGCTGGTGCGGCGGTTTGCGGAGCGCAACGCGCTCGCGGTCAATTTCACGCGCACCGAGCGGCATCCACAGGCCACCGAGCTTTACGCCGATGGCTTTCACGCCGCGCTCGGGCGCGTCGAGGTCGGCGACTCGACGCTCGGCAAGGAAACCGGTTACACGCTCGACGTCGCGCTGCGCAGCATCGGCACCGGCATCCGCTGGAACGTCGGCGCGTTCTACAACAGCTACCAGGACTACATCTTTGTGGCGCCGACCGGCGAGATCGATCCGGACGAGGGCGTACCGGTCTTTGCGTTCCAGCAGGAAGACGCGGACCTCTACGGCTTCGAGGCGCAGCTCGATTTCCCGATCGCCGCGGTTGCGACCGGCGATCTCACGCTGCTGCTGAAGGGCGACTATGTACGCGGCAAGGTAAGTGGCGGCGACGACCTGCCCGCCATGCCGCCGTTCCGGGTCGGCGTTGGGCTCGACTACGACGTCGAACGCCTGCATTTCGGGATGGAGGCGACCTGGCACGACAAGCAGGACAAGGTGGCCGAGAATGAACTGCCCACCGATGGCTTCACGTTGCTGTCGCTGGAAACGAGCTATCGCTGGACGGTCGGTCGGGGAACGCTGTTCGCTTTCCTGAAGGGCACGAACCTGCTGGACGAGGAAGCCCGGCAAGCCAGTTCGCCCCTGAAAGACATCGTACCGCTGCCCGGAAGGAGCCTGCACATGGGGGTACGCCTGGAGATGTAGTCCGTGTCAGGGAACCGGGCGGCAGCAAAGCAGGCACGGCGTGGCATGCTCGCCAAGGCACGCCCAATCCAGGTGCTCGGCTGGTCCGTGGCAGCGATGCTGGCCGCCACGGTCCTCGGGCTGGCCGTGTTCGACCGCCGGTCCGATCCGCTGTGCGCCACGCGCTCGCAGCGCGCCCTGATCCAGTCGGAGCTTGCGCGCAATCCGCGGGTGTGGTTGGTCGATCTCGCGCACGACATCCATGTTGCGGAAGCAGTGATCCTGGACGCACTGCCGGACCCGGAGCGCGTGGGCGTGCGCGGGAGCGAATTGCCGGCAGTCTGGAAACTGCTCCGCCAACGGGCGGATCTGGTGCTGGCCCTGCACAACGGGAAGCACACTTGGCGCGTGCGGGGATCGTTGCCGGAACTCACGCTCGTGAAGCGCGGCGATTGGCACGTCGGCGAAGACGCAGACACCTTGAGCGGCCGGATCTCGATCCTGGACGTCGGCGTCATCTATGCGATGCCCGCGCGACGTGAGGACGATCCGGCGTGGTCAGTCATCTTCCTCGATCGCGGCGGGGAGGTCCTGTTTCAGGTCGCGCCCACGGCTTCGGCCGCGACGGATCGGATAGAGGCTTCCCGAGCGAAGCAGGAGCTCCTGCGTAGTTTTCAGGCGCTGCCGCAGGTCTGCCGGGCAGCAGGCTAGCGACCGGCCGTTCCTGCGGCCTGCTTTTGCGCCGCGATTGAAAACCTGTCGGGCCCGGCGTCGACCTCAAGGGTCCGGATGCGACGCCGGCCCTAGCCGAGGCGGGGCAGCACGAACGCGAACAGCGCGCCGGCGGCGAACATCGCCGCCGCGATTCCGTACAACCAGTGACTCACCGCCCGCAATCGCACGCACTGCCTGGCCGCGGCGGGATCTGCCGGACAAGGCAGCCGCCGTGCCCACCAGAGCACGGCACCGGCGACGATCAGCAATGCGCCGGCGAGGCCGAACACCAGTCCCTTTCGCTCACTGAGCCAGACGAGTTGCGGGAAGGCAGTGACGAGGCTCACGAGGGTTGCGCCGGCGCCGAGTGAGACGAGCACGGCCGGCAGCACGCAGCACACCAGCGTCGCCGTACTCGCAAGCAGCGCGGTAGCGGCCGCACCGACGCTGCCGGCCTGCGGGTCGCTCACGGCTTCGCCGCCCGTTCGCCACGGATCGCGGCGAGCGGCCGCTCGGTGCGGGCGATGGCGGTGACGTCGTAGCCCGAGTCCTTTAGCGCTTCGCGAAGCCTCTCGTCCGGGATGTCGGCATCGGGCTTCGTCGCCACGGCGACCAGCCGACGCTCGAGGTTGACGTACACGTCGTCCGTCGCCGGGTTCTTGCGCAGCGTCTTCTCGATGCCTTGCGCGCAGAATCCGCAGACCAGGCCGTTGACCGTCATCTCGATCGTCGCCGCGTTCGCACCGGCGGCCGTGCCGAGCGCCGCGAGCAGCAGCAGTGATTTCAACGTTTTCATCGTTGTCTCCTCAGAAAATGAACATGACCATGGCCTGGAGCTTGCCGTCCTGCGTGACGCCCGCCTCTACCCAGGCGCTGCGCTTGAACAGCCGCAGTAAAGCGGCGACTTCGGTTCCGTCAGTCAGCCCGCCGGTAGTCTCGCGCGCCTGTAGCACGAACCAGACTGCGAGCTCGTCCGTCTCGTGTAAATACGGCGCGAAGCCGACCTGGAGCGTGTCGATGCGGTGGCTGAACGCACTCGACTCGTGCCAGTCGGTGCGCAGCGACGCATACACGCGGCGCGTCTCGTAGTCGACCTGGCCGCCGGCGTTCCAGGCGGTCAGGTCGCTGCCGTCGTCGCCCGCGCTCGCGCGGCCGATGCCGCCCCAGACGAAGACGTTCGCCTGCGCCGCCGGCAGGTTCCAGCGCTTGGGCAGGAAGTTCGCTCGCAGGTAGGTGATGTCCCGCGACCGGTCGTCGAGCTCACCATCGAGCGCGAGATGACCGCCGCCGAAGGAATAGCGATAGCTCGGCGCGTAGGACACCTGCACCTCGGTCATCGTGCCTGCGCCGTATTCGGCCATGGCCGTCGTGCCGTGTGCGTAGGCGATCGGCTTGGCGTTGGCGGCGAGCGGCAGCGCCGCCAGCGCCAGCGCGCAGGCCCAGCGCCTGCAGTTCTTGAACATGATGTCTCTCCCGAAATCGTGGACAGGCCTCGCCTGCGGCGAGGATCGCGTCGAACGACTTCAGGCGATCGGCGGGGGATTCAGCGGGAGGTAGCGAGGACCGGCACGATCCGGGAGGAAAAAAGTCGAGTCGAGCGGGGTGCGGCCCAGGGCGACTTCAGGCAAGGCGGACGTGAGCGCGATGGCAACGGCACACAGGGCGGCGCAACCCCCTGCCGCAGCCGCGCCATCCGGGCAGCAGTCGCAGCCGGTGTCGGGGTCCATGTGCTCCGCGCAGTCCGCGTGCGAGGCGGGCGCCATCGACGCGGACATGCCCGCCTGGGCCCACCCCTGACCAAAGAAGGCGGCGAGCAGGACACTGAAAATCAACGTGCGAAACATGGGCTTACGAGCCTAGCATCGACTGTCCCTGTTGGACAGGTGCGGGTCGCGGAAGTTGCTAGCCCTGTGACGGCGTCTGCATCTCGCGGGCCACCGCCTCCGCACGCTCGAGCGCGCGCAGCACGTTCCCGCCCATCACCTTCAGGATGTCTTCGTCGGACCAGCCCCGGCGGACCAGCTCGGCGATGAGGTTGGGGAACCTGGAGACGTCCTCGAGTCCGGTGGGCCAGCTGTCGTTGCCGTCGTAGTCGCTGCCGATGCCGATGTGATCGACGCCGGCGAGCTTCCTGATGTACTCGATGTGGTCTGCAACGGCCGCGACGGTCACGGCCGGCATCTTTGCGCGCGCCACGGCCATGATTTCCTCGTAAAGCTGCGTGCGCTCGGCCTCCGTCTTGCCTTGGGCACGGGCGATGAATTCGAGCATTGCCGGGAATGCCACGTCGGCTGCGGCCTGCGAGGCGAACGGCGACACGAATGAGACCATCAGCACGCCGCCGTTCGCGGGCAGCATCCGGATCACGTCGTCGGGGACATTGCGCGGGATCTCGGTCAGCGCGCGCGCATTCGAGTGCGAGAAGATCACCGGCGCCTTCGAGACGCGGATCGCATCGCGCATGGTGTCGGGCGCGGTGTGCGAGAGGTCGATGAGCATCCCGAGGCGGTTCATCTCGAGGACGACCTGCTCGCCGAACTCGGTGAGCCCACCGTGACCCGGGGCAAGATCCATCGCGGAGTCGGCCCAGGACAGGTTCTTGTTGTGCGTGAGCGTCATGTAGCGCACGCCGAGGTCGTAGTACATGCGCAGGAGCGCGAGCGAGTCCTGGATGGCGTGGCCGCCCTCCGCGCCCAGCATGCCGCCGATCTTGCCAGCTGCCTTGGCGGCGCGGATGTCGGCAGCGGTCGAGGCGAGCGTGAAGGTATCCGGGTACTTTGCGATCACGCGACGCGCGACGTCGATCTGTTCGAGCTGGGTCTTGGCGAAATCGCCGGCCGCCTCGCCCGGCGTGTACACGGACCAGAACACGGCGCCGACGCCGCCCTCGCGCAACCGCGGGATGTCGGTCTGCCCGCCCGTCGGCGCATGCCCGCGGATGTCGTATTTGTCGACGTCGCCGGGCGCGTCCTTCCAGTTGCGGATGGCCCAGGGCAGGTCGTTGTGCCCGTCGAACAGGATGCCTTTCGCGAGCAGTTCCCTCGCGTGCGCGAGGGCCGCGTCGTCGTCGCCGGACTCGTGCTGGGCGTAAACCGACGCCGCGGCGGCGAGCGCGGCAATTGCAGCGAGGGCAGTGAGCAGCTGTTTCATGGCGCGCATCCTAGCAGGGCAGCGTGCCGCGAATGAATTACTTCAGGGACAGTTCCAGCTTCACCCGCGCCGCGCCCGGCGCCTGCGAATCGGCGCCGATCAGGAACACGCGCGCGGGATCCACCTCGCCGCTGCCGAGCAGCGCCCCCTGGATCGACTGCGCGCGCTGTTTTCCGAGCGCCTCGAGCTGTTCGGTGGTGGCGGGATGCTGGCCGAGCCAGTCAGCGGCCATCGCTTCGTTGGCGGCGGCAAGTCCCTCGGGCGTGCGCTCCTTCTTCTTGAGTGCCTCGAATGCCGCAACCTCGCCGGGCAGCGGCGCCTCGGCGCCGGCCTCCGTGCGGTAGTGCTTCGCGAGCAGCTCGAAGCGCTGCTCGGGATCCGCGAGCATCGCTGCCACTTCTTCCTCGTCCGGCCGGCCACCGAGCAGTTTCTTCTGGCTGCCGGCGAGCTTGGCGAGGCTCGCCTCCAGCGCCTGCTTCTCGATCAGCCCGCCGTCGAGTTCGGCCGAGTACGCCATCGGCACGTCTACCTGCAGCGCGGGCCGTTCGACGAGTGCCTTCTGGACGGACGTCATTCTCTCGAGGCTGGCCGGGTCCAGGTCCGTCGCGCCCGCGTCGAACTCCACGGCGTTCACCTCGGGGCCCCCGCCAAAGAGCTTGCCGATCAGCGTGAAGGGCGCGGTCGCGATCTTGGTGAGAAGGCCGATGAAGGCCTTCCAGATGAGCGGCCCGAGCTTGAACTTCGGGTCGTCGATGCTGCCGGTCATCGGCAGGTCGATGTCGATGACGCCGTTCTTGTCCTTGAGCAGCGCGACCGCGAGCTTGAGCGGCAGCGAAACAGCATCCGGGCTTTCGACTTTCTCGCCGAGCTGGAGCTGGTCGACCACGAATTTCTGCTTGGCGTCGAGCGAGCGGTTCTCGACCAGGTAAGTCACGTCGATCGAGAGCTTGCCCTTCTCGATCTTGTAGCCCGCGAAGCGGCCGGCATACGGAGTCACCGAGGTCATGTCGACGCCGGCGAACTTGAGGTTGATGTCGGTGTAGAGGTCGGCGGACAGGAGGTTCATCGTGCCCTTGATGGTCGCCGGCGCGTAACGGTCCACCTTGCCCTCGAGGTCGAGCGTCGCCCGCGAGGCCGGGTCCGAGGAAAGGCCGACGATGTCGCCGCCCAGTTGCTCGATGCCGACGCGGTAGTTGGGCTGGATCCAGAAGTCGGCGAAGTTGAGCGAGCCGTCTTCGATCACGACATTGTCGATGCGGATCTTGGTGTCCTGGGTCGGCGGGCCCTCCTCCGTTGCCACCTGCACGGTCGCGTTGTAAGCGGGCGCCGGACTGGCGGGCGTCATGATTTCGACGACGTTGATGGTCTCGTCGGCGGCGATGATCACGCGCGCGTAGGGTGAACGCAGGCGGAGCGTCTTGATGCGCAGGTCCGCCGTGCGGCCGTCGTAGGAAAACCCCTCCGCGCGCATGCGGGCCCACTTGATGAAGTCCTCCTGCAGCGCCTTGTCGACGGTGCGGAGCTTGTCGACCTGGATGGCGCCTTCGGCGGCGAAACCGCCGTCGGCGAGCAGCGTCACCGCCAGCTCCGTCGTCAGGAGCCCCGACAGGAGGTCCATCTTCGTGTAGCGGTCGAGGTAGGGCTGGATCGTCTCGAGGTCGAAGGCCTCGAGCTTGACCGCACCTTCGAGCTCGCCCGCGTCGAGCGCGTAGCGAAAGTCCGTATTGAGTGCGGCGGTCTTGTCAATCGTCGCGTTTGTCACGATGCCGATCGTGGTGCCGGGCGCGGTCGAGAAGCCGGTCACGCGCAGGTGGAAAGGATCGAGCATCAGCCTGATGGCGGGATCGGACTGGCGGTCCTCGAACTGGACGACGAGCCCGGCGAACTCGATGTCCGGCGCGCTGAAGACGAAGGGCGAGGCGGAGGTTTCCGGCGCGGCTGTCACCGGCGCGGCCGCGGCCTCCTGCCCCGCGGGCTCGGTGAGCTGCGCGAGGTTGACGTTGCCCTGCGCGTCGCGCCAGACCTGCACGGAGCCGCCGTCTGCCCGCACCTTCTCGACACTCGCGGCATTCTTCGCGAGATCAAAGGCGAAGTTCGCGAGTGCGAAGCGCGCAAAGCGCGCAGTGTCCGTGTCCTCGCCGATGCGGCGGATGCCGACGTCGTCGATGCCGAGTTCGCTCGGCTTGAAGCTGAGCTGCGTGCCGGCCTTGCCGGCGGAGAAATCGTACTCGCCGTCGAAACCGACGGTGCCGGAGCTCAACTCGAATCCGGCGTCCTCCCGCACGTAGTCCCAGTGGCGGGTGAGGTCGATATTGGCGAACTTGAACCGGCCCGT
>Ga0187894_10007707_pt1 | contig 10039 bp, 8 predicted proteins | sample GBC1701081metaG_FD_136650 | JGI IMG/M metagenome (GOLD analysis project Ga0187894, IMG submission 136650) | White microbial mat communities from a lava cave in the Kipuka Kanohina Cave System on the Island of Hawaii, USA - GBC170108-1 metaG ... | reverse complement strand
GATTGATCAAGGCCGGCGCGGTCATCGTGCTGCAGATGCATTACACGACCATCGGCGTGCCGACCAAAGATCGCACCAGCGTCGGGCTGATCTTCACCAAGGAACGCCCGAAGATCGTGCTCGGCGGCGGCAATGCGATAAACACGCGCTTCGTCATTCCGGCGGGAGCGCCCAACCACGAAGTGCGCGCCTCAAAGACCTTCGAGGAAGACACGTATTTGTATTCGATGATGCCGCATATGCACGTACGCGGCAAAGATTTCACCTACACGGCGATCTATCCCGACGGCAGGTCGGAGATCGTCCTACATGTGCCGAAATACAACTTCGATTGGCAGTTGGATTACGAGTTGAAGAAGCCGCTCTTCCTGCCGAAAGGCACGAGGCTGGATTGTGTGGCCCATTTCGACAACTCGACCAAAAACAAGTTCAACCCGGATCCGTCGAAGGATGTGCGATGGGGCGACCAGACCTGGGAAGAGATGATGATCGGCTGGTACACAACCGTGCGTTATCTCGATCCGGCGGCTAGGCCGAATGTGGCCTCTTCGCGGTAAAGCTAGTGGAAGACTTCTGAAGTTTTCCACCCGGCTGGGCAATTCCTATTTTCCTCTCCCACATTTTCCTCTTCGACTTTTTGCCAAGAGGAAAATGTGGGAGAGGAAAATATCCTGACCAAACTGTACTTTTTTTTCTGATGCGTCAAGCGGTTCTACGCCCCAAAAACACTATGAACGTGATCGTATGGAGACAGACATGAGGTTTGCGACGGAAGTAGCCCAGGTATGCCGCCGAACTGCCGCCATAGCCTTCGTGGTTGTCAGCATTCTGGCAGGCTTGAGTAGCAACGGATTTTCTCAATCGGCTGCGCGGCTAGAGATCAAAACGCTGTCGTCGCGACCCGACCTGGTCAGCGGCGGCGACGCGCTAATCGAAGTCAAAGCGCCCGCGGGCGCGCAACTGAACCAGCTCACGCTGACGCTCAACGGCAAAGATGTCACGAACCAGTTGAGGCTCGATGCGGCCTCAGGCGGCTTTCGTGGATTGATCAGTGGAATGATCATCGGAGAGAACACACTGCTGGCGAAGATCAAATCTCCAAGGGCGGCGCAGGCGAGTTTGAAGGTCACTAACCATCCGATCACCGGCCCGATTCTCTCCGGACCGCATCTGACGCCTTATGAATGCCGCACGGTCGAATCGGGCCTGGGCGAGCCGCTCGACGCCGACTGTTCGGCCAAACAGAAGATCGAGTACTTCTATCGAGCCTCGAACAACACTTTCAAACCACTGGCGGATGGCGCCGGGCCGCGCCCAGCGGACCTGGTAACCACGACCACTAACGACGGAAAGATCGTGCCGTACATCGTGCGGGTGGATTCAGGCGTGATCAACCGCAGCATTTACCGCATCGCGATCCTCGACGATCCGAACCCCGAGACCGCTTCCGCGCATTGGACGCCGGGGCCGGGTTGGAACCGCAAGCTGGCCGTGAGTTTCGGCGGCGGCGCGGGCACGCAATATAACCAGGGCGTCAACCAGGCGACCAATTCGCTGAATCACCTCCATCTCTCGCGCGGCTTCGCTTTCATGATCTCGACCGAACTGGTCAATCAACAGCACGGCAACGCGGTGCTGCAGGGCGAGGCGCTGATGATGCTCAAGGAGTATTTCATCGAACGCTACGGCCCGCCGAAATGGACGGTTGGCAATGGCGGATCGGGCGGCGCGATCCAGCAATTGGTGATCACGCAAATCTATCCGGGCTTGCTCGATGGTTTGCAGCCGACCGCTTCGTTCCCGGATTCATCGCTCCACACAGCGGATTGCGGGCTGTTGCAGAACTTCTGGCGCAAAGCCGACACGACGGTCTGGACGGACGCTAAAAAGACGGCGGTCGAAGGTTACACCAAAGGGACCTGCGCCGCGTGGGAGCGGTCGTTCGTGCCCGTGTTGACCGCGACCAACGCGCGGGGATGCGCGCTCAATGACGCGAGCAAGATTTACGATCCGGTGAAAAATCCCAAGGGCGCGCGCTGCACAATGCAGGAGATGCGCGCCAACATCTACGGGCGCGATCCGAAGACCGGCTTCGCGCGCAAGCCGCAGGACAACGTCGGATTGCAATACGGCCTGGCGGCCTTGAATAATGGCGCGATCAGCGTGGACGAATTCCTTGAGCTGAACGAGAAGATCGGCGGCAACGACATTGACGGCAATTTCATTCCGCAGCGCGCGGTGGGCGACCCGATTGCATTGCGGGCGATTTACGAGAGCGGCTTGATGAATTCGGGCGGCGGGGGCTTGGCCAATGTTCCGATCCTGCATGCGCGCTCTTACACCGACGCCGCGGGCGACATCCACGACCGCCATCGCGACTTGACGATCCGCGCGCGTCTCGAACGGGCTAACGGACATTCGGACAACCAGGTGATCTGGATCGGGCCTGCGCGCGAGCGCGGTCAGACCGGCCAGACAGGAGGCCCGAACCTTGCGGCGATCTCGCTCGACACTATGAACAAGTGGCTCGATGACATCGCAGCCGACCCGGCGCCGCTCTCGACCGACAAGGTTGCGCGCCATAAACCGGCGGAGGCCGTTGACGCCTGCTGGGACGCCGAAGGGAAAAAGATCGTCGAGAAGGCGAGCTTCGACGGCAAGGGAAAGTGCAACACGCTCTACCCCACGCACAGCGAACCACGGATGGTGGCCGGAGCGCCGCTCACAAACGACGTCATCAAATGCCAGGTGAAACCGATCAACTTCGCCGACTACAAGGTAACTTTTACAGACGCGCAGAAGGCTCGTATGAACGCCATCTTCCCAACGGGCGTGTGCGATTACAGCAAACCCGGCGTGGGCCAAGGGCCGATCAAAGGGACGTATCAGCGATATTAATAAGCGCGTAAGCGAAAATTCTGAGGTGTGTGTTTTCCATTTTCCATTTGCCAGTTGAGATTTGTCATTTGTCATTGAAGAAGAGCGACCAGAGGCAATGACAAATGACAAATCTCAACTGGCAAATGGAAAATGGAATTTACTGCAAGGAGAAACATGAAAAGACTACGTAAATACATCATCGCCGCCATAACGATCACCACCGCCGCTTTTATGCTCGCCGCCATCCTGACGGTCGGCGCGCAATCCAAGAATGTCTCCGGTAACTGGAAATTGACTATTGAAACGCCGAACGGCCCCGGCTCTCCCTCGCTTGTTCTGAAGCAGGAAGGCGAGAAATTGACGGGCACATACAAAGGGCGGTTTGGCGAGGCGCCGCTCGAAGGTACCGTCAAAGGCAATGAAATCAAGTTCACCGTCAAAGTGAACGCGCAAGGGCAGGAATTTCAAATCGAGTACGCGGGTACTGTTGAAGACACCACGATGAAGGGCAAAGTTAAGTTTGGGGAATTCGGCGAAGGAACATTCAGCGGCAAGAAAGAATAGGCATTCGTCATTTGCGTCAGGAGGCGCCTATGTCAGCGCATCTGCGATTCGGTCTCGGTAGCGTTTTCACCGCAATGGCGTTCGTGTTGGGTTTGGCCGTGACCGCTGCGCCGGCCCAGATCAAGACCGACATCATCGAAAAGTATCGCGCGGAGTTGCAAAAGCAATCCACGGATCCCGAGATGAAGCGCGAGCGCGGGACCCAACCCCAGGACTGGGTCTTCGCGCTGCCCGCGGGCGTCTCGTCGCGGCAGATCACGTTCTACAGCGACGGGACGCCTTGTTACGGCAGAATCTTCTTCCCGAAAGGTTTCAGCGCGCGCGGCAAGTGGCCGGCGGTCGTGGTCGGGCACGGCGTCAACGCCCAGGCGGTCGGTATCGAGAAGTACGCCGCTCGATTCGCGGAACGCGGACTGGTGGCGATGGCGATTGACTATCGCACCTACGGCTACAGCGGCGGCGACGTGTTGCTGCTCGAACCGGACACGACCACCGATGAACGCGTGGTGTGGGAGAAGGTCGCGCGCATCCGGATCAAGCGGACGAACCTGAACAATTTCCGCGAGACCGAAGATTTTCGCGCCGCCATCTCATACATTCAGACCGAGCCGGGCGTTGATCCCGCGCGGATCGGCGTCTGGGGATCGAGCAACGGCGCGAGCGTGGTGTTGATGGTGGCCGCGCTGGACGCGCGTGCGAAGGCGGTCGTCGCGCAGGTGGGCGGCGCGAGTGGGCTTGGCGCAAGCGGGCCGGTCGCGATCTCGCCGCAGATGCTCGAAGACGGCGTCAAGCGCGCCCGCGCCGGGCAGGGCGCTGAAGTGGACGGCGGCTTCTCGTTCCGCAGCAAGATCGATATGTGGAGCGGCCAGGTCAACCGTGAGTTCCGCCCGGCGGCGTTGCTCGACCACATCCCTGAAACGACGAAGATACTCTGGATTCCCGCCGAGAAGGACGAGTTGATTCCGCCGCGCGGAGTGATCGCCGCGTCAAAGGCGTTCAAGGGAATCTCCCAGGTGATTGAAGTTCCGTACCTGACGCATTTTCAGATTTATTCTTTCGCCGGGTTCGAGGTGAGTTCTAACCTGGCGGCTGAATGGTTCGTAAAGTATCTAGCGATGAATGGAGCGGAGTAGTTTTAGGCGCTTAACGACGTTGAAGAAACGAAGGGAGAGCTGGATGAACTTTGTAGGCAGGAAAATCATCATTCGCTACGAATCCGGTCTTGAGGTCGAGGCCCATTACAAGAGCGGCGCCGAATTTACCTGGGAGGCGCTGACCGGCCCGTCCAAAGGGATGAGTGGCAATGAGACCATTTATGCGTCGGAGGTTGCGCCAAACGTCTTCTTCATCAGTTGGCTGGAACACACAGGAATCAGCGTCAGCAATGTTCTTAATTTGAATAATTCCCGGATGACGGCGTTCGTGACGTTCGATACGGAAAACGGTCGCCAAAGCCTTTTCGACAAAGGAATCATTGAGGAGGTCGTCGAAGGTTGAAACGCGCATTGGTCATACTTCTTGCCGTGGTTGCTCTGACAGGCTCATTGCCTACGCGCGCAAACTCGCAAACTCGCGGGCCGGCGCCACAGCGCCGGGCGGTAGCGACGACTTCGCCGCTGCCTGATGGCGTCGCGGCGAAAGACGTTCGCTTCTACAGCGAAGGGATTCAATGTTACGGGAAGATTTTCACGCCGAAGGGCTTTTCGGCTGAGAGCAAGGCGCCGGCGGTGGCGCTCGCGCCCGATTGGGGCGAGCCGGCTGCGTCAATCGAAAAATACGCCGCGCATTTCGCCGCGCGCGGGCTGGTGGCGATGGTTATTGATTATCGAGGATGGGGTAAGAGCGGCGGGTTCCTGCAAACGGTGGATGAGGTCAAGACCGACGACCGGTTGCGCTTTTCGCAGATGACCGCGCGGGTGCGCATCCGGCGCAAGCGATTGATCCCGCAGCAGCAGATTCTCGACATTCGCAACGCGCTCTATTACCTGCAAGGCGAGCCTGGAGTTGATCGCGCGCGGGTCGGCGTGTGGGGCGCTGGAATGGCGGGCGGGCACGTCATAGTCATTGCCGCGACCGACGCCCGCATCAAAGCCGCCGTCGCCCAGACGCCGGTGATCGAAGGCAAAGACACGCCCAGGAAGGCTTCAGCGCCAACGGGAGAGTTGCTGCTGGCCGAACAGAGGCGCGCGCGAATTGGTTATGCGCCCATCACACGCGCTTCGATTGATGCCGAGGCCAGGCTCGCGCTGGCTGAGTATCATCCGTTCTGGAGCGTCGAGAAGGTTCCGCAGAAGACGGCGGTCTTGTTCGTCATCGCCGAGAAAGACGCCAGCGTGAACAACGAGACCAACGCCATCGCCGCATCGAAACTGCTTAAAGGGCCGACCGATATCGCGTCCGTTCCCGGCGCCACTCAAGCGCGGATTGACAACGGCGCGGCGTTCGACAAGGCGGCCAACGCGGCGGCTGAATGGTTTTTGAAGCATCTGTAACTTCGACCGCGTTCCGGCGGTCTTAACAAATAGACGGTGTCGCCTGTTCCGGCGACGGATTTTTCACCTGTTCCAGGAGGCTTGTTATGAAACACAGCTTTAGATTCATCCTGTTCGCCGTCGCGCTCGCGCTGGCGTCCTTCTTCGCGTTGCGCTATAGCCGCGGCGCCGAAAAGACAGCCGGGGCGACGTTCACCAAAGACGTCGCGCCCATCATCCAGAAAAATTGCATGGTCTGTCACCGGCCCGGCGAAGTGGCGCCGATGTCATTCACTAACTACAAGGAGGTTCGGCCGTGGGCCAAGGCCATCCGCGAAAAGGTCGTCTCGCGCGCGATGCCGCCCTGGTTCGCCGATCCCGCCCACGGCGAATTCTCCAACGACCCGCGCCTCTCGCAAAAAGAGATTGACACCATCAGCGCCTGGGTCGAAGGGGGGGCAAAGGAAGGCGATCCGAAGGATATGCCGCCCAATCCGGGGTACGCCGAGGGCTGGCAGATCGGCAAACCGGACGCCGTGTTGACAATGCCAGCGGCCTACAGCGTGCCCGCCGAAGGCGTGATCCCGTACAAGTATTTCGCCGCGCCGACCAACTTCACCGAAGACAAGTACGTGCAGTTCGCCGAGATCCGCCAGGGCAATCGCCGGATCGTGCATCACGTGATCGTCGACGTGCGTTACCCGGAACACGGGCAACTGCCGGCGCCCGGAGAGATCCCACCGAATGAACTCTTCTCCGCGCGTCGCGGCGGGAGCGCCCGGGGCGAGCGTCCCGCGGATTCCGACGGCCGGCTGGTCGGTTGGGCGCCCGGCGAGGCGCCGCTGGTTCTGCGGCCCGGACAGGCCAAGCTGGTCAAGAAAGGCTCGATGCTGATCTTCCAGATTCACTACGTCACGACCGGCGAACCCGGAACGGATCGCACCAGCATTGGGTTGATCTTTTCCAAAGACCCTGTCGAAAAGCGCGTCATCACTGCGGGCGCGTCGCAAGCCAATTTCGCGATCCCGCCCAACGATCCCAATTACGAGGTCAAATCCGAGTTCACCTTCAAGGAAGACAGCCACATTGACAGCTTGCATCCGCACATGCACGTGCGCGGCAAGGATTTCAAATACACGCTTGTCTACCCCGACGGAACATCGAAGGTGTTGCTGTCCGTGCCGCGCTGGGACTTCGGTTGGCAAATGACCTATGTCCTCAAGGAGGAGGTCGCCGCGCCGAAGGGGAGCAAGCTGGTGTGCGTGGCGCATTACGACAACTCGCTCAACAACAAGTTCAATCCCGACCCGACGAAAGAGGTGCGTTGGGGGCCGCAGACCTGGGAAGAGATGATGATCGGTTATCTCGATTACACGCTCGATAAACAGGATCTGCGCAAGGCGCAGCCACAGGCCGCTTCCAGTTCGTCGAGGTAGGCGCTTAAAATAGAGTCCATCATGAAAAACATGGAATGGACAGCTACCTTGTCAGAAGACATCGCTCGCATGACGGAATGGTACGAGCTTGATAAACGAAGCCAACAGCTGGCGTACATCAAGCGGCTGTGCAGGCGGATCGTCGAGGCTTTTCATCCCGACAAGATCATCCTTTTCGGGTCGCGGGCTTACGGCAAACCGCGAGAGGACTCGGACATTGATTTGCTAGTGATCATGCCCTACAAAGGCGATCCCGCGATGACCGCGGCTCGGATTCTGCAACACCTCGGTGTGCTGGCGCCTATTGATATGCTGGTGCGAACAGCGGAAGAAATCCGCGAACGAATCGAGATCGAGGATGACTTCATGCAGGAGATCGTCGAGCGTGGGAAGGTGATGTATGAAGCAAATCACTCGCCAATGGGTTAAGAAGGCTGAAGGCGATTGGCTTGCCGCTCTGCAGCTTTACCGCGCGCGTAAATATCCGAACCACGACGTCGTTTGCTTTCTTACACAGCAATGCGCGGAGAAATATTTCAAGGCTCGACTTAAAGAGGCCGGCATCGCATTCAGCAAAACGCATGATCTGACACTCCTGCTGAGGCTGGCGATACGGGTTGAACCACAGTGGGCCGTCTTGCAGCAACAAGCGAGCGCATTGAATGCCTTCGCGGTCGATATCCGCTATCCAGGCAGATCGGCGACGAAAGCCCGCGCCAAACAAGCTATTGCGGATTGCCGTGAAATCAGGCGAGTCGTCCGAACCGCTTTCGGATTGCCGATCTAACTGCTTTTCTTGTGGAGGAAGAGATGAAACGTTTACTCGTAATTCTGCTCGTGACTTTGGTTGCGGCCGCGGCGTTGATCGTGAATAGAAACGAGGCCGCGAGTGTGACTTTCACCAAGGACGTGGCGCCGATCATCTTCAACAAATGCGCCAACTGTCACCGCCCCGGCGAGGTCGCGCCGATGCCGCTCACGTCCTACGCCGAAGCGCGCCCATGGAGCAAAGCCATCCGCGAAGAAGTCGTCGAACGCACGATGCCGCCCTGGTTCGCCGATCCGCACACCTCTACGCTCAAATTCAGTAATGACCGGCGGCTCTCGCAGAAAGAGATTGACACCATCACCGCCTGGGTCGACGCCGGCGCGCCGAAAGGCAATGACAGAGACCTGCCGCCGTTTCCGAAATACACTCCCGGCTGGACGTTCGGCGAACCGGATATGGTGATCGAGATGCCGATTGAGTTCGAGGTTCCGGCGGAAGGCGAGCTGCCGATGCAGAACTTTTACGCGCCGGTTCCCTTCACTGAAGAACGCTGGGTTGAAAAGGTCGAACTGCGTCCGGGCAACCCGGCGGTCGTCCACCATTCGATCGCCAATGTCGTCAACCTGCCCGAAGGAACAAAGATTGTGAACGGCAAGGCAGTCCGCGCCGATGGCGCGTCCACCGGAAGGCTCAGCAGCCAACGGGCGAGTGAGACCGGAGGCCTCAGCGAAGGCGGATCGCGCGAAGTCTTCTTGAGCCAGGACGCGTTTTCCCGCGCCGGGGCCTTCAAGCTGGTCGGACAAGCCCCGGGCAAAGGATTCGAGCAACATCATCCGGGAACGGCCAAACGCATCCTGCCGGGGATGTACGTCCAGTTCAATATGCATTACCAACCGAGTGGTCGCGCCGAAAAAGACCGCTCGCGGCTCGGCCTTTGGTTCGCTAAAAAGCCCGTCATGCGCGAAGTCCTGACCAAAGGCGTTACCGACACGGTCTACATCGCCGGCAAAGAACTGAGCGAAACCCGCACGATCAACGGCAAGGAAGTCAAAGTGCGCGGGCGCATTCCCAACATCCCGCCCAACGTGGACAACTGGGAGATCGGCGGCGAGGTGGCGATCAAGGAAGCGATCACGCTCTACGCCTTCGCGCCCCACATGCACTTGCGCGGCAAGGACGTCAAATACACGCTCGTCTGGCCCGATGGTCGCCGGCAGGTTTTGCTCGACGTGCCGAAGTTCGACTTCAACTGGCAGCTCCATTACGAACTGGCCGAACCGTTGAAGATTCCCGCGGGCAGCAAACTGGTCGCCCTCGCCCACTACGACAACTCGATCAAGAACCGCTACAACCCCGCGCCAGACAAAGAAGTCTACTGGAGCGAGCAGAGTTGGGACGAGATGTTCATCCCGTGGTTCGAGTACACAGTGGACAGCAAAGTTCTGACGAAACCGGCTGGCGCGCAGAGCGCGAGTAAACAATGAGTTTGAGCCTATTCCTCCTTACTCGATCGAAACCCTCTGTAAATGAGATAACAAAGCCATGAAAATACGCGTCTATGTTGTTGTAATTCTGGTTGCTTTAGCTCTAACTGCAACTGGTTGCTCAAGCGAAGCCGAGAAGGACGCCCGTGAGATTTCTGGCATGGTTTTGAAGCTACTTAGGGCAGCTTCTGATCATTTAAACGGGGGAAGATACACGGAATAAAAATGACACGAATCCTGATCTTAGCCCTGTTGCTTTTCCAGCCGCTGTTCCAGCAGCCTGCACAGCAACCGGCCCGTCCCACCGATCCTAGCGATCCGATGCCGCCGCCGAACATGGATTACTTCGTCGGCTCGTGGGCGTTTGAATGGAACGTGCCCGAATCGCCGCTCGGCCCGGCCGGCAAGTTCAAAGGCAAAGAGACGTATAAGAAG
>Ga0187894_10007706_pt1 | contig 10039 bp, 5 predicted proteins | sample GBC1701081metaG_FD_136650 | JGI IMG/M metagenome (GOLD analysis project Ga0187894, IMG submission 136650) | White microbial mat communities from a lava cave in the Kipuka Kanohina Cave System on the Island of Hawaii, USA - GBC170108-1 metaG ... | reverse complement strand
CAACAGCCAGGTCGATAAGGCACTCGCCACCGCGATCATCGCCGCGCCGATGCCGCCGAAGAAATGGAGCGGGCGAGAGAAGTAACGCACGATGAAGCGGATGGTCAGGATGTCGAACATCACCCGGAACGTGCGCGACAATCCGTAATGCGATTTGCCGTTCGCTCGCGGTTTGTCTTCGATGGGAACCTCGGCGATCACTGCGCCTTCGACGCTGGCCATTGCGGGGAGAAAGCGGTGCATCTGGCCGTAGATCGGAATTCTTTCGAGGACTTCGCGGCGATAGGCTTTGAACGTCGTGCCGAAATCGTGGATTGGAACTCCTGACGCGCTCGCCATCAGCTTGTTTGCGATCTTCGAGGGAAATGTGCGCAGGAAACCGTCCCGGCGGTTCTGACGCCAACCGCTGACTACGTCGTAACCTTCTTCAAGCTTCGCAAGGAAGCGAGGGATGTCTTCCGGCTGGTGCTGCAGATCACCGTCCATCGCAATAACCACATCGCCCTGCGCGTAATCGAATCCGGCGGCCAACGCCGCGGTTTGGCCGAAATTGCGGCGCAATCGAATGCCTGTGACGCGCGGATCGAGCGCGGAGATTTCTCTCAGGATCGGTTGCGTGCGATCTGCGCTGCCGTCGTCAACGAAGACCAATTCATAATCTTCGCCGATCTCTTCCATCACTTTTGTTAAGCGGTGATAGAGCGCGGGCAGGTTCTCTTCTTCGTTGTGGAAAGGGACGACGATAGAGTACGGGCATTTCACTTCTAATACTCTCCTTGATATTTGAAGAACGGGATGAACAATGTCCGGGTTTTAACTCTGAAAAGCGCGGCAGCTTACCATTGGCCCATTAAAATTGCCATTCGCGCGTTGCTCTGAGTATTTTTTGATTGAATCAAAACTTGATTGGGATTAAACTCCCCGCCGTTTACTCACAAAACTCCCATAAATAGTTCGATAATTCTCCCAGTTACCCCAAGTCGTAAGGTTTTCCCTGAAATCCCCGCCCCAGGTTGCTGGAAGCTATGGAAGCGAATGAATTCGCTCGCTCAAAGTCCGCCCCTGGTTTCACCCCCTCATAGCATCTCTCAGGCATTCCGCCCCCCGTGTTTGTAAATTCAATTGCCAACTATTAAACGGCGAAGCCGCAGTGTGTCTGGCTCAACCGTTTGGAGGTCGTATGTCTAGTAGAAGGCTCCTCTTTGTCTTCTTTGTATGCCTGCTTTCTTCGGTTTTCATCACTTCGGATCGAACGGTCTTGGTTTTGACAAGGCCTGTCGGAGCTCAATCAGCCTGCACTCCCCCCTTATACCAAGGCTATCCTTCAAGCTGTTCAAACATAAATCTGCGATGGCTGAATCGCGATCCGATCTCGATGATTGATCATTACGAAATTTATCGTGGCGGCGCGAAGGTTGGCCAGGCGTCCGGGAGCGCCATCTCGTTTTCGGAACCCGTCGGATGCAACTTCAGCGCGGTATACACAATTAAACAGGTGATGAGGTCTGGCGCGAGTTGCCAGACCGTAACGGCCGGGATGCCGCCTCATACGAAGCCTTGCGAATTGTGCGCCGGTGGTGGTGGTGGTGGTGGCGGCGGCGGCGGTGGCGGTGGTGGTGGCACTGGCGGCGGACCGCTCAACGTGGTCTCGGCGGCCTCATTCAACGCCCCGGCCTCACCTGGCTCCATTGTCTCCATCTTCGCCAACACTGGTCAGTCACTGACTTCAACGACGGCGCCTGCCATTGGCTTTCCGCTGCCGACCAACATCTCGGGGACACGGGTGCTGGTGAACGGAACTCCCACAGGGCTGTTTTACGTGTCGCCGAAGCAGATCAACTTCCTGATGCCCGATTCAGCCATCGGCACGGTCAACCTTACGATCAACGGATCGAACGGAGAGTGGACGGAAGGCGCGATATTGACGGCGCCCAACCCCGCGATCTTCACGGCGAAGAGCAGTGGGAGTGGCGTCCCGGCGGCGCTCGTCACGCCCGATGGCGTTAACTTTCAGCGCGTCTCGGACACCAACGGGAACGCCGTCCCGATCAGCGTCGGCTCCTCCGCCAAGCCGAACTACCTGGTTCTTTTCGGTACCGGGATAAAGACCCAAGGGACGGTTCAGGTGCGCATCGGTGGGCGTGATTGCGCCGTCATGTGGTCAGGCGCGCACCCGCAACTGGCGGGGATGGATCAAATCAACGTGCGGTTGAATGATTTGTTGCGTGGAGCCGGAACAGCTCAGGTGGTCGTGACAGTGAACGGCTTCGTCGCCAACTTTACACAGGTCAATATCGGAAATTGACCGCGCCGCTGAATTTCGCGCTTGTCCTTCCCACAACGAAAAGGGCGCGGAATAGACGGAAGTAGAGGATGGAGATTTTCGGCGGGGGTTTACAGGGGTGGCTGCGAAAGCCCAAGTTCCTCACCCCATCTTGAAACCCCTTGGTAAACGCGTTTGAAGAGTTTCCATCCGATCTATAGCTGCTGAAAGCACTGCTGAAGGCGCCTTCCGTTTATTCCGCGCCTCCCCCAATTCACACCGCGCCGCGTTCGATGGCGAAGAGTCTCCATTCACCCAAACCGCCCTCCAGTGAGCGAGCGCCGCGTTCGGCGAACCGGATGCCCGCGCCCGCGACCAGGTCTTTCACGGTGCTCGAAACCAGAACCTCTCCGACCGCAGACTGGGCGGCCACCTGCGATGCGATCTCCACAGCCGCGCCGCTCACCCGGTCATTCATCACGTCGCATTCGCCGGTGTGCAATCCGGTTTGGAGCTTGATGCCCAATCGCCGCGCCGAATCGCTGATGGCGCAGGCGGCGCGAATCGCGCGAGCCGGGCCGTCAAACGTGGCGAGCAGACTATCCTGCGTAACCTCAACCGCGCGCCCTTTGAACAGCTCGACCTCTTTTTTGACGAACGATTGATGACGGTCGAGCAGACCGCGCCATTGGGCGTCCGCGGCGTTTGCCGCCGAGCCTATTACTTTAGCCACCTGCACGGTCGCCAACACGCGATCAACCTCTTCGTCACGACGCATTCCGGTCAGGAATTCTTCAATCGCGTCAATGATCGCATCCTGATCTCCGACGAAAGGCAGATGATCGATGCCGGGCAGTTCGACGAACAACGCGCCCGGGATGTTTTCGGCCAGATAGCGGCCTTCCTCGACTTTTAAACACGGATCGCCCGTGCGATGGATTACCAGCGTCGGCACGCGGACCGTCGGCAGCACGTGGCGGATGTCAATTTCGGTGTTCATCTTCGTCAGGGCGAGCGCGGCGCCGGGGCTCGATCCTCGACGCAAATACGCCGCCCACCATTCGCGGAACGCCGGATCATTCGCGACGCTCGGCGCGCGCTCTTCCAGTCCCACAGGGCCGCCCCAATGATGGCGAATTTCTTCGAAGAAAAGCGCGCGGTCGGCTTCGGTCGGTCCCCACGGATATCCTTCGCCCTTCAACCTCCGCGCATAAGAACCAATCATCACCAGCGCCATCGTCTTTTCGGGGTAGGTCGCGGAGAACAGGCTGCACATCGGCCCGCCTTCCGAAACGCCGCACAGCACCGCGCGTTCGCAACCGACAGCCTCCATCACCGCGCGCACGTCGTCCATCCGCTGTTCGAGCGTGGGCAACTGGTCGAGCGGCACGCGGTCAGACAACCCGGTGCCGCGTTTGTCGAACAGGATCACTCTCGCAAACGTGGCCAGCCGGCGCAGGAACCGCGCGAAAGAAGGCTCGCTCCAGGAATATTCGAGATGTGAAATCCAGCCCATCACGAAGACCAGGTCGAACGGCCCGTCGCCCACCACCTGATACGCGATGTTCACATCGCCGCTGCGGGCGTAACGGACTTCGGGAACGTCCAAAGGCTCGCGATCCATCGCCGCGCGGGCGACGGGCGCGACCGTTTCCTCGCGTTGTCGCTGCTCGCGCTTGCGCGAATCGTCGAGCTTGGCCTGCAATTCAAGCTCCTGCTGCAGGCTTTTCAGATCGAGTTGAAAGTCCTTGACCGATTGGTAGCGCTCCTCGCGGTCTTTGCGCAGCGCTCTGCCGACAATGCGTTCAAGCTCGGCTGGGATGCCGGGCAACAGTTGCGACAGCCGCGGCGGCTCGCGGTCGAGAATCGAAACAATCACATCGCCCGATGTGGGGCCGCTAAACGGCGTGCGTCCGGCCAGCATTTCGTAAAGCGCCACGCCAAGGCTGAAGATGTCGCTGCGAGTATCAACGCCGATTCCGCGAGCCTGTTCGGGCGACATGTAATTGACCGTTCCCATCACGATGCCGGGCTCGGTGTTGAGCTGGGACAGGTTCGCTCCGCCGCCCGGATTTTCCGTCTCGACCTGCTTTGCCAGCCCGAAATCGAGCACCTTGATGTACCCGTCGGGCCGCAGCATGACGTTTTCCGGTTTGATGTCGCGGTGGATGATTCCCGCGGCGTGCGCCGCCGCCAGCGCGCTGGCCACTTGCGCCGCGACGTTGATCGCGCCGCTGATTTTCATCGCCCCTTCGGCCAGATGCGCCCTCAGAGTTTTGCCTTCGATGTATTCGGTCGCGATGTAATGGATGCCGCCCGCCTGGCCGATTTCGTGGATGGTGATGATGTTGGGATGGTTGAGCGCGCTCGCGGCCTTGGCTTCTCGGATGAAGCGGCGCAGCCAAAGCGAGTTTTCTGTGTATTGTTCCGACAGGAGCTTCAGCGCGATCTTGCGGTCGAGTTGCATGTCGTTTGCCAGATAAACTTCGCCCATCCCGCCCGTGCCCAACCTCGAAATGATTTCATAACGCCCCAGTCTCGTTCCTACCTTGACTGTCGTAATCTTCTCGCTTCCCGCCTGTTCTTCTCCCGAGATAATCTTTTCGGATTTGCGGCCCCGAATATCTTCCTTTTTTTCACCGGCATATCCGTGTTGTTCCACGGCGCTGGTTCTGAACTCCGAAGGCTCGTACTTGATCTTGTTGACGGGAACGACGAAGCGATAGCCGCGCTTGGGAACCGTTTCGATGTACTGCCCGCCATCAGGCCGTTCGCCGAGAGCTTTGCGGAGCATGGAAATGTGCTGAGCCAGATTCGTCTCCTCGACGTAGATATCCGGCCAGACTCGATTCATCAATTCTTCCTTTGTGACCACATGGCGGGTGTTTTCGATCAGCGTGAGTAATGTGTCGAAGGCTTTCGGAGTAAGCGCGAGCGTCAGGTCGCCGCGCGTCAGTAGTCGCTCGCTGGGGTCGAGCCGGAATGGACCGAATTCATATAAGTAGCGTGGTTGTCTGGACATAATGGCTTTCAGAACTCTTTCAAAAAAAATTCAACCAAGCCTAAAGACCTTAAGCTCGTCTCTCAATTATTTTCCGCCACGCATTGAATAGGTGATTACCGAAGACGATAAGTCGCAGCCATTGTAGCTGAAGAGCGGACAACGGCAAATGTTTTGTTGGGATCAATAGCCGGGCGCTTCGGCGCCTATTCATAGCGCGAATGAATCGGTACCGAGAGCGGCGCCGAGCGTGGCTATATCAAAAGAAAGATTCGGAGGGCCATGCTCGCCGCCGCTCGCGGTACCGATTTTCGGTTAAACACTCGATGAAACCATTTGCGCCGGAGCGCGGCTGGCGTGTCCCAAAAACGGCTTCACTGAAAAAGCCAGGCAAAGCTCCTCAGCGGGTGATGCCAACAAACCTGGAGAAAAAAGACGTGAAACTGAGAATAGCCAAGCTTTCATTCTCTACGCTCTTCGTTCTGGGCATTCTGATGTGCTGGAGCGACGAAGACCAAAGACAAGCCGCTTCGGCGCAAGCCGCCGCCGGCCCCACCACCTCCGCCCCTATCGCCGTTACTCCCGACAATAAATTCGTCTGGGTGGCGAATCCCGACAACGATTCGGTCTCGGTAATTGACGTTCAAAACGACGCGAATCAAAGGGTCGCTGAGATAAAAGTCGGCAACGAGCCGAACAACCTGGCGATATCGCCCAATGGACAAAGCGTTTACGTCGCCAACACCGTCAGCGGCTCGGTGTCGGTGATCAACACCGCCAGCCGGGAAGTCGTCCGCTCGATTCAGGTTGGAACTGAACCATACGGAGTCGCGCTGACGCCGAATGGAACCAAGCTGTACGTGGCCAACGCGCGATCAAACGATGTGTCGGTCATTAACACCGCGACCAATCAGGTCGTCCGCACGATCACTGGCGTAGGCCTTGAGCCGCGAGGTCTGGCCATTACCAGCGACGGTGACGGCGACGATCAGGACGAGAAGGTTTATGTCGCGCAGTTCAACGGGGTCGACGTTCCGAACACGATCATCGGCGCGGACAATTACAAAGAAGGCCGCGTATCCGTCATCTCAACTTTGAATGAGAGTGTCGTTAAAGAAGTCGTACTTGCGCCGATCGCCGATGCCGGATTCAACTCGAACGGCTCCGCGCTCCAACGCATCGCGGCGACCAACCCGCCGACCTTCACCGTAAAAACCGGCGCGTTCCCGAATTCGCTCAACGCCATCGCGATCAAAGGCAATCGCGCCTATCTGCCGAACAACGCCGCTTCGCCCGACGGCCCCGTGCGTTTCAATGTCAACGTTCAATCATTCCTGAACGTGATTGACACAACTACCGACCTCGAAGGCAAGGCCGGCGATCAGCTTCAAACCATCAACATGAACCGCGGGATCAATTTCGAGCCTGCCAGTGAGAAGAAGCTCTTCCTCGGAATGCCCTGGCACCTCGCTTTCGAGCCAAACAGCAACGAAGGCTGGGTCGTGGCGATGGCGGCCAACATCATCGTCAAGGTCACGCTCGACGCGCAGGGCACTCCCACGATCAACGCGCCCAAACAGGCCGGTGATCCGGGCGCAATCATTCGAATCGAAACGGGCCAAAAGCCAATCGGGATGGCGATCAATTCGACCGGGACCCGCGGGTACGTGGCCAACGAAGTCTCGCGCGACGTGACGGTCGTCAACCTCGACACCAACGCTGTTCTCGCAACCGTGAGCGCCGCCAGTCTGCCACAACCGGGCACGCTGGCAGCCACAATCCAATATGGTAAAGGGATCTTTTTCAGTTCAGGCAAGGTCAACCTGCCGGCTCTCGGTCCGGTCATTCCCGTCGGGCGGTTGTCCTCGGAAGGCTGGAGCGGTTGCGTGTCATGCCATGCCAACGGCTTAACCGACCAGGTGGTGTGGATATTCGGCGCCGGGCCGCGCCGCTCGGTTCCGCTCAACGGGACGTTCAATCCGCACAACCCGGCGGACCAGAAGGTGCTGAACTATTCGGCGATCTTCGACGAGATCCAGGATTTCGAGAACAACATTCGCGGCACTTCCGGCGGTCTGGGGTTGATCACGCTGGCTGACGGCGTGACGCCCGATCCGACGCTGAACGCGTTCGCGTTGCCGAACGAGGGGCGCAACAAATCGCTTGACGCGCTGAAGACGTTCATCCAATTCGGCATCCGCACGCCGATCTCGCCCCTGCGCAACGTCAATCCGTTCAGCATTGACGCGCGCGAAATCGCGTTAGGCCGTGAGTTGTTCGCCGGAGCCGGATGCGTGACGTGTCACGGCGGCGGCGGATGGTCTGTGGCGCGCCGCGATTACACCCCACCTCCGCTGGCCAGCGATATCGTCAACGGCCAGGTCTTCCGAAAACTTCGCCGGGTGGGCACATTCAATTCCGGTAACGTCAACGAGATTCGTCAGAACGGCGCCGCTCCGCTCGGAGCCGACGGATACAACCCGCCGTCGCTACTCGGCGCGTGGGCGCTGGGACCGCTGCTCCACAACGGATCGGCACTCACGATTGACGAGATCCTCGACAACACGACGCACCGCCGCGCAGGCAAGAACGTCTTCGATCAGGATTTGCTCAACGACGCCGACAATCGCCGCGCGTTGATCAAATTCCTGAAATCGATTGACGCTTCAACGCCGCCGTTCACCAGCTTCTCACCACTGCAATGAGGAGTTGATACGTTATGGGTTGGCGGGTAATGGATGACCATCGCTCGCCGAAAACGAAAGCCGGACTGTTCATCGCGCAGTTCAGTCCGGCTTTCGCAACTGGATTGATTCATTTACGGCTGTCAGTGGCTGAAGTCGCTGACAGCCATTGTTTTTATTGAATTGAACAGACCATAGCGCGATACTGATTGGCGTCAAACCAATGTACAAGGAGATGATTATGCAGGATGGCATCGTAATAGATGAGAACGGCGCGTTCATTCCCAAAAATCTCTTTGGTCAAAGCGACCTCATTCTGGGCGAACTGACACAAGCCGGAGTCATAGCGCAGACGCGGGCCAAGCCGAAAGCGAAGATTCGGCGCGTTGAAATGCCGGATCGCAGTCTGGAAATGCAATGGATTGCGGAGCACAGAAAGGAATACGCCGGCCAATGGGTCGCGCTCGATCGCGACCGTTTGCTCAGTCACGGAACAGACGCGCGTGAAGTATTTGCCATCGCGCGAAATTCCGGCGTCGAAGCCCCGTTCTTCGCGCACCTGGAAGCCGAAGATGAATTGCCGTTCGGGGGATGGTAACAATGACTCACTCACTGACGTTTGAAACCCTGCATCATTACGACGCCGGACAACCGGGTATCACCGTTCCGATTGTCCTGAGCCTTTTGTGGGCGAAACTGGATTCAGGCTCAACCTACTGCATTTTTGAGCGCGAAGTCGGCGAAGCGTTGGGACTGGATATCGAAAGCGGCAGGCCTGAATGGATCGGCACAGTCACAGGCCGATTCAAAGCTTGTGGCCACGACGTGACATTACTCGCTCTGGGCTATCAGTTTGATGTGGCGGCTTATTTCGCCGAAAAGACCGGACTGGGACGGAGTACGCTCGGACGATACGGATGGATGAATCAACTGGCGCTCGGCATCGTTGACTATGAAGGCAAACTGTACGTCGGCGAATACAATGCTGATGCGACATAGTAACGAAAGCCCGGCGTGTCCCGCCGATGGACATCTTGCGCGAGAAGTAGTGGTTGAAAGAGCATCGTCACGAATACGTCGGTCAATGGATAGCGCTGGATGGTGATCGGTTAGTCAGCCACGGGACGAACGCTCGCGAGGTATACGCCGCCGCGCGCTGATCAAATTCCTGAAATCGATTGACGCGTCAACGCCGCCATTCACCAGCTTCTCGCCACTGCAATGCATAGCTATATTGCCCAAGATCTGCAGTGTTCGCTACGAATGAACACGAATCTTTGTTCTACTGCGCCCTTCCGAGCGACTTCAACCGCGCGCGTTCAAACTCATCGCCCTTATTCCATTGCGGCGTTTCAGTCGCGCTAGCCACGCGCAACCCGATCCAGAAAGCCAGCCGCGCCTGTTGAATCATTCCGCCGAAGTTCCAGTTCGGGCTGTACTCATCAGCGGGTTGGTGATAGCGGTGCTGGTTGTAGTCTTGAAACTGCTCTTCGCCCCATTTGTCGTGGTGGCCGACGAACTTCGTGCCCGAATTGAGGCTGACGGCCGGGATGCCCGCTTTGGCGAACGGGAAATGATCGGAGCGGTAGAAGGAGCCTTGTTCTTAAAAATGATGAGGTGAAGTGGCGCAATCCAGTCATCACGATTTGTTAACTTGTTGTTGCAAATAGGCTAAATATTTCTTCTCGTTTGCGGAAAAGCTTTCCTTGTCAGGATAATTTAGCCCCAGGATTTTGCTCAATCCCATGACCGCTTGCCATCTTACCGTCAGATCGCTATCAGTAAGCGCATTCGTGAGCACGGATATAGCCTCCTTTGATTTTGTGTTGCCAAGAGCATACGCTGCCGATGAGCGTATCTCCGGATGGGGGGATACCGTTAAACGAGATAGAACCGGAATCGCTTTAGGATCCGCAATCCCATCTATTGAATGCCAAAGATTGACTGTCATGCTAGAACTGGAAACAGGGCCTTGATCATCGTTTCGGCCATGACCTTCCTTCAAGCGGCTTTGCGTCCGTTTTTTGAACGCTTTGCCGCAGGGCGCGCCGGCACGTCAAGACGATCTACCAACCACCCGAACAGGTCTCT
>Ga0187894_10007704_pt1 | contig 10039 bp, 10 predicted proteins | sample GBC1701081metaG_FD_136650 | JGI IMG/M metagenome (GOLD analysis project Ga0187894, IMG submission 136650) | White microbial mat communities from a lava cave in the Kipuka Kanohina Cave System on the Island of Hawaii, USA - GBC170108-1 metaG ... | reverse complement strand
TCAACGGCTCAAAATCTCTGTTTAATTTCCCCATAGCTGCACTATGGGCTATGAATATATCGCTGTCTTCGACAGCTAAAACCGATTCCTGATTAAAGTTTTTGAATTATTATCACCTGACCTTATCAGTTACAAAGAACTTAAATTACAGAGTAATTATGTCGAATATCGTGAAAGTTTCTTTTGAAAACTTTGACGTTCATATTCATCGAATCAATGAAAATTTGCGATAAGCGCGAATGGAAACAATCTCTTTTAACTTCCGTTTGTGGTTATCGCATTTCTCTTTTCAAAACATTTCCTCTTAAACTCTTTGCGCTTTTTTCTTTCTCTCGTTTACTATTTCGGCGCATGACGACAAACAATAATTCATCAGAACTTCATCACCGCGCCATTGTTATTGATTTACACGCAGATACGGCTCAACGTCTTGTTGACGAAAAAGACTTTGACATCATGGCGCGAAACAATGACGGACACCTGGACGCTCCGCGCATGCGTGAGGGTGGTCTTGACGCACAGTTTTTTTCAATCTGGGTTGAACCTGAACATTATGGAATCGGAGGTGAAACCGCAGTCAATCGGGCGGATGCACAAATCGAAGCCGTTCACGGAATGACACAAAAACATCCTGGAGCTTGGGAACTCGCCACAACCGCGGATGATATTCGGCGCATTTCATCAGAGGGAAAACTATCAGCGTTAATGGGGCTTGAAGGCGGTTACGCAATTGATGACAAACTCGAAAACGTAGAGAAGTATTTTTCGTTGGGCGTTCGTTATATGTCGCCTGCTTGGAGCGTCAGCACACGCTGGGCGGGTTCAAGTAATGACGAAATCGGAAAGAGTTTGGGATTAACCGAATTTGGTAAAGACGTTATTCGTGAAATGAACTCGTTTAGAATGATGGTGGATGTTTCTCACGTTTCCGATTTGGCTTTTTGGGATATTATCCAAACAACAAAGAAACCTGTTATTGCTTCGCATTCAAACGCACGTTCGCTCGCAAATCATCCGCGAAATTTAGGCGACGACATGATACGCGCCGTCGGTGATATTGGCGGGGTTATGTGTGTTGTTTTCTTTCCCACGTTTCTTGATGATGAATGGGCTACGAGCAAAAACAAGATTGACGAAGAGTTAAAATCGCATTTGATAAGCCTGGCAGAGGAAACAGAAGGCACATTTGTTGATAAATGGCAGGCGAAAGAAAAATTTCGTATGAAGGAATTTGCAAAGAGAATTAAGCCTGTAACAGTTGCGCGTGTTGTTGATCATGTTGACCATATTGTTAGGCTTTCAAGCGTTGATAATGTCGGAATCGGTTCGGACTTCGACGGCATTCCCGCAACACCGAGCGATTTATCAAGCGTTTCGGATTTGCCAAACTTAACCGAAGAGCTTTTGCAGCGTGGTTATTCGGAAAACGATGTTGAAAAGATTTTGGGTGAGAATGTGCTGAGAGTGATGTCCGAAAATGTCTAAACTTCCAAAGATTGGTTTTCACGCTTCGGTTGCAGGCGGTTTGCAAAACGCATTGATTCGTTCTCACGAACTTGGTTGTAAAACGGTTCAGATTTTCTCGCGTAATCCGCGCGGCTGGATGGCGCGACCTTTGACAGATGAGGAGATAGAAACTTTCAAACAAGTCAGAAAGAAAACTAAAATCTCGCCCGTTGTGATTCATGCAAACTATTTGATAAATCTAGCCGCTTTTGATTTTTCGCAACGCGAAAAATCTATTGCTTCGTTTCGTGAAGAAATTGAGCGCGGAATTACATTGGGCGCGGATTATCTAGTCATGCATCCGGGAAGTGCAAAGAATTATTCACAGCAAGAAGGTGTGAAAACCTGTGCCGAAAGTTTGAAGCGTGCCTGCGATGGAATTGATTTGGGAAAGTTTCGTATTCTTCTTGAAAATACTGCCGGACAAGGCGCCTGCATCGGTCATCGTTTTGAACATCTGGGCGACATCATTGACGATTGCCACAAATTGAATTTAGGCGTTTGTTTTGATACGGCACACGCTTTTGCCGCAGGTTATGATTTGCGCGACGAAGACGGTTTTACGGCAACAATGCAATCGCTCGAAAAAAATGTTGGAACAAAAAACGTCCGCGCAATTCATTTCAATGATGCGAAATCAACATATAATTCGCGCCTTGACAGGCACTGGCACATTGGCGAAGGAAACATCGGAAGCGAAGGCTTGGCTCGTGTGGCACAGTTCAAAAAATTAGCGCACGCGGCATTTATTTTAGAAACGCCGCAAGATGTCGAAGGTGACGATGCGCGAAACGTAAATAAACTTCGTTCGTTTTTTGATAAAAGCCAGCCCGAAAAACAACTTGTTCAGTGATTTTAATTGTCGTCTTTGTCATCATCGTCGTCATCATCCGCCTCGATTTCGATAACGGTATTTGACGCCACGTCCACGACAACTTCATATGTCTTGCCGTCCTGAGCGAGAATCTCAATTTCGCACACGACTTTGCCTTTTTCACTTTCAGCCTCAATCTCAAGCACATTGCCTGATTTCGCGGAAACGGCTGTTTTGATTGCCGCAATCACCTGTTCAGCCGGAATTGAAACTTTTGGTTGTTTAGTGTTTTGACCTTTCGCCTTTGTTCCAAACCCGTTTATGGCAAAAAACATTACAGCCACGCAACAGAACATTGAAGCTACGATTAACATTTTTCTGCTTTGCATTATGGTAATTTCTCCTTACGCTAGACTCTCTTCGGGATGTTTTTTTAGCTGGTTCGCAATCGTAGTTTATATGTAGATATAGGTCAATCCTTTGGCATCTGATTTAATGTGCGGTGAAATCAAATCAAATTGATATGTAATGAGGGTTTGCAAAATGAATGTACGTATAATTATTTCGATTCTACTTTTGAGTATTATTTGTTTCTTTAACATTGTATCGGCGGCTGACGGTGAATTTCGTGACGGTTCAAACCGAACCGTCGGTTATTTGAAATCGGATGGTTCTGTACGGGACGGTTCAAACAGAGAAATCGGCGCATTCAAAGATAACGGCGATGTGCGCGATGCGAGCAACCGAACAATTGGTTACATAAGCACAAACGGCGATATACGGGACGGCTCAAATCGGACTATCGGTTATGTCAAAGATGATGATTCCGTTCGTGACGGCTCAAACCGCATCATCGGTTATGTGAAGAGCGATGGCTCAGTCCGTAATGCAAGCAACCGCACAATCGGTTACGCAAAGAACGCAAGTAAAGCACACGCCGCCGCTTTTTTCTTTTTCTTTTTCTATGAAGATAGAGAGAAGGTAAATTGATATGAAACACATCTTAACAATCGCGTTTGTTTTGCTTTTGTGTTGTTCAATGTATGCAGGGAAAACACTCGCTTTAGTTCCTAAAAAGGTTATTTTGAAAAACGGCAAAAGTTTTAACCTGAACTTGCCGCAAGGTTATGAAATCAAACCCGCGGTTGAGGGCGTCAAGCGGATTCGCTTCATGTCGAAAAGCCCTGACAACAGAATTTTCGTGACAGATATGTATAACCTTGCTGACAACAAAAAAGGCACGGTTTACATCCTTGATGATTTTGACCGCGAGACCGGGCGTTTCAAAAAAGTAACTACTTATCTTACGAATCTGCACAATCCGAACAGTCTTGCATTTTACAAAGACGAACGCGGACAAAATTGGCTTTATCTTGCACTTACAAGCAAACTCGTTCGATACAAATTCAAATCCGGAGATACAAAACCGACAAGTACGCCTGAAACAATCGCCACGTTTCCCGATTACGGTCTGAGTTACAAATATGGCGGGTGGCATTTAACGCGAACAGTTGCCGTCTCGCCGAACGGGAAAATCTATGTTTCGGTTGGAAGCAGTTGTAACGCCTGCATTGAAAAAGAAGATGTAAGAGCAACCGTCCTTGAGATGAACCCGGACGGCAGCGACAGGAAAATTTTCGTTAAGGGATTGCGAAATGCTGTCGGATTGAAGTTTGTTGACGGTGTTCTTTACGCGACAAATCAAGGTGCAGACCATCTTGGCGACAACAAACCCGATGAAACGGTTTATATATTGAAAGATAAAATGGACGTTGGCTGGCCCCATTGTTATCAATATCAAGGCAAGGTTTTTACAGATACAAAATTCCCGCGCACCGGTGGTTGTCGGAATATTCCGCTTGCTTATACGTCATTTGGCGCACACGCTTCTGCTCTTGGGCTTGAATACTTCACTGACGAAGATACCAGAGACAAAAATCTCCAAAACAGTTTTCTTGTGGCTTTACATGGCTCTACGAAAGTTAGTCTGAATCGCGGTTATCGCGTTGTTTTGGTTGGCGAAGACAGAAAGCCGCGTGACTTCATTACAGGCTTTTTGCAGGCAAAAAGTATCAACGGTCGCCCGTGTGATGTGATGAAATTTGAAAAAGACTCTTTCCTGATAACAGACGATAAAACAGGTGTGATTTATTACGTTTTTAAGAAGTGAGTTTTAAGTTTTGAGTTTTAAGTTTTGAGTACCGACTTCAGTCGGCTTCCGTATAAAGTAAAAGCCGACTGAATTCGGTACTCAAAACTTAAAACCATACTTTTTTTATCTTCTTTTTGTAAAACCAGACGCACAAAGCTATAAGCGCAACTGCACAGATAACAATGAATCCCGCTTTGCCCGTGAAGCCTATGATTATCAGCGAAATAAAAATCAGAGTTCCGGGCGGGGCGAATGTAAGAAAGCCCGTAATCAACAGAACAAAAAAGGATTTAAGACTGCGCTTCATCATTTGAACTTCAGATGCTACACAACGAGCGTGGTTTGTGACAATTATCTAACGTGATTTCAAAAAACATTGAACGGTTAATTCTATTCGGTTTCATATTGTTGGGTGTTTTATTTTTTTGTGTTTCCGTATCAAGGGTAATTTTCCCTTTTGACTTGGGGACTTACGAATCATTTATCTGGTCGCCTTCGCGTGTTGTTTGGAGCGGACAAAATCCTTACGCATTTGCATTGAAAGAGCCATATATAATGGCTCCTTACGGATATATTTATTACCTTCTTGTCGGGATGGGGGTAAAACTTTTCGGGCTTCAACTTTGGTTCGGAAGATTGCTTACAATCTGCTGTGCGCTGGTTTGTTTGTGGTCGGTGAAAAAGATTGTCTTTGCACTGACAAATAATAAAGAAGCATCGCATATTGGGTGTCTCACAGTGGTTTCTCTCTATGCCGTTCAAAGTACAATCGCAGTTCAAAGACCTGATTTTATCTCTTTGGCGTTTGCTTTGTTAGCTTTACAGTTTGCATTCAGAGACGGAAATAAACTGTTAATCCTTCTTTTTTTGTGTCTGGCTTTTTTCTCAAAACAGACGATTATTTTGCCGATAGGAATTGCCGCTATTTTGTTTTGGCAGGAAGGAACCCGCTCAAAAGCAGTTCTGTTTTTTGTTTTAACGATTCTTTTGTGTGGTTTGGGCATGTTTCTGTTGAATGTCACTTCGGATGGTGGTTACTACTGGCAACATTTTACGCACGCAGGGCGTCTGCCGTTTAGCATAATCCGCACACGTATTATTTTAGAAGCTGTGTTGAAATCCCCGTCAACATTGGTTGTTCTCGCTTGCTTATTGATAACAGCTTTTTACATGGGAAAAAGTTTGTTGAAAGTTTTTCGCCCCGTTGAAATTTTCAATAAAGGCTTTTCAAAACAAGAGACAACCGTAATTTATCTGTTGATTTCAATTGCCTTTGTCTTAATCACATCGGCAAGACACGGCGCAAGCGGCAATTATTATCTTGAAATATCATTTGTTGTTTCGATAGTTTTCGCACTCGCTTTTGATTGGTTACGACAGAATCAAAAAGAAAAACTTGCAACCGTATTTTTATTGCTGATGATTTTTGGCGGAGCATTCCAATTCGCTCGTTTTGTGCGCGGGGAATATTTTCGCTGGAAAAGCGTATTGTATTATCGGGAGATGGTTGAGACGGTTGATAAACTTACACCCCCGAACAGCTTTTGCATCAGCGTTTATCCTGAAATTGTGACAGCATCGGGGAGACATTTTCATTTTGACGATTGGGCGGAATACACAAAAGGTTATTCGCCGGAACTGCGCGAAGTTTTTCAAAAAGAGATTTCCACGATGCGTTATTCGGCAATAATTCTATCTACTGATACCGCCGAAAAAGAACTTAAAGGCTATCGTTTTGTTAAGATGCAAACGCCCGTTCCTGAAAAAGTTTATACCGCTTACTTGTATGTCAGAGACGAAACAAAAAAATAGCATCAGCGTTTTTTTTCCCGCTTATAACGATGCCAATACAATCGGAAAGATGGTTGAAGACGCTCTTGAAATTCTGCCGCGAATCACAGACGGTTACGAAGTTATTGTCATAGATGACGGCAGTCATGACGAAACCGCAAACGTCCTTAACAGGCTTTCGGAAAAACATTCACGATTAAGAATCGTCACGCACGAAAATAACAAGGGTTACGGCGGAGCATTGCGTTCGGGGTTTGAAACGGCGTGTAAAGATTTGATCTTTTACACGGACGGTGACGCGCAATATGACGCTAAAGAAATGGTAAATCTTATTCCGTTAATGAAAACTGAAATTGACATCGTAAACGGATATAAGATAAAACGCGGAGATGGTTTTAATAGAAAAATCATAGGTGGTCTTTACAATCGTACTGCACGTTTGCTCTTTGGTTTACCCGTGCGCGACGTTGATTGTGATTTTCGCCTGATAAGAAAAAGCGCGTTAGAGAAAATAAGCCTGAACTCTTCGAGCGGAAGCATCTGTGTTGAACTTATCTACAAGTTAAAGTCTGCGGGTTGTAAGTTCGACGAAATCCCCGTACATCATTACCCGCGTTTGTTTGGACAATCGCAGTTCTTTACGTTCAAGAGAATTTTCAAAACATTACGCGACTTTTTTTCATTGTGGCTTAAACTTGTCGTCTTCAAAAAAGACAAGTGAAAGCCTTTTACATTTGCTTCGGAGTTCCTTAATGCTTGCCCTGCACGAAAAATATAGAGGTCGTTCTGTGCTTATCACAGGCGGCTTGGGATTTATCGGAAGTAATCTTGCACATAGACTTGCCGCCATTGATGATATTGAAATTACAATAATTGACGCCCTCTTTCCGGCGCAAGGTGGTAATCTGCAAAACATTGCCGGCATTGAAGACCGTATAAAAATTCATCAGGCAGATATTTGTGACAGTTATGTGGTAAATCATTTGGTCGGTGGTGTTGATTACATTTTTAACCTGGCAGGCAGTTGCAGCCACGTTGACTCAATGACATCACCGCATCATGATTTACAGCTTAATTGTTCAGCACAACTTTCGCTTTTAGAAGCCTGTCGGATGTTTAATCCGCACGTCAAAATCGTCTATACAAGCACGCGCCAGGTTTATGGAAAACCCATATATTTACCGCTTGATGAATCACACCGCCTCGCCCCTCTGGATATAAACGGCATCAACAAATTAGCCGCAGAAAACTATCATCAACTTTATCACCGCGTTTACGGTTTGCCTGTAGTTTGTCTGCGTTTGTGCAACACTTACGGTCCGCGTCAGCTTTTGCAACACAGTCGTCAAGGTTTTATTTCCTGGTTTATACGCAAGGCTATTGACGGCGAAGTGATTGAGCTTTTTGGAGAGGGAAGACAACGCCGCGATTTGAACTTTGTTGAAGATGTTATTGATGCAATGTTGTTGGCGGGGCTGAGTGAATCTGCGGAAGGTGAAATTTTTAATCTTGGAAACAATTTTACAATCAGCCTGGCAGAACTTGCTAACGAGTTGATTCGCATAACGGGACGCGGCACAACAAGCGGAGTTCCGTTTCCGCACGAAAGACAATTGATTGATGTAGGCAATTGTTATTCGAGCTATAAGAAGATTGAAAGAATTCTTGGCTGGCGTCCGCACACAAGCCTTGAAGAAGGTTTGAAAAAAACCGTCGCCTTTTACCAAAAACACCGCGAAGACTACTGGAAGACAAATGAAAGTTTCGTTTCTTGACCTCACAAGACAGCACAATGAAATCAAAGACGAATTAAGCCAGGCATTGAATCGTGTTATCGAACGTGGCAATTTTATTTTAGGTGAAGAAGTATCGGAGTTTGAAAACGAGTTTGCCTTCTTTTGCAGTTCACCCGGAGCGGTCGGTGTTGCTAACGGAACAGATGCACTAAGCTTATCTCTAATCGCTTCAGAATCGGTAAAAAAGGGACGCGACGACGAAGTAATCACAACGCCGTTATCCGCCGCTTATACCGCATTGGCAATCTTAAACGCTGGCGCAGTGCCTGTTTTTGCAGACATTGACCCGCAAACTTACACGCTCGACCCGCAATCCGTAGAAAGTTTAATTACCGCAAAAACAAAGGCAATTATTCCCGTTCATCTCTACGGACAAAGAGCGGACATGACGGCTATAAACGAAATTGCCCGTCGCCACAATCTCATTGTCATTGAAGATGCGGCGCAAGCACACGGTTTAAGAAACATCACAGGTCATGCAGCGACCTTCAGTTTTTATCCGACAAAAAATTTAGGCGCGTGCGGTGATGGCGGTGCAGTTGTTTCAAACGATAAAGATTTTCTTGAGCGTGTGAAAATTTTGCGTCAGGGCGGACATCGCGCCGCAATTGAAACAAATCTTGAAGGACGCAATTCGCGGCTTGATGAAATGCAAGCCGCCATCCTGCGTGTTAAGTTGAAACATCTTCCCGCTTGGATTGAACGAAGAAAAGCAATCGCAAAAATCTACAATGAAACATTAAACGAAATTAAAGGTTTGGTGATACCGTCTATTGGCGAAGAAAATTCGCACGTCTTTCATCTTTATGTCGTGCGTCATGGCGGACGCGAACAAGTAAGAGAAAAACTTTCAAAACGCGGTATCGAGACATTGATTCACTATCCTTACTTGCTTCACCAACAAAAACTCTTTCTGCTACCAAATCAAAAAAGATTAACGAACGCCGAAAAAGTTGTTGACGAAATTTTTTCGCTCCCGCTTTATCCGCAGATGACTGATGAAGAAATTAAAAGCGTCATTGATGAAATACAAAATGCGATTCTGCATCAATGAAGTCAGCGACAGTTTTTTACTTTCTGACAACACAGATGGCTGATAGCCCAAAAGGGAGTTTTGCCTTTTGTTTTTTCAAATGTCGCGCTTCAATCAATAAAGCTTTTGTCAGTAAAGTGTTCAGCCATTGCAGACGCGGCGAAAGCGGTTTTACGTCAGACCCGCTGTCTGACAACCCGATTTTTTTCAACACAAGGCGACGAATAACCGCAGCGGGAAATGGAATTGTGTTCGCGTAAGTCTTGCGTATGATTTTGAAGTTTTGTTTTTCAAGTTTTCCAGCCAATTGATTCAAACTGTAACGGCGTTGTGTATCCATCGCTTTATCATGTCCGCTGTGCATCCATTCATAAGCTGCGCCGCGCACAAAAGCCAGTCCGTTTGGCTTTAACACGCGATACATTTCCGCAATGGCTTTGTCGTCGGAACCTTCGCCCGGAATTTGAACAAGAACATCAAAACTCGTGACTAAATCGAACATTTCGTCGGCAAACGGTAAGTCGGTTGCCGACGCTTGAACAAGACCTTTGAATCCACGTTCACGACAAAACGAAATTGCGTCCGAAACCAAATCCAAACCGAAAACTTTTCCGCCGCCCGCGTAGCGTTTTAGCCAATCAATGTTTATTCCCGTCCCGCATCCCGCGTCCAGAATATAACGGTCGGCTGGCGGGCAATATTCATCCATCAGGACAGCAGTGATTTCACGCATGGCTACGAACCACCAGAAATTTTCTTCAAGTTCGTAGAGATATTCGTAATCTTCTGTTTTCATCTTCAAACAAAAATGTTGAGTGTAAAGCTAAGCAGGAAGTAAAAAGTAAAAAGTAAAAAGTGGAATGCGGACGTAAATAGTTGAAAAATAACGTAACTCCCAACTTTTTCTGAATTTGATAAAACCAGCTTACTTTTGCTCACCTGCTTAT
>Ga0187894_10007703_pt1 | contig 10040 bp, 7 predicted proteins | sample GBC1701081metaG_FD_136650 | JGI IMG/M metagenome (GOLD analysis project Ga0187894, IMG submission 136650) | White microbial mat communities from a lava cave in the Kipuka Kanohina Cave System on the Island of Hawaii, USA - GBC170108-1 metaG ... | reverse complement strand
TGCTCGGCCTCATGCTCATGCGCGACGAGTCGCTCTTCGAGTTCTTCCGCACCGTCGCCCTCGACTCCGACGAGAGGCCGAGGATGCGCGGGTTCGCCGTGCTCGGCCTGGGGTTCCTCGGGGACGCGGAGTTCCTGGTCGACCTGCTCGAGCGCGGCGAGAAGCGACTTAGGGGCTCGGGGAGCACGATCGACGACCTGCGGGCGTGCGCGACGATCGGCCTCGGCTTCTGCCGGAAGAACGAGCTCGCCGCGCCGGTCGCGGGCGCGGGGCGCGCGAAGCTCTCCCCGCCCGTCGTGCGCGGCATCGCGGGGAGCGCGCTGGCGCGCCTCGCCAACCCGACGGTCGTCCCGGACCTGCTCGACATGCTCCGCGACGGCGACGAGATCGCGGTCGCGCGCCAGGGCTCGGCGATCGCGATGGGGGCGCTGGCGAAGGAGGACGAGGAGGGCGTCGTCGAGTTCCTCGGGAAGAAGGCGCAACGCGACCGCGACGGCGGCGTGCGCACGCTGCTCGCGATGAGCCTCGGCCGCATCGGCGGCGACCGGGCGGCGGTCCACCTCGTCACCGCGCTGCGCAGCTGCGAGCAGGCGGAGCGCGGGTTCCTCTTCCTCGCCTTGGGGCTCTCCCGCTCGAGCGACGCGGGCCCCCTCCTCCTGGAGCAGTTCGAGCAGCTCTCCAACAACCACGACCGCGGCGCGTGCGCGCTCGCCCTCGGGCTGGCGGACCACAAGAAGGCGGCGCCGACGCTCCGCGCCGAGGTCGAGCGCGGGAACGCGGCGTTCGTCGCGCGCGCGATCACCGCGCTCGGCCTCCTCGACGACGCCGATTCGATCCCGCTCGTCCTCGACCTCGTGCGGACGACGAAGGACCCCGGGATCCAGCGCGAGGGGGCGATGGCGCTCGCGCTCCTGCGTCGCAGCGCCGCCATCCCCGATCTCGTCGCCGCCCTGGAGCGCGCCAAGACCACCTTCTCGCGGGGCGCCGCGGCGGAGGCGCTCGGACTCGTCGGGAACGACAAGGCCGTCGATCCCCTCGTGAAGATCCTCCGCGACCGCTCGCGCCAGGGCGAGGAGCGCGCCATCGCGCTGGCCGCGCTCGGGCGCATCGGCGACCCCGATCGGGTGCCGCTCCTGGCGCAGCTCGCGTTCGACTTCAACCCCTACGTGGTCGTCGACGCGATCGCCGAAGCGCTTACCATCTTGTAGCTTGCTTCGCCCCGCCACCGACGCCGACTCCGCGGGCGTCATCGACCTCATCGCCCGCGTCTACGCCGAGTATCCGGGCTGCGTGCTCGACGTGGAGCGCGAGGAGCGGGGGCTATTGGCGCCCGCGAGCTCGTTCGACCGGTTCTTCGTGCTGGAGGAGGCGGGCCGGATCGTGGGGAGCGCGGCCATGGCGCTCCACGACGGCATCGCGGAGCTGAAGAAGGTCTACCTGGAACCGGGGTTGAGGGGGCGGGGTCAGGGACGGCGCCTCATCGAGACCATCGAGGCGGCGGCGCGCGCGGCGGGGGCGCCGTCGATCGAGGCCTGGTCCGACACGCGGTTCCTCACCGCGCACGCCGTCTACGGGCGCATGGGCTACGAGCGCACGGGCCGCACGCGGGAGCTCCACGATCTCTCGAACTCCGTGGAGTACCACTTCACGAAGCGGCTCACCTAGCCTGGCGGCGCCGTCACTCCTCCTTGGAGGTCATGACGCGCCAGAGCATCCGGATCGGGTCGTAGAACCGGTCCACGACGCGCTCCTTCAGCGGGATGATCGCGTTGTCCGTGATCCGGATGTTCTCGGGGCAGACCTCGGTGCAGCACTTCGTGATGTTGCAGTACCCGATACCGAGGGCCTTCCGCACGAGGTCGAGGCGCCCGCCCGCGTCCCACGGGTGCATCTCGAGCGCCGCGGCGCGGACGAAGAACCTCGGGCCGCCGAACTCCGCGTGCTTGCCATGCTCGCGCAGCACGTGGCAGACGTCCTGGCAGAGGAAGCACTCGATGCACTTCCGGAACTCCTGGACGCGGTCCACGTCCTCCTGGAACGCGACCCGCTTCTGTCCCTCGCGCATCCGGAACGGCGGGATCTTCCGGTTGACCTCGTAGTTCCAGGAGACGTCCGCCACGAGATCCTTCACGTGGGGGAAGGCACGCATGGGGAGGACGGTGATCGGCTGGTCCGCCGGGAACCGCTCGAGCCGGGTCATGCACATGAGCCCGGGCTTGCCGTTCATCTCGGCGCTGCAGGACCCGCACTTGCCCGCCTTGCAGTTCCAGCGGCAGGCGAGGTCGGGCGCGTAGCGCGCCTGCACCTGGTGCACGACGTCGAGGACCACCATCCCCTCGTCCCGCTCGTACGGGTACTCCTCCGTCGCGCCACGGCCGTTCTCGCCGCGGAAGAGCCGGATCCTGCCCTCGTTCATGCCTTGTCTCCGTACACGTACGCCCGGAACTCCTCCGGCACGGGCTCGAGCGGCTGCTCCACGATGCTCATCCCGTCGCCGCCGCGGCGCACGACGAGGTTCACCTTGCCCCAGCGCTCCTCGCTCTTCGGGAAGTCGAGCCTCGTGTGCGCGCCGCGGCTCTCCGTGCGCGTGAGCGCCGCCCGCGCCACCGCCTCCGCGCAGACGAGCAGACACCGTAGGTCCAGAGCCAGGTGCCACCCGGGGTTGTAGGTCCGGGTCCCCCCGACCCCCACCCGGTTCAACCTCTCCCGGAGCCGCCGGATCGCGTCGATCGCGCCCGAGAGCTCCTCGGGCGCGCGCACGATCCCGACGTTCCGGTCCATCATCTCCTGCAGGTCGTTCTGGATCGTGTACGGGTTCTCGCCCTCGCGCCCGAGCGGCGCGAGCGCGCGCGCGATCGAGTCGCGCGCCGCGCCCTCGTCGATCCGCGGCGCGGACGCGAGGGACTTCGCGTACTCGGCCGCGGCGTGTCCCGCGCGGCGGCCGAACACGAGGAGGTCGGAGAGCGAGTTGCCGCCGAGTCGGTTCGCGCCGTGGAGGCCCGCCGCGGCTTCGCCCGCCGCGTAGAGCCCCGGCACGGTGGATGCCGCGGTGTCGGCGTCGACCCGCACGCCGCCCATCGCGTAGTGGCACGTCGGCCCGACCTCCATCGGCTCCCTCGTGATGTCGACGCCCGCCAGCTCCTTGAACTGGTGGTACATCGACGGGAGGGACCGCTTGATGTACTCGGCGGGGCGGACGCTCGCGATGTCCAGGAGGACGCCGCCGTGCGGGCTCCCGCGCCCCTCCTTCACCTCGCGGCGGATCGCGCGCGACACCTCGTCGCGCGTGAGGAGCTCCGGCGGGCGCCGGTTCTTCAGGCGGTCGCCCGTCACCCAGCGCGCCGCCTCCTCCTCCGTGTCCGCGGTGTCCGCCCTGTAGAGCGGCGGGATGTTGTCGAACATGAACCGGCGGCCCTGGTTGTTGCGCAGCACGCCGCCCTCGCCGCGCACGCCCTCGGTGACGAGCGTCCCGCGCACCGACGGCGGCCACACCATCCCGGTCGGATGGAACTGCTGGAACTCCATGTCGAGGAGGTCCGCGCCCGCGAAGTAGGCGAGCGCGTGCCCGTCGCCGGTGTACTCCCACGAGTTCGACGTGACTTTCCACGCCTTCCCGATGCCGCCCGTCGCCATGACGACGGCCTTCGCGCGGAACACCACGAACTCGCCGGTGTTGCGCCAGTACGCGACCGCGCCGGCGACGCGCCCGCCGTCCAGGAGCAGGTCGACGACGGTGCACTCCATGTAGACGTGGAGGCCGCGGTGCACGCCGTGGTCCTGGAGCGTGCGGATCATCTCCAGGCCCGTCCGGTCGCCGACGTGCGCGAGCCGCTGGTAGGTGTGGCCGCCGAACGGGCGCTGGTTGATGCGGCCGTCCTTCGTGCGGTCGAAGACGGCGCCCCACTCCTCCAGCTCGTTCACGCGGTCGGGCGCCTCCTTTGCGTGGAGCAGCGCCATCCGCCAGTTGTTGAGGAACTTCCCGCCGCGCATCGTGTCGCGGAAGTGCACCTTCCAGCTGTCCTCGGGGCGAACGTTCGCGAGCGCGGCGGCCATGCCGCCCTCGGCCATCACCGTGTGCGCCTTGCCCAGCAACGACTTGCACACGAGCCCCACCGAGACGCCCTGCGCCGACGCCTCGATCGCGGCGCGGAGCCCCGCGCCGCCGGCGCCGACCACGATCACGTCATGCTCGCTCGTCTGGTAGGCGGTCATGGCTACAGGAGGCGCAGGTCGCTCCACGCGCCCTTCGCGATGGCCCGCACGTAGCCGTCCGTGAAGCCTACCCAGATAAGGCTCACCCACGCGAACTGCATGTGCTTCGCGTTGAGGGCGGTCACAAAGGTCCACGCGCGGAACCTGAGCTTCGGCTTCCCGGTCGCGGGGTCCGCGAACACGTTGCAGCCGCCGCCGGCGACGTGCCGCAAGCAGTGGCACGAGAGGGTGTAGAGCGTCAGGAACGCGGCGTTGAGCGTGAGCACGATCGACCCGACGGCGACGCCGAACCCCCCGTCGAATCGGTAGGAGACGTACGCGTCGTGCCAGAGGAAGAAGAGGAACAGGAGCGCGACGTAGAGCAGGTAGCGGTGGAGGTTCTGGAACAGGAGCAGGAACGTCTCGCCCTTGTAGGACTTGTGGGCGCCGCGCACCGCGCATCCTGGCGGCGCGAGGAGGATCGAGCGGTAGTACGCCTTCCTGTAGTAGTAGCAGGTGAGCCGGAATCCCGCGGGCACCCAGAGGATCAGGAACGACGGCGGAATGACGAATCCGGTGATGAGCGGCGAGAAGAACGGCGAGAGGTACTCTCCGACCTTGTAGAAGTCGTTCTCGAATGCGCGGTACGTCGCCCAGACGACGAATGCGAGGAGCAGCGCGGCCGTCGCGAACGGGCCGGCCCACCAACGGTCCTTCCGCTCCGTCGCGAACAGGGGTTGCGCGCCGACCGCGCCGAGGGTTTCCGGCATCGAGCGTCCTCCGCCGACCTCCATGAGCGTAAGTCCGCAGTCAAAGAAACCGGTAGGATAGCCGCGCGATGCGCCGCGCCGGATGTGCGTTGCTCCTCGCGACGCTTCTCGCGCCCGGCGAGGAGCCGCCGCAGGTCGACGGCGACGCCGTCCTCGCGCACCTGAAGTGGCTCTCGAGCGACGATCGGGGGGGTCGGGGGGCCGGGTCGGAGGGCGAGCGCGCGGCGGCGGACTACGTCGCGCGCCACTTCGAGTCGCTGCGCCTGCGGCCCGCCGGCGACGCCGGCACGTTCTTCCAGAACTTCCCGCTCCCGCAGGGGTTCACGATCCGGCCGGACACGTCGCTCTCCGCGACGCGCGAGGGCAAGTCGCGCACGCTCGCGTTCCCCGACGACCTGAAGCCGCTCTCGCTCTCGTCGCCCGGCGACGTCACCGCGGGGGCCGTGTTCGCCGGCTACGGGATCGCGGCGCCCGAGCTCGGCTACGACGACTATGACGGCATCGACGCGAAGGGAAAGATCGTCGTCATCCTCCGCAACGCGCCCGCGTTCGACGAGAAGAAGAGCCCGTTCTCGGCCCCCGGGGTCCGCCGCGCCCACGCGGTGTTCGAGTCGAAGGTGAAGGTGGCCACCGGCGCCGGCGCCGCCGCGCTCGTGATCGTCAACGATCCGGAGCACTCCCAGAAGCCCAAGGACGACGTCGCGCTGCAGGACGTCGGCGGCAACCCGGGCGTCATCCCGGTGCTCCACGTGACCTACCGCGCGGGCAAGGAGCTGGCGAAGACGTGCGGTCTGGATCTGCGCAAGGAGCAGATCGCCATCGACAGGAACCTCCAGCCGCGCTCGCGCGCCCTCGAAGGCGTCTCGATCCGCGTGAACGCGTCCCTCGAGCCGAAGAAGCTCGACGTGCGCAACGTCTGCGCGATACTCGAGGCGCCGCGGACGCGCACCGCGTCCCCCGAAGGGTCCCCGCCCCCTCCGAAGAGCATCGAGACCCTGGTGGTGGGCGCGCACCTCGACCACGTCGGCCTTGGCGCCTACGGATCCCTCGCCGGCAGCAAGGGGGAGGGCGCGATCCACAACGGCGCGGACGACAACGCGTCCGGTTCCTCGAGCCTTCTCGAGATCGCGACCTACCTCGCCGCTCGCCAGGTGCGGCTCAGGCGGGACGTGCTCTTCCTCCTGTTCACCGCGGAGGAGCTGGGGCTGCTCGGAAGCAAGCACTACGTCGATCACCCGGTCGTGCCCCTCGCCGACTGCGTCGCGATGGTGAACCTCGACATGGTCGGACGGCTCGAGCGCGGGCGGCTGCAGGTCGGCGGCGTCGGCACGTCGCCGGTGTTCCCCGATCTCGTCGAGACGCTCAACCGGCCGTACAACATCCGCACGAAGTTCAACCCCGGCGGCCGCGCGCCGAGCGACAACACGTCGTTCTACGAGAAGGGGATGCCGGTGCTGTTCTTCTTCACCGGGCTGCACGCCGACTACCACCGTCCGAGCGACGACTGGCAGAAGATCGACAAGAAGGGGATCGAGAAGGTCGCGCGCCTCGCCGCCGACGTCTGCCTCGACCTCGCGTCGCGACCCGAGCGGCCCGCGTTCACGCCGTCGGACGCGAGCGGCTTCGACTCCGGCCCGTTCCTCGGGATCTCCCTGGAGATGCGCCCCGACGGCGTGTACGTGAACTTCGTGGAGGAGCGGTCGCCCGCCGCGAAGGGCGGCATCCAGGTCGGCGACAAGCTGGAGGAGTTCGAGGGGCAGCCGGTGCCGAGCGTGAGCGTGTTCAACCAGATCCACCAGGCGCAGAAGCCGGAATCGACGGTGACGCTCTCGGTCCGCCGCGGCCCGAGGCTCCTCGAGAAGCGCGTGACGTTGGGCGCGTGATGGGCTTCGTCGCGATGGCGTGGCGCGGGTTGCGCGAACGCGCGCTCGCGACCGCCCTCACCGCGGCGTCGATCGCGCTCGGCGTCGCGCTCGCCGTCGCGGTGCTCCTGCTCGAGCGCGAGGCGCGCGCCGGGTTCCTCGGCACCGCGACGGGCGTCGAGGTGCTCGTCGCGGGGGCGAAGGGGAGCCGCATCGACGCGGTTCTGGGCACGCTCTTCCACGTCGGGCGCGCGCCGGGACGCGTCGCCCGCTCGTTTGCGGCGCGTCTCGCGGCCGACGAGCGCGTCGAGTACGCGGTCCCGATCGCGGTCGGGGACTCGTTCCGCGGCGCGCCGGTCGTGGGGACGACGGCGGAGTTCTTCGAACGCTTCCGGCCGAGGCCGGGCGTCGCCTTCGAGATCGAAGGCCGGTGGGGGGGCGGGGCGCTCGCGGTGCTGGGCGCCGACGCGGCGCGTGCGACGGGCCTCCGCGAGGGCGATCGCTTCGTGCCGTCGCACACCGGCCTCGCGGACGACCCGACGCATCGGGACGAGCACTTCACCGTCTCCGGCGTCGCGCGCGCGACGGGGACGGCGCACGACCGCGCGATCTACGTCGACCTGGACGACTTCCTCCACCTGCGCGGGCACGCCGGATTGGAGCGCGACGGCGCGGAGGAGGACGCGGTCTCCGCCGTGCTCGTGAAGATGCGGGCGTCCTCGCCGCTCGTCCTGGAGCCGTTCCTTCGCGAGATCGACGACTCGCGCGAGGCGCAGGCGGTGCGTCCGGCCCAGGTGGTCGCCGAGCTCTTCGGCCTCGTCGGCACCGCGCAGCGCCTGCTCACGTGGGTCGCGTGGCTCGTGATCGCGGTCGCGGCGGCGGGCGTGTGCGTCTCGCTCTACGCCGCGACGGCGGCGCGGCGCGGCGAGATCGCGATCCTGCGCGCGCTCGGGGCGAGGCGGCGCAGCGTCTTCGGGATCGTGCTGCTCGAGGCGGCGCTCGTCTGCGCGATCGGCGGCGTCGCGGGGCTCGCGCTCGGGCGCGGCGGGGCGTTCCTGGCGGCGCCGCTCGTGGAGGCGCGAGCGGGCATCCGGCTCGACCTCGGGGGGGGCCTGGGGGCCGGGGCGTGGCTCCTCCCCGCGCTCGTCGCGGTCGGCTGTCTCGCGGGCCTCCTCCCCGCCGCGCGCGCCTACCGCGTCGACGTCCGCGAGCACCTCGCCTGAGTACCGTACCTGGTTCAAAACGCCATAGTTCGCGCGGAAGCCGAGGCGGCACATGGGGTTACCGCGGCTCGGGATTCTTGCGGATGCGCCCCCGATCGGTCCCTCCCGGAGATGTCGCGCTAGCGCTCGAGGTAGGGCACGAAGACCTTGCCGTACCCGACGACCCGGCGGCGCTCCGCCTCGTCGAGCGGTGCCTGCGCGAGGAGCGCGTCGAAGAACGCCGCCTGGCGCGTCGCCGAGAACGCCACGCGCGCGGTGCGCTCCATCTCGCCCTTGCGGATCGCGTCGGGCTCCTCGCCCACGAACTCGTCGGGGAGCGCCGCCTCCCACTCGCCGACGAGGAGGGCGAGCGACGGCTGGACCGCGGCGCGCAGCCCGAGCTCCTTCATGGCCGACTCCGTGAGCCGCTGGCGCAGCTCGGCGCGGTCCGCGTGCACGATCCGCTCGAGCTTCTGGTCCCAGACCACTCCGCCGGAGAAGACGTCGAGATTCGAGATGCCCTTCACGACGGGCGGGTGCAGGATCGCCTTCTGGGCCGGCCGCAGCAGCGACTCGACTTCGGCGTGGAACCGGTCCTGGATCCGCATCTCGTCGAGGGTCTTGCGGAGCTGGAGGGTCTCCGCGCCGTACCCCCCGCGCCGCCGGTCGTCCTCCTCGCGGAAGCGGATCGCGATCCGGTGCAGCGCCTCCTCCTGCTCCGCGTCGAGGGGTTCCCCCGCCTCCCGAAGCGTCGCGTGAACGAGGTTGGCGAGCGCGAACGGGTGCCCCCAATCGACGCCCGCCGCCTGCAGCTGCACCGCATGCGTGATGATCGGCGCGAACGTGCGCGTGATGTCGCCCCAGAGCTGCGGCCGCATCTCCCGGCGGCCGAGCGTCACGTCCGCCGCTTCCACAAGCAGCGGCATCAGGTTCGCCGTCGCGAGGCCCGCCTCGTCCCAGTCCAGCGTCTCGATGGGCTTCCCGCTGCCGGCGAAGGCGAATCGCGCCCCGGCGCCCTTCCGGGGTCGCGGCGAGCCGGCGGGCTCGCCGGCGGCCTCGGGCGACACCGCCGCCGGCGACGCGGCGTCGAGGGCGCGCTGGAGCGCCTCCCGCTCCCTCTCGCTCCGCTCGAGGCGCTCGCGCAGGTCGGCGACCTCGGCCGGCGCGAACGGCTCGCCGCGGCCCATCGATTCCGCCCGCTCCCCGCCGCGGGCCGCGCGCGCGTCGCCGTCGCCGTCGCTGGAGAGGAGGAGCGTCACCGACGCGCCGAGCGCGAAGCCCGCGAACGCCGCGACCGCGAGCCGCTTCGCCGCGCCGCTCACCTTCCCGGCGCCTCGACGATCTCCGCGACGCGGTCGACGCCGTCCGCGGCGCCGGTCTGGACGGCGCCGCCGGGCCAGCGGACGGTGATCCGCGCGGCGGTCGCCGCGCCGAGGCCGAAGTGGAGGAGCGGTCCGTCCTGCGACAGGTAGCCGGACGACGTCTTGGCGATGCGGACGAGCGTGCGGCCGCCGGCGGAGACCTCGACGCGCGCGCCGATGCCGTCGCGGTTGGACTTGGTCCCGCGGAGCCGCACCGCGAGCCAATGCCCGCCGCGCGGCGCGTCGTTCCGGAGGATCCGCATCCGCCCGCCGAGGACCTGGATCACCGCGTCGAGGTCCCCGTCGCCGTCGAGGTCGCCGGTCGCCAGCCCGCGGCAGCAGAGATGCTCGACGAAATAGGGTCCCGAAGCCCCCGAGACGTCGCGGAACCGCGGGCCCGCGGACCCGCGGAGCAGTCGGTCCGGCTCGCCCTCGAGCCGGAACGCGGAGCCCGTCGTGAACCAGAGGTCCAGCCACCCGTCGTGGTCCGCGTCGAACGCGACGCCGGACCACTCCGTGAACGGCTTCACCACCGCGCCGACACCGCACACCGTCGCCTCGTCCTCGAACCGGATCCCGGAGCGCCCCATGTAGACGCACGCCTCGTCGAAGTCCGGCGTGATGATGTCGAGCCGCCCGTCGCCGTCGAGATCG
>Ga0187894_10007702_pt1 | contig 10040 bp, 4 predicted proteins | sample GBC1701081metaG_FD_136650 | JGI IMG/M metagenome (GOLD analysis project Ga0187894, IMG submission 136650) | White microbial mat communities from a lava cave in the Kipuka Kanohina Cave System on the Island of Hawaii, USA - GBC170108-1 metaG ... | reverse complement strand
GCGACGGCGATCTGGGTCGCGCGCCGCGAGCCGAAGAGGAATTCTTCGCCACTTATCGCGTCGGCAATGGCGCCGCGGGCAACGTCGGAGCCGAAGCCATCTCGCACATCGTGCTCAGCGAAGGGATCACGATCAGCGGAGTTAGTCTCAACCCGCGCAACCCGATGCCCGCCGTTGGCGGGACTCAGGCCGAGCCGATGGCCGAAGTCAAACTCCTGGCGCCATACGCCTTCCGCTCGAATCTGCAGCGCGCCATCACCGCCGAAGATTACGCGACGCTGGTCGAGCGCGATCCGTGCCTGCGCCCGCGCGTGCAGCGCGCGGCGGCCACATTGCGCTGGACGGGAAGTTGGTACGAAGTAAAGGTCGCGATTGATCCCAAAGGCAAAATCGCCGCGGACGAAGGACTGCTGCGGCAAGTCGAGCAGAGGCTGCGCCCTTTCCGTCGCATCGGCCACGAAGTGAAAGTTGAGCGGGCGGTCTACGTCCCGCTTGACATCGAAATGACAGTCTGCGTCAAACCCGGTTTCCTGCGCGGCCACGTCAAAGCCGAGCTGCTCGCCCGATTCGGCAATCGCGCATTGCCCGACGGCAGCCTGGGGTTTTTCCATCCCGACAATCTCAGCTTCGGCGAAGGAGTCAGACTCAGCAAGCTCGTCGCGCTGGCTCAATCCATAACCGGCGTCGAAAACGTCGTGGCGACGAAGCTGCAACGTTATCAGGAACCGCCAAACAATGAGTTGCAGGATGGCGTTCTGAAGCTCGGTCCGCTGGAGGTCGCGCGGCTCGACAACGATCCGAGCTTTCCCGAAAACGGCGTGATCAAATTCAAACTCCATCCGGAGGAAGGACGATGAAACAGCGCGACAAGAAACAACCATGCGGCTGCTGCGAAGGGACCAATGTTCTGACTCCGGTTGAGATATTCAATCGTCCGGGGCTCGACGCCCTGGTCTATCGCGCCGGAGCGCACGGCGGCTTCCTCGAAACGATGAAGGCGCGATTGTCGAGCGCCGGATTTCCGAAGCTCGCCGGATTGACCGCGCGCGACGGCGACGACGCGTCAATCGCCATGCTCGACGCGTGGGCGACCGTGGCCGATGTCCTGACCTTTTATCAGGAACGCATCGCCAATGAAGGTTATCTGCGCACGGCCACCGAACGCCGCTCGGCGCTCGAGATGGCGAGGCTCATCGGTTATCGTCCGAAACCGGGCGTGGCCGCGAGCGTCTACCTGGCTTACACACTCGAACCGACGCAGGAGTCCGTCGTCATCGAAAAAGGCAATAAGGCGCAAAGCGCGCCCGGCCCGGACGAATTGCCGCAGACCTTTGAAACCGCGGAGAAGCTCGAAGCGCTGTCGGCATTGAACGCGCTTAACCCGCGACTCGGCCAGCCGCAGTTCTTTTCTTCAATCCCAGGCGCCGAAGACATCACAATTTACCTTCAGGGAACTTCGACCAATTTACGGCCCAACGATGTTTTGTTACTGAGGTTCGGCTCGGCCTCGCCGAAGTTCTACCGGGTGGAGAAGATTACTCCTGAACCGGAACTCAATCGCACAACCGTCGAGTTGTTTTCTCCCCCCGTGACCGGAGCGAACATCATCGGGGAGATTGCCGCGGCCGCCTCATTCGATTTGGGCCCGTCACTGAAGGAGATCGCCGATGAGCATCTGCAAACAGCGCCGGCGGGCAAAATAGCCGAGCGAGTGAGCGCGCGGCTGCAAGAGTTGAGCGAGCCGTCGGAGGCGCCGGAAGAATTGACCAAACATCTTGAAGAGACAATCCTGCCCGAGCTTGTCAGAGAACATTCGGCCATCGCCGGCAACCCCAGGTTCAACAAGGTTGCAACCTGGATGGCGGGGATCATCGGAGATTTCGAGAATGTCATTGCGAATACGGCGGCGAGGGTCGAGCCTGCGGCCGTGGCGGCCATCAATGGCGGCACGGCTCCCGTCCAGGTCGAAGACAATCATCAACCGCATCCGACCTTTGCGGCATTTCTCGGCGCTTTCGCTCAACCGCAATCGGTCCAGCCGCTCAACGAGGCGCGGTTGAATCGCCGGTTCGATCAAATCTATGCCGCCCAATCAGGGTTCCTCCCAAGATTGTTCGCGACCGTGCAACCACGCGTCGCGCCGTTTGTCACCTCGGCGCTGACAAACGCTCAGCCCAGAGTCGGGTCTGCGGGCATCGTTGAATTGAGCAAAGTCGAATTTCCGCGCCAGAAGGCGTTTCTGGCGGGACATAATTTGCCGACGGTTACCGAGATTACGAAAGATCAGAGTGGACGAGTTACATCAGTGATTCCTATTTCGCCGCCGTCCCTGGGACAGTATGTGAACGTATTGGCGCTGGCAGGCTTTCGGGCTAACACGCAGGGTTTGAATTTCATTGCTCTGGATTCGAAGTACGAGCAGATCATAGCTGGCGGCAGCATTGCAATCACCCGCCCATTCTTTGCCAGGTCGGACGCCCTTCTCCTTCTAGCGGGATTCAAGACTTCAACACATATCGTCAAGGACGTTAGAACGGCCTCGCTCCGTTTCCCCGGAGCTTCTCTCCCCATCACAATTGAAGCAACAGTACTAGAGCTTGACTTTAACTGGCTAAGTGCTGCCGATATAGGTACAGGCATAAGCTCTACGGATTTCGTCCGCAGCACGACGGTCTACGTCCAAAGCGAAGAATTGACGCGAGCCGAAAGACCGATTGCCGCCAACATCAATTTTGTCAAACAGAATCCCGACACGGAGATCGAGCTGAACAACTTTTACCCCGGTCTTGAATCGGGCCGTTGGGCCATCATCTCCGGCGAGCGAATGATTCCTGCTCCCAATAACTCTGACATTCTCGTAAACAGCGGTGTGAGAGTGGCTGAGCTGCTGATGATCTCCTCGGTCTCGCACGAAGCGAAGACGGTGTTTAACGACCGGAATAACGACCGGAATATAGATGTGCCGGGAGGAAAGCTGCACACCTTCATTCGTCCTGCTCAGCCGCCCGCCTACATTTACAAACGCGACACCGTGACGATTTACGGCAACATAGTGCGCGCCACGCACGGGGAGACTCGCAATGAAGTGTTGGGCAGCGGCGATGGCAGCCGGAAATTGCAATCGTTCCCGCTGCGCCAGCCCCCGCTCACTTACCTCGCCGCGGCGACACCTTCGGGCGCGCAGAGCACGCTCGAAGTGCGCGTCAACGACGTGTTGTGGCGGGAGTCTGGCAACCTGTTCGTTCTCAATCCGAATGACCGGAGATACATCACCAGAACCGGCGATGACGGAAAGACCGCGGTCGTCTTCGGTAACGGAGAGCATGGCGCGCTGCTGCCGACCGGCGTCGAAAATATCAAGGCCGTATACCGCTCCGGCATCGGCAAGGCCGGCAATGTCAAGGCTGAGCAGATCAAGCTGTTGATGACCAAACCGCTCGGCGTCAAAGGGGTGATCAATCCGTCGCCGGCCTCAGGCGGCGCGGACCATGAGACGCGCGATCAGATTCGCCGCAATGCTCCGATCGCCGTGCTCGCGCTCGACCGCCTGGTGTCGGTTCGGGATTACGCCGATTTTGCGCGCGCTTTCGCGGGCATTGGCAAAGCGCATTCACAGCGTCTTTCCGATGGAAACCGCCTGCTCGCGCACGTGACCATCGCCGGCGCCAATGACATTTTGATTGATCGAACAAGCGATCTGTATCGCAACCTGGTGGCCGCGTTGAAGCAGTTCGGCGATCCGTTCCAGTCTCTGCAGGTTGACGTGTTCGAGCGCGTGCTGCTGGTGGTCTCCGCCAAAGTCAGTCTGGATCCCGATTATTTGTGGGAGGCCGTCAAGCCGAAGATTCGGGCCGCGCTGCTCGAAAAATTCGGCTTCGAGGCGCGCGAGTTGGGGCAGGATGTCACGCAGAGCGAAGTGATCAGCGCGATCCAGGCGATTCCCGGCGTGATGTATATTGACCTGGAAAAACTAGATTCGATTGATGAAAAGAAACTCGCTGACCCCAATTTCAATGACCCCAATTTCAAAGAGAAGCTGCTGGCGCTGAGGCCGCGCGTCAATGCTGAGTTGGCCCGCACAGTCAAGAATGCTGTCACGAATAAACCGGAGATTCTGCCCGCGCAACTGGTCTTCCTGAGTCCCGACGCCAACGACACCATCATCCTGGAGGAGGTCCCCAAATGAACGGCGTTGTCACGAACAATTCGTCCGACCGGCTCTACAACCTGCTCCCCACCATCCACCGCAAACGCGACGAGGAGTTGGGAGGGCCGCTGCGCGACCTGCTGCGGGTGATCGCCGAACAGGTCAACGTAGTCGAAGAGGACATCCTTCAACTTTACGAAAACTGGTTTATCGAAACCTGCCAGGATTGGGTCGTGCCCTACATCGGCGACCTGGTCGGCTATCAGATCGCGCACGAGGCTGGGGAACCGAGCAGCGCCAGCACGGCGCAAGCCCGACTGCGCAATAAGATTCTGATTCCGCGCCGCGATGTCGCGAATACCATTCAATCGCGCCGCCGGCGCGGTACGCTTGCGCTGCTCGAAGAATTGGCGCGCGACGCCGCCGGATGGCCCGCGCGCGCGGTGGAGTTCTTCAGGCTGCTCTGTTTCACTCAATCGCTCAACCATCTTCTGCTCGAGCGAGGGCGAACGGTCGATCTCCGTTGGATGGACGCGCTCGATCTGCTCGACGGGCCATTCGATACGCTCGCTCACACCGTTGATGTGCGCAGCGTCGCCTCGCGCCGCACGGTCGGGCGTTATAACCTGTCGAACGTGGGCGTCTTTGTCTGGCGGCTCAGGGAATACCCGGTGACGAAGAGCCAGGCGGCAAACCGCGAAAACGAAGGGCTGCCCCACGCCTACACTTTCAGTTTCCTTGGCAATGATGGTCCGCTTTATGCGCGGACCCAGCCGGAAACCGATCCTATGCATATCGCGGATGAATCCAATCTTCCGGTTCAGATCCGGCGACGCGCCTTCGAAAAACACAAAGAGCTTTACTACGGCGAAAACAAAAGCCTGCACATCTGGAAAGAGGTTCAGCACGCGGAACCGGCCGAGCCTGAGCGAGAGAAGGTCGAATTGACGCCTGTGCCGGCGGATCGAATCATTCCGGCCGATCTGAGTGATTGGGAACGTTATCGCCCGCCTCAAGGGCATCTGGCGGTTGATCCGGCGCTTGGCCGCATCGTGATCCATCCGGCGGATTCCCCGCTCGGCCTCTGGGTCTCTTACCGCTACGGATTCAGCGCAGACATCGGCGGCGGCGAATATCATCGTCCAATTCCGCAACCCACGCCGCGTCCCAAACCGCCCGGCGAGCCGCAACCCGCGCCTCCTTTCAAGAAAACCGTCGGCGAAAATGGAGAATGCAAAACCCTCAAAGAGGCGTACGATCAATGGGGCAAAGTCCGGCAGACAACGCCAATCGCCATTTTCGAGATCGTTGACAGCGGCGTTTACGACCCTTTGAACATCACCCTCAAAAAGGGTGAGAGCCTAAGCATCCGGGCGGCTGACCGCGTTCGCCCGATCATCTATTTGCCGGACAAGCGCAGGAACGCGCCCGATTCGCTGATGGTCACCAGCAAGACCGGCGGATGCGTCACGCTCGATGGACTGCTGGTCGCGGGCCGCGGCGTGAGCATTAAAGGCGCGATCGAACAGGTCAAGATCAGGCATTGCACGCTCACTCCGGGCTGGGAGATCACTCACGATTGCGATCCGAAATGGCCCGCCAAACCGAGCCTCGATCTGAACGACGCATGCAACCGCGTGGTCATCGAACACAGCATCGTCGGCTCAATCCAAATTTACAAAAACGAAGTCCGCCAGGACCCGCTGTCACTCAACATCAGCGACAGCGTCATTGACGCTACCAGCGACGACCGCGAAGCTATCGGCGCGCCGAACTGCCCGCGCGCGCATGCGTCTTTGCGCATCGCGCGAAGCACTGTTATCGGCCAGGTGGAAATTCACGACATAGCATTGGCCGAAGATTGCATCTTCACCGGATCGGTAACGGTCACGCGGCGGCAGGCCGGTTGTATGCGGTTCTGTTATGTACCCCCCGAATCGCGCACGCCGCGCAGATTCAATTGCCAGCCCGACCTGGTTGATCAGGCGGTCAATCAGAAGCTCGGCAGACCCGACCAGGCCGAAGCCAGATTGCGGGCCAGGGCCGCCGAACGGTTGCGCGCGCAACCGCAATTCAACAGCGCGCGATTCGGCAAGCCGGCTTACTGCCAACTGTCCGACAGTTGCGCCGGGGAGATCAAACGCGGCGCCAGCGACGAATCCGAGATGGGTGTTTTCCACGATCTGTTTCAACCTCAGCGTGCAGCCAATCTGCGCGCCAGACTCGATGAATTTATGCCGGCCGGCATGGAAGCGGGCATCATCTTCGCCAGCTAGGAGGAGAACTATGAACGGCGATCTTTCACGTGTTACTTTCGATCCACTCAAACATTATCTGCGCGTCGTGATGCAGCAGGGGCGCGTGCAACTGGACGCGGATTGGAACGAGCAGACAGCCATTCTGCTGCGTTTCCTGCAGGCTCTCGCGGCTGACCTCATCGGGCCACACGGCGGCCCGATAGATTTAACCAACACCGATGGGAATATAATTCGGAGGAACCTCGGCTTCGAAATCATCACGAGGGAGGAACAACTCGACAAGGTCAGCGACGCCAATGAACGTGACCGGTGGAAAACGATTCTTGGCCGGCTCGATCCGAAAATCCTGATCAGCAAGGGGCGATACTACGTTGATGGCAGGCTGTGTGAGATCGAAGACTATTTGCCTTACCCCAATCAACCCGGCTATCCCTGGTTGAATGAACGGGGAAATGAAGAGGTCTTCGGCGATCTCCCTACCGGGTCGTATCTGGTCTACCTGGATGTGTGGGAGCGATACGTCTCTTCGTTGGAAGACCCGGAGATCCGTGAGGTGGCGCTTGGCGGCGCTGATACTGCCGCGCGCTCGAAGCTGGTGCGCCAGGTAAAAATCAAGACCCCTAAACTGGATCCTGATACTGTTATGACGTGTGTTGATTTTCCCTGGGATGAACACCTGAACCAGTTGAAACCCGAGAACCGTGGAAGGATGAAGGCCAGAGCGAAAGAGGGCGACAGGCCAGGCCAGGACGAACCGTGCATCACCGCGCCCGATGCGCGTTTCCGTGGCGTTGAAAATCAGCTCTATCGAGTGGAGATACACAGGAGCGGCCCAGCCTGGAATGGCGCCAATCCGGGCAATTCCGCTAATGCCGCTACGTTCAAATGGTCGCGCGACAATGGCTCAATCGTCGCCGCATACAAGGCGAAAAACGGCAATGACCTGATCGTCAGCGGCCTGCGCGACAATTCCAGATGGTTCTCCGCCGGGCAATGGGTGGAACTGACGCACGACGCTCTCGAACTGAGGGGTGATCCAGGAACGATGGTCAAATTGGTGAAGGTTGATGGAGAGACCCTGACGATTGATCCCGGTTCGGGTAGCCCATCTGAAGATATTTTTGACCCCACCAACCTGAAGAACCCGAAAATAAGGCGCTGGGATCATAAAGAGACAAATGACGCCAAATTGAATCAAGGAGCAGTGTTGATCAAGGAAGGCGACGGAGATGACAACTGGATAGAGCTTGAGGATGGTGTTCGCATTCAATTCAAGGCGCCGGCAATGGGTGAGCCGCTGACAGCTTACCGCACCGGCGATTATTGGTCGCTCCCCGCGCGTGTCGCCACCGGCGATGTCGAATGGCCCGGCGAACCGGGCGATCCCATGGCGGTCGCCCCGCACGGCATTGAGCATCACTATGCTCCGCTCGCCGTAATCACGTTGATTGGAGAAGGCGATATAGATCGGAATAACAATCCGATAGATCTAAGGCACAGGTTCCTGCGGCTTGCGGAATGCAATCCTGAAAACGAATAAGCTTCCCCTAAATCGAACCAAGCAAGATTGGTACAGATGCCACGACCTTGCGTCGTGGAGCTTCACGATAGCTGCTACAACGGGCGGCGATTGTTTTTGAGATGCCACGAGCTTGTCTCATTGGTATCTACACAAGTCGGCGTTCCCCGCTCCAGAAGAGCGAAATGTTTATAGATTGGTGTTGTTTTATTCCCTAGCTCCGTCAGGAGCGGCATCTGGCCACGCGCAGATGCCGCTCCTGACGGAGCTAGGAGGCATGATTGATCGCATAGCTATAAACATTGCGCTCCTAAGGGAGCGGGAAAATTTGTGTAGATACCAATGAGACAAGCTCGTGGCATCTGAAGGCAGTGTCCCAATGTTTGTTGCTCTGACCGGATTTGAAAGGCGAGGAGCAGGTCGGTGAATTGGTCATTTCGGCTGAGATCATTTACCTCGTGACGCCAGCCGGTCGGGCGCGTGAGGTCGGAGCCACCAACGATATTCTCTTCTCAAGCGAAGGAGTTTAGTTATGGCAGCGCCTTTGACGGCTGAAGTGCTTCAAGACGACATCGCTATTTCAATCGCCCGTGTGCTGGCGACGGCGAACAGGAAAGCGCGCGAATCGGGGGGCGATTTATTGAATTGTTTGATCAGCATCGCTCAGCTGGCGATAGACGGCCGCACGGTGTGGCGTGTCAACTATGACCCGAAAGACTTCATAGGGCGGCGAGGCGGGGATCTCATTGTCGAAATAAACGCGGACGACGAGACAATCAGTCGTGTGCTTCGTGGGCAGTAAGCCGCCAGCTCAGATGATATTTCTTGGATCAGTACCGCGAGCGGTAGCGAGCGCGCTTCACGTCGGGCCACGCTCGCTACCGCTCGCGGTACTGATTTACGCGCTCTTAGTGGCCGAAACGACGATCAAGGCCGCTAAACGTTGTTCAGAATAGACAGCGCTGTCTCCTCAAAAATCCTCTGCTTCTCGCGCTGCGGAATGTTGAGGCTCTCAATCGAGGAGACCGCCCGGTCAATCGAACCCAGCAAATGCGGGTAGTCGCTGCCCATCACCAGGTGATCGGCGCCCACCAGATCGCGCGCCATATTCAAATTGTAAGGGCTGAAGGTGACGGTGTCGTAATAAAGGCGCTTCAAATAGACGCTCGGCAGTTGATCGATCTTCACGCGGCATTCGGCGAAGTCGCGGAAGCCGTTGTCCATGCGCTCCATCAAATACGGCACGGCGCCGCCGATGTGCGCGATGATCCAGCGGATGTCGGGGAAGTCGCGCAACAGCCCGTCATAACACATTCGCGCCACGGCCAGCGTGGTGTCGAAAGGGAAGCCGATGATCGGGCCCAAGACGTACTCGCGGAAAGGTTCGGAGTTGGCTGGCAGCATCGGGTGCAGCAGGATGCACAACTTCATCCGGTTTGCTTCTTCGAAGAACGGGCGATAGGCGGGCGCGGTCAGCGCATTTCCGCGGATGTTACTGAGCAGGATCACGCCGTTCAGCTTCAGGTCGTCGATCGCGCGATGCAGTTCCTTGAGCGCGGCGTCGGGCGCGTCCATCGGTATGGAGGCGAAGCCTTTGAAGCGCTTCGGATGTTTGGCGACCAGTTCGGCGTACGCGTCGTTGACCATCCGGGCGATTTCTCCCTGGCGCTGCGCGTCGGCGAAGAAGACGTTCGGCGTCGAGAGCGAGACGACTTCCACGTCAATGCCCACGCGATCCATGTCCTCGATCCGTTTGGCGACATCGGTCATCGGCGGCGTGATTCCGAAAAAGCGCGCGCCGCGATATTTGATGATTGTGCGGCCCGTGGGGTCTTTGTCGAAGGAGAACTCCGATTGTGTTTCGCGTATCTTTTGAAAGAAGGACTCCGGGTAATAGTGGGTGTGCAGGTCGAATTTGCGGCCGGGCGTGGGCCGCGTGGCTTGCGCCTCTCCGGAGGTTTCGTACAAAGCGCCGCCGGTCGCCGCTCCCATTGTTTTCAAGAAATCTCGTCTGATCATTCGTTCGCTCCTTTTTTCGTTGTAACCGTCATAGCCCTCTTCGTCCCGCAGGGCTTTTGCAAAGTCCGTTGTGGCCTTCACTGATAAACTAAAACCT
>Ga0187894_10007701_pt1 | contig 10040 bp, 13 predicted proteins | sample GBC1701081metaG_FD_136650 | JGI IMG/M metagenome (GOLD analysis project Ga0187894, IMG submission 136650) | White microbial mat communities from a lava cave in the Kipuka Kanohina Cave System on the Island of Hawaii, USA - GBC170108-1 metaG ... | reverse complement strand
GTCGCCCTCTTCCAGGTAATGCCACGGGTGGCCTGGGTCGTACTGGTCTTTGGGCTCAGTGGTGCAATCGGCGACGATTATTCTCGCCCAAGTATCGAGGTTAGTTGCCGCTTCTTGGCCAAAGGCCCGAGCGTAGGCGTCTAGTGTAGTGCCTTACCTTTGTGGAATTTTACTGCCGATTGACGGGTTTCCTCCTTTGAAGGGAGGATGTATCCATGAAATCGGCTCCGACAATTACGTTGACAGACGGGGATCGAGAGGGTTTGTCTCGCTGGTCGCGCGGTCGACGGACGCCGGTCCGGCTGATGCAGCGGGCGAAGATCGTGCTGTTGGCGGCGCAGGGCCGGATGAACAAGGACATCGCCGCCGAGCTGGACCTGATCGCGGCGGGCCTGTTCATCGACAACGGCCAGCCCTTTGACTACAAGAAGTTCAGCGTCTCGGCGATCGCGCCGGCCGGAACCGCCTTCGTGCGGGCCCGCGCGTCGATGATCAACGCCATGGCGAACCCCGCGGGCGGCGGACAGGCGCTCGTCATGGATGATTTCGAACTGGTGCCGGAGCCGACGACGATGGGACTGCTGCTGCTCGGAGCGGCGACCCTGCGGCGTCGCGTGCGATAGGACACGCAAAGACTCCGCTCAATGCCGGAAGGTGGCGGCGGAAGCCCTCTTCGTGCCAGTTATTTTGATGAAATCATGAAGCCTGTTCGGGGAAAACTGGGACAGGCTTTTTTGTTCCGCGATCTTTCTTCTGCCGCGCGAACCTCAGACCTGCTCCATTCCCGGAGCTGGATGTCTTGTAACGCAAATCCTATTCGCTGTATTATTGATTCCGATACGCAGCGAGGCTGCCTTAACCGGCCACGCCGCGCATCAGAATGACCGGCCTGCGCGTTCCTAATGCCGCGCGGATCGATCCGATACAGCAGGAGGAGGAGAGATGTTCGTCCGGCTTCGTTCCCCATTAACCCTTGCGCTGATGATTCTGTTCGCCGGCCCGGCTGGCGCCGCGCCGATCACCGACTTCGCCGTTTACGGCGTGCAGGAGGTCTTCATCGGCGCCAATTCCGAAATCACCGGAATGGTCGGCAGCGGCAACATGGTCATCGGTGATGTGGGATTGAACGGCGGCGCGGGAATCTACGGCGACGTCCGCAGCGGAGACGACGTCAACCTCGCCAACAACTGCTTCGTCACCGGAACGGTCACGAATCCCGGCTCCTTTACGATGGGTTCTGGATCGACCGTCGGCGCCCATATTACTGCGATGCCGGATCTGCCGACGCTTCCCGCGGCATCGGTCTTCAGCCACGGCGTGACCAATCAATCCGTCGGCAACGGCGGCACGATCACACTCGCACCCGGCGCGTGGGGCGATATCTCGCTTGGCGGCTCAGCAACGCTGAATCTTTCCGCGGGCGTCTACTATCTCAAGAAGCTGACTTCCGGAAACGGCCTGGACATCAATATCAATCTCGCCGGTGGAACGACGAAGATCTACGTTACGGAAGCCGTCAGCTTCGGCGGCAGCGAAGTCTTTCTCACAGGCGGCGACGCGCAGGATGTTTCGGTTGAGACTCTTGCGAGCGGCTCCAACGCATTTCGATCGGGCGGTGGTACCCACTGGCAGGGCAACGTCTTTGCTCCCAATGGTCAGATTCACATCGGCAGCGGCGGCGGCGGCTCCTCCTACGTCGGCTATCTCTGGGCCGGACGGGATGTGGATATCGAGCATGGCGTCATGGGGTCCATTCCGGAGCCGGCCACACTGGCATTGCTCGCCATCGCCGTTGGTTATGGATCGAGGCGCCGGTAGTAGTAGGTCGTACTGCACGGAGCACCGTCCGGCATGAGCGCGTAACCGGGAATCTCTCCGACGCGCACCCACCCAAGCCGCTCATAAAGACGGGCGGCCTCCCCATCGGTTACGGCATCGAGCACCAGCAGCGACCGGCCGCGGCGGCGCGCCTCGGCTTCGGCCGATCTCATCAGCGCTGCGCCCAGTCCGCGGCGACGCGCCCGCCGATGGACCAGCATCTTTGACAGGTCGGCACGGTGCGGCTGGTTTTCCGGCAGATCAAAGTGTAACTGCACGGTCCCGCACAGGCCGCCGGAGTCCTCGGCGATCAACAGGGCGCGCTCCCCCGCTGCGACCGCATGCGCCACGCGGCCCCAGAAGGCCGCGGCGCGGTCACGTGACAGCGGATGCATGAAGCTCACCGACGCCCCGCCCTCAACACAGTCGATGAGCAGGGCGCTGAGTACGTCGATCTGCGACGCTTCAACGCGATCCAGGCAGCGAATGGACCATGCCGGCCGGGTCATCGCCGTCCTCCCGCGGGCTCGCACATGATCACGACGGCGTAGCGTGCGGGCTTGCGCGCCGGATTGTGGAACAGTGTCGGCTGGTCGAGCTGCATGGCGAGACAGTCTCCCTTGCGCAATCGGTGGCGCTCCCGGCCGACCGTGATTTCCATCGCGCCTTCGAGCATCCAGATCTGCTGATAAACGCGCTGGTCGCGCGCACTGGTCTCAAACGCCACGTGTCCGCCCGCCGGAAATGACACCTCGACGATCTGCATCGGCTGCGACAGCGACGGCGGCGAGACATTGCGCCGAACGTAGCCTGATGCCGGGTCGCGCCACACCGGCTGATCCTCGCGATGGGTAATCGGACCGGCCGGCGCGCCCACGCCCATGGCCGGCGCGTCGAAGAGCGAAGCGAGCATCACATTCAAGCCGGCCGCGAGTTTTTCCAGCACTGCCGCCGTGGGGCTGCTTTCGCCGCGCTCGATCAGCGAGATCATGGAGCGGCTCACGCCCGATTTCCCCGCCAGCGCATCGAGCGAAAGGGATCGGGCGGCCCGCAATCCGCGGACCCGCTCGGCGATTCGCTGATTCAGATCGGAGCCCGCTTCCTTCATGATAGACATATTGTCCATCATATTGGATGGCGCGTCAAGAGGGTACCCCCGCGGCGAACCGCCGCTCCCGGGCGCCAACCGGCGGCGAACGGCCTATCCCATTGCGCGGTGCGGGATGGGAAAACAGAATGGATGCGTCATCCCGAGCTACTTCAACTGCGCGACGGAGAGAATGTTTCCCTCCGGATCCTTGAACCAAGCAACCTGATCGCCGTTCGGGAAGGTGGCGATGCCGCGCTCGTCCTGAAACGTCATCCAGTCATATCGCTCGAATTTGACTCCCGCGGCGGTGAGCCGCGCGACGCTCGAGCCGATGTCGGGAACGCGCCAACCGAGAATCGTGTAGGGAGCCGGTTGATGTGACGCGCTCTTCTGGATGCGGATGATGCTGCCGCCCGAATCGAGCACCAGCGCCATCTCATCATCGTCGACCACCCGCAGGCCGAGCGTCCGCTGGTAAAAACTGCGGTAGGCCGGCTTCCTGCTCATGACCGCGAAGGCCATCACGTCGGCATCCTGGAGCGGCCCTTGTCGCATGGCGTGCGGGCGCATGTTCCCTTCCTTCGTTGGCGCGGCGCATCCGGCGATGAGAAGCGCCGCGGCCGGAACAACCAGATCGAACAAGGGCCATCGGGGCCCGACCATGGTATGAGCTCTCGCTGCGGGAAGCGATTCATCGCGACTGATCTTCATACTGCATCGCGCAAACGACGTTTCCTTCCGTGTCGCGGAAGCGGACCATCGTGCCGACGGTCGGAATGGTGGCCTGCGGCATGAGGATCTGGCCACCATGTTTTCCGATCGCCGCCGCGGTTGCGTCCACGTTTGGCACCGATAGCGTGCACTCATATCCGCTCAGGATCACACCGGGCACGATCTCGAATCGCTTCTGCAGCGCGCCGTTGACCCGGCCGCCCTTCCCCGGGCCATCGGTGTGAACGATGTAGAAGCCGGGAGGGCCATAAGGTTCGAATCCCCAGTGAAAGACGCGCTCATAGAAGCGGCAGGCACGCTCTGTGTCATCGACGCAGACTGCGAAATGGGAAAGATGGTTGGCCATGATCGCATACTCCCGATTAGGAATGAAATTCAACACGACCGCCAGCCTATCCCGATTGAGCCGAAGGCGTCAATTCGATATGATGACAACATATGTCGCAAATACGCCATCCGCGATGGACCCGCCGGGACGAGCGGTTTTTCATCATCCGAACGATGGTGGCCCACTGTGCGCCGCGGCTGCGTACCTCCTCCCCCACGATGGGCTGGCATCGGCTCGTCGCGACGTCGCGCGGCGTGATCCTGGTGCGCACGCCGCAGGGAGACTGGTCCGCGCCGACTTCCAATGCCGTCTGGGTTCCGGCGGGCGTTCGCGCCGAACTGGAGACCTGCTCGGAAACCTCGCTGCGCATGCTCTACATCCGGCAATCGCGCAGCGCATGGAGCCGGGGCGGCCTGCCGGAAGCCTGCCAGTCGATCACGGTCGGTCCGCTGATGCGCGCGCTGATCGACCGCGTCGCGGCCCTCAGCGCAATCGATCGTCGGATCGCGTGGCAGGTGGCGCTGGCGACCCTGCTGCTTCAGGAGATGCGCGACGGCGCCCGGACGCCGCAGGAGCTGGCATGGCCGCGCGATCCGCGCGCGCAGCGAATCGCCTCCCTCGTGCAGACGGACCCCGCCGACGGACGCCGTCTGCAGGAACTCTGCCGCGGCCAGGGAGCGAGCCTGCGTACGATCCAGCGACTCTTTCCGCGCGAGACGGGACTGACCTTCGAGGACTGGCGGGCGCGCGTTCGATTGCTGCATGCGTCGCGGCTGCTCGCGGAGGGACACAAAGTGAGCGACGTCGCCGCCGCGTGCGGCTATCGCAGCTCAAGCGCCTTTGTCGCGGCCTTCACGCGTCTCTCCGGCATCACGCCCGGACGATTCTGCCGGAATTGAGCCTCATTCCAGCACATGCGTACCGTGTGTCACCGCCGCACCCGCCCGCAGCGCCGCCGCGATCAGCGACGTCTCGGCCAGCTCCTGCCCCGTGGCGCCGGCCCGCTTCGCCTTCTTCGCGTGGATGTCGATGCAATAGGGACATTGCGTCGTCAGCGCGACCGCGACCGCCATCAGCTCCTTGTACTTCAGCGGAATCACGCCTCCCTTGAATGCCGCCTCGTCGAACGCCGTGAAACCCTTGAATGCCTCGGGCGCCAGCTCGCCCAGCCGCTTGAGCTTCGTCAGGTTCTTCAGGTCATACATTGAGAATCTCTCCAGTGCAGGACGGGACGCCGGACATCCGCCTGCCGGACGTCCATCGCACGCGCGACTATTCGAACCATAGCCTCCGCCGGGCGGCTGGACAGTGCACTCGAGGTGCACTTCGAGGGGTACCGGGAGTAAACTCCCTGCGGCGAGAGGCCGCATGTCACACACCCCCACGAAGTCGGTCTCGGAACTTTTCGGCCTGCCGGAACCCCCCAGGACGGGCCGCGAACGACTGCTCGTCGCGGCCATCGAACTCTTTTACCGGAACGGATTCGGCGCCGTTGGGGTCGACCAGGTGATCGACACGGCGGGTGTGACGAAGACCACCTTCTACAAACATTTCGAGAGCAAGGATGACCTGATGGTCGCTGCCGTGGTACGGCGGGACGAATGGGAATCGCAGGCTTGGGATCGCGCGGTGCGACGGCTCGCGGGCGACAATCCGGTCCGGCAGCTCCTCGCCATGCTGGACGTCATGGATCTCTGGTTCAACGATCCGGACTTCCGCGGCTGCATCTTCATGAACACGGCGATTGAGTTTCCGAATCCGAACGACCCGGTGCATCAGGCCGCCGCCGCCTACAAGCGGCGGACGCGCGATCGTTTTCGCGACCTGGCGCAGGCCGCCGGCGCCGATGCGGCCGGCGCGGAGACATTCGCCGATTGCTTCGCGGCATTGGTGGAAGGCGCGCTGGTCATGAGACAAACGCATGGCCGCAACGACGCCGCGCGGGTGGTGCGCCCCGCGGCCGAGCAGCTTGCGCGGACCTACCTCTCCTCCAACGATCCGCAAGACGGACCCCCATGAGGCCGGGCGACCTATGCCCTTTACACGCTTCACGATTTTCAATTTGTTCTACCTGGTCGGCACGGGCATCGGCGGCTGGGTGGGCTTTACGGTCGGCCGGCCGTACGGAATGGCCGGATCGATCATCGGCGTCATCGTCGGAGGCTTTCTCGGCGCACTGGCGGGCAGCATCCCTGACCGGCTGGCCTATCGCGCCATGGTTCGCGAGATCATGCGGAATTCAAACGACGAACTGTGCCGCATCGTGGATGAACCGGATTGGAACTTTCGGCACACACTCGCCCTGCTTCAGCTATCCGCACGCGGCGAAAATGTGACGGCGCACCTTCCCCGTCTCATGGAGATGCTGGAATCAGACGTGCCCGCCAAGCGACTGCATGGCTGGGATGCCGTTCGGATCGTCTTTCCTCCGCACGCGGAGCGATTGGAGGGGTTTGATCCCAGGGCAACGGTCGAACAGTGCCGCGACCGGGTAGCGCAAGCGCAGGGCGCCCGGCGTGGATAGGGTTGAACGGCATGTCATTCTGGATACGCGGCACTCCGACCGCGATATAATCATCTCGCGGTTTCCGTCCGTGATGATTCCAAGGAGCGCTTTAAGCCAGGAGCTTCCAATGGTCTCCATGCGTGCCTTCTCGACGCGCGAAACGCGACTCGTGCTGGTGGTGTCCACGGCCCTGCTGTGCGCGGGCTCGGCGCGCGCCGCCGATTCCATCCTGCTCAAGCCGAAGCAGGACGCCGCCGCCGATTCCTACGTCGAGATCAGTACCGACGCCGTGCAGAAAATGGCCGGGCCCGACGGCAAGGAGATGCAGATCACCTCGCGGTCGGTCTACGGATTGATGCAGAAAGAGACCGCGAAGGGAGAGACCACGGAGATCAGCGCGACACTCGATCGCCTCTTCGGCTCGATGGCCTTCAGCGAATCGATGAAAAGCGTTTATGACACGGACGATCCTGACAGCGAGGAAGCCTCGCCGGATCACAAGGCGGCCTTCAGTCCGATCCTCAACATGCCGCTGAAGATCACGCTGAATGCGGAAGGGCTGGCGACCCGCGTCGATGGGACTGAGCCGATTCGCGCCAAACTGAAGACGGCGGGCGACGGGAACTTTGTCGCCAAGTCGCTGGCGGAAGAGGATTTCAACGATCGCCAGGTCATGTCGCAGATCGGAGAATCGTTTCGCGCTCTCTACCCCAACCGCGACGTGAAGACGGGCGACACCTGGACCCGGACGATCAATGATGTCTATCCCCACGTCGGCAAGGTGATCGTGCGATACGACTGCACGCTCGACCGCATCGAGGGAACCAGCGCGGCCCGGACCGCGAAGATCCGCTACAAGGGAACGATCACGAAGGATGCCGACGACACGCCGGCCAAGGATCAGCGCCTTGGCAAGATCGACGGCTCCTTCACCGGAACGGCATCGTTCGACGCCGCGCAGGGCCGTTTCACCGAGATTCTCCGCGATACGCAGGCGACCATCGAGGTCCCCCCCTGGTGGAGCAAGGAGCCGACCGCGCCGCTGATGAAGATCGACGGTCAGTTCAAGCACCGCTACGCCACGGCCTCCGCCGCCGAACGGACGAAGCAGAAGACGGAAATCGCGCAGCGGACCGCCGCGGCCAAAGCCGCGCGGGAGGCCGCCGAGGCCGCAGCGATGGCCGGCCCCGTCGATCCCGCGACGCCGGAAAACGCGCCGGTCGCGTGGCTGCAATGGGGCGGGCCGAACCGCGACTTCCGCAGCAACGCCACCGGACTGGCCAACCGCTGGCCTGCCGGAGGACCGGCGAAGCTCTGGGAGCGCCCGCTGGGCGACGGCTTCTCCGCCATCCTGTGCGACGGTGACGCGGTCTACACGATGTATTCGATCCGCGAGAAAGAGGACCCCTTCAAGGGGAGCGAAGTCGTCACCGCGCTGGATGCAAAGACCGGCCGCACGATCTGGGAGCACAAGTATCCCGCTCCCTGGCCGAAGGATCTCCAGATGGAGTTCGGTCCCGGCCCCCACAGCACGCCCATCCTCGTGGGCGACAAGCTTTTCGCCGTCGGCTGCACGGCGCGGCTGATGTGCATCGACAAGACGACCGGAAAGGAACTCTGGTTCAAGGACCTGCTCACGGAATACAAGGCCGACCTCAACTCGCGCGGCTACGGCTCCAGCCCGCTGGCCTACAAAGAGACGATCATCCTGCCGGTGAGCAAGGAGAAGGGGCACGCGGTCATCGCTTTCTCGCAGACCGACGGCTCGGAGGTGTGGAAAGGCGGCGATTTCGCTCCGGGGTATGCGTCGCTGCTCACGATCAACGCGGAAGGGATCGAGCAGATTGTCGCCTTCTCGGCGAACGCCGTGCTCGGACTTGATCCGAGCAACGGCGGCACGCGCTGGAGCATCGAGCATCCCACACAGTGGGGCGCGAACATTACCACGCCGCTCTGGAATGCGGCGGACAGCCTGCTCTTCATCACCTCGGCATATGGGATGGGCTCGCGCGGCGTGAAGCTCGAAAAGGCGGGCAGCCAGATCACTGCCAAGGAACTCTGGTTCAACTCCAAGATGAAGGTGCAGCACGCCGACGTCGTGCGCGACGGCGACTGGGTTTATGGCAGCAGCGGCGATTTCGGTCCGGCGTTCCTGGCCTGCGTGAATGCCAAAACCGGCACGTTCGGCTGGCGGCAGCGCGGCGTCAGCAAGGCAAACGTGGTCGCCGCCGACGGAAAGCTGATCGTGCTCGACGAGGATGGCACGCTCTACCTGGTGAAGGCCGATCCGGAAAAGTATCGGCTGCTGGGCAAGGCGGCGGGCATCTGCAAAAAAACGGCATGGACGGTACCGACGCTCTACGGACGCACGCTCTTCGTTCGCGACCGGGAGAAGATCGCTGCGCTGAATCTCGGCGAGAAAAGCGACCGGGCGAGCGCCGGCTGAGTCCAGCTAGGCGTCGACGGACACCTTGAACCCGCCGTAGCACATTCGACGCCAGTCGAAGGGCATCGCCTTCGGGTCCATCATCGACATCAGGCGGGGATCCTTCATCACCTTGGCGTTGATCCGATCGCGGTCGGCGCGCGACTTGTACATGATCCAGGAAAAGAACACCGTCTCGCCGGGCTTCACCTTGATCATCTTCGGAAAGGGCTGAAGTTGTTTGACCTTCAGGTCGTCGCCGGTGCACTCGCAATATTGAATGGCGCCATGCTCCCGCCAGATCTTTCCGGCCTTGGCCGCCATGCGCCGGTAGGCTGCGAGGTTCTTGATCGGAACGGGCAGTACGTATCCATCCACATAAGCCATCGTTGAACTCCAGTATTTGAACCATCCTGCTCCCGCACAGGTATCCGCGCCGTATTACCCCCCCGCGATCGCGCCGACAACCAGGAACGCCTCCCGCCCGTGCGCGACCGCCTCCGGCAGCGGCGCATCCGGCGCGTCGTGCGTCAGGTCTTTGCCGCAGGCGAAGAAGCGCAGGAAGGGCCGCCGCCGCAGCGTGTCATGATCGCGGATGGTCCCGCGCAGCATCGGGAATCTTGCTTCCAGCGCGTCGAGTACCGACCGCTGAGTGATCGGCGGCGCGACGTCGAGCAGCACTTCCCCGTCGACGCGGGCCAGCGTGCAGAGGTGAAACGGCAGGAGGGTGCGGACCATGATTGCCATTCTAATTGCGGATCAACAATCTGTCTGACAGGCATGATCGCCGATTCAGCCAGAGCATCGCCATCGCGGGAAGGATCACGGCGGGCCCCTCGAGCGCGGTCCAGTACCAGGGCATGCCGGCCCATGCATCCAGTCCGATGATCGCCACGCCCATCGAGCCATCCGCGATCGCCAGATAGGTAATGAGCGGTGAATAGCGCCGCACATCGGTGGATGCCAGCAGGACGATGCCGCCGTGGATCGCATAGAGCAGCGAGATGGAGCGCGTGAGGTACTCCATGACCGGGGCGCGCGGCATCGCGCCGAGGCCGAGCCATTGGTGCGCGGCGGCCATCCAGCCGGTCGGCAGCAGCGCGGCTAAGAGCGCCAGGCAGGTCGTGCCGCCGAAGAGCCG
>Ga0187894_10007700_pt1 | contig 10041 bp, 2 predicted proteins | sample GBC1701081metaG_FD_136650 | JGI IMG/M metagenome (GOLD analysis project Ga0187894, IMG submission 136650) | White microbial mat communities from a lava cave in the Kipuka Kanohina Cave System on the Island of Hawaii, USA - GBC170108-1 metaG ... | reverse complement strand
TGTCGGGGTTGCGCCGCCGGGCTTCACCGGCGTGGAGGTCGGCCGCCGGCCCGACCTGTGGTGGCCCATCGCGGCCATCCCGCTTGTCTCTCCGAACAGACCAGTCAAAGACGAAGGCTACACGTGGCTGAAAGTGATGGGCCGTTTGCAACCGGGAGCGAGTCTCGATCAGGCGCGAGCGGAGATGAATGTTTTCTTCAAACAGCAGATGGCGGAGTTTGTAGCTAAACGACCTTCGTTGCCGCCGGATCTGCGGCGCGCCATCGAATCATCGAACCTCGAACTCGAAACCGGAAGCGCAGGTTGGACGAGGCTGCGGCAGCAATTCAAAAAACCGATGCTGATCCTGATGACGGTCGTTGCGCTGGTGTTGTTGATCGCTTGCGCCAACGTCGCCAACCTGCTGCTCGCCGCGGTGGCGGCGCGGCGCAAAGAGATCGCGGTGCGGTTGGCGCTGGGCGCGAGCCGCTTCCGCATCATGCGCCAATTGCTCACGGAAAGCGCGCTGCTGGCGCTGTTGGGAGGCGCGCTGGGATTGATCTTCGCGCGATGGGGAACGAGCGCGCTCGTGACTTATCTGCCCCGGCAGAATCCTGTCGCGCTCGATCTGCATCCCGACGTTCGTGCGCTGGGCTTCACGCTGGCCGCTTCTTTGTTGACCGGCCTCCTGTTCGGTCTTGCGCCTGCGCTGCGAGCGACGCGGCTCGATCTGACGAGCTCGTTGAAAGACCAGATTGGCGCGAGCGCGCGCCGCGCTTATGGATTGCGACTGCCCTTGCATAAAACGCTCGTCGTCGCGCAGGTTGCGCTTTCGCTGTTTCTGCTGATCGGGGCCGGTTTGTTTGCGCGCAGTCTTCAGAATTTGAGGGCTATTGATCTGGGGTTCGAGCGGGAAAATCTGGTGGAGTTTTACCTGATTACCGGCAAAGGGTACGACCGCGCGCAACGGGCCAATCTTTACAAGCAGATGTTGGCGAAGCTGGAAGCCTTGCCCGGCGCGCGCGCCGCCAGTTTGTCGAGCATCGGCCTTTTGAGCGGCAACCGCGCTCGAAGCAAGGTGATCGCGCCCGGGTTTGTTGCGCAGAGCGGCGACGACGCGCTCTGCAATACGCTTTCGGTCGGGCCGAATTATTTTGCGGCAATGGGCATGCCACTGCTCTCAGGCCGAGGGTTTGGCGCGCAGGATGAGCAAGCCCCGCTCGTCGCCGTGATCAATCAGACCATGGCGCGACGTTTCTTTGGCGCCGAAAACCCCATCGGCAAACATTTCAGCATCGAGGCCCACTCGCAGCAAGGCCCGCAACAAGGCCCTCCCATCGAAGTCGTCGGCGTCGTCAAAGACGCGAAATACCGCAGTATGCGTGAAGAAGCGCCGCGCACTTTCTACCTCGCGTGGTTTCAGCAGCCCGGCAATTCCGACCAGACGTTTCAGCTCCGCACGGTTGGCGCGGCGGCGAATATGGCGGCGGCCATCCGGCGCGCGGCGCGGGAACTCGATCCAAAACTTCAAATCGCCGAATTGCGAACGATGAATGAGCGAGTTGACGAATCGCTCGCGCAGGAGCGCTTGATCGCGCAGTTGGCCGGCTTCTTCAGTTTGTTCGCGCTGCTGCTGGCGTGCCTGGGTCTGTACGGAATTATGTCCCAGGCCGTGCTTCGGCGCACGCGCGAGATCGGCGTTCGGATGGCGCTCGGGGCGCGTCGGGGCGATGTCGTCAGAATGGTTTTAGGCGAGTCAATGTCGCTGGTCGTGATCGGCGCCCTGATCGGATTGAGCGCGGCGGCGCCGACGACCCGGTTCGTTTCGAGCTTACTCTACGGGCTGGCGCCGACTGATCCGCTGACGATTTCATTGGCCGTCTTGGTAATGGTCGGAGTGGCGGCGCTGGCGGGTTATTTGCCTGCCAGAAAAGCGTCGCAAGTAGACCCGCTGGTCGCGCTGCGGTGTGATTGATTTGATTGCGGATTGCGGATTGCGGGTTGAAGCGACAGCTTTTGGAGTGCGGGTGTTTGGGATACTGCTGGCAAACTCGCCATTGCCCATTGCCCATTACCAATTACCAATTGATAAGCAGGAAGATATGTAAGCAAGCGACGCTACGGAGATCGCACGGGGGATCAAACGTGCCTGATTGGAAACAAGAGATCAGACAGCGGCTGGCGAACTTGAAGCTGGAGCCGACACGTGAGGCCGCTATCGTCGAGGAACTCGCCGCGCATCTGGACGATTACCACGCAGAGTCGCTGGCCGGCGGCGCGACTGAAGCGGAAGCCGAGAGCCGGACGCGCGCGGAGTTGAGTGAGCGTGAATCGCTTCAGCAAGAACTGCGGCGGGTCGAGCGACCGGTCACTCACGAACCTGTCGTTTTAGGATCAAGGAGGAGAAATATGCTTGGGGGGTTGTGGCAAGACTTACGTTATGGCTTGCGTATGTTGCGCAAAAGTCCCGGCTTCACCGTCGTGGCGGCGCTCACGCTGGCGCTCGGTATCGGGGCGAACACCGCGATTTTCAGCGTTGTAAACGCTGTGCTGCTCAGGCCGCTGCCATTTCCGGAACCGGAGCGGCTCGTGACCGTGTGGGAGCGTTACCCCGCTCAAAGCATTGACCGGAACGACCCCGCGGCGGCCAACTATGCGGATTGGAAGGCGCAGAGCCAGTCGTTCGACAGTCTGGCAATGTTCAGTTGGGTCAAGGGCGTCAATCTCAGCGGCAGAGACGAGCCCATGCGTATTTTGAGCGCAAGCGTCACGGCGAATTTGTTCCGGACGTTGCGGGTCGAGCCGCTAATCGGGCGAGTCTTCACCGCGGAGGAAGAAATCCCCGGCCGCGATCAAGTCGTTCTCCTCGGTTACAACCTATGGAAAAGTCGCTTCGGCGGCGACCCTGCCGTGATCGGCAAAACCGTCTCGTTGGATGCCCGGAGTAGCGTCGTGGTCGGCGTGATGCCGCAGGGGTTCGTCTTTCCCGGTGGAACCGGGATTAACCCGGCGGTGGATCTTTGGCGACCGCTGGCGCTTTCCACTCAAGCCTGGCAGGACCGTAGTTGGCATGATTATCAGGTGATCGGACGACTCAAACCGGGTGTCTCACTCGATCAGGCGCGTGTCGAGATGGATTCGCTGCAAGCGCGAATCCAAAAAGCCAATCCGTCCACATCGGCGGGAACGCATTGCAAGCTTATTTCATTGCGGGAGCAGAGCGTCGGCGGTGTGCGCAGGGCGTTGCTGGTTTTGTTTGGCGCGGTGGCGGTTGTCTTGCTGATCGGCTGCGCCAATGTCGCCAACTTGTTACTGGCCCGCGCGGCTTCACGTCAGAAAGAGTTCGCGATCCGCATGGCGCTGGGCGCGGGCCGCTGGCCGATCATTCGCCAGTTGTTGACGGAAAGCACGCTGCTTGCTTTGCTCGGCGCAGGTCTGGGCGCGCTGCTCGCGGTCTGGGGAGTGCAGGCGCTCGTGGCCGGCGCCGGCGGCCAGATCGCGGCCAGCGCTCCCGGCTGGAATGAAATCGGCGTTGATGGGACCGTGCTTGTCTTCACGCTGATGGTCGCGGTCTCCACGGGAATTGTTTTCGGCCTCGCGCCCGCCTTCCAAGCCTCACGCGCAGGCGCCACGGAATCGCTCAAGGCCCTCAAGGAAGGAGGACGCGGCTCGACCGCTGGCATCCGTCACAACCGGCTGAGGAGCGCGCTGGTCGTCGCCGAGATCGCGCTGGCCTTTGTGCTGCTCGTCGGCGCCGCGTTGCTCGCGCAGAGCTTCATAAGGCTGCAACGTGTCCCGCCGGGCTTCAACCCTTCGCGCGTCCTGACCTTCGAGCTTGGCCTGCCGGCGGTTCGCTTCGAAGAGCAGCTTCCGAGGGCCTCGCTCGTCGAACGGCTCTGCGAGCGATTGCAAGCGCTGCCGGGCGTCGAGGCGGCCGGGGCGACACACAAGCTTCCGCTGAGCGGCGAGGGAACCAATCTCGGCTTCGAGATCGAGGGCCGCCCGCCGCTGGAGCCGGGGAAGTTTCAGACCGCCGAAGTCACATCCGTGACGCCTGGTTACTTGAAGGCGATGCAGATCAAGCTGCGCGAGGGGAGGCCGTTCGACGCGCGCGATACTCGCGGCGGCCCTCAGGTCTGCCTCATCAATCAAACGCTGGCCAATCGCCACTTCCCGAACGAAAACCCCATTGGTAAACGCCTCGTTCGAATGCTTAACACGAACGGTTGGGAGATCGTCGGCGTATATCAGGACGTTAAGCATCACGCGCTGGACAGCGGGGTTGGGGCGGGCATCCTGATCCCTTATGCGCAACGTCCGTTGGGATACACCGTCTCAATCGTTCTGCGCGCTTCAGGCGACCCACTCTCGTTGGCGAGTCCCGTGAGCGCGGTTGTGCGCGAGACCGACAAAGATCTGCCCATCGCGAAGATGCGCGCGATGGAGTCGGTGGTGGGCGGTTCGATCGCCCAGCCGCGCTTCCGCTCGATGCTGCTCGGTTTGTTCGGGGCGTTGGCGGTCACGCTGGCGGCCGTCGGCGTCTACGGCGTCATCTCCTTCAGCGTCACACAAAAGACGCATGAATTCGGAATCCGCATGGCTTTGGGCGCGCAGGCGAGCGACGTGTTGAGGCTGGTGGCGCGTGAAGGAATGCTCCTGGTAGCTCTCGGTATTGGACTCGGTATAGCCGGCGCTTTGGGGCTGACGAGAGTTATCGCCAGTCTGTTGTTCGGAGTGGAGCCGACTGATCCAGTGACCTTTGTGTCTGTTGCGGCGGCGCTCGGGGGCATTGGTCTCCTCGCCTGCGTGATTCCCGCCCGCCGCGCAACCAAAGTTGATCCGATGGAGGCGCTGCGGTGTGAATAATTTGATTGAGGATTGAGGATTGCGGATTGCGGATTGGCTCTCCGCTTTATAGATCGGTTTTCAAATGCGTGTATGGGATGGCAAAGGGTACGGTACCGGGAGCGGTAGCGACCGGGTCCTCCGCAATGGGCGCGCCCGCAATGACCCGGTCGCTACCGCTCCCGGTACCGTGCCAGCGGCTTTCCTGTACAACGCAATCGCAGCCCGATCTAAATCCGCAATCCGCAATCCGCAATCCGCAATCGAAAGGGGGAGGTCGAACATGCGTGAATGGGATGAAGAGATCAGTCAATTGCTGGCGAACCTGAAGCTGGAGCCGGCGCGTGAGGCGGCCATTGTCAGGGAGATCTCGCAGCATCTCGATGACCGCTACCAGGAGTTGCTAGTCGGCGGCGCGATTGAAGCGGAAGCATATCGCCTGACGCTCGCGGAATTGAGCGAGAGCGAATTGTTTCAGCGGGAACTGCGGCGCGTGGAGCGTCCATCACCACAAGAACCCATCGTGTTTGGAACTAACAGGAGGAGCAATATGATCGCGGACCTTTGGCAAGACCTACGCTACGGCGCGCGAATGTTGATGAAAAATCGCGGTTTCACGGCGGCGGCGGTCTTCACGCTGGCGCTCGGGATCAGCGCGAACATCACGATCTTCTCGATCATCAGCGAATTCTTCTTCAAGCCATTGCCGGTGAAAGACCCGGACCAGCTCGTTCTGGTATTGCAAAAGAACGCCGTTTGGAAAATGCCGCACGGCCACTCCTGGCTGGACTTTCGCGACTATCGTGAACGCCTGGAAGTCTTCTCGGAGATGCTCGCCGTCGCCATGGGCCCGGCCCACCTGAGCGTCGCGGGCCGGCAACCCGAACGCGAGTGGATCGAGACGGTCAGCGGCAATTATTTTTCGATGCTCGGCGTCGAGCCGAAGCTGGGCCGGCTCTTTCGACGCGAGGAAGGCGAGAAGCCGGGCGCCGATCCGATCGTCGTGTTGTCGCATGATTACTGGCAGACCAAATTCGGCGGAGACTCATCGGTCACCGGTAAAGTGATCAACATCAATGGCCATCCTTTCACCATCGTGGGCGTAACGCCGGAGACGTTCGGCAGCGCCCAATGGTCAATGGCGCCCAGGGCCTTTGTGCCCGCCTCGATGCTGGGCCGGGCGCGCGCCGACGGCGAGAAGATGTTGCAAGAGCGCCGCGCGCCGATCTTCAAGGTGATGGCCCGATTGAAGCCCGGCGTGACGCTGGCGCAAGCCAATGCGGCCGTGGAATTGGCCGCCAAACAGTTGGCCAGGGAATATCCGGAGGAACACAAGGAAGCGAAGGTCTTCGTCGCGCGAGAGCAGTATTGCCGGCCGGAACCGTCATTCGTGGAATTCATGCCGTTGGCAGGCTCCGTCTTCATGATAATGGTCGGTCTGGTATTGATGATCGCCTGCGCCAACGTCGCCAACCTCATGTTCTCGCGCGCCATCGGACGCGTCTCGGAGATGGCCATTCGCACGGCCATTGGCGCGAACCGCTGGCGGCTCATTCGCCAGTTGCTTGCGGAGAGCGTCCTGCTCGCGGTCATCGCCGACGTCGCCGGCTTTCTGCTCGCCAACTGGAGCGGGAACCTGCTCAGCAGGCTCGCGCCTGCGGGCGACATCCCGACCCGCGCCGAGGGAAACTGGGATTGGCGCGTCTTTGTCTTCACGTTCCTGATGTCCGTTCTGGCCGGCGTCGTGACGGGGTTGGCGCCTGCTCTGCGCGCGACGAGGTTCGATCTTCAGACCACGCTCAAGGAGGGCGGCGGCGCTCTGCTCGCGTCGGGCCGGCGTTTGTTCCGCAGCGGGCTGGTGATTTCACAAGTGGCGATCTGTGTCGTGACGCTGATCGCTGGCGGGCTGTTCCTGCGCAGCCTGCAGCAGGTCTCGCGCATGGATCTCGGTTTCCGTACCGAACACCTGCTGATGGCGTCGCTCGACCTCGGCCTGCAAGGTTACGACGAGGCGCGCCAGAAACGGTTCCACCAACAATTGCTCGACCGGCTGAACGACCTGCCCGGCGTCCGCTCCGCCAGCCTGGCCTCGAACGTGCCCTTCGGCTACAACTTCGAGATCGCGCAAATCGCGGCTGAGGAGAAGGCCGGCGATAAAGACAGTTTCACGGTCGTGCACGCCAACTACGTCACTCCCGAATACCTGACCACGATGGGAGGCGCCGTACTGAGGGGCCGCGACTTCACGGAGCGCGACAGCGAAACCGCGCCGAAGGTCGCGATCATCAACGCCACGATGGCCGAGCGTCTGTGGCCCGGTCAGGATGCGCTGGGTAGGCGGTTCAAATGGGGCCCGGACGGCGACTTCTGGCAGGTGGTCGGCGTCGCGCGCAACGCAAAGTACGTCATGATCGGGGAAGAGCCTCGGCCCTTTTTCTACGCTCCGCTCGCGCAACGCCACGCATCGCCGGTGACGCTCCACTTGTGGGCGGACGGGGCCCCGGCCGCGCTCGCTCCGGCCGTGCGTGATGTCCTCCGCCAACTGGATGCGAACCTGCCGATCTACACCGTCCGCACGATGGAACATCACCTCAACGACAGCGCCTTCGCGATGATGCCGCTGCGATTTGGCGCCGTGCTCGCGGGCGTGCAGGGGCTGCTCGGATTGTTTCTCGCCGCGATGGGCCTCTACGGCGTCGTCTCTTACGTCGTCAGCCAGCGCACGCGCGAGATCGGCGTCCGCATGGCGCTCGGCGCGCGCAGCTTCGACATCCTCCGTCTCGTCGTCCGGGACGGTCTGAGACTCACGTTGATCGGCCTCGCCATCGGCCTGCTGGTCTCATTGGGACTCACTGCGGTCCTGGCCAAGGTGCTCTACGGCCTGACACCCGCGGCGACGCCGGTGTTCGCCGCCGTAATCGTGTTGCTTGCGGGCGTCGCGCTACTGGCCTGTTACCTGCCTGCGCGGCGTGCGGCGAAAGTAGATCCGATGGTGGCGTTGCGCTGTGAGTGAGCCGCGGTTTTCTTTCCGCGGCTACGCCGCCTGATGTGCGGAAGGTCTGCGACCTTCCGGGCTGCGGACTCTTTCACCGGGGGCTGCGCCCCATGCGCGCATGGGGCGCAGCCCCAAGAATAAAAACGCGATCTTCCCGGAAGGGCATAGCCCCTCCGCACATCAGGCGGCGTAGCCGCGGAAGAATTGATCGAACGGTTTGTCGAAACTGTTATCTGCTTTTGGCAGCCTCTGAAACATGCCGTGAGGAGCGAAAGGAAAATCAACCGTGCCTGAGTGGAAACAAGAGATCAGACGGCGACTCGCGCGGATCCGATGGTGTCGCTGCGCTGTGAGTGATGGACAAATGAGAGGAATCGAACATGCCTGAATGGAAACAAGAGATCAGACGACGGCTGGCGAGTTTGAAGCTAGAGCCGGCGCGCGAGGTCGAGATCGTCGAGGAGCTCGCGCAGCACTTGGAGGATTGCCATGAGGAGTTGCTGGCCAGTGGCGCAACGCCGGAAGACGCTTATCGTGCGGCGCTTGCAGCGTTGCGTGAGAGCGAAAAGCTTCGGCAGGAACTGCGGCGCGTCGAGCGGCAAGTCCCGCAAGAACCCATCGTACTCGGAACCAATCGGAGGACAAATATGATTGCAGACCTATGGCAAGACCTGCGCTACGGCGCGCGAATGTTATTGAAGAACCCAGGCTTCAGCGCCGTGATCGTGCTGACGCTGGCGCTGGGGATTGGCGCGAACGTGGCGCTCTTTTCGGTGGTCAACGGCGTGCTGCTCAATCCGCTCCCCTTTCCGCAGCCGGAGCAGCTTGTCGCGCTCAACCAGCGCACGTCGAATGTCGCTGCGGGTTCGATCTCGTACCCGAACTTTCTGGACTGGCAAAGAGAGAATCAGAGTTTTGCCGGGATGGCCGTTTCGCGCTCGTCCAGTTTCGCGCTGGTCGGCGCGGGCGAAGCTGAGCGCGTCCGGGGGCGGCGCTGTACGGCGAATCTCTTCTCTGTGCTCGGCGTTAAGCCTGCGTTGGGGCGCGACTTCGCGCCGGGCGAAGATGAGCCTGGAGTCGGCCCTGTGGTGATCATCAGCGCCGAGCTTTGGCAGCGCAAGTTCAATGCGGCGCCGGATGTGCCGGGCAAAAGCCTGACCGTGGATGACAAGAGCTACACGATTGTCGGCGTGCTCCCGGCGAGCTTTACGCTCTATCGTGGCACGGACGTCTATATCCCGATGGGCCAGTGGAACAATTCCGGGTTGCAGAATCGCAGCGCGGGCCTGGGCCTACAAGGGATTGGTCGGTTCAAGCCTGGCGTTACGCTCGCGCAGGCGCAGGCTGAGCTGGACGGCATTATGCGGCGGCTGGCCGAAGCCTATCCCGAAGCCAACCGTGGCATTGGCGCAGTGGTCATTCCGCTCAAGGAAAGGTTGGTCGGCGATGTTGGGCCGAGTCTGTGGATGTTGCTGGGCGCGGTCGCCTTCGTGTTGCTGATCGCGTGTGTGAATGTCAGCAATCTATTGCTCGCGCGCGCGACTGGCAGAACGCGCGAATTTGCCATTCGCGCAGCGTTGGGCGCGGGGCAGTGGCGCTTGCTCCGCCAATCGCTGACCGAAAGCATCTTGCTGGCATTGGCTGGCGGCGGGCTAGGCTCAGTGCTTGCGGCCCTGGGTACGCGCGCCGCACTGGGCGTGCTGCCTACCGGCTTGCCACGCGCGGATGAAGTTGGGCTGGACGGGCGGGTTTTACTCTTCACCGCAGCCATTTCGCTGTTCACAGGTGTATTGGCGGGGCTGGTTCCGGCGCTGAAGACCCCGCAGTGGCGTTTAGCCGAAACGCTCAAGGAAAGCGGGCGCGGCGCGGGCGGCGGGCGTCACCGCGCACAGGGCGTCTTGGTCGCGGTGGAGGTGGCGCTGGCGCTGATCTTGCTCATCGGCGCGGGCCTGATGATTCGCACCCTGAGCGCGCTCTGGAACGTTGATCCGGGCTTTCGGCCCGACAATGCGCTGACCTTCGGACTCAGCTTCCCGCCCTCGATGAGGGCTCTCACTCCGGAGGGGAGGCGCGCTGCCTTGCGCGACCTGAGTGATCGGCTCAACTCGATGCCGGGGGTCAAGGCGGCTTCCTTCTCGCTGCTCGCCTCTCTCATGCAAAACGGAAGCAGCTCGTTCTTCTGGCTTGATGGCCAGCCCAAACCCGCGAGCACTAGCGAGATG
>Ga0187894_10007699_pt1 | contig 10042 bp, 9 predicted proteins | sample GBC1701081metaG_FD_136650 | JGI IMG/M metagenome (GOLD analysis project Ga0187894, IMG submission 136650) | White microbial mat communities from a lava cave in the Kipuka Kanohina Cave System on the Island of Hawaii, USA - GBC170108-1 metaG ... | reverse complement strand
GTGCGCGACGACTCCGGGGTCTACGGCGGCTACACCGTGCCGCGCTTCTACGACACGCTGATGGCCAAGCTCATCGTCTGGGGCCCCGACCGCGAGACGGCCATTCTCCGCATGGCCCGCGCGCTCGGCGAGTACAAGGTCGTGGGCGTCGAGACGACGATTCCGTTGCTCGAACACATCATGCGGGACGAGGCGTTCATCGCCGGACAGCTCTCCACGCACTACCTGGAGCGGTTGCTCGACCGGGACCGCCCCGAAGCGGGAGGGCGGCGGCGACACGTCGCTCTGATCGCCGCGGCTCTCGCCGCCTACGAGCGCGCGGGGCGACCGGCACCGGCGGCGGACCTCTCGTCGCCGAGCGCGTGGCGCCAGGCGCTTCGTCCGGCGTGGAGAGGCCGATGAGGTTCGAGGCGGAGCTGGACGGGACGGCCGTCCCCATCGACGTCACCGGTGGCGAGGGTCGCTATCGCGTCGCCGTCGATGGCGAGGTCGCGCTCGTCGACGCGCGCGAGGCCGCGCCGGGCATCTGGTCCCTCCTGATCGACGGCGTCTCCCATGTCGTGGACGTGAGCGAGCGCGACGGCGTCGCGCACGTCGAGGTCGACGGCGAGAGCTATCGCATCCGGGTCGAGGAGGAGACGCGCTACATCATCCGGACGCGCGGGGGCAAGACCGCCGCCGGTGGGCAGGTGCTCAAGGCGCCGATGCCGGGCAAGGTCGTGCTGATCGAGGTCGCGGTGGGGCAATCAGTCGAGCCGGGCGACGGACTCGTCGTGCTCGAGGCGATGAAGATGGAGAACGAGTTCCGGGCCGTCGCCGCCGGGGTCGTCAAGGAGATTCGCGTCGAGGTCGGTCAGGCGGTCAATCCCGGTGATACCCTCGTCGTGATCGAGTAGCGGGAACACCGCGCGCTCCATGGCTCAACCCCCAGCGATGACTGCCGCCATCCAGTTCAAGGCCGTCGACAAGTGGTTCGGCAAGCTCCACGTGCTCGCCGACGTGACGCTCGACGTGGCGGCCGGCGAGGTCATCGTCGTCTGCGGGCCGTCGGGCTCGGGCAAGAGCACGCTGATCCGCTGCGTGAACCGTCTCGAGCCGATCCAGCGAGGCGAGATCCTCGTCTACGGCGAGCCCATCACAGCCGGAGGCGTCAATCTCGCCCGGCTCCGCGCCGAGGTGGGGATGGTCTTTCAGTCGTTCAACCTCTTCCCCCACATGACCGCGCTCGAGAACGTGATGCTGGCCCCGATGAAGGTCAAGGGGGAGTCGCGAGCCGCCGCGGAGAAGACCGCGCGCGAGCTCCTGGCTCGCGTGCGCATCCCCGACCGGGCGGACTCTCACCCCGCGAATCTCTCGGGCGGCCAGCAGCAGCGCGTGGCCATCGCCCGGGCGCTCGCCATGCAGCCCAAGATCATGCTGTTCGACGAGCCGACGTCGGCCCTCGACCCCGAGATGATCAACGAGGTGCTCGACGTGATGACCGATCTGGCCCGAGACGGCATGACGATGATGGTGGTGACCCACGAGATGGGCTTCGCCCGCCGGGTCGCCCATCGCGTGGTGTTCATGGATCACGGGCAGGTGGTCGAGGTGCAGGCGCCGGAGGCGTTCTTCGCGTCGCCGCGCTCGGACCGCGCGAAGGAGTTCCTGTCCAAGATCCTCTCCCACTGAGCCGACCGCGAGAACCCCAACCAGGAGGACGTGTCGATGCGCAAGACGATTGCCGCCCTGCTCACGCTGGCCCTCGCCGCGACGACCGCCGCGCCCGCGCTCGCCGAGACGACGCTCGAGAAGATCGCGCGCACCGAGACCTTGACCATCGGGACGCGCACGGGCTCACCGCCCTTCGCCTACGTCAACAGCAAGAACGAGTGGGTGGGGTTCTCGATCGACCTCGTCGAGCAGCTCGTCCTCCCCGAGGTGTCGAAGAAGGTCGGCAAGACGGTCAAGCTCGAGAAGAAGGAGTCGACGCCGCCGACCCGCATCCCGTTGCTCTCGTCCAACGCCGTGGACCTGATCGCCGGAACGATGACCGACACGCGCACGCGCCGCGACAGCGTGGACTTCTCGATCACCTTCTTCGTGACCGGCGCCCAGTTCCTGGTCAAGAAGGGCAGCCCGATCAAGAGCATCAAGAACATCGACGGCAAGCGCATCGCCGCGCAGCAGGGCTCGACCAACGCGCGGATCCTCCGCGAGAAGGCCCCCAAGGCCGTCCTGCGCGAGTTCCCGGATCAGCCGGCGGCCTTCCAGGCCCTGCTCCAGGGGCAGGTCGACGCCTTCACGAACGACGGCATCCAGCTCGCGGGACTCAAGGCGAAGGCGCCGAAGCCGGACCAGTGGGAGGTGGTTGGCGACTTCTATTCCTACGAGCCCTACGGGATGGCCATGCGGAAGAACGACGCCGACTTCAGGAACGTCGTGAACGGTGGTCTGATGGACGGCATCGAGTCCGGACGGTTCTTCGAGATCTACGAGAAGTGGTTCGGCCCCAAGGGCGAGCTGCCGTACCCGATGAGCCCGCAGGTCCGGAGCTTCATGCTGCTGCAGGTCGTCCCGAAGTAGGCGGGACGTCGCCGGGCGGGCCGCGGCGGAGCCGACGCGCCGATGCAGTACAAGTTCGACTGGACGGTGCTGTGGACGGGGCAGTCCGGCGAGTGGCTGCTCAACGGACTGATCGTCACGCTCGAGCTGTCGGCGCTCGCGTGGCTCCTCGCGGTGGTCCTCGGCATCCTGTCGGGCGCCCTCCGCACCGTCCCGTTCCGCCCGCTCCGGGCGGCGGCCACGTTCTACGTGGAGTTCTTCCGGAACGTGCCGCTGCTCGTGTGGATGTTCTTCTGGTACTTCGCGGTGCCGCCGCTCCTGCCGCAGGGGCTGCAGGAGTTCCTCTTCGCGCATTCGCTCGAATTCTGGGCCGCGGTGGTGGCCCTCGGCGTCTACAGCGGCGCGCGCTTCTCCGAGGTGCTCCGCTCGGGCATCCAGTCGATCCCGAAGACGCAGTTCGAGGCGTCGGTGGCCTCGGGGCTCACGACGTTTCAGGCGTACCGCTACGTGATCCTGCCCGTGGCGCTCCGGCTCATCCTGCCGCCCGCCACCAACGAGTCGTTGAACCTGCTCAAGAACTCCTCGGTGGCCCTCACGATCAGCGTGGCCGAGCTGACCTTCCAGACGCGCCAGATCGAGACCTACACGGCGAAGGCGATCGAGGCGCTGACCGCCGGCACCTTGATCTATCTCATCCTCTGCCTCTCGCTCGCCTCGATCATGGGCTGGGTGGAGCGCCGCACGGCGATCCCCGGCCTGATCACCGCAGGCCGCGCGCCCCGCTGATGGACCTCGACGTCATCTGGCGCAATCTCGACTTCCTGATGATCCAGGGCTTCCTGGGCATCGGGAAGTTCGTGGGCGGCACCGTGCGCCTGGCCATCCCGGCCATCGTCCTGGGCTTCCTGCTCGGCATCTTCGTCGGCATCGCGCGTCTCGCGCCGGCGCCGTGGGTGCGAGTGCCCGCCGCCATCTACGTCGAGTTCTTCCGCGGCGTGCCGCTGGTCATGGTGATCTTCTGGATGTGGTTCATCATGCCGATCGTGCTCGGGACGGCGATCCCGGAGTTCGGCGTGGCGCTCGCGGCCTTCGTGATCTTCGAGGCGGCCTACTTCGGCGAGATCGTCCGCGCGGGCATCCAGTCGGTGCCGCGCGGCCAGGTGGAGGCGGCGCGCGCGCTCGGCTTGACCGGCGCGCAGACGATGCGCGCGGTCGTGCTGCCCCAGGCGCTCAAGAACATGATCCCGTCGCTCGTCACCCAGATCATCGTGCTGTTCAAGGACACGTCGCTCGCCTCGATCATCGGGTTCATGGATCTGACCAAGGCGGCCCAGGTCGTGAACAATCGCGAGATCCGCCCGTTCCAGCTCTATCTCTTCATCGCTATCGTCTACTGGATCTGCACGTACTCGATGTCCCGCTACGCGCGCTACCTGGAGAAGAGGCTCGGCCCTGCCTGAGACGGTCCTGCCCACCGGCGTCCGCCTCCACTGGCGAGAGGCCGGCGACCCCGCGCGCGCGCCCGTCGTCTGGATTCACGGTGGCTCGGTCGAGGATTCGTCGTTCATGCTGCCCGACCTCGAGCCGTTCCTGCCGTGGATCCTCGCGCTGTACCCGGACACGCGCGGCCACGGCCGCTCGCAGAAGTTCGAGCGCGCCGACGACTACCGCTATCCCGAGAAGGGCCGCGACCTCATCGCGTGGCTCGACGGGCTCGGCATCGCGACGGCCGTGTGGGGAGGCGCGTCGATGGGGGCGGCACTCTCGCTCTGGGCGGCCGCGCATCACCCGGATCGCGTGCGGGCGCTGGTCTCGATCAGCGGACCCCCGTTCACGCCGCCCGAATCGGAGAAGCAATGGTGGGCCCACCATCGCGCGCTCGTCGCCGCGGGCCGCTTCGCCGAATTCTTCGACGCGAACATCCGGCTGCGCATGGGCGACGACGCGCTCGGACGGCTGAAGGCCCGCCCCGATCGCTACGCCGAGATCACGGAGCGTCTCTCCGCGCACTCGACGGCATCGCTGCTCGCCCTGCTCGACGAGACCTACTCGCGCACCGACTGGCTCGACGACTGCGCGCGCATCCGCTGCCCCGCGCTGATCATGGGCGGCTCGGAGGACACGTTTCCGACGGCGGAGATGTCGGCTCGCGTCGCCGCGACGATCCCCGGCGCGCGTCTTCACATCGTGCAGGGCGGGCCGCACTTCCCGAACCGCAGTCATCGCGCCGAGGTGCAGGCAGTCATCGGCGTGTTCCTCTCCGAGTTGGGCGTGATTCCGTTGAAAAGTTGACACCCCGCGCCACCTCTGACCATAGTGCGCTACATGGAAGCGCCCAGTGCCGGCTCGATCGGATCGTCGTTCTTCCGGAAGCCGGCGCCGCCCACTGCGCCTCCACCGCCGCCCGCCCCACCGCCGCTCCCACCCGTCGGACTGGGGTTGCCCGGCGGCGCCGGGCCGGCCGCACCGGCGGCCCGCCGGCACCTGACCTTCCACGGGTCGGGCGCCACCCTGTTCGGCATCCACGTCGTCAACGTGCTGCTGACGCTGGTCACGCTCGGCATCTACTACTTCTGGGGCAAGACCCGCATCCGGCGCTACATCTTCGGCGAGAGCGCCTTCGAGCGGGAGCGGTTCGCCTATCACGGGACCGCCCGGGAGCTGATCCTCGGATTCGTCAAGGCGTTCCTGGTCTTCTTCGTGCCCATCATCGTCCTGACGGTGGTCCGCGACGTGCTCGACGTCGAGCCGGTGATCAAGGGAGCGGCAGCCATCTCGATCTCGCTGCTGTTCCTGATGTTCATCCCGGTGGCGATGGTGGGCGCCCGCCGCTACCGGCTCAGCCGGACCTCCTGGCGGGGCATCCGCTTCTCCTTCCGGGGTCCCGCGGTCGAGTTCGCCAAGATCTTCGTCAAGGGCACGTTCTTGACCGGTCTCACCTTCGGCCTCTACTATCCGTTCTTCGCGACCCGGCGGCAGGCCTTCATGATCTCGAATTCGTACTTCGGCAACGAGCGGTTCGCCTTCGACGGGCGCGGCCGCGAACTGTTCGGGCCGTACCTCCTGGCCATCCTCCTGACGTTGCCGACGCTCGGACTGTCGTGGGTGTGGTTCGCGGCCCGCCGACGGCGCTTCTTCTGGGACCACACGAGCTTCGGCGAGGCGCGCTTCCGGTCGAGCGTGACCGGCCTGGCCTTGCTCGGCCTCTGGCTCGTCAATGCCCTGCTCCTGATCCTGACGCTCGGGCTCGCGTGGCCCTGGGTGCGCACGAGGAACATCCGCTTCGCGTTCCGCTATCTCGAGCTCGTCGGACCGCTCGATCTCGAGCGCATCCGCCAGCAGGCGCAGTACGCCTCCGCGACGGGCGAGGGACTGGCGGGCTTCCTCGATACCGGCTTCGACCTCGGATAGGGCGCGGGCAGTGGCGGCGCTGCCGGGCGAGGGATGGGGCGCCCCTGCCGCGTCGGCGGGCACCCGGCTCGAGTGGACCGCCTACTACCTCGACGGCCAGACGGCCATCCGCCACCCCGCCACGGTGCGGCTCATGCGCGAAGGGCTGGAGGTCACCACCGCCGGCGGGTGGACGCGGCTCTGGCCCTACCGGGCGATCAGGCAGACGCAGGGGTACTACGAGGGCGAGGAGGTGCGGCTCGAGCGCGGCGGGGAGCTGGCCGAGGCCATCGTCGTCTCCGATCCCGCCTTCCTCCGGAGCCTCCGCGAGACCGCATCCCAGACGGCTTCTCGCTTTCACGATCCGGCGCGACGCGGCCAGCGCGTCCGGCTGACGATCCTCGCAGGCCTGTCCGCGCTCGCGATCACCGCCGGAGCCTACTTCTGGGGCATCCCGGCGTTCGCGCGCCTGGCGGCGCCGCGAGTGCCGGTGGCGTGGGAGGAGAGCCTCGGCCGGGCCGTGATGGATCAGCTCGCCCCGGCTGACCGCGTCTGCGCCGATCCCGGCCGGCAGCGCCTGCTCGACGCGGTGGTGGGGCGGCTCGTATCGGCGGGGCCGCCGCTCCCCTACATGTTCCGGGTTCGCGTCGTGAATCGCCCCGAGGTCAACGCCCTCGCGGCGCCCGGCGGCTACATCGTGGTGTTCCGGGGCCTCCTCGAGCGAGCGCGCACGCCGGAGGAGCTGGCGGGAGTGCTCGCGCACGAGATCGAGCACGTCGCCCATCGCCACACGACGCGGGCGCTCATCCAGCACGCCTCCGCGGGCCTCTTGCTGGCGGCGCTGACGGGGGACATGACGGGGCCGCTCGCCTACGGCCTCGAGAGCGCGCGCGTGCTCGGGCAGCTGCAGTACAGCCGCCACGCCGAGGAGGAGGCGGACCAGGACGGCATGAAGCGGCTCCTCGCCGCTCGCATCGCTCCCGGGGGAATGATCGGCTTCTTCGAAGATCTCGACAAGGGCGACCCGCCGCGAAACGTCCTCCGCTATCTCTCGACCCACCCGAGCACGAGCGACAGGATCGCGGTCCTGAAAGCGCAAGCCAACCGCGCCCAGGCGCCACCAACGCAACTGATGTCAGAAAAGGACTGGCAAGACCTGAAGGCGATCTGCGCAGCAAGCCCGCAGACCGAACCAAAGCCATAAACGCCCGGCGTTTGCCGGCACGCTCACCTAAACCCGGCGGTCCTTGAACCTCTCGCGCAGCACCTTCTTGTCGAACTTGCCCACGCTCGTCTTGGGCACCGCCTCGATGAAGACGACGTCGTCGGGCAGCCACCACTTCGCGACCCGGGGCGCGAGATAGTCCATGATCTCCGCCGCCGTCACCTGACCGACGAACTCGGGCTTGGGCACCACGCACGCGAGCGGGCGCTCCACCCACTTCTCGTGGGGCACCGCGATCACCGCCGCCTCGAGCACCTTCGGGTGGCCCATGATCGTCGTCTCCATGTCCACGCTCGAGATCCACTCACCGCCGGACTTGATCAGGTCCTTGGTGCGGTCGGTGATCTGGATGTAGCCGTCGGCGTCGATGGTGGCCACGTCGCCGGTGCGAAACCAGCCGTCGTCGGTGAACTGGGCGGCGCCGTCGGGATTGTTGTAGTAGCGGCTGGTGACCCACGGCCCGCGCACCTGGATTTCGCCCACGCTCGTGCCATCCCAGGGCTGCTCGCGACCGGCGTCGTCGACGATCCGCATGTCGACGCCGGCGATGGGCGCGCCCTGCTTGGCGCGCACGTCGTAGCGCTCCGCCTCGGGCAGCGCGTCCATGTACGAGCGGGGTCGGCACACGGTGCCGAGCGGCGTCATCTCGGTCATGCCCCACGCGTGGAGCATGGAGGCGCCGTACTTCTTGTCGAACAGCTCGATCAGGCTCTTGGGCGCGGCGGAGCCGCCGATCGGGATGCACCGGATCGAGGAGATGTCCCAGTGGGGCTCCCGTTCGAGGATGCCCTGGATGGCGATCCACACCGTGGGCACGGCGCCGACCACGGTGACCCGCTCGTGATGGACGATCTCGACGATGTCGCGAGGCTGGGGATTCGGCCCGCCGAAGAGCTGGGTCGATCCGTTCATCACGCCGGCGAAGGGCATGCACCACGCGTTGGCGTGGAACATGGGGACGATGTGCAGGATGACATCGCGCTCGGAGATGCCGAGCACGTCGGCGGTCGACGACGCGAAGCAGTGCAGATAGATGCCGCGGTGGGTGTAGACGACGCCTTTCGGATGCCCCGTCGTGCCCGACGTGTAGCACATGCCGGCGGCGTCGGTCTCCTCGAGCTCCGGCCATTCGCCGACGGGCGTGGCCGCCGCGACCATGGCGTCGTAGTCGAGGGCGCCGCGCGGGATCTCGGCGTCCGCCGTGTCCTTCATGACGATCACGTGCCGGACCGTCCGGAGCTCGTTCCGGATCGGCGCGATCAGAGGCCAGAGGCTCGCGTCGACGATCAGGACCCGGTCCTCCGCGTGGTTCACGATGTAGGCGATGTCCTCCGCGGACAGCCGGATGTTGACGGTGTGGAGCACCATCCCCATGAGCGGCGCGGCGAAGTACACCTCGAGGTGGCGGTGCGAGTTCCAGGCGAAGGTGCCGACGCGGTCGCCTTTCCTGAGGCCGAGCGCGGCGAGCGCGCCGGCCAGCCGACACACGCGGTCGGCGTAGTCGGCATACGTGTAGCGCTCGAGCCCGATGTCGGGCACGCGCGTGGCGAGCGTCTTTCGATGGAACAGCTTGCGGGTCCGCTCGAACAGCTGCGTCAGCGTGAGCGGATAGTCCATGGTCGTGCCCTTCATGCCCCATCGCCTCCCGATTCCGTGCGAATGGCCGCGGCCCGCGCGGCGCCCTAACGATAGGAGGCCGTCCGACCACTGTCAACAAACCCGCGCCGCGCCTTCCCCTCCGATGGCCGCTTGGGGTAAGGTGTCGCCATGAACTCGCGCTGGGACGACGCCGCCGCACAGGGACTGTCCGATCTCGACCTGCTCGTCTACGCTTCGCGCCTCATCGGTGCCGAGACCTCGCTCGTGGTCTGGGGCGGAGGCAACACGTCCGTGAAGCGCACGGAGCGCGACCATCGCGGTCGCGTGACGCGCGTGCTGCGCGTCAAGGGCAGCGGCTCGGATCTCAAGAGCATCCAGAAGAAGGATTTCCCCGGCGTGCGCATCGACGACATCCGGGCGCTGCTGGACCGCCCCGACATGGGCGATCAGGAGATGGTCGACTATTTCGCCCACGCGCTGATGGAGCCGGCGAGCCCGCGACCCTCGATCGAGACGCCGCTGCACGGCTTCTTGCCTGCCGAGGCCGTGATCCACACGCACGCGGACGCGATCGTCGCGCTGACGAACAACGACCGGTGCGCCGACGTGCTCCGCGAGGTGTACGCGGGCGAGGTGGTGTCGCTCGCCTATCTGCGGCCGGGCTTCCCCATCGCGAAGCAGGTCGCGCAGACCTTCGACGCGCATCCGACGGCGCGCGCGATCCTGCTCGAGAAGCACGGCACGATCTGCTGGGGCGCCACGGTGAAGGAGTCGTATCTCGCAACCATCGAGCTGATCAGCCGCGCGGAGGAGGCGATCGCCCATCGGGCGAAGGGACGAGCGCGCTTCGGCGGCGTGGAGGTCACGGCCCCGCCGGCCGCGGAGCGGAGGCGCATCGCGCTGGCCGTGGCGCCGCGCCTCAGGGGGATGCTCGGCCGCGACCGGCGCGTCGTGATGACCTTCGACGACAGCCCGGACGTCCTCGAGTTCGCGTCGTCGCGGGACGCTCGCGAGCTCACCGGAATCGGCCCGGCGACCCCCGATCACACGCTGTACACGAAGCGCCTGCCGTGCTTCGTCCCGGTCGAGCGACCGGGCGATCCCGACGCCGTCGCGGCGGCCATCGACCAGGCGGTCCCGCGCTTCGTCGGCGAGTACACGGCGTACTTCGAGGCCCACAACCGCTACGGCGCGACGCTCACCGACCCGTTCCCTCGCGTGGTCGCGGTGGCCGGGCTCGGCATGTTCACGGCCGGGAAGGACCGCCGCACCGCGGGCATCGTC
>Ga0187894_10007697_pt1 | contig 10046 bp, 10 predicted proteins | sample GBC1701081metaG_FD_136650 | JGI IMG/M metagenome (GOLD analysis project Ga0187894, IMG submission 136650) | White microbial mat communities from a lava cave in the Kipuka Kanohina Cave System on the Island of Hawaii, USA - GBC170108-1 metaG ... | reverse complement strand
CGTAACCGGTAGTTGCCAATCGTTCGGATCGATGCGCACGCCAACCATCACATAGCCCAGGTTCTGGGCCACGATCGCCGGCTCGACTTCCTGCGGTTTATCAGCCTCCGCGTCGCCGAAATAGGGCGGCCGAAACAAAACCGTGGAGCGCCCGGTCTCCGATTCAATCAAACGCTGCGTCGCATTCAGCTCCAGCTCCGTCAACGACAGCGGCATCTCGCCGAGGTTCGGATGCGTGAACGTGTGATTGCCCAGCTCGTGACCGTCATTCACGATGCGGCGCACGAGATCGGGATACGCCTGTCCGTTCTTGCCGATGATGAAAAACGTTGCCGGCACTTGCTCGCGCTTGAGAATGTCGAGAATCTCCGGCGTCCATCGCGGGTCTGGGCCATCGTCGAAGGTGAGCGCTAACAAACCCGGACGATCGCCGGTTCGCTGGATTACGTAGGACGTCGGCAACGCCGTGAACTGCTCCGAATTGATAAAGCCGCTCGCCTGATCGATTTCCAGATCGCGTGATCCTTTTTGCGGCCGCGACACGACTTTCAACAGTTCTCCGTTGCCTTCGAAATCAACCTGGTAACCATAGTTAATCGTGCGCAACACGTCCGGCGAACTGTTTTTACTAACGCCGAGGACAGACCACACGGACGGGTCTTCCGAGCCGAGTCGCCAGATGGCAAAACCGGCCGGCTTGTAGCCGCTCGCCGCACGAATCTGGTTGTAAGCAGTCACCGCATCGAGAAACCAGACTTCGTGATGCGAGTTGTCGTCTTCGTCGTACTCGAAATACGGATTGCGGTTCGTCGGATCGAAAGACGGCGCGGTGGTTGAGTCGCGCGCGCTGATCAGTGCTTCCTGGAAAGTGACTTCGGCAACGTTGTTGTTGGCGTCGTTCCAGTCGTAACCGTAGTTGCCGAGCGCGATGATTGTTTTCGCGGCGTCGAGCTCGCGCATGCGCGCAATGAGACGTTGTTCAAACCACTCCTGCGCCGCGACTGGTCCGGCATCGCTACCGGTCCAGTGCTGGTCGTAAGCCATCACGATCAGGTAATCGTTCGCGGCGGCGTAGGCTTTGTAGTTCCAGTCGCCGTCGTCGAAAGGCACCGCTTGCGTAACGAGCAACCCTTTCGGACTGAACGCCGCGTGCAACTCCTGCATGAACGTCAGCAGATTGGCTTGCGACTCGGTCGGTGGTTCTTCAAAGTCGACGCAAATGCCGGCGAATTTGTTGTCGCTAACAAAGCTCGTCAACGAATTGATGAGCAGTTGGCGATGTGGCTCGTCGGCGATTGCTCGCGCGAGCAAGTCGCCGTCCCATTTACCGTTCACCACGTTTTGCACCATCGGCAGGATGCGCGTCTGCGGACGGTTGAGCCGAATCCAGTTCAACGCCGGAATGTGAACGTCTGTCGCGAGCGGATTCTGTCCGTCAGGAACGTTTTGCAAATGCGACCACTCGGCCACGACCCAATCGAGATGATCGAGATTGCGTTTGAGTGACTCGTAGCTCGATTCGTCCCAGTTGATAAAGAACCCGACGGACAAGGGACGAGTTGTCGGAATCACCGGCGCGGGAACAGTCGGGGCGGGCACGACGGGAATGTGCGATCGGCGCTTCGCCGGAACCACGTACTGCGTCTTGGCGAGCGCGCGTTGCAGTTCCGCTTGCGCCTTGCGCGCCTTTTTTTCGCTTGGATTTCGCGGGAGATTTGGTTTGAGATTAATACTGGGAAGCACCGGCCTTGCGAGCACGCTCACGATGAAGACGATTGCCAGACCACTGACGATTACCGAAAGCGTGAGCCAAACGCGCCGCACTCGCCGCCAGCGGCGGCCACCAGGATCGTGAAAGACGGGAGACTGAGGGGTGTTCACCGGCGCGTTTGATGATCAGGGCGCGGCATTGGTGGCACAGTTTCAACCGGTCAGTGACATTTGCGCAAAATCTTGAAAAGAGTTGGGGTGTACAACTTGTTGGAGCAATAAAAAGCCGTCCACGATCAGTCGTGGACGGCTTTCGGTGAACTGTTGGGATTGGCCTGAGGCTGACTGTGTGCCTTCCAGAAAGGAGGAGCACTATGCAGTGAGACTACCGAACCAGAATCCTAACGGTTTAGCTGGTTCAGAGGTCAGGCCGCAGCCACCTCACTGTGATAAGAACTCATAAATTTTAGAATCACCTCCTTTCCAGTGTTGCTCGAATCATAAGATAGCAGCCGGTAACCGTCAACCGCTTTTTTCCATCCACAGATCACGACGATTCTGTGTAATCCGTGGATGGCTTTCCTCCGCAATAAACTCTCCACGCGTGCTGTACGCCGAAGAAGTAAGCGAGCTCCCGGTAGTCGTCTACGTCATGGATCACGAAGTCGGCGATCTTGCCTGGTTCGAGTGAACCGAGCCTATCGCCGCGATTCAAACTGTAAGCGGCGTTGACGGTGGTCGCAGTGATCGCTTCAGCAGGTGTCAGCTTCATATGCGTCGCTGCGAGCGAGAGGATCGTGAGCATTGAAGGCGTCGGCGAAGAACCGGGATTGAAATCTGTCGCCAGCACAACTGCCAGACCGGCATCGATCATCTCGCGCGCGGCCGGATAGCGCGACGAGCCGAGCGCATAAACCGAACCCGGCAATAACACCGGCTGCACGCCCGCTGACTTCAGCGCGGCGATTCCCTCAGCATCCGTGTGCTCGAGATGATCCGCGGTTGTCGCACTCAATTCCGCCGCCAGCTTCGCGCCACCGCCAAGCGAGAGTTGATCTGCGTGAATCCTGATTCCCAATCCGTGGCAACGCGCCGTGCTGAGTATGCGCCACGATTCATCCGTCGTGAACACGTTCTCCTCGCAGAACACGTCGCAAAACTCCGCCAGCTTCTCACGCGCGATCCGCGGCAGCATCTCGTCAATCAACAACGAAACGTATTCGCTTCGCCGCGCTCGATACTCCGGCGGAACACTGTGGGCGCCAAGAAACGTCGGCACATAGCGCAGCGCGGTCTCTTCATCTAGCCGCTTGATCGCGCGCAGGATCTTGATCTCATCTTCCAGCGAGAGTCCGTAGCCTGACTTCGCTTCCACCGTCGTCGTGCCGCCACGCAGAAACCACGACGCATAACGCTTGCCCGCCGTGACCAACTCATCAAGACTCGCCGCGCGTGTTCGATTGACCGTCGACTGAATGCCACCACCACGCGCAGCGATCTCCTGATAAGTCGCGCCCTTGATCCGTTCCTCGAACTCGTCGACGCGCGTGCCCGCAAACACCGGATGCGTGTGAGCGTCGACAAACCCCGGCAGAACCACACGCCCGCCGGCGTCTACGACTTCAGCATCGGCGTCGATAAGCGATTCGATCTCTCGAGTGGTGCCCGCCCGTTCGATCAAACCATCCCGCATTAATAAGCCGCCGGACGTGACGATCCCGAGATCGCGCATCTCTGGTCCAACACGCGGTCGCGCCGGCCCGGCAAGCGTTACAACCTGCGCACAATTAACAATCGCTAGCGTCGTCATTCCTTGTACGACCAGGCGCCGGCAACGGCCGCCAGGATGTATTCCACTATCCCCCAAACCATGCCCATAATCATAAACGTCGTCGCCGGGATTCCAAACAGCGTCGAATTCAGAATGCCGCAATAGAAGTAAACGCAGAACCACGCGACAAACGCTGCGATGATCGCCGTCTTTGGACCAGGCCCGAAACGCGGCCGGATCATCGCGTAGATCCAGACGATCACGATTCCCAGCAGAAACGTTATTCCTATCGCCGTGGCAATAAAAGCACCGCCGGGGCGCGGCACGTTCAGCCGGCTAAACATCTCCTCCATCTGCCTCACAAACAAGACTTCGTTCAGCAGAAACTCGCCGATGTTGAGAATCAGCCCTGTGAGTAACCCACCCAGGATCACACGTCCGAAGTTGATGTTGTTCATGGGAGAACTCCTTTGTGTTTGTCGGACAGGCATTCTTGCCTGTCTTGCTTAACAGGTGATGATTTGGTGACAGGCAGGAATGCCTGTCCTACGCTTTTCTCTTACCTAACGTGTAAATCGTTACGCCGACTGCATTCGCCAACACGACGGTGGCGACGATCTTCAGGGCAAAAATCAACCGGCTCTCGACACTAATTATCGGAATGATGGTAAAGCAGATGTAGACCACCGAAACGAGAAATCCCGACGCGCACGCGATCTTCAACCACCACGGCGCGCGCACGCCAAACGCTTTCATGCCGACGAGCGGAATGGCAAACAAAACGAGATAAGTTGCCGCATAAAAAACTCCGCCGGCGTTGTCGAGCAGTTGAAACGCCTCCTGCGCATTGACGCCGGTCAAGCTCAATAGACCAAGCGTCACGGTCACCGCGCCGACAAACAAGATTGAGTTCGTCGGCGTCTTGTACTTCGGATGAAGACGCGTGAACCACGCCGGTAACAAGCGATCCCAACCGGCGACCATCGGCAGACGCGTGTTGCCGGCGAAGTAGATACTCATCAATGCGATCTGCCGCACCACCACGCCGAGAATCGCAATTGAAACGACCGTTCCGACCCAACCGGTCGAGCCGAAGCCGATCGTAAGCACCTGCGGAATCGGACTAATCAGATCTACTTTGTCTGGCGAAACAAAAGCGAGCACCGAGCTCGTGCCGAGGATGAACATCACCGCGATGATCGGCGCCGCGATCATCACGGAGCGGCCGAAGTTTCGCGCGGGAGCCTTCGTTTCGCCCGCGAGGATCGCGATGTACTCGAATCCGGCGAGTCCGCCGAGCGCAAGCTTGCTGGCAACGTTAATGCTGTAAGCAGTGAAGGCTGGAATTTGAAAAACAAACGGCCGGTATTCACCAATGGTCCCACGCACAAAACCGAGCAGCGGCAGGAGAATCAGCGCCGCAAAAGTGATCATGAGCATCACACCGCCTGCGTTTTGCACCCACTTGCCAAGCTTCAAACCGCGTATTGCTGCCAACACCACGCCAATCACGAGCAGGAAACTAATAGTGGTTATCAGCGCCGTGTGTTCCCGCATCCATGCTCCTGGTGGTCCAATGGCGTAGGAGAAGTTGGTCGTGACCACCAGACCAATGCCCGCGAGGATCGAGATCGCAAACACCCAAAGGTTCCACGCCACCATGAACGCAACGAAGTCGTTGAAGGCCAGCTTGGCCCACTGGTAGAGACCGCCTTCGAGCGGCGCCAGACGATTGAGAAAAATAACGACCGCCGCGAGCGGTAGATAGTAAGTGGCGATTGCGAGTAGCCAGAAAACGTTCTGATCGTAACCAAGCTTCGCGGCCCAACCGACCCAGATCGTACCGACGACAAACACAACCTGAGCAAGCACGAGGTCAAACAGTCCGAGTTCTTTTTTGAAGACTGCGCTGCGCGCCTCAACGTCGCGCTCTAGTTCAGCAACCATTGCCGTACGTCCTCGCGCATCTGTGGCACGATCTCATGCGCTGCGTTGTAGCTTTTGAAGGTGACGCGCCGCGCTCGCGACGCGAGCTGTGCTTCGTAATCACGCACGCGTTCAGGCGTGTAGAACTCGTCTCGCGTTCCGGCGAGGTGAAAAACGTCAAGCTCCGATCCGTGATAGCTGTGGTTTGTTTCCCAGTCGCCCGGAATGCCGCCGCAAATCCCTATCACACTGCGCAACCGTTCCGGATGTGTAAAGGCAAATCGATAATTGAGCGCGCACGACTGTGAAAACCCCAGAAGAAAGATCCGGGTTGCGTCGGCGACGCCCTCCTGGACCAACTGTGAAGTGAGATCTAACAGGGCTTGATGATGTATCGCAACACTTTCTTCCGGGCGAAAGTTTGTCAGCCAACCAAAACCAAAACGCAATGGTCCATCTCGTTCCCATGGCTCTCTAATGTGCTGATGAAATCCCTGTAACGACGCGATCGCAAAACCCTCGGGCGCCATCTGCTGCGCCTCGCGCATCATCTGCCGCTTGTTTGCGCCGTAGCCGTGCAACGCGATCAGCAGCGGCGCGGGTGCCGAAGTGGTGACGTACAGATCGTAGTAGAGATTGATCCGGGCGGCGAGGGGGCGGTCGATGTTGGGATCGACGAACGACATAGGACGTTCATTCTGTTTATTCTGTGCAGCGTGTCAATAGCTAACCACGGATTATCGGATTAATATCTTTGAAGCCGTGTAATCCGTGGATAAGCTTGAACTCAAAACTCATGGCGGCTAGGATGACGTTCAGGTCTGAATGAGTTTGGCTAATTCTTTTCGAAGAGGTGTGGCAATGAAATTTCCGGGCGGATTTAACATGCAGCAGATGATGAAGCAGGCGCAGCAGATGCAGGAAAAAATGCAGAAAGAGATGGAAGAGCTGCGCGTCGATGCTTCTGCGGGAGGCGGGGTCGTCACCGTGCAGATGAAGGGCAATCATGAGATTGTTTCCTTAAGAATCGATCCGGAGGCGGTCAAAGACGGCGACGTCGAGATGCTTCAGGACATGATCGTGGCGGCGGCAAACGAAGCCAATCGCAAGGTAGATGAAGCGCTGAAAGGAAAGATCGGTGGAATGTTACCGCCCGGACTCGGCGGCCTCTTCGGTTAATAGTCAGCAATGTTGGAGTACGCAGCACCAGTAACCAAACTCATCGACGAACTGAAACGCCTGCCGAGCATCGGACACAAATCGGCGCAGCGTCTCGCGTTTCACATCATGCGCATCCCCGATGCTGATCTGGAGAGATTAATAGCCGCGATGCGCGAAGTGAAACAGCGCATCGTGCTTTGTTCCGTCTGCAACAACCTGACGGAAGTCGATCCGTGCCGGTTTTGCTCATCACCGAGCCGCGATCATTCCGTGATCTGCGTGGTTGAGGAGCCGCACAGTCTGGTGGCCGTCGAAAAGACGCGCAGCTTCAAAGGCGTCTATCACGTGCTGCACGGCAGTCTCTCGCCGATTCGTCACATTGGACCAAGCGAGTTGCACCTGGCGAATCTCTTGCCGCGCCTGAAACCGGAAAACAACGAAGGCGTGAAGGTAACGGAAGTGATTCTTGCCACTAATCCGACAACTGAAGGCGAAGCGACCGCAAACTACATCAGCCGTTTGCTAAAGCCTTTGGGACTGCGCGTGACACGAATTGCGATGGGGATGCCGGTGGGCAGCGACCTCGAATACGTCGACGAAGTAACCATGGACAAGGCGCTCGCCAACCGGCACGAGATTTAACAAGGCAGCCACAGATTACGCAGAGTGGACTTGGGCCAACCCTAAGGTATCTGCGTAATCTGTGGGTCGTTTTTCAGTCTTAGTAGCGAACCTGTTCGGGCGCCGCTCCCTTTTTGCAATCGACACAGGCGTCGCCGCTGTCGTACATTCGCACGTCAAACTCTACCAGCGACTTGATCGGCACGCCTTCCACTTCGCTGGGCGCTGAATCAAAACGCACGATCGCGCCGCAACCGATGATGCGCGCGCCGAGAGACTTCACCAGGTCCACGGTCTCTTCGATTGCGTTGCCGCTGCGGATGATGTCATCGACGATGATGCAGGGATTCACTTCGCCCTGGTTGACGTACTGCCGAAACATGCGCTCGCCGCTGCGTTCCTGTTCCGCCCAATAGATCTGTTCGGCGTTGAGCGCATCGCGCACACCGAAGGCGACCGGAATTCCTCCCGAACTCGGACTGATCACCGAGACTTTTGGCAACTGACTGGAGATATCTTTTTCGAGCCGGAACTTTCGGCTCAGCGCCACTGCCAGCACCCGCGCTGTGTCGTAGTAGCGGAAGGCGAGTGGCATTTGAAAGTAATGTGGCGAGTGTTTGCCGTTGGGATAAATGAAGTGACCTTCGCGAAACGCGCCGGTACGTTTCAGAATCTGCATTACAGCTTCTTGGGAAGGAATCAGCTCGACCATGTCGTTCTCCAGTTTGTGTTTGGTAGTTGCGCGCAGAGCATACATCAATCGCGGCCATTTGCTCCATACGCGGTCGCGCGTTCGATGAGAAGCCGTTGATCCGTGGGCAGACCGTTAGGCAACTCTTGCACTGAAAACCACTCGGCGCGTTCCACTTCCATCGTTCGCGGTTTCACTCGTGCGGCTTGTACGCCTTGTGAGCTTGGGTGGCAGCGAAACAGTATCTCCACCTGGCGCGGTTTCCTGAATGAACGTGCGGTGAAGATTTCCACTTGATTGACTTCCAGACCGATCTCTTCGCGGAGCTCACGTCTGAGTGCTTGTTCGGGCTGTTCACCGGTTTCGAGAAACCCGCCGGGAATGCCCCAGCCACTGCCGGCGCGAAAGCGGTGTTTGAGCAGTAATACTTGTCCGGAGTCGTTGAAGATCAGCGCGCCGGCGGTGACCGTGAAGCGGGTTTGAGTGGCACGCATGCTCCAACGGCGAATGCGCGACGGCAGCGCGAGCCACGCCCTTCCAAGAAGCTTCTGCAACACTTGACGAGCATACACTGATTCTCAAATCCGTGTTTGTCCGTGCAAATCCGCGGCCAATTTCGTGTACAATGCGCTTCTAGCACCATGTCAGCCACCGAAACCACTGCGGTTCCGAAACGAATTACCAACGCGCAGACCGTCTGCAACGAGAAAAACGAAAAGGGAAAACTCTGCAACGGTCACTTGAAGCAGTTGCGCACGGCAGGTGAGCCGGCGCAGGTGCACTTGCGCGGCGACGACGTGCTTTTCAAGTGTCAGACGTGCGGGACGCTTTACATGGGCCCGCCGCTGGGCCACGTGCGCGATCCAAACAAGCAGGTGCGGTTTGTGGAAGCGGAGTTGACGGCGTTGTTGCAGGCGGCGGGTGGAACGCTGCCGGTGATTAAGAAGGATAAGGAACGCGGCGTGTTTGTGATGGTCGAGACTGTAGTCGGCGATCACGGCGCGCACGCAGCGAAATCCGCGGCTGCGAAACCGGCTGCACCCGCAGCGCCAAAAGCACAGGCCGCGGCGCCAGCCGCTCCGAAGGCCGCCGCTCCAGCGGCGAAGCCAGCCGAACACAAGACCGCGGGCGCAAATCCGAACCGGCAACTATTCCGGCGTTCAACCTATGTCGGTGTGAAAGATACTGGTCCCGTCCCAGGTGAGACTTTCGAACAGAAGGTCGCGCGATTGAAAGCGGTTTCAGTAGCAGCAAAACAACGTGCAGAAGAAGGCGGTGGCCCCGAACCAGTAGCCGCCGAAGCAGCAACACCCGCTTCCGCCAGCGCGCCCGTAACGGAACCGGTCGTTCAATCCGCTGAAATTCCGGCGCCCGCACCCGCCCCAACCTCATCATCCGCGGCGCATAAACCAACCGGTAACGCCGATCGCAGCTTAATGAAGCGCTCTACGTATTGCGGTGTGACAGATACTGGTCCGGTGCCGGGTGAAACTTTCCAGCAAAAAGTCGCACGCCTCGCTGCGCTCTCAGCGGCTGCCAAGCAACGTTCCGAAGGCGGGTAAAGGCCACAAAGAGGCACCAAAAGCACAAGAGAGTTGCTCTTGTGCTTTTTGTGCCTCTTTGTGGCCTTGCTTTAATCGAACCGTTCGGTAACCGTTAAGCCGTCCTGCGCGAGTTTCCAGTCAAGCACTTCCACGCCCTCTTCGGCCGCTAACGCAGCTTCGACATCCGCTCGCCGGCCAGCCGCACAGAAAAACGCAATACACCCACCACCACCAGCGCCGCAAACCTTCGCCGCTTCAGCGCCATTCGCCAAAGCTTTCTCCACCAGCATATCCATCTGCGGTGTCGTGATCGTCGGCGCGAGCCGTTTGCGAATGGGATAAGCCCGCTTCATGATCGTGGCCACTCGATCCCAATCATTCGCCAACAGCGCCTCGCGAATGTTGCGCGCCGAATCGCGTATGCCCTCGAACAGCTCAAACAACTCCGGATCGCCGTCGATGTGCCGCTTGTAAACTTCCCAATTATTAATCCCGGAAAGACGCGGCTCGCCCGTGTAACAGATCGCAATCCGGCGTTCCAACTCCGCGTAATCGAAGTCCAGCCGTTCGCGCTCCATTCCATCCGCTCGAAAATGCACACACGAAACCGAACCGTAAAGCG
>Ga0187894_10007696_pt1 | contig 10046 bp, 11 predicted proteins | sample GBC1701081metaG_FD_136650 | JGI IMG/M metagenome (GOLD analysis project Ga0187894, IMG submission 136650) | White microbial mat communities from a lava cave in the Kipuka Kanohina Cave System on the Island of Hawaii, USA - GBC170108-1 metaG ... | reverse complement strand
GCGCTCTCGTGCTGCGCGGGGCCCGGCAGGTGGTGCGCCTCGTCGTACACGATCAGCCGGTAGCGGTTGCCGATGTCCTTCATGTGAATCCAGGCGCTGTCGTACGTCGTGACCGTGATGGGCCAGACCTCCCGCCGCCCGTCGCCCAGCACGCCGGCGTCGAACCCGAGTCCCTGGCGGATGCGGCGCTGCCACTGGTACATGAGGTCGCGCAGCGGGGCGACGACGAGCGCGGGCGCCCCGTGGCGGGCGATGATCGCGAGCGCGATCTCGGTCTTGCCCGTGCCGGTCGGCTTCACGACGACGCCGCGGCAGCCGGCGCGCTCCCAGGCCTCGATCGCCGACTGCTGATCGGGACGGAGCGCCGGAAGCGCCGGTCGGAGCGTCGGCGAAGGGAAGAAGCGGCCGGCCTCGTCCTCCACGCGCAGGCGATACTCGGCCGCGTCCTCGAGCAGCCGCGCGTGATTCATCGCGGGGGTCCGCCAGGCGTTGACCCGCGCGTCCCACAGGAGATAGGACGGCACGCGGGTCGTGCGCGGCGCCCCGAGTCTGAGCGAGCCGCGGTCGAAGCTGAGCGCGTGCGGGCCCTCGGCGTCCTGACGGGGCGCCTGTCGCCGCTCCATGGCGCTCACGGTAGCACAGGGCCTCGGCGGCGCCCGCCGCGGCCGCTCAGGGTTTCTCGAGGCGCATGGGCGTGCTGCCCGGGGCCACGCGCCGGTCGCTCCACGGGGACTCGAGTCGGCGAATTCGCGGTGCACAATGGAGTGAGCCAACTTGCCATATCCAGCGTCGCACCGTATTGTGGCCGCATGGACAACATGATGATCGCAAAGGTGACATCCAGCGGCCAGCTTTCGCTCCCGGCGGCCGTCCGCCGGCGGTGGGGGACCGACCGAGTGTCCCTCAAGGACGAGGGCGATCATGTCGTGGTGCGCCCGGTGCCGGGCGATCCGATCAAGGCCGCGTGCGGTTCCCTCTCCGCTCGGGGCGGGCCCACGGAGATGGTCAGGGCGGCGGAGCGGCGGCGCGATGCGGTGGTGGAGCGGCGGCGCCGCCGGGGATGAGCGTCGTTCTCGATGCGTACGCCGTCGTCGCGGCCCTCCTGGGAGAGCCTGCCCGCAGAGAAGTCGAGCCGCACCTCTCGAGGGCGTGCATCTCTGCCGTCAACCTCGTTGAGGTCGTCGACGTGTGTGTGCGCGTGCACGGCAATGCTCAATCGACGGTCAGCGAGCGGATCGACTGGCTGATGGCCGGCGGGCTCGAGGTCGTCTCCCTGGACACGGCCGTGGCCGTCGCGGCGGGAGCGTTCCGGGCACGCCGATATCGCAAGCGCGAGTGCGAGATCAGTCTCGGCGACTCGGTCGCCGCAGCGCTGGCCGCCGCACGTGGAGAGCTGCTGGCGACGGCGGATCCGCATCTGGCAAACGCGGCCATGGCCGATGGGATTCGGCTCCTCCCGCTGCCCGATACTCGCGGGCGCCGGCCCTTGACACGTCCCCGATCGTGACCGGGACGAGCCGACAGCTCGAGCCGGAACGAACCACCTGATGTCCGCAGTTTCCCTGCGCGGCGTCAGCAAGCTCTGGGGCGCGACGCGGGCCGTCGATGACGTGAGCTTCGACGTGGCGGCGGGCTCGCTGGCCGTGCTGCTGGGCCCGTCTGGTTGCGGCAAGTCGACGACGCTCCGCCTCATCGCCGGTCTCGAACTGGTCAGTGCGGGGCGCGTCTTCATCGGCGGGCAGGACGTGACCGACCGGCCGCCCGCCCAGCGACAGATCGCGATGGTGTTCCAGTCCTACGCGCTGTTCCCGCACCTCACCGTGGCGGAGAACATCGTGTTCGGGTTGCGCGTGCGAAAGGTGCGAGCGGCCGAGCGCGCGCGCCGCCTGACCAGGGTCGCCGAGCTGCTCGGCCTGGACCGCTTGCTCGACCGGAAGCCCGCCCAGCTCTCGGGCGGCCAGCAGCAGCGGGTCGCGCTCGGCCGCGCGATCATCGCGGAACAGCCGGTCTGTCTCATGGACGAGCCGCTGTCGAACCTGGACGCGCAGCTTCGCGTCGACATGCGCCGCGAGATCCGAGCGCTGCAGCGGGCGCTCGGCATGACGATGCTCTACGTCACCCACGATCAGACGGAAGCCATGACGATGGCCGACCAGGTCGTGCTGCTCGACAACGGCGGCGTCGAGCAGGACGGGCCGCCCGCGGAGCTCTACGAGCGCCCGGCCACGGCGTTCGCGGCGCGCTTCATCGGCACGCCGCCGATGAGCTTGCTCCGTCTCACGGACGGTCCGCGCGGCGCCGTGATCGACGGCACCGACGGTCCGATCGTGCTCGACGACGCCGGGGCCGGACGGCTCCTCGGCGTGAGACCGGAGGAGGTGCGGCTCGTCGAGTCCGGGGGCGTGCCGGCGCGCGTGAACACCGTCGAGTATCTTGGCGCCGACTCGGTCGTCACGTGCACGGTGGGTGCTCAGGTGATGGCCGTCCGCGCCGGCGGGCGCGTCGAGCTGGCCGCGGGAAAGCCGGTGCAGCTCGCCTGGTGTGCGGACGCTCAGCATGTGTTCGACGCCTCCACCAGCGCCCGCTCCCACGTTCCCTCAGCGAGGAGGAATCCATGACCATGGCGAAGCTGACCGCTACGGCGGTGACCTGGCTGCTCCTGATCGGCGTGGCCGCTGCTCAGACCACCGAGATCACCTTCTACTACCCGGTGGCGGTCGGCGGACCGATCACGAAGATCATCGACGGGTATGCCGCCGAGTTCACGAAGGAGAACCCGGGGATCAAGGTGAAGCCGATCTACGCCGGCACGTACCAGGAGACGATCGTGAAGGCGCTCACCGCCAACAAGAGCGGCGAGCCGCCGACGACCGCCATCCTGCTCTCCACCGACATGTTCACGCTGATCGACGAGGACGCGATCGTGCCGTGGGAGGACCTGGCGAAGGGGCCCGAGGACCAGGCGTGGATGAAGTCGTTCTTTCCCGCCTTCATGAAGAACAGCCAGACCGGCGGCAAGACGTGGGGCATTCCGTTCCAGCGCTCCACCATCGTGCTGTACTGGAACAAGGAGGCGTTCAAGGACGCCGGCCTCGACCCGAACAAACCTCCCGCGACGTGGGCGGAGCAGGTCGAGATGGCGAAGAAGCTCACGAAGCGCGATGCGGGCGGCAACGTGACCCAGTGGGGCCTCCAGGTTCCGTCCTCCGGCTTTCCGTACTGGCTGTTCCAGGGCTTCACCACCCAGAACGACGTGCTCCTGATGAACGACGCCGGCACCCAGACGTTCTATGACAAGCCGGCCGTGATCGAGGCCCTCCAGTACTGGGTCGACCTGAGCCAGAAGCACAAGGTCATGGCGCCCGGGGTCATCGAGTGGGGGACCACGCCGAAGGATTTCTTCGAGCGGAAGATCGCGATGATGTGGACGACCACCGGCAATCTGACCAACGTCCGGAACAACGCCAAGTTCGAGTTCGGCGTGGCGATGCTGCCCGCCGGCAAGCACCGCGGCTCGCCCACCGGCGGCGGCAACTTCTACGTGTTCAAGAAGGGGACGCCCGCGCAGCAGCAGGCCGCCGCGCGGTTCGCGAAGTGGATGACCTCGCCGGAGCGCGCCGCGCAGTGGGGCATCGACACGGGCTACGTGGCCGTGCGGCCGGACGCGTGGCAGGCGGCGGCGATGAAGAAGTACGTCGTCGACTTCCCCCCCGCGGTCGTCGCGCGCGATCAGCTCCAGTACGCGGTGGCCGAGCTGTCCACGCACGAGAACCAGCGCGTGACCAAGGCGCTGAACGACGGGCTCCAGGCTGCGCTCACGGGCGCCAAGTCGCCGGCGCAGGCGATGAAGGACGCACAGGCCGAGGCCGATCGCATCTTGCGCCCCTACCGGCGGTGACGCCCGCGCGGGACCGGATCGCCGCGCGCGCGGCGCCGATCGGCCGGGTGCCCTCGCCGCCCGGATTCGCCGGCGCCGTCGCGTCGGGGCCCGACGGCGCGCACGGGTTGCCGGGCGCGGCGTCATGGCCGTGACGCGCGCGACGACGCCCCCCGCCGTCGTCGGCTGGTTGCTCCTGCTGCCGGCCGCCGTGCTGCTCGTCGCGTTCACCCACTACCCGGCGGTCGCGACGTTCTACGGCTCCCTGTTCTCGACGCCCAGGGCGGGCCGGCCAGCCGTGTGGGTCGGCCTCGAGCACTACCAGGCGATGGCCGCCGACACGGTGTTCTGGCAGTCGCTCCGGAACAACGCGCTGTACGCGCTCGGGACGATCCCGACCTCGATGGCGCTGGCGCTCCTGATGGCGGTGCTCGTGAACGAGCGGCTGCGCGGGCGCGCGCTCGTGCGCCTGGCGTACTTCACGCCGACGATCCTGCCGATGATCGCCGTCGCCAACATCTGGCTGTTCTTCTACACGCCCGGCTACGGGCTGGTGGACCAGGTGATGCGGCTGTTCGGCGCGCCGAGCCACAACTGGCTCGGGAGCCGCGACACCGCGCTCGCCTGTCTCATGGTCGTCACCGTGTGGAAGGAGGCGGGCTTCTTCATGATCTTCTACCTCGCCGCGCTCCAGTCCATCGCGCCCGTGCTCGGGGAGGCCGCCGCCATCGAGGGCGCGGGTCGCTGGTACGTGTTCCGGCGCGTGACGTTCCCGCTCTTGATGCCGACCACGCTGTTCGTGCTCGTGAACGCGGTGATCAACTCGTTTCGCCTGGTCGATCACATCGTCGTGATGACCAAGGGCGGCCCCGACAACGCGTCCTCGCTGCTCCTGTATTATATCTACGACGTCGGGTTCAAGTTCTGGGACACGAGCTACGCCGCGGCGCTGACCGTCGTGCTGCTCGTCGTGCTCGCCTCGGCGGCGATCGGCCAGTTCCTCCTGCTCGAGCGGCGGATCCACTACCGATGAGGCGCGGGCTGGAGACGCTTGCCGCCTGGCTTCTCGGCCTCCTGTGGATCCTGCCGCTCGCGTACGCGGTCTGGACGGCGGTCCATCCGCGCGAGTACTCGGCGCGGTTCGTCGTGAGCGCGCCGCTCACGCTCCAGAACTTCGTCGACGCGTGGAACGCCGCGCCGTTCGCCCGCTACGTCCTGAACACGGCGCTGCTGGTCACGCTGGTCCTGGTGGCGCAGCTCGTGCTGTGCACGCTCGCGGCCTACGCGTTCGCGCGATTCGAGTTCGCCGGCCGCGACGTGGCCTTCCTGCTCGTGCTCGTCCAGCTCATGATCATGCCCGACGTGCTGATCGTGGAGAACTACCGGACGATGAGCCGTCTCGGCGTGCTCGACACGGTCGTGGCGATCGGGCTGCCCTACATGGCCTCGGCATTCGGCATCTTCCTGCTGCGCCAGACGTTCAAGACGATCCCGAAGGAGCTGGACGAGGCGGCGCGCGTGGAAGGCGCGGGCTGGCTCGGGACGCTCTGGCGCGTCTACGTGCCGCTCGCGCGCCCGGTCTACCTCGCGTACGCGCTGGTGTCGGTGTCGTATCACTGGAACAACTTCCTCTGGCCGCTGATCGCGACGAACTCGGTGACGTCGCGGCCGCTGACCGTCGGGCTGCAGGTGTTCGCCTCGACCGATCAGGGCGTCGACTGGTCGATCATCACCGCGGCGACGCTCCTGACCTCCGGCCCCCTCCTCGTGGCCTTCCTGCTCTTCCAGCGACAGTTCGTGCAGTCGTTCATGCGCGCGGGCATCCGGTAGCCGGAAGAGCGGGTCGGCCGCAGTCGCACCGTTCGCCGGCGCACATGGACAAACGTTCCGTCCCGCGCCGGCGGCGCACGAGGTACGCTCGAGCCCATGCGAATCGCAACCTGGAACGTCAACTCGCTGAAGGCGCGGCTCGACAAGGTCGCGTGGTGGCTCGAGCGCGCGAAGCCCGACGTGTTGCTGATGCAGGAGACGAAGCTCGCGGATGGCGACGTCCCTACCGCCGTCTTCGAGCAGGCCGGATACAGGGTGGCGCATCATGGCGAGGGGCGCTGGAACGGTGTCGCCATCGCCAGCCGCGTCGGCCTCGACCACGTGAGCGCAAACTTCGGCGAGCCGCTCCGGCCCTCGGCCGCGCCGGACGTGGCCGACGACGAGCCGCTGGCCGAGGCGCGGATGCTCTCCGCCGTCTGCGGCGGCATCCGCGTCGTCAGCCTCTACGCTCCCAACGGGCGGGTCGTCGGGTCGCCCTTCTACCAGGCGAAGCTCGGCTGGTACGAGCGCCTCGCGCGCTGGCTCGTGGAGGCGTGCGATTCGCGCGAGGCGCTGATCCTGGGCGGTGACTTCAACGTCGCGCCGGAGGACGCCGACGTGTGGGATGCCGCGGCGTGCCACGGCGGCACGCACGTCTCCGACCCCGAGCGCCGGGCGTTCGCGAAGCTCCGCGACTGGGGCCTGATCGACGCGTACCGGCTGCATCATGCCGAGCCCGGTCGCTACACGTGGTGGGACTACCGCGCCGGGAACTTTCACAAGAACTTCGGCATGCGCATCGATCACCTGCTCGTGACGGCGGCGCTCGGGCCGCGGACGGTGGCGGCGGAGATCGACCGCGAGGCGCGGAAGGGAAAGCCGATCCCGTCCGATCACGCGCCGCTTGCCATCGACCTCGAGGAGCCGGGATGCCCGTTCGATGCAGGCTGGGCCGGAGCCGACAGCCGGACGGAAGAACGGGCCCGCAAGGCGCCGCGCCGGGCCTGAGGCAACTCGACTGCGCGACGGCCCTCTGGCCTCCCCGGGCCATCACTCCGCCAACGCGCTCTTGGCGTACAGGTTGACACCGGTCGCTAGGAACCGCGAGAGTCGGCGGACGCATGAATCCGACCGACGGTACGTTCTTCGATCGGCCGATCCTCAACTCGCCATACGCCTACCCCCGCCGGCACTGGGAGCTCGACGCGGACGGCCAGCCGACTGGCCGTGTCATCGAGGCACGGCGCGAGGCGAGGTTTGTCACCCCGATCCCCCGACCAAAGAAACACAAGCGGGCCAAGGCTCAGTCAGACTTCGTCTTCGACGAAGGGGCAGGCGTATCGACAGCCGGGCAACAGTACGACCCGACGCCCATCATCAATGAGCTGCGCCGGCGCGTGGATCAGTGGCGGGCCATCGACAGCCCGATCCACTGGGGTGTGACGCCGGAGACGCGCGCCTCCTCCAGCACTGGCGTCATCACGAGTTCAGCAGCATCAGGCCGTTCTTCTGTCAGCTCGAGGCGGTGGAGACGGTGATCTACCTGACGGAGGTCGCCCCCGGCGAGCGAGGCGGCAAGCGGTTCCTCGACCACCTGACCAACGCCAACAACGACGCCAACCCGGAGCTGTTGCGCCTGGCTCTCAAGCTGGCCACCGGTGCCGGAAAGACGACCGTGATGGCCATGCTGATCGCCTGGCAGACCATCAGACGCTCGAGCTGACGCCCGACCTGGTCGGGCCGACGATCACCCGGAACGCGGGCATCATCGGCGAGGCGGTGGACCTGAGCCTGGCGCATCTCGAGGACACGCGGACATCCACGCTCCTCTTCCACCTGACCCAGCGGCTCCTCTACACGAAGTGGCGCGACGCCGGCGAGGCGCCGAAGCTCCACCTCTTCGGCCAGCTCAAGCGCATCACCCGCGAGTGGCTCGAGACCCGGCTGGTATGCAAGGGCGGCACCTATCCCGCCCAGCTTTTGTACCAGGAGCTGGCGGACATGGCGTGCAACCGGATCACCAACGCCATCACGGCGGCATTCACCCGCGAGCGCCCGATCAAGGCGATGCTCGACCCCTACAACCCGGTCGCCTCGACGTCCCACGTCCGCTTCAACACCTCGCGGACCCACCGCTGGCAGACGGATCCGGCGAGATGCCACGTCAACTGGGTGATCCTGGACAGCGACTGGGAAGCCGAATTCTGCCGCGTGGCCGAGTCCCACCCAAGGGTGAAGGCGTACGTGAAGAACCACAACCTCGGCCTGGAGGTGCCCTATCGCTACGGGTCCGAGACCCGTCGCTACCTCCCCGATTTCATCGTGCTGGTGGAGGACGGCCATGACGATCCGCTGCACCTGGTCGTCGAGATCAAAGGATACAGACGTGAGGACGCCAAGGAGAAGAAGGCGACGATGGACACCTACTGGGTGCCCGCCGTGAACAACCTGCGTACCCTCGGCCGCTGGGCGTTCGCCGAGCTGACGGAGGTCTACGAGATCGACGCCGACTTCAAGGCGAAGGTGGATCGGGAGTTCGACGCGATGCTGGCTCGGGTCGGTGGCGTGTCGCCGGCAGCACTTTCCGCTTGACAGCCCTGCGGGCGCACACGCGGCTGAGGCCGCCAGTTCGACTTCGATGGCCCGTCACGGCGCCTGAGAGACCCGTAGCTGCGACTTCACGGTCGGCTTGGCAAAAAGTTGGAGCCAATGCACGAGGAAGCTGTGGTGCGTCTGTGCGGGGCCTGCGAGAGGCGGGTATAGAGTCGCTCCAGGGAAAGGAGGACTCACCGATGGAGACTCGCACGTCAGACGCTCATGTCATCGATACACCCGCCATCGAACTGCCTGCTCGGTCCATCTCCGAACTGGACCGACTGGGCGACGAGATCGCCGAGCTGTCCGCCCACCTGGAGGCGGCCACCGCCCGGCTGCTCACCCTCATTCGCGAGTTCGACGCGCGGGGCGGCTGGAACAACGGCTTTCGTTCGTGCGCGCACTGGCTGTCCTGGCGCGTGGGGCTCGACCTCGGCGCCGCCAGGGAACGCGTGCGAGTCGCCCGCGCGCTCGGAACCTTGCCCCGCCTGGCACAGGCGCTCGCGCGCGGCGAGCTCTCCTACGCGAAGGTCCGTGCCCTGACACGCGTCGCCACTCCGGAGACGGAGGAGCGGCTGCTGGCCGTCGGACGCGCGGGCACCGCCGAGCACGTCGAGCGGATCGTGCGCGCCTGGCGATGGGTGGACCGCAAGGCTGAACGGCGCGCCGCCGCGCAGCAGCACGCCGGCCGCGCGCTGCACGTCCGTCAGGATGAGGACGGGATGGTCACTGTCCGCGGCCGTCTCGCGCCCGAGGTCGGGGCACTACTCCTGAGGGCGTTGGACGCCGCCCGCGAGGTGCTGTACCAGCGCGCTCGCGCGCACGAGGCAGAGGTCGGCCCTATGGACGTTTCCGCGGAAACGCCCTCGATGGCCCAGCAGCAGGCCGACGCGCTGGCGCTGCTGGCCGAGACGGCGCTGCATCACGGCATCGATCCGGGCACGCCCGGGGAGCGCTATCAGGTCGTTATCCACGTCGATGCTCCGGTGCTCGCCGACCCCGATCAGCCCGGGCAGGCGGTCCTCGAGGAGGGCGCGCGCGTTTCCGCGGAAACGTCCCAGCGCCTGGCGTGCGACGCCAGCCGCGTGGTCATGCGACATGACGAGGAGGGGCGCGTCGTGGAGATCGGCGCCCGGACTCGCACGATCCCGCCGGCGCTACGGCGCGCGCTCCAGCACCGGGACCGCGGCTGCCGGTTCCCCGGCTGCGGCGTCCGGTTCGGGCAGGGGCACCATATCCGTCACTGGGCGCAGGGAGGGCCAACGACGCTTTCCAACCTGGCGATGCTGTGTCGCAGGCACCATCGAGCCGTGCACGAAGAGGGCTACCGGGTCGAGCGTAGGCCGGATGGCGACATGCAGTTCCGGTATCCCAATGGCTGGCTGATCCCCGGTGTGCCGCCGCCAGCCGACGTGCCCGCCGATCCCGAGCACGTCATCCGGGCGCAGAACCAGGCTGATGGGTTGGCGCTCCATGCGCGGACCGCGACGCCGTCGTGGTTGGGAGAACGCCTCGACGTCGGCTACGCGATTGCCGTGCTCCATCCGCTCGCGAGGAAGCGCTGATGGCGAGGAAAAGCAAGCCCGCGGCCCGCAAGAGCATCGAGGTCCACCGCCACAACGAGGACAAGCGTCGGAGCGCCGGGAGCTATTGTCAATAGTTGTGGATTGAGAGAGATCAGGCGGCGGCCTTCTTGCCTCGCGTTTTCGGTTGCGGTTCCACCTGCACGCCATCCTCGAACGTCACGCCAGCGCGGACGAGCGGC
>Ga0187894_10007695_pt1 | contig 10047 bp, 6 predicted proteins | sample GBC1701081metaG_FD_136650 | JGI IMG/M metagenome (GOLD analysis project Ga0187894, IMG submission 136650) | White microbial mat communities from a lava cave in the Kipuka Kanohina Cave System on the Island of Hawaii, USA - GBC170108-1 metaG ... | reverse complement strand
CGAGCTCTTGTTGAAATTGTATGTTCCGCTGGCGGCGCCGGGTTGGTGACGGTTCTGGTTATACAGTCGAAATTCGACGCCCATCTTCCGGAAATGGTGTCCCTGATTCCAACTGAGATTCGGTTGCAGGCTCCAGGTGTCGTGCGTTTCGTAACCCGAGACTTGCGTGGCGCCCAATGGCGAATAGGGCTGGTTCGCCGTGCCCACTTCGAATCGTGGGAATTGCAAGGCCGTGAACTGCGAGACGAGCGAAGCGGGGAATCCGAGTTCCTTCGGATCGAATCCGCCGCCGAAGCTGTTGCCGCTGAAAGCCTCATACCTGGCTAAACCGCCGCGCAGGTTGAAGACCAGCGACGGGCTTATGATGTAGGTCCAATCAGCTCCCCAGTTGCGCGAGACACGTGTCGAAGGGGACTCGCCGCTAGGCTCCGCTGCGTTGGTTCCCCAGGCGATTCGCGCGAAGTTAGACCACGGGGTTTGCCCGTAGCGGAAAGAGACCTGATGATCCTGAGCCAGATGAAAGTCCATCTTGCCGAGCCAGGCGTCGTAACCGTTGCGCGTGGGGTTGAAGACAGCATAATTCCCCAGGTTATCCAAATTGTCGCTGGGGCGATTGGGCTTCGGATAGAAAGAGGCGGCCTTGGCCGCTATCGGATTGATCCGATTAGCCGGGATGATGTTATTCTGGAATGGGGTGCGAATATACCGCGGGTTATCCGCTGTCTGCGGCTTGCTGGAGTCGTAGTTCGGGTTGAGCCGTGTCGTCAGTGGATCATGGATTGTAATCAGCCTCCCGCTATTATTGGTCAGTTTGGAGAAATCGCCCCGCAGCATCTCGGCCGTCGGCAAGGAAGTGACCAGCGACTGCTCCTGCCGCTCACGCAAGCCTTCCAAAGAAATCATGAAGAATGCGCGGTTGCGCCCGTCAAACAATTTCGGGATGTAGACTGGGCCATCGACCTCGAAGCCGAAGGTGTTATTCCGATACTTCGTTCGTTCCTCATTATTTTTATTGGCGATCCAATCGTTGGCGTTCAATTTCTCGTTCTTGAAAAACTCGAACAACTGTCCGTGCAGCGCGTTCGTCCCCGATTTAATCGTGATCGAGGTCACTCCTCCACCGACGCGCCCGAATTGAGCGTCGTAGGTGTTGGTGTGAATGGTGAACTCCTGCGTGCTGTTGAGGGAGGGAACTAAAGTAACTCCGCGATCGGCGTGGGTGTTGGCGACGCCGTCAATCAGCGTTTCATTCTCGCCCGACCGGCCCCCGCTGATCGAGACGTTGTTGACGTTACCGAAGGCGTACAGCTCCATCGACCCCCAGTAGGTGCTGTTCTTGGTGACTCCGGGCAGAGTGTATTGCAGTTGATAGAGATTGCGCCCGCTGGTCGGGATATTTTCGAGCACGCGGTTCTCAATCGTCGCAGTCCGCGAAGCCGTCTCTGTCTGCAGAAGCGGCGTTGCGGCAGTGACCTGAGTGCTTTCCGTCAAAGCGCCCACTTCGAGTTTTACATCTATTGCGAGCCGGTCCGCGGCGCTCAACACGATCTCTCCGCGGACAAATTTCTTGAAGCCGGCTTTCTCGATGGTCAGTTGATACTTCCCGGGCGGAAGGAACTGAGCCGCGTAACGGCCGGATGAATTGGTCGTGGTTTCAGTGGCCGTATTCTTCTCAATATTGGTCACGACCACTTTAGCCCCTTCCACGGGCGCGCCGCTCGCATCCACCACGTCCCCAGAGATCGTGGCGCGAAACTCTTGAGCCAAGGCGGTCAGGGTGAGCCCGAGGATGAGGGCAGAGAACAAGCTAACGATTCGTCGCATAAAATATCCTCCGGATTTGCTGTGTTAGGCAGATTTACCGTGTTAGGTGATGGATCGCTCGCCCCTGACAAAGCGGACGGGATCAAAGTTATTGATGATTTCGTGATACGTTCGGACTATTTCGATTTGGAAGCCAGGTCCAAGTTGTTTTGAGACTCCGTCCCTGCTGTCGCACGCAGAACCGCCCGGTGCTTCTTCAGCCGCTTGGCGAATTGGGAAAGGTGCGCGTGCATGGCCTGCCGCGCCTGCTCCGCTTCGCCGCGTTTAACATGGCGCAGAATTTGACGGTGATGCCACAGCGCCTGATCCGGCGCCGTGGGCGATGACGAAAGTTCCGCCATCACGTCCAGCAGCAGATCCGTGACCGGATGGAGCAGGATCGTGAACAGTTCGTTGTGAGTGGCTTCGGCCAACAGCAGATGGAAGCGAAGATCGGCCCGGGCGAACCGCTCGCTGTTTCCTTTCTCGGCCTCCATCTCGGCCAGCGCCGCTTCCATCTTTTCCACATCTTCTTTCGTCGCCCGCGTGGCGGCCAGACTGGCGGCCTGTTCTTCGATCATCTCGCGGACTTCAACCAAGTTTTGCGAAAACCGGTCGTCGCGCTGCCGCCGCAGAAACAACTTTAGCGCGCCGGACGCCGAGGCCGATTCCGGCTCGCGGACGAAAGCGCCTTTGCCTGGCTTGACCTCGATCAGCCCCTTCTCGGCCAGCACTTTCAGCGATTCGCGGATCACCGCGCGGCTGACTTCGAAACGTTCGATCAGATCGCGCTCCGAAGGCAGTTGCTCGCCCGGACGATGGTGATCAGCGAGTATCGCCTCTTCGATCTGCCTGGCGACCTCTTCGTACATCCTCGGTTGTCTGGTTACGCGCTTGAACATGTTTGCTCCACTACTGAGCTTCTGGCCTGCTGGCCTGACCAGTTCGTAACCAACTTTGCCCCTTTCGGCGATTCAAGTCAAGCAAGTCAAGACGGAAGGAGAAAAGCTCCGCAGCCGAAGTTGGGCCTCGGCGTGACGAGTAAAGAAAGATAGACGAATTAGACATCCATGTTTCCCAAGTCGAACCCTGATCCGACGCCTTTCCAGCTACGCCATTTGGTGCGGGAAGTTACACCGAAACGTGTCGCCTGATCCGCCGAACTCCCTGTCGCCTCAATCGTCTCAATTTGGCAAGTGGTTGGCTGGCCAGCACTTTTAAGCGTGGCGCCTTCTCGGCGCGGCGCGGCACAGCAATTGTCTTTACCCGTTGCGTCCCGATTTAGGTTTTGAGTTTTTGAGAATTGAGAAAAGCGCTATTGAGACTTCAAACGGCGGCTTAAGCTGCTCCAAGAGCGATAAGAGGAGAAAAAGATGATCAAGAAAATGCAAAAGAGTGTGATTTTGTTGGTAGTTTTCGGATTGCTGTTAGCGGTCGCCGCTCCGAGCGCAATGGCGCAAGACAGATGCCGCAGACGCGGAAACTATAGCTCGGTGGCCAATAACTTCGATGATGACTATTACAGACGTGATTATCAGCGTGATCGCCGCCGTCGTGACCGTGATTATTACGACGACTACTACGATCGCGAGGACACGAGGGGCAAAGCAGTCAGGCGCACGGCGATTGGCGGAGGCATCGGCGCATTGGGCGGCGCGTTGATCGGCGGCAAAAAGGGCGCGTTGATTGGCGGATTGCTCGGCGGGGCCGGCGGCTACATCTACCACCAAAAGAAAGTTAACGATCAAAGAGATCGTCGCCGTTAGTAATCGAGACGACGAAATCCTCATACCTGACCGGACAACATACTCATTCACCGAAGGGCGATGGGCAACCATCGCCCTTTAATTTTGTTTGGAACACGTTTGCCTGAAATCTCTTTACGCCGCCGGGTAGGTTCGTGCTAAGCTCGCCTCCGTCTTCGCGTCAGACAACCAATCATATCAGACCGGCTCAGCCCGATTATGAAACACGGAGGTAAAAGATATGCGCCGTCAATGGTTCATCACAATCTCACTGCTTCTTGCATGCAGTCTTCTTTCTTTGAACATCGTTTCATCTCAATCCCAACCCGGAACGATCAACGGAACAGTCAAAGATCCTAACGGAGCGGTTGTCGCTGGAGCCAAAATCACTGTCCGCAATGAAGCGACGGGCGAAACCCGCGATGCGGTTACTGACAGTCAGGGACGATTCAAAGTCGAGGGACTTGCGCCCGGCGGCTACAAAATAACGATCAACCGCGACGGATTCAAAACCGCAGAACGCGCCATCGCAGTCGAAAGCGGCAAAACCGCGACAGTCGAAACCAAATTCGAAATAGCCGAGACACGCGCCGAAGTCACCGTGGCCACGAAAGGATCGATCACGCCGAATGCCGATCCGAACTATCGCGCGCTGCGTGACGGCGATTTTGCCGCGACTTATGAAGTGACAGGTCTTACGCTGAAACGCGATGTCGGCTCGATCATGCTTCGCAGCGGTCGCGTCAGTTTTCTCCCGCCCGTTCTCGGGAAAGTGGCCATCGGCGTTTTCACTGGTGAGGGGGAATTCACGCTGACGCCGATTCTTGACATTGAAAAGAACTACCTCAAGTTGGTCACTGAAAAGGACACCGTTATTGAGCAGTTTGACCGGTTGGTGTTTTGCTTCACCGATGAAACCTGGCAGGCGATCAAATCCGCGGGCAAAGAGAGCGCCGCCGACCCGCGAGCGAAAGACACGCTCCGTGATTTCCGCAACCGAATGCGCCGAAACACCGAAACGCCGCGCAGCTTTACAGAGGCGATGTATTCCGGCGAGTTTGTTGAGAACATCGAAGCCGCAATGCTCGGCTATCTCTACAATCCCAAACGCGCTCCGTTTTTCAGCGCGTATATCTTCGGCAAGAAACATGGCGATCTTCGGTTCCACATTCACCCATACGGCGCAATGTCTCACTCGTTTTTGCTTTCGCCTGAAGAGGTCGCGCTGATCAACTACGACGTGGCGGGTAAGGATGAAGGCGTCTGGTATCTTTCGCACCTCGAAAGTGAATGGAAGGGTGGAACCGCAAGTTCCAGCGAAGACAAGCGCGCCATTGACGCCCAGCATTACCGAATCGAAACAGTCATCAGCGGCGAAAAGCTGACCGCCACTTGTGAATTGACCTTCACTGCGCTGGCTGACGGAGAGCGAGTTTTCAGATTCGGGCTGCTGCCGACATTGCGCGCTACCAAAGTCGTTTTCGCCGAGAAAGAGATAGACTACATTCAGGAGAAGAAGAACGACGACAGCTCGTTCCACGCCATACTGCCGGAGCCTCTGGTCAAAGGACGGAAATACAAAATCTACATCGAATATCAGGGCAACAAAGTGCTTCAAGACGAAGGCGGCGGCAATTTCGCTGTTGGAGCGCGCACGAGTTGGTATCCGAGCGTTAACGCGTTCAATGATCGCGCGATCTTCGACCTGACCTTCAAAGTGCCGAAGCAGTACGTGCTGGTCGGCGTGGGCAAACAGATGAAGGAAGGCAAGGAGGGAGATTTCGCCGTTTCGCAGTGGGTCTCTGAGGTTCCTCTGGCCGTCGCCGGATTCAATTACGGCAAATTCAAGAAGCAGGCGATCATTGACGAACAGGCGAAATATCAGATTGAAGGTTACGCGACATCCGACCTGCCGGACTGGATGCGCGGCGCTGAAAACATCGGTGGAATGACGCCGACCCGATTGACCGAGAAGGCGCTGATCGAATCGCAAAATTCGATCCGCATCTTCAATCACTGGTTCGGTGAAGCTCCCTATGGCCGGATCGCGATCACACAGCAGCCGGAACCTAATTTCGGGCAATCGTGGCCGACACTGGTCTATCTGCCGATCATCTCGTTCTTCGATTCGACCCAGCGATGGCAGATGTTCGGAATGAATAATAAACTCACCGAATTCATTCAAGAGGTCACGGCCCACGAAGTCGCGCATCAATGGTGGGGACATATCGTCGGCTGGGCTTCCTATCACGACCAATGGCTCTCAGAAGGCTTCGCCGATTTTTCAGCCGGCCTTTACCTGCAATACACCGAAGGCGGCAAGCTCGATAAGTATCTGAAGTTCTGGGAGCATCATCGCCAGAGCATTCTTGAAAAGAATCAGTTCGGCCTTCGCCCGAACGACGTGGGGCCAATCTGGATGGGACTGCGACTCAACACCCCAAAAGCTCCGAGAGCTTACAGTCAGATTGTTTATCCCAAAGGCGCTTACGTTTTGCATATGTTGCGGTGGATGATGTACGACCGTCAGAGCAGCGATCAGCGATTCATCGCGATGATGCGCGATTTCGTCAAATCGCATTTCAACGACAACGCTTCGACCGAGAGCTTCAAGGCGATTGTCGAAAAGCATATGACGCCGCAGATGGATCTGGACGGAAACAAGCGTATGGACTGGTTCTTTAGCCAGTGGGTCTACGGAACCGAAATCCCGCGTTACAAATTCGATTACACACTCACCCCGGACGCCGACGGCAAGGTGACACTGAAAGGCTCTCTCACGCAAAGCGACGTCTCACAGAATTTCAAGATGCCTGTCCCCATCTATCTCGATTTCGACGGTAAAACCGCCGTGCGTCTCGGTACGGTTAATGTCGTCGGAAACGCGACTACCCCTGAGTTTCAGGTTAAATTGCCGCAAAAACCCAAGCGGGTTTTGATCAATTACCATCACGACGTGTTGGCGCTCGAAAGCGTCAGCGTTGGCAAATAATGAGAGAGAAAATGAAACATCATAAGCTGAACGAAATCCCCGAAGAGAATGTCACCGATCTTTTTGCCAGAAAATTCTTCACCGGCGAAAAGATCACTTTCGCTTTCTTGAATATGAAGAAAGGCTGCGTGGTGCCGCGGCATCACCACGAAAGCGAGCAGTTCAGTTACTGCATCTCCGGCGCGCTGCATTTCAAAATCGGCGACGAGGAACTGACGCTTAACGCAGGCGAGATGGTCCAAATTCCATCCAATGTTCCGCACGAAGCCGTCACGATAGAAGATTTTACCGGCATTGATGTCTTTAGTCCGATTCGTGAAGACTGGCGTGACGGTAGCGATGACTACTTGAGACGAAAATAAAGCCAACGAGGCGCAAATGCTTTGGAAGGTGTTTCAAGGGTTACAGAAGATCAGGGATGCGTTACGCCTGTAAAACTCCCAGGGAGGCCAGTCTATGAAAGGTATTAATCGAATTGCCACGGCGCTGGCGCTGTGCATGGCCAGTCATTTGATTGCGCAGGCCCAGTGGGAGAAGAAGCCATACACCGAGTGGTCGGAGAAAGAAGCGCAGAAGTTGCTCAGCGATTCTCCCTGGAGCCAGACACAAGTCTTCAGCGACACGTCACAAATGTTCGGCAATGACCGCCTGAGTTCGGGGGCGAGCCGCGTGGCCAACGTCTTCCACATCAACTTCCGCATCCGATTTCTCTCCGCCAAACCGGTGCGACAAGCGACCAGCCGCGCCATGGAGCTGAAACAAAAAGGCGCGCTCAATGAACAACTGGCCACTCAACTTCGGGCCTTTGCCGCCGCCGATTTTCCTGACTACGTCATAATCACCGTCTTGTGCGATTCCGACCAGCCGAACATGCGCCTGCAAGAAGCGACCGCGCTGCTGAACAGCCGCACAACGGCCGATCTCAAAAATAATACCTTCCTCGAATTGAAAGATGGCCGGCGCATTTTCCTGCATGAATATCAGCCGCCGCGTAACGACGGGTTGGGCGCGCGCTTCGTCTTCCAGCGGTTGGTTAATGGCAAGCCATTCATCACTGCCGAAAGCGGCGAGATTCATTTCGTATCGGATTTGTCGCAAGGCGGTTCGCCAGCGGGCGGCGTGAGCCGCGGCCAGGCGACTGGCGCCACAGGCAGTTCGTCCAATCCTATGAACTACCTGCTGGACCGGCGCTTCAAGCTCGCGGCAATGAATTATCAAGGGAAGCTGGAATATTGATTCTCACAAAGTGAAGGGTGAGCTGGCGGAATTTCCCGTTTCACAAACGTGTTGCAGGAAATGGCGCGCGGCGGCTCGCCGGGCAGGGAATTGACCGACTCGCGCATCGCGCGCAAGCTGTGATCTATGCGATCAAGCAAGGGCTTGTATTGCTCGACGAGCTTTGACCTTCAACGTTCAGTCGCCGCCGGTTGCTTTTTCAGCTTCGACATAAATTGCCTGCGGAACTTGATGACTTTCGGCTCAATTACCATGCGGCAATAGCCCTGGTTCGGGTTTCGCTCGTAATACCGCTGATGGTACTCCTCGGCCGTATAGAACTTTTCCAACTTCGCCACCTGGGTAACGATTGAGTTGTTCCAGATTTTCGCGGCCGTGATGTCGGCGATGACTTTGTCGGCGTCGGCTTTCTGTTCCGGCGAGTGATAAAAGATCGCGGAGCGATATTGCGGGCCGATATCCGCCCCCTGACGATTCAGCGTTGTCGGATCGTGGATCGTAAAGAAGACTTCGAGCAATTCCTTGAAAGAGATCACCTGCGGGTCGAACGTGATCTGCACGACCTCGGCGTGCCCCGTGGTTCCTGTGGTGACCTGTTCATAGGTCGGGTTGGCCACATGGCCGCCCGAATAACCTGAAACAACTTTTTCGACGCCGCGCAGGTCGTTATAGACCGCTTCCAGGCACCAGAAGCAGCCCCCGGCCAATGTCGCGACCTCATTCTTCCCGGTCGAGTTCATTTTTTGTTTCCCTCCTTTTGTCGAGACCTTACGATCTGTGGTGTTGTCGCTCTTGTTATCTTTTTCCTGGTTGGACGCCTGTTTTTCCTTTTGCGTATTCGCATTCAGACCATTAGCCGTCGAATGATTGACCGCGACAGCAAGGCTGAATACAACGAAAATCGAAACTGCGGCGAGTGATGCGAGCAAAACCGATTTCATAAAATCACCTCTTGTCGTTTTCTTTTTGGGAAGGCAATAGGGTTGACTCCGGCTCCGGTCAGATCATAAACCAAGTCTTCTCCACTTCTCATCCACAATCTGTTTCACTTCCGCGCTGGTGTTGTTCTCCTTCGGCCAACGGCGGTCGAAACCTTCATTCTTCCACTTGCGCGTGCCGTCAATGCCCATCTTCGATCCGAAGCCGACGTGGCGCGCGGAGTGGTCGAGCACGTCAACCGGCCCGAGCATAAATTGAATGTCGCGTTCGGGATCAATATTGTTCAGAACCTTCCAGACGACCTCAGACGGGTCCTGCACGTTAACGTCTTCATCAACCACCACAATGCATTTAGTAAACATCGCCTGGCCCAATCCCCAGATCGCGTTCATTATTTTACGCGCGTGTCCCGGATATTGCTTGCGGATCGAAACCAGCATCAGGTTGTGGAAGACACCCTCGAACGGCAGGTTCATATCCACAATCTCCGGGAACTGGCGTTTGAGCACCGGCAGCGTGATGCGAATAATCGACCAGCCCATCCAGCAATCTTCCATAGGAGGACGGCCGACAATCGTCGTTTGATAGATCGGATTTTTGCGATGTGTGACGGCCGTGATGTGGAAGACGGGATAGGGTTCTTCGAGCGTGTAAAAACCGGTGTGATCGCCGAACGGCCCTTCGATCCTTCGCTCCGCCGGGTCAACATAACCTTCAAGCACGATCTCCGCTGTCGCCGGAACTTCCAGATCGACCGAGACGCATTTAACCATCTCGATTGGCTTCTCACGCATGAAGCTGGCGAAGATCATTTCATCGAGATCATCTGGCAATGGCAAGGTCGCGGCGAAATTTGTAATCGGCTCGGCCCCGATGGCCACGGCGACCTCCATCCGGTCGGCCCCGCGTTTCTCCTGGTCACGGTGATGAGCGGCGCCGTGTTTGTGAATCTGCCAGTGCATCCCGGTGGTCTTCTCGTCGTAAACCTGCATCCGATACATCCCGCAGTTGCGTTTGCCCGTGCGCGGATTGCGCGTGAAGACCATCGGGAATGTTATGAAGCGGCCTCCGTCGGCTTCCCAGCATTTCAGGATCGGAAAGTCGAACAACGAAAACTCGCCTTCGCGTTTGATCACCTCCTGGCACGGCCCCGATTTCACTTCGCGCGGGAAGTATTTGCCCAGTTCGGCCAACTTCGGCAGCATCTTCACTTTTTCCAGCAAACCTTCGGGCGATTTGAAATCGAGCCATTCGGTCAAACGCGCGGCGACATCTTCGACGCTGTCAACCTCAAGCGCCAATTCCATCCGGCGACGGCTGCCCAGCGCATTG
>Ga0187894_10007694_pt1 | contig 10047 bp, 8 predicted proteins | sample GBC1701081metaG_FD_136650 | JGI IMG/M metagenome (GOLD analysis project Ga0187894, IMG submission 136650) | White microbial mat communities from a lava cave in the Kipuka Kanohina Cave System on the Island of Hawaii, USA - GBC170108-1 metaG ... | reverse complement strand
GGTAAACGCCTTTGCGCGTTCCGATCCAAATTCCTCCGGCGCGCGCCGGAGGAATTTGGATCGGAACGCGCAAAGGCGTTTACCGGCTGGCGGACGGGCGCGTGAGCAAATTGCCCGGAGAGCCGTTGGAAGGGACGGAGCCGGGCCTGGTGTTCACGCTTTGCGAAGACCGCGAGGGCAGTTTATGGATTGGCAAATCGAACGGTTTGTGGCGCTACGCCACGGGGAGTTTCAAACACTTCACCACCCGGGACGGCTTGCCGTTTATGGAAGTGCGCGCGTTGCGCGAAACCGCGGACGGCGGGTTGTGGATTGGAGTGCGGGGCGAAAAATTGGCCGGAGGACTGGCCTGGCAGAGGAGCGGCGTAATTATACCGATACCTTTGCCGGTCAAACGCAGCGAAGGCGTGGTGGCCTTGTGCGAGGATCGCCAGGGGCGGCTCTGGATCGGGTTGCGTAACGCGGGAGCGTTGCAAATGTCCGGTGGCGCGCAGAACCCCGCATTTGTTCATTTCACCGACAAAGCCGGGCTGCCGAACGACCAGATTCGCGCCCTCTGCGAAGACCGCGAAGGCAATCTCTGGTTCGGCGCGGAAAACGGTGGTTTGGCGCGCGCGCAGCGGCGTCGCGTGACGGCCTTGACCGCCGAGAACGGGCTGGCGCTGCCCTCGGTCTTGCCGATTCTGGAAGACAGCCGGGGCGCAATGTGGTTCGGCGCTTCCTGCGGCGGGCTGAATCGTTTGTATCAAGGCAAACTGACGAGTTGGACGGCCAAAGACGGTGTGCGTTGTCACCAATTACACGACGGCGCAGGGGCTTTCACAGAATCACGTGCGAGCCATTTTGCCTGACGCCGACGGAGCGCTTTGGATCGGCACTTACGGCGGCGGGCTGAATCGCTTCAAGGATGGCAAATTCGTCCCCATACTGCCCAAACACGGACTATTCGAGGAAGTGGTCTCGCGCATCTTCGACGATGGGCGCGGCAACTTGTGGATGATGGGGCTGCGCGGCGTCTTTCGCGCCAGCCGGCAGGAGTTGAATGATTTTGCGGACGGACGCGCGCGCGAGATCACCTGTGTTTCCTACGGCGCGGCGGACGGCATGCCGGCCAGTGAGACCAACGGCGGCGCGCAACCCGCCGGCTGGCAAACCCGCGACGGCAGGCTCTGGTTTCCGACAATCAAGGGCGTGGCGATCTTCGATCCACGCGAGCCGGATGCGCCGCCGCCACCCGTTTTCATCGAAAGCGTGACGCTCGATCAGGAGCAGGCGCAACCAGGCGGCGCGGTGATCGTTGACGCTGATAAAGATCGTGTGGAGATTCAATACACCGCCGTCAGTTTCAGTCGTCCCGAGCAGGCCAAATTCAAATATCAATTGGTCGGACTCGACAATGATTGGCAATACGTCGGCGCGCGGCGAACGGCGTATTTTTCGCATCTGCCGCCCGGCGATTACACCTTTCGAGTGCTGGCGGCCAACGCCGATGGAGTTTGGAACAACACGGGCGCCAGTTTGAAGCTCACGGTGAAAGCGCCTTTCTGGCGCCGCTGGTGGTTTTTGCTGCTCTGCGCTGTCGGAGGGCTGGCTTTGGTGTTTGGCGGATTCCGCGCGCGCGTCAAACAGTTGGAACGGCGGCAGGCGGCGCAACAACTCTTTGCCCGCCAGTTGCTGGAATCGCAGGAAGCCGAGCGCAAGCGCATCGCAATTGAATTGCACGATGGCTTGGGGCAGAGCCTTGTTATCATCAAGAACCGCGCCCTGCTGAGTTTGGCCAGGCCCGACGACCACGAGCGCGCGTTGACTCAAATTGAAGAAATTTCCGAAGCCGCCTCGTCAGCCCTGATCGAGATCAGGGAGATCGCCTCCAGTTTGCGCCCATACCAGATCGATCGTTTCGGGCTGGTCAACGCCCTGGAAGAGATGATCGCGCACCTTGCCGGTTCGTCCGAAATCATGTTCAGCCGCGAGATTGATGCGATAGACCGCCACTTGTCGAAAGAAGCTCAGATCAACCTTTACCGAATCGTGCAGGAGAGTCTCAATAACATCGTCAAACATGCGGAAGCGACAGAGGGCAGAATCTCGCTGAAAGAAGAGGCGGGCGTCCTGCGCCTGCTGATTCAGGACAACGGCAAGGGATTTACTGAAAGCGCAATCGCCACAGGCAAAAGGGGGCTGGGACTGACCGGCATTGCTGAGCGCGCCAAAGTACTCGGAGGCAGACTGAAAATTCACTCTGTTCCCGGCCAGGGCACGACTGTCAACCTGGATCTTCAACTACAGGAGTTGGAAAATGAAAACTGAGATACGCATTGTCATTGCCGATGACCATCCGATTTTTCGCTCCGGTTTGAAACAGATCATCGAATCCGCGCCGCGCTTCAAGGTCGTTGGCGCCGCCGCGAACGGACAGGCTGCGCTCCGTTTGATCGAAGAAATGAGCCCCGACATCGCCGTTCTCGACATCAATATGCCCGGAATGGATGGGCTGGAGCTGATGCGCGAAGTCCGCCAGAAACGGCTGCCGGGCGAATTCATTTTCCTGACCATGCACAGCGAAGAAACGATGTTCAACAAGGCGATGAGTTTGGGAGTGAAAGGCTATGTGCTCAAGGACAGCGCGGTCACCGACATCGTCAACTGCATCAGCGCTGTCGTCGAAGGGCAGAGTTACACCAGTCCCCTCATTACTTCTTATCTGCTCAAGCGGGCCTTCGGCAAGCCGGGAGCGGCGGCCTTGCCGGGGCTTGATGACCTTTCGCCTACCGAACGCACGATCCTGCGCCTGATCGCCCAGTACAAGACCAGTAAAGAGATCGCCGACGAGTTGCGCATCCATTATCGAACCGTCGAGAACTATCGCAGCGGCATCTGCGCCAAATTGAATCTGCGTGGCAGCCACGCATTGATTAAATTCGCGCTCCAACATCAGAACGAGTTATGAACCGCGACGCGCGCAAGCCCGGAGAGCCCGGAGAATTGGCTGTGATTACCGAGAGCGAAATGCGAAAAGCGCCTGGAATAGCGCCCGGCATGGTCATCGCCGTCGTGGACTCGGGCGTTGACGCCGCGCGGCTCAATGGTGCGGCGGTCTTGCCGGGCGTCAACTTCAGCGGCGAATCGGATGAACTGAACGACGAGAAAGGGCACGGCACACAGGTGGCTGCTGAGATCTTGCGAATCGCGCCGCAAGCCGTCATCGTTCCGGTCAAGGTGACGGACAAGCGCGGCGCGCTCGATCAGCCTGCCACGCTGGAGCGGGCGTTTGCCTGGGTCTGCGAGCGCCGCGCAGCATTGCAGATCGAGTTGATCTGCGTGGCGCTGGCTGATTTCAGCCACCAGAGATCAGACGAGCAATGGCGCGGCAGCCGGTTGCAACAAGAGATTGCGGCTTTGCGCGAGGCCGGAACCTTGACCATCGCCGCCGCCGGTAACTGGCGCTCGATCTTCCGCCGCTACAACCCGCAAGGCATGGCCTGGCCGGCGATTTTGCGCGAAGTGATCAGCGTCGGCGAGTTGCGCCGCGAAGCCGATGGTTTGCGATTGTCGCGTTCGACGCAACGATTGCACGCGAGCCTGGGCACGGGCTGCCACACCACCATCTTCGCCGAATCAGGCGAGATGGGGGAAACGAGTGGCGCGGCAGCCGTTGCTTGCGGGTGTCTGGCGGCGCTACGGCAAAGCCACCCCGAGATGCCGGTCGAAGCTCTGTTGCGAACATTGCTCAGTTCCGGGCAAAGCGTTGCCGACAGCGAAGGACTTGATTGGCCGGCTTTGAATGGTGAGCAAGCTTTCGCCTGGAGTTGATCGCCGATTATGAGATTACTCCTTCCTGCTCAAGCAGGCCAAAAATATCAGGTATCACCGATAAGACTTTAAACCCCTCTCCACCCGCTGCGAATGCCAGCTTCACCTTCGGGTCTTTTACGAACGGCATATAAGAGATCAAACCTGTCCCGAGGTTATCCACCACCGTCCCCGTAAAGGTGAACCATTCAGGGGGATTGAATTTTACTTTATCAACGATGTATACCGCTGTATGGGCAGTGAATAAGGCGATGCTCAGCCCGCCGCTGGGTTTCTGAAACTCGCTGAATCGTCCCGGCAGTTTATAGCCCGCGAAGGAGAGCAGGCACAGGTTGATCGCCTGCGTAAAGGAAAACAAGGCCAGGGAAAACGCAAACCACTGTTCCCCTTTCGGCAGTTGATTGATCAACGCAAAGTTAATGGCTTCCGGCACGGCGGCGCAGGCGACGATCAAAGCTCCGCAAAGCGGCATCGCCCATTTCGGGGGGTCTTGCACATTTCCCAGCAAAAAGATTTGAACGCCTCCCTGGATCACCTTGAGCACTTGCGCGCACAGAGGCCAAACTTTCATGAACTGTTTCACAGCTTCCGACCCCGATTGCACCATAATCTTCCCGCCGAACGGGAGCGTGACGAAGTCGCCTTCCTTCAGCGGCGCTTCGTTGAAGATGATCTTATAGCCGATAGTCGCAGGGATGGCGCACACCAGCATCAGCGCGTCGAGTATGCTGAAGGAAGCGTCTACATTGACGCCGACGAGCTTGGCCAGATGCTCGATGAACGGGAATTCGATCCTCGCCGACAGCAGTTTCCGCATCGCCTTAAACAAGTCTCCCATCAGGGAGAGCAGGCGCTGCGCGAAATCCTGAACTCCCTTCAGTAGACCTTCGATTATGTCCGCGCCGAGGATGACGAATACCTCCTTGATCGTGTCGAGGCTCAGGTCTTTGGAGTCGGGGATTTTGTCGAACATCGCGCGCAAGTCGGATTGAAGCTGCGAGACGACGCCGAGCAGGTCGTTGAGTTCATCTCCGACCAAACCTTTGATGAAGTTCGTGATCGGGTCTATGACATCATTGGCGTCAAAGCCCTCAATCCTGATCAACTCGGAAAAGATGCTTTCGACCTTATCCACAACCCACGCCACCACGCAGTTGCCGTGAATCTTGTCCACGATTTCTACCGCCGAGACGACCACCGACTCGACGGAGTTGAGGAAGCTATTTCCGGAAGTCGCAAGGCTCGGCTTCGACGGAATAGCCCCGTATTTTTTCATCGCATCCTGTCGCCAGGAATCAACCGTGTCCGTGACTGATTTGAAGTCCCCTGTAAGCTGCGCCCCCCAGCCGTTGACAGAGTCCGCGAGATAGGTCAGGCCATCATTCGTAGCCTGCGCCATTGCGTCGCGCACACGCAGGATGTCTTTCCACTCGAAGAGGAACTTGAGGAATTCCCACAGCGTTTCCAGCGCCGTCTTGACCTGATCCCACAGCCAGACGAAGAAATGGCCGATCTCTTCCAGCGTCTGAAGCACGAAGTGTTTGACCTCGTCGCCGATCTTGCAGACGAAGTTGAACGCCGCCTCCACTCCTTCGCCGACTTTGTGGAGCGCGAAGATGACCTCGTTTCCCAGGTCTTCGGCGGCCTTTTTGACATGGTTCCAGAAGCTTTCGAAGAAGTCGGCTATTGATTCGCCGATGTTGATGAAGAACTTCTCGATTTTGTCGCCCGCGTTGATCAGGTCATCAATCAGGCTGTCGCCGTCCTTTAAGACGATCACGCCATTGCTCGTGGCGTGGATGCCCCACTTGTAACCGGCGGGCACAGCATTGGGGTCGAGCGCCGAACTGAACGCCGCAAGCGCGCCCGGCGCCTGGCTGGCGCTGAGCATGACAAGCGGGTTGGTCTGCGAACTGGAGGCCATCTGGCGCACCCCTGCGACGGTCTGACCGACGGGGTTTTTCGCGCCATCGGTCGAGACGGTAAGCTGAGCCGCTTGATTCAGCGCCCCGGCCACGGCAGCCGCTTTGTTTTGATCTGTGATGCCGCTGACATCCTGAACCTGACGAGTGTCCATGCTTCTGAACTTTTCGTGCATGCCGCCCGCCGGGTTGATGTCTATGTAGCCATTGAAACCATCGAAGGCGAAACGGTAGATGGCCGGGGTCAGCGTCTGCGCCCGGTCGTAAAGATTGATACTGCCGTTGGTGTTGGTTGTTACCGTGCGCGAAACGGACGGCCCGAGGAAAACCGAATTGCCATTGAGCGAAACATGCGAAAGCACGGATGCCGAAACCGTCACGGAGACCCCGGAACGCGGCGCTCCTGATTCATCCAGGATGCGCAGCGACGTGGCATAGCAGGTCACTTTCTGCATGTTGGCTGGATCGGCGACGTGGACGGGACGTTCGTGCCAGACGCCTGTGCGCCTGTCCTGGCTGATGAAACCGGCGCTGGAATCGCCGTAGACGACAAATAACGACGTGAGCGAGTGATCATCGCCTTGAACCGGCGCGACCTCCTGGACGTTGTCGCGCAGCGACAACTGCGCGCCCCAAGTGGCGCCCGGATCATCGGTCGAGGATTTTCGTTTCGTGACCATCAACTGGCCATTTTCAAGCAATCCCCAGACGGCGGCGCTTCCATCGGCGGCATCGCCGACAACCAGATCACAGAACTCGACAGGATTGTTATTGTCCTGAAACGCCGCGGCGTCTACGACCGTCGTCACGCTGGCGCTGTCGTTATTGATGAGTTCGCTGCCCGCGATGAGTTGCACGCCTTGCCCGGCGATATAAAGATCCGTTGCGGAGTTACGAGTCAAACCGGCTTCCAGCGCATTTGCCCCGGGCGGGCAGGGGTAATTGTCAGCTCCCGGATTTGGAGCTGCCTCTGTCGGGAAGGGCCGAAAGGAAAGCCCTCGAGGCGTGGCGGCTGTTACCGTGGCGTCATTGCGGGCGCCGCCGAGAACGAAAATTCCAGAGCCGTCAATCGGGTGGACGCCTGCTTCAAACCGGCGGGATAAACAGGCTCTGGCTAAGGTTTGCTTTGATGTTGCTGAAATCGGTTTCCAAGGCTTTCTTCGTTTTATTCAACGTATCCGAAGTGATATTTACAAAGACATCTTTCATGGATGTGCCACCAAGCAGATGGATGAGGACGTCAACAAACACTCCCCAGGCGTCGCCCGCTGAGCCAGTCACCTGGAAGTCGCCAATCGTGTGGGTGATCGAGGGTTGAAGGCTGAACTCTGCTGCTGAGCCGCTGGTTGCCAGGGTGATCGAGCCGGTGATATCACAGTGGCCGGAGGCCGAAATATTCTCCTGCTTCACTCCAACGGGGATTGCAGGCACAAACACAGTCCCGAAAAGTGTACCGGACAATGCCACCAGTAATCTGCAAGGTGTTGGATGAGGGCTGAATCGTTATCGTCAAGTCTCCCTGGAATTCGCATCCTTGAATTTGGGCGTCGCGTGACCCAAAGCCCCCGAAGACTGATCTCAGATCAAAACGGCGTGTTAACCCAACGCTTTCCGGCGACTCGCCCATCGCCTGGCTGAATACCGGCATCAGGTAGTTGTCCAGGAATACCTCTTTGCGGATGGCTATCACGCCGTTAACCAAGCCTGTCTCGCCCGTAATGGTAGCCGGGTCAATCCAAGTGTTTGGGAGTCCATCGGACGCGCCGTTGTATACAGCTTCCTGAGTCATTGGAAGCGGACGCCCCGCGAGCATTCCCAGATAATTGAATGACTGGGGATCAGCGTTAAAGGTAGTATTGAGAATGAAATCGGTCAGGGCAAAAGTCGGCAGGTTACCGCCATTGCTTTTTCGACGCACCACCGTGCCAAAGGGGAATTTAGTTTTCTTGTCGTCTCCACCGCCAAATAACAACTGATTCATTCCTTCAGCCACCGCCGCCTCTATCTCGGGAGCGATGGGCACTCCGTAATCAACCACCCGGTGACCGACCATGCCCGCTAGTCCTTTGAGATGCAAGGTGAGATATTCAATTGAGAAAGCATCCGGATTAAGACCAGCGCCTTGGATGTGGTCATGCACAGTGGCGTGAGCGTCATTATCATTTTCAGCCAGCCAGTCGAGATCAACAGGGTTACAGAGCAGACCAGAATCAACAAAGCAACTGAGGCTATTAATCGAACCGTAGGGGGTTTGGTTGCTACCGTAGGCGCCGCTTACATTTTTTATGGTGAAAGATAGGTTGAGGAGGCCCAATTCACCTGGTTCTATCGAAATATCGACTGGGTAATCCGTATCCCAGGTCGCTTCCAGGCTGCCGTAGGCAGTCTTTTCGCTGATCTTGTCGGTGAACTTATTCTTCAACTTCCATACTTTCCACGCGCGATAAATTTGGCTCTGGAGAGCATTCTGAGCAATCGCCAGGCATAAATCGAAATTGGTCAGGGCATTTTTCGTATCGTTTGACATAAGCAATATCTCCTTCTGACATAAACAACATTCGCCTTCGCTGAGGCAGTGAGCTTCTGATAAATCACCATCAAAAGGAAGATAGGGAGACTCACAAAATGTGGGTGCGCAGACTCACATTTTTCGTGCGGACACTCACGAAGAATGTGAGTGTCTTAAATACGCGCCGTCATCGCCGCCGCAAGGACATAACCTGCGCAACCGAAAAATTTACAGAAGGGAAAATTTTCAAAGCGGTTCAAGTTCTCGACCGGTTTTTACGCTTACTCATACGAGGGCAGCGCAAATGGGCGCCTGCCACAGTTATTGAGCAGGAGTTAAAACCAAAGGAGAACTTGTATGAACGGCCCGAAGATTTCCTCAGTCTACAGACAGTGTCGTCTGTTTTTGAGATCGAATAGAAGAATCTGGTTTGTAGTTGCATTAAGCGCGGTCTTTCTGTCGGCGATGCTCGTCCAGCATCCCAGCTTGGCCCGGCGAGCCGCCACGGCTTTCACCCAACGTGATGGCCGGCAGGACAATCAAAATTCGCGCGACGGTTTGTGGGAGCGAGTTGAAGAGAATCAAGCGCGCATCCTTCAGAACCAAGGCCAGGTTCAGGGCCAAGGCCAGGTTCAGGGGCGGGATTTGCCCGAACGTTTCGCCGCATTTCGATTGAACCGGGATTTGCTGAAGCAGCGGTTGAGCGCCGCGCCAAGGGAATTTACTACGGCGGCGAAGGAGTCCGCGCCCGAAATCACATTGCCAATGCCGGACGGAACGTTTCAGCGATTCCGCGTGGTAGAGTCGTCGATTATGGCTCCGGAACTGGCCAGACAGGTTCCTGAGATCAAGACGTATTCAGGGCAGGGAATCGACGACCCGACGGCGACGGCTCGGTTCGACATCACGCCCGAAGGCTTTCACGCTCAGATCATCACCGAACAGGGCGCGATCATTATTGATCCGCTCCCGGCCGGAACCGCGAAAGGCGATGCGGTCAACTACATCAGCTACAACAAACGTGATTACCGCCGCGAAAAACAACAGTTCGAATGTTTCGTTCAGAACAGCGGCGATTCGCAAATTGGATTGTCGGCCGACAAGACTTTCCTAGTGACGACCGGCGGAACGTTACACACCTATCGTTTGGCGCTGGCGGCCACGGGCCAATATGTCAACCGCTTTCGCCAGACGGGCGACAACGACGCTCAGGCCCGCACGAGAGCCTTCGCCGCGATGACCACGACGATGAACCGCGTCAACGGCATCTTCGAGCGCGAGGTCAACGTGCGGATGATCTTCGTCGCCGACGAACTGGACATCATCTACACCGACCCGGCCGCCGATCCTTACGGCGATCAGCCCGCGCCGAACCAGAACAACAACACGGGAAACATCGGGGCCGAGAATCAAACCAATCTCGACACTGAGATCGGCAATGGCAATTACGACATCGGCCACGTCTTCGGCAACGGCGGCGGCGGCAACGCGGGCGGCATCGGAACCGTGTGCGGCGGGAATAAAGGCGCGGGGTTCACGCAGCTCGGCGGCGCGACGGGCGATCCGTTCGACGTTGATTTCGTCGCGCACGAAATGGGCCATCAGTTCGGCGGCACGCACACCTTCAACGACAATTCGAACGGGAGTTGCGCGGGCAGCCAATACACAGCGTCCTCAGCTTACGAACCCGGCAGCGGCTCGACCATCATGAGCTACGCGGGGATTTGCGCCGCCGGAAATCTGCAACGCAACAGCGACGCCTTTTTCCACATCCGCAGCCTCGAACAGATCGTCGCCAAGGTC
>Ga0187894_10007693_pt1 | contig 10049 bp, 7 predicted proteins | sample GBC1701081metaG_FD_136650 | JGI IMG/M metagenome (GOLD analysis project Ga0187894, IMG submission 136650) | White microbial mat communities from a lava cave in the Kipuka Kanohina Cave System on the Island of Hawaii, USA - GBC170108-1 metaG ... | reverse complement strand
GCTAGGCATGAAACTCGTGCCCAATGAAAATTCTACCCGCTTAACCCATTTATTCTCAGCGACTTGTTGAGGTGTTTCTTGAGAGAATTCTACTCCATTTTCTCCTATCGCGTAATCTGGGATAATGGGCCGGAAATACGAGCTTCGTTAAATGCGTCGCAGATCACCTGTTTGATCATATCTTTCCGGAAGATGGGCAGGCGATTGTGCGCAACCGAGGTCAAGTAGTAGGCAGGGTTGTCTCTTGAGATCTGAAACATTCTCACAAGGCGGCGGCGCAGCCGCGTTCGCTCTTGGGGGCAATTATCGGAAAAGCGGAGCTTTTCCGCAAATAGAGCGGCATAGCCGCAAGAATTTAGGGGCGATTATCGGAAAAGCCTAGCCTTTCAGCAAATAGAGCGGCGCAGCCGCCGAGTTCATTTTCATCTCTTCTGCCTGGCCATTATCGGTTTTCATTTCTTCAGCCTGGCCATTAGTTTTCATTTCTTCAGCCTGGCCATTATCGGAAAAGCCTTCTTCGGGCTTTGCCCGTCTATTTGCGGAAAAGCTTTGCTTTTCCGGGGACGGTCAATCAAACTCTTGCGGCTATGCCGCCGGGCGGCGGCGGAGCCGCAATATAAAATTACCCACATCCGGAAAAGCGGAGCTTTTCCGCAAATAGAGCGGCAAAGCCGCGCAAGAGCCAGCTCCATTAAGAAACTTCGCGGCTCTGCCGCCGCTCCTTCCGGCAGCCGTTCCTTAAGATCAGGCGGCTGTGCCGCCGACCGCTCGTGCCACCGACATCAGCCCGAACCCATAGGCCTTGCCCGACCCGATGCCATTGCGGAGCGCCTCGCGAAACTTGTCCGCATCGGTCACCTCGAGAACGCCGTCGAACGTGACGCCGTCGAGCGAGACGCGGTGCTCATCGCCGCGATGCTTCTTGAACTTCTGACCACCCGAGAACGAAGCCGCGACATTTGGAATAGCCTGCCGGTCTCGCACCGACACATCGACCAGGCGAAAGCCGCCGGGCGGAATCTTTTTCAGCTCATCGCCCGCGCCTTTTCGCGCCAGCCACTCGATCAGTTTTTCCTCGCGAGACTTTTTGTCGTCGCCCATTATCTCGACGCGGCGGCGCGTTTCATTTTTGCCGTGCAGACGTTTGTATTCGCCGGGCGCCTGCGTTTGTTTGAATCGCGCGTCGGCCCGACCGTCGCTGTTTGACACGCGCTTTGTCGGATTGGCATGAAGCCGGAAGCGAAGCTCGGTTCCCGCGGCGACCCGCTGGTAAACATCGCTTACCGATTTAGTTTCGATGCTAAGAGCATATCCGTCGGGCAGATGGCTCCACTTCGGCTCGCAAATCGATTGAAGCAGCAGGGAAGCCGTCTCGCCGCGCCGCTCGATTTCGACCCGATGAAGCAGCCGATTCTTGCACCTCGGTTTGAGCTTTTCATGCTCCTCGAGCCCAGGCTCATTATCGATGACATCAAACGCCCCCGATATTGTTTTATGCAGTTCCTGAGCATTCCCCAAATCCCGCCAAACCGCCCGCGATTTTGGATTAAGCTCAATCTTCGTCAACCATAGTTCGTCCATCTTCGTCACCTCCGATCACCTCTTCGGGCTGTGCCCGTCTATTTGGCTCTTCGAGCTGTGCCCGTCTATTTGCAAAAAGATCTCTTCGGGCTGTGCCCGTCTATTTGCGGAAAAGCTCTCTTCGAGCTGTGCCCGTCTATTTGCGGAAAAGCTCTCTTCAGGCTGTGCCCGTCTATTTGGCTCTTCGGGCTGTGCCCGTCTATTTGCGGAAAAGCTCTGCTTTTCCGGCCAACTCCATTAAGAAACTTAGCGGCTCTGCCGCCGCTCCTGACCGGCGGCAAAGCCGCAGGAGACTTTCAGGCGAAAACGGAAAAGCAAAGCTTTTCCGCAAATAGAGCGGCAAAGCCGCAGCGGGCGGCGGAGCCGCTACGCCCTTATTGGAGCAGCCCGGAAAAGCAGAGCTTTTCCGCAAATAGAGCGGCGGAGCCGCTACGCCCATATTTGGAGTCGCCCCGGAATAGCACGGCTCTTGCGCAAATAGAGCAGCATAGCCGTGCAGGGAGACTCTCACCCAGCCGCGGGCGCTCCCGGTTCCGACAAGCCGCCCACAGCCGACTTCACCTCCACAAACTCCGTCCGCACCCGCCGAATCGTAAACCGCCGCTCCGCAAACGACAACGGCACATCCTGGCGTATCTCGGTAGCCTCATCCCATTCCGGCGCATTATCGCCGTCTGTGCCTCCTTTGATGCGTTTCTCGATCACTATTCGAAAGCCCGCCTCGACGTTGGGTCTTAATGTCTTTTCACGCCACGAGTCGGGATTTACGAGGACATCTTCAAGCTGGCCGTCTACGATATCGATCGCTACCGGCAATGACGCCGGAAACGACTTTCGTCCGAAGAATAAAGGCCAATGCGGCCGTTGAAGTCGCTCATGAAGGCGACGCAGCAAGGCTTCATCGCCGCTCTCAAGACCAACCAGGAAATCGGCATCGGACAGATAATGACGCCACGACTGAATAGCTCCGCCCGCCGTACCGCCAACCGTGTGATAGTCGACCTTAGGCACGCCCTCGCGCAGAACGCGGACGCCCATTCGAAGAGCCGAAAGCTCGGCGAGCGTCGGATGGCCGTCGTCCGGCCCTTCCTCCCGCGGCTTACCGAGAGCAGCGCACAACAAGCCAATCACGCCCGATTTCGACGGCTCGTAACCCGTATCCCGAATTCCAAACCGCGACTGCGTGCCCCACGACTGCATCGGAGCCGACAAACGCAGCAGAAGCACGCTCATTGCTGCCCTCCATGCAGGTAGGCTTGTGCGGTTTCGCGAACTTTAGAAATCAAATTCTCGACCGAAACAACCCTTCCACCGTTCATCGACGCCAGATCGTCGCCCCGCTGCATCACGTAGTGTTTCGCCGTCACATCGTGCTCGCCATACATCGCCGCCAACTCACCATAATGAGCATCAAGCGCCGCGATTGAGTTAGCGATGAGATCGCTGTTGCGGTTGGGGTAGCCCGGGCTTGCCGGCTTTACAAAAGCATTGGTAAAGGACGAGAAACCACCGCTGCGCGCGACCGCCAAAATGAATGACGGCTTCTGCTGCGCTGCCATGCTGTTTTGTTTGCCCGTAGGAACAGCGTTTATGGCCGCACGAACGAAAGCTGAAACAGCCTCCAGCGTCAATTCGTCATCCTGCAGATTTCGCCGAAGCTGCGGCAGGTCGAGATTCAGATAGCGATAAAAACATGCCGAGTTGAATTCAACCGTGCCAAGCATGTCTGCCCCTTCGTTATCTTCTGGTTTCAGATCGTCCACCGCCGTATAGAAATCGAACTCCATACTGGCACGATTTGTCGATATCGCGTGAGCGACCTGGGCGGCAGCATCGACGTTGCGGTTCTGCACATCGGCCAGCATTCGGCCGAACATTGCGAGATCGACCGCCGTATCACCCGCGAGCACCTCCGCAAACGCTTTTTGCAACTCGGATGGGACGGCATCTTTAAGCGCGCTCTTTTTGGCCTTTTTACTCTTCGATTTTCCCTCATCATCGGCCGCAGGGCCTGTAACGGCCGCCAGCTCGGTAAAATGTTCGCGGCATAATTCGGTCAATTGATTGATTTTTTGCTGACCCAAATAAATGAGATATTGCGTCTTTTCACCGTCTTTCACCGCGAGTTTCATCGCGTTGAGGCCGATCTCGACAACGCGACGAGCCGCTTGCCTCTCTTCGTCGCTCGCCTCGATTCCGACGAGTCGCCCCGCTACCTCTTCGACAAGTCGTTTTGTTCGGACGGCCAGCTTGTCCGTGCCTGAAAAAAACGGCTGTTGCTTGAAGTCTTCGCGCATCGCGCGTTTAAAACATTGGCTGGAAATCCGTGCGCGCCGGACGCCGCCAAACTCGCAATCTTTCGGCGAGCCGGTGTCGCTGCGGTTGAGATTTGCCGGGGCAAAATTCTGTAGAATGTGCAGTTCAATCTTCATTTACTTGTTCCTCCGTTTTCTCTGAATCGTTGTCTTGATCGTCATTTTCCACGCGCCAGAATGCTCGCGCCCATCGGCGTTGCACCTCACGATTTTCGCTCTCCCACCAGGTTAAGTCATTGAGAAGCGAAAGCCAGTCGACGGGCACGGGAGAGTCGCTCGATTTGATCAGGCTTACCGCGTGTCGCAAATGGGTAGGTAAATCCTCAGCCTCTGCATTTAAGAGAGCAACGAAGCGGCGTTCAACGCTATCGCTTTCGGGGTTTTTATTTTTCAGAATAGCAAGCGAGGCACCGAAGTTGGTCGCTCGGCGGTCTTCGATATCAGAGCGCCGCCAAGACGGCGAAGGATTGAGGCCAAACAGTGCTCCCACGATGAAGTAAGCTGTTTCTTCAGCGCGCGATGCATCTTTACGAACGAACGGCATGACGGTCGGGTAGGTTTCCCAGGCGCCGCCTTCACGCCCTAGCCCGCGTCGCAGTGCCGCAAGTGCCGCGCGGTTTTCGCCGCTCCGTCCTCCTCTTTTCGAGCTATCATCATCGCGTTCGAGGGCTACGCCGGCGAGGCGTTCGAGGTGGGCGATGAATCGCTCTTTATTAGTCGATCTTTCAGTCATTCTACACTTTCTCCTTAATTTCGTTATCGATCTTACGGCCGAGCAATGACTGCAGCAGCCGCTCGGCGGCGGTGACCGCTTTTAGGTTGCGGGCAGACATGCCAAGGCTCCGCGTCGCGTTCAGCAGCGCGTCCTCGGCGCATCGCCGCAAAGTCGCAGCCCATTTCCGCATCTCGATCTCGCCAAAAACCGAAATGAGGTCTTCGCCATCCATAACCTCTCGAACGTCGTCGGGAAGACCGAGCATGAGCGCCTTAAACGGCGTCTCGAGTCGCGACCAGTAAAACGCCTCGATGCCAAAGCTGGCGGCGAGCGGATTAACGTCCTTCTTCTTATCCGGCGAGCGGCCGTTTTTCAAATCGGCATGCTCCGACAATAAAAGCGTCGCAAGCTTTTGGCTGCACTGTTTGAGAATGAACTCTACATCTTCCGCGAGTCTGAGTGCCCTGCCGAGTTCGGAAAAGAGATTTCGGCTTGCGTTGGTGTCCGCCAGATAAAGAAGTGGCAGTACAAACCTCTCGTGCCGCCAAAATTTACAGTCTTTGTTAACCGCGGTCACCCCGAGAAAGTCTACATGCAACGCCTTGTCTCTAGACAGCACTTTTGCGGCGGTTAGTTCACTTAGCCAAGTTACAGTTTTCGGGCGAAAAGATTCAGCACGGGAACCGTCTTCCAGCGGCTTGACGTTCTCAAAGAGCGTCAGGCTGTCGCGCCAAAGTGCGCGGTCTTCCCTAAAGCATACTTCGAGCCATGGCTTACTGGCTTCGGTGGATCTAGGGTTCTTCCGAAACGCTACCATTGTTTCGTAATGCTTCGGCTCTAAAGACTTCGGAAACCAGTTTCCGCGCATCTGATCGAAGATTTTGACTTCCATCTTCTCGGCATTCCCATTCGCTCTCAACCGAAGCCGACGTCCTTGCCACGTTAACCAGTCAGCGTAACCTCTCATTAACCTTTCCTCTGAGCGGGTTGGACCTTCGCGTTCCCACGCAGGTAGATCTTTTTGTGACTCGAAGGAAAACGGCTCGCCGTTCTCGCCGTCGTAGCGAATGAAGTTCAACATTAGGGTTTCGAAAAGATTGTCGCCACGCATCAAAGCAATCGCCGTCTGCATCAGATGGGTTTCGTTAGCCGACTCTTTGCCCTCCTTGTTTTCGGCAGCGACGTATCCGCAAACGTCAAAGGTCTGCATGGCGATAATCCCGATAGCCGCCGCACCGTGCGAAAGCAACACTTTGCCGCTATGTTGGCCAAAGTGCCTTGCGGTAGGATTGTTCTGAAAAAATAAGTTTTCAACGCTTTTCGGATTTTTCGACTGAATCGTCGCGTTCTGAAAAAAGGGTTTCTGTGCATCGAACAAATCGAACGCCGAGCGGTGCTTTTCGAGATAGACGATGATCTTGTGTTCGTCGAAGGTGCCCGCCTTCCAAATTTTCTGCCAATCCTCACGGTCCTTCGGCGCGTCGAGGGCGCGGTGGAGGATCGCGAGCAGCATGCGGTGGATGGCAACGGTAATCGGCGGAGATTCGCCGAGTATCTCCGTAATTTCCCGCGCGTGTGTGAGTGCGTAACGAAGACTGACTTCAGTCGGCTCCTGCCCCTCGGCCAATGCTGGAATCCATTTTTCGTCGATCAGGTTAAAAGAAAGGGTCACGCAAATATCTCCTTTGTCGTTTCCGACACGAATCCCAAAGCGGGATCGAGGCGTATGAAAAGATCGCCGACCCGAGCCTCGCCATTTTCGTTAAGTGCTAACAATCGGCATCCGCGGAGCATAGACTTCTTTTCCCATGAGGTGGGCGGCTCGGTTTCCGGAGCGGTTTGAAGACGGCGGACGAGACGCCAGCCGGAGACTTTTATCGAATTTCGAAGCAACGCGCGCATAAGAGTTAAAGATGGATCGTCAGAATCCGCGCATGCTGTAAGGAGCGGATCCAAAAACAGATTTTCCCGTGTGCCATACAAGCAGATGACGGTGATGCTCGGTTCAGCGAGACGGGTGAGTGCCTGCAGCTTGGCATGCAGCTCGGGTGAATCTTCGGCGTAGAGATTTTCAGTAAAACGCCAGAGAAGAGCAGAGTCCGATGGACGTTTGAGCCAGCGTGTCCTTGCCTCCTCGGCATCCTTTCCACGCTGAGCCTTAAAGTCCGACAAGCTCTCGAGCCACAATTGCCGAATCGCATCGGGATTACTGTTAGAAACCGGTACTGCGTCATCATACACCGATTCGATCAGCTTTTCTACATCGCTCGGAATGGTAATTCTTTCATGCGTCTTTTTGGTGATTTCGAGCCACGACCGCAGCAGGATATGTTCTGCATAGACGTATTTCGCGGGGCCGAAGTCAGGTTTCCCATTATCGTCGGAAGCTGGTTCCAAAATCCAAATTTCCGGGATGCAATTTGTAAATCCGGCGGCGCGGTTCGTTCTATTGTGACGGTGCAGGCGGCCGGCGCGTTGGAGGATCAGGTCGATGGGGGCGAGGTCGGTGACAAGAAGATCGAAATCGAGGTCGAGGGACTGTTCGATGATTTGGGTGGATACGAGAATGGCTCGCGTCGGACGAGATACGTCCACTTTCTCGGTCGTGGTCTCGCCGGCAATGTCTTTTAGAACCGAGACCTTGCCGCCTTCTTTTCCAAATCGGATGAGTGAGCGCTTTTCGCGGTCGTCGCGGTTCTTTACGAGAAATCGGGCGTGCAGCAAGTCGATAACCGGCTGACCATCTTCGGCGTTGCAGTCGAATCGTTCATCTCCCTTGAAATATTCACGCAGCGTTGAGTAGACCTTCTGTGCACGCTTGACCGTGTTGCACACAACGGCGGCGCAGCCGCCGTCTGCCAGGGCCTTTTTGAGCATTTCGGCTAAATCGCCGAAATCTCCCTCGTCGGACAACAATCCGGCGAGATGACGAATACGGATCGTCTTTTCGGGTTCGGTTTCATCGGGCTTCTCGATACCGAGGTCAAAGCCATCGGTCCGAGCGACTGCCCAACTCATTCGCGGGTAGCTGTCGTTGGGATTGCTCGTGATCCTCTCTTTCACCTCGAGCTCCTTGATGCCGAATCCTTTCATATATGCAGCGAGCAGTTTAGTCCTTCGTTCTTTTGGCAGCGTCGCGGAGAGGAGGATAACCGGCGAATGCAAGGCCGCGAGCCATTCAAGCAGGCGTTCGAGAAGCGTGGACATGTATGCGTCGTAAGCATGGACCTCATCGACGATTACGGTTTTATTTGCCAAACCAAAGAGCCGCACGAACACGTGCTTCGTCTGCAGCGCTGCCAAAAGCGATTGATCGATTGTGCCGACGCCAAACGGCGCGAGCAGGCCGCGCTTTCGATAGGTAAACCATTCGCCCGCAATGACGGCGGCTGTGCAGTCCTCGGCGTGACCGTGAGTCTCCTCTTCATCAAAAATGTCGTGCTGACGAAGAATCTTTGCCCCATCCTTAAGCAGTGGGTCAAAGTCCGGATTGAGCGCGGACGAACCATGCAGCAGCTGCACGGAAACACGGCCCTTTTTGTTAGGAAAGCGTTTTTCGAGAAATTCCACTACGCGTCCGAACATCTGATTACTCGTGGCCTGCGTCGGCAACGCGAAGTAGCAGCCGCGTTGACCTAGCCGGCGGTTCCAGTTGTCGGCGAGGTAGATCGCTGATTCGGTTTTGCCGCGACCCATCGGCTCTTCGACGATAACGATGCCGGGCGAGACCAGCTTTTCGGCCAGCTTTACGGCCTCGATCTGCATTCCTCGCGGCTCAAAGGGAAACATCTCGTTAAAAGGCAGAGACCGTTCTGGCTCGACCCAGTCGAGCCAACCGAGCGCACGCAAAGCCGTTTCTGCGTTCTTCACGGATTTGCTGTAATAATCGTTATCGTCGAAGTCCGCTATTTCGGCATCGTTGCATGAGTCATTTATCGAGCAGGGAAAGTAAGTCGTATTAGAACCAATCCAGTCGGCCACCGAAACAAACCCGGCAAGGATCATGGTCAACGCGTTGTCCATACCGGCGTTCTGCGGAAGCGGCAGATGGATGCCGCATAGCTCTGCCAACCGCATCGTCAGGTTGAAGCGCGCCTTTGACCACGCATTGCCCCCAACCAATCTGCGAAAACCCTTTATTTGCGCAGATTTGTTCGAGAATATGCCGTGGTGCCCGCCGATCATCTCCGCAATTCGTCCGCTAAACTGAGGCGATGCGTTGAATGGATCAGACGCAAGTATGCCGGGCAGTTCTGCGGCCGTGACAAATCCGTGCCGTGCCTCCGAGGATTTCGGCATTGCCCCGCCGCCGCAGAACTGCTTGTGATACTCCCGCGAAAGGTTATCGCGAAAAAGATGACGCAGATCTTGCCGCGTCGGTTGAAATGCAAACGGCGGGGAGCATTTGCCGAGGTCGTGGAGGCCGGCGAGGAAGGCGATGAAGCGGCCGGTTTGGTCGAGTTGTTTTTCGAGATCACATGGCTCTGCGTCGGGGTCACATAACGTCGCGGCGAGGTCAGATAACGTCGCGTCGGGGTCACGTTCTGTGTCGGGGTCAGATAATGTCGCGTCGGGGGTAGTGAGCTCGGCATCGAGGAGGCCGAGGGCGGCGGCGAGGCGGCGTTTGGTGGCTTGGGGGAGGACGTTTCGCCACATCTCGAGGGCGACGCAGGCGACATCGATCATGTGGCAGATTAGCGGGTGATAGGCGTTCGGCGCACGGAGAGGGTCGTGCGATGTTTTCGCCCAAAAGCGGAGAAGATCGTTCATCCGTATTATTCTAAATGGAAAGTCAAAACAATAAACTTTGGTTTGCGGTTTATTTCTTCCCGCAGATTATTCGTGAACGGTGCTGCAGATGACGAGAGCGGAATCGCCCGGCGCCTGCGCATTTTTGCCAGATCTGGAGATTGAGTGTCGGGGAGAAATAAGAGGCGTCTGGAAACCGGCATTTCCGGCGGCGTTTTTTCGATTCGGAAGATGATCGCCGAAAGTTGGTGTCCCGCCTTGGTGCTGAATCTCTGAAGGTTGTGTGCGATGGCGAGTAGGCCGGTCCTTTTTAGACGGTATCAGCGTGTAGATTTTTAATGGAGCCGCCCATCGGAGTCGAACCGACGACCTTTCGATTACGAATCGAATGCTCTACCAACTGAGCTAGGGCGGCTTACGGGCAGGAAAAGAACCGGGTAATTCGGTAAAAGGCCGAATTTCAGAATATACTTTTCCGGGTCTGTTTGTGTCAAGCTAAACGAGTTGCTCGTTAAGCAAGCGCACGTTGAGGTTTAACGCATTTCTTTCGTGTCGTCGGTGGCCTTAGATTTATGCAGACTATTATTTAAACCACGACACGAAACAGGATCGAAAGCGGCAAAAATCCCATTCGCGGCAGCTGCATGGACGAATTAATACCAGAAAAGTTTTCAAGCCGAAAGGTTTAT
>Ga0187894_10007692_pt1 | contig 10050 bp, 8 predicted proteins | sample GBC1701081metaG_FD_136650 | JGI IMG/M metagenome (GOLD analysis project Ga0187894, IMG submission 136650) | White microbial mat communities from a lava cave in the Kipuka Kanohina Cave System on the Island of Hawaii, USA - GBC170108-1 metaG ... | reverse complement strand
GCGCCCGTACGGAGCGTCAAAGGAGCGGCGCGTGCCGTAGCGCTCGCCGCGATCGTAGTCGGATGAAAGTTCTTCGTCCCGGCCGCCATAGATTTCATCCGGGTTAAAACGGCGGCTTCCACGACCGCCGCGTTCCCGTTCCGAATCGAAGTTTTCGCGCCAGCGATCCTGATCGCGGCGGCGTTGAGAGTCCATTTCATATTCGTGATTCATTGAGAGGTCTCCTGAAAAAATTGCCGGAACCGTTTGTCTGGGCGGAGAGGTTCCCGCACCTCATAGACAATTTCAACGATGTAAATGTTGCACTCGAAAAGTTGGCCCGGAACGTGCACCCTCACCGGAAAACGAGCGCGAAACCCGCGCGAAAAAAGGAACTGAAGAGGTAAGCGACATGACAACACTGGATAGTTTGGAAAAGGTTTTCGAAACCGATCTAAGAGACGTTTATGATGCGGAGAAGCGCTTAACAAAGGCGCTTCCGAAGATGGCGAAAGCCGCCGAATCGGAAGAGCTGAAAAAAGCGCTGAAAGACCACGTAACCGTTACGGCCGATCAAGTGGGAAGAATTGAGCGAATCTTCCAGGCCGCCGGGCTCCGCGTGGCCGGGAAGCCGTGTGCCGGCATGAAAGGGTTGATCGAGGAAGGGCAGGAAGCGATGGAGAGCGATGGAGAGGCGCCGTTCACCGACATCGCTCTGATCTGCGCGGCGCGCCGGGTAGAACATTACGAGATGGCCGCCTACATGAGTTTGCTCGATCTTGCCGAGGAACTGCACGGCGGCAATGTCGTGGATATGCTTCGCGAGAGCCTGCGGGAGGAAGAGGAAGCGGATCAAACGCTCGCAAGTATCGCCCAGAACCTGGTTGCGGAAAGCCGGCCGGGGGAAAGCGACGAGGAAGAGGACGAAGAGCAAGAGGAAGCCGATGACGAGGAAGCGGGCGAAGAGGAGATGGAAGGTGCAGAGGAGGAAGAGGAAGCCCCGGTTTCCAGCGACCGGCGGTAAAGATTGGAGAAGCGGACAGGCGGTAATTCGCCTGTCCGCTTTGGCGGTCTACCGCACCGTGGGGCCGCGTTGGCCTCGTGCAAGGAGACGGTAAATCACCAGAAGAAGGATGGCCCCCAGAATGGACAAGATCCATGCGGCGGCCGGAGTCGGCTGCTGCATGTTCATCGCGGAGGCGGCAAATCCTCCCAAAACGGCCCCGGCAACCCCGAGAAGAATGGTAACGATGAAGCCTCCGGGATCCTTGCCAGGCATTAGTAGCTTGGCGATAACACCGACGATCAAACCGAAAACAACCCAACCAAGAAATTCCGACATTTCGTTTTCTCCATGTTTTTACTCCTGTGATTTTTGAAGCTGCTCGCGCAAATACCGGCGGCTGCGCAAGAGCCGGACACGGACTGTAGTGGTGCAGAGCCCCCTTCGATTCGCGATTTCGCGCGCTGTGTATCCATTCACATAAAAATCGGTGAGTAGCTCGATATCGCGGGGCCGGCAGCGGCTCAGCACCGGGACGAGATCGACAGCAGGCGCGGAAGAAACGGCGGCAACGGAAGTTTTCTCCAAATCGCAATAGCGTGTCTCGCGCCTCCGCCAACTGTGCAACATGTTGTTCGCGATGCTGTTAATCCACGAGCCAAGCGATTGCAGATTGGCCAGTTGCGTCCTGTATTCCCAACCACGGGCCCAGGCGGCCTGCGCAATTTCGGCGGCCACATCGGGGCTGGCCCCGCGCGTCATCAGGAAGCGGGAAGTGTTTGAAAATCCATTGGCGAACGCGTTGCCGAAGGCCGCTTCGGCGGAGGAGACAATACTGCTCATGCAAGTGCGGGAGCAATTGGGCTGCCACCAGCAGCCGCCTTTCGAATCGCGGCAGTTCGGCCATGTGCCGACGGACGCGCTCAGTGAACTTCACCGGCGTTCCTGGACATCCGGCCCGCAAAGGAGATCTAAGCTGAAGCCTTCGCCCGCTCGTGGTATGGCCGCTCGAATTTTACAAATTTCGCTAAATGCTTCGCGGCCCCAGCGCCATCACATCCTCGACGGCAATAGGCTCTTTCACGACAAACGGCTCACCATACTTTACGCCGATCAAATTCCCGTAGAACCGCGCCACGGTCTCCAACCGCTCCCGCACTTCCTTCTCCGCCGGGAATAAGTTCGAACCTTCCACCGCGTCGCCATACTGAGACCGGTAGGACAGCAGCGCCGACATTCGCCGCTCAAATTGCGCGCTGATATCCACCACGAGCGACGGCGTTACGTTCGCATACTGCGAAGCGTAAAGAATCTTCCGTGGCCGCGATGCTTCCGTATACGGGTCCAACTTCTTCAGTCCCGCCAGAAAACACGCCTCGTAGCCTAACTCGCAGGCCTTGGTATGGTCGGGATGGCGCGCTTCCCAGTAAGGCAGAATCACCAGCCGAGGCTTCAGCCGCCGCAACTCCGTCGCCAGCGTCATCTTGGCAGCCAGCGTATTTTCCAAACGCGCATCGGGCAAATGCAAATTTCCGCGCCACTTCAGCAGCATCCGCGTTCCCGCTTCGTCGGCTTCCCGCAGCCGCAATTCGGGTGTCCCGCGCGAGCCCATGTCTCCGGCGGTCAAATCGAGCACTCCCGTTCGATAGCCCTGCTCGGCCAACCGGATCAGCGTGCCGCCACAAGTTTGCTCCACATCGTCCGGATGCGCCGCAATCGCCAGCGCGTCCACTTCGGGCGGTCCCTCAAGGTCCGTATAAGGATTGCGAATCACCAGCGAAGGTCCCCCCTATGCGAATAGCGCTCGCGCTTCTGCAAAATATCCACCAGAACAACGCCCGCCAAGAATCCGCCCGCATGTGCCCACCAAGCCACGCCGCCCTCGCCTACGCTGGAACGCGCGGAGTCGCCCACGCCACTCCAAACCTGAATCAGGAACCAGTAGCCGAGCATGAAATAAGCCGGCACTTCCATCGTCGTGAAGAAAATCAGAATCGGGATCAGCGTCACAATTTTCGAATGCGGAAACTTGCGTATGTAACCGCCCATGACGCCTGCGATCGCCCCGCTCGCTCCCACCGTCGGGACGCGCGAATCCGAGTTAAACATCAAATGGGTGAACGCAGCCGCCGCGCCGCAAGCCAAATAGAAAAGGATGTACCGCCCCGGTCCCAAAATGTCTTCGATGTTATCGCCGAAAATCCATAGGAACCACATATTGCCGATGAGATGCATCCAGCCGCCGTGCAGGAACATCGATGTAAACAGCGTGCTGGGCTCGAAGCGGCTGGGAACCATCGCGTACTCCATGACGAAGTGATTCCGCGAAAACGAGTCGAGTGAAACCTGGTACAAAAAGATGGCCGCGTTTAGCGCGATCAACATCGCCGTAACCACCGGCGTCGTCTTGCTTGGATGCGAATCCCGCAGAGGTATCAAAACGTCATCCCCGCGCCGCCCGCTCGGCCGTTTCGCGATGCACGCGCCGTTCCGCCCTTTGCATTAACGCCCGCACTTCTTCCAACGACCCAATCCCGCCCCGCGCGCCCAACGCCGTGCAGTTCATTGCCGCCATGGCGTTTGAAAAATCCAGCGCGGAGTCCAATCCCATGCCCGTGAGCAAAGAATAGCAAAAGGCACCGTGAAACACGTCACCGGCCCCCGTCGTATCCGCGCAATTCACGACATACGCCGGCGAATAGTGAAACTTGCCCTCGCTTAAAGCCAACGATCCCTGCGCCCCGAGCGTCATTCCCGCAACCTTCATTCCATACTCCTGCTGCATCATCCGCAGGGCCTTGAAGGGGTCGTTCTCGCCGGTCCAGCGCGAAGGAAACTCCGAACTGGTAATCAGGTAATCCACGAACGGCAGCACGCGGTCGAATCCGTGATAGATCGTGTCCACATCCACGGTCACCGGAATTCCGTTCTCCCGCGCAATCCGCGCCGCCCGCTCCACCGCGCGGGTGTCGTGTCCGTCGATATGCAAAAGCCGGGCGCCCGATATCATCTCCGGAGTAATTTCCTCGGGCTCCAGGCGCAAACCGTCCGGGCGCCGCCAGAATACCGTCCGCTCCCCGGTTCCCTGGTCAATGACGATGTACGCGGTTTGATTGGCCGTGTCTTTCCGGACCTGCACATGATCCAAGTTGATTCCCGAACCGAGCAGGCTTTCCATTTGGATGCGCCCGCGCTCATCGTCGCCGACCGTGCCGATATACTTCACGCGAAGTCCCAGTTTTGCGCAAGCAACCATTGCGCTCGCAACCTGCCCGCCGGGACTCAACATCTCGGCCTCAAACGGCTCCTTGCCCGCATACGCCGGAAAACGCGGCACCAGCAGCAGAGTATCGGTGGCGTTCAAACCCACGCCCACAACGTCGAATTCACTCATGAACCATCGAGCGTAGCATGCGGTTGCGTGTTTCCTACGCTAGCGATCGAGGCAACCCGCAGCCACTTCCACGCCAATCGGATCGTGATCCGACAACCGCCGCTTCCGCCCCGCATTCACATCGTTCAAGGCCACCGCCCCGCGCACCTCAATGCCACGCGAGGCGAACCAGTCGATCTTCAGTGGACACCCGCCGCCATGCTCGCGCAAAGCCCAGCGAATAAAATCGAAGCACCATAAAGGCACCCACTCCGCCAGCGAGCCGAACGCGCCCAAATCGTCCACGTGATAGAAAATCGTGTGTCCGCGATGCACGTTCGAGCGGTCATACTCGAACCCCCGCTCGCGCAGCATCTTAAATAGCCCGCGTTCAAACCAGCGATCCGGATGCAAGAAATGGTTCCGGATCACCCGCGCCGGTCCCATCGCCACGCGCACGAAATAGCCAAAAATCGCCATCGCGGCGCTGCTCGAATCGAACGTGGTGGTGTTCCAATCTCCGCCCAATAAAACAGGCGAGCCATCGGGAAACGCGTCCACCACGCTGCGCAACTGCTCGGCCCGATGCCGCTGTGTCGATTGCGCGTCCAAATGCACGCAAGCTACCGGCAGTTCAAAGCCGGGAAACTCAATCACCGCGGCGACGGAAGTCTGCCGTCCCAGCCTCTTCTCGCGCGAGGCCATCTTGTCGATTCCGTTCGCCAAGTGAACCGCTCGCGGGCTGCGAATGGGATAGCGTGACAGGATCGCGTTCCCGTGCAATCCCAGGTCGTTCTCGCCCTCCACAGACCGCTCCGTCCCGGAGCCTTTCACCAAACTCAGGTAGCAAGGAGCGAACGCATAATTCATCCCCAACTCACGGGCGATCGTTTGCGCCACATCTACATTTCCGCTTCGAGCCATGCCCAAATCGGTTTCGGTCAATAGCAAGACATCGGCCTCACGCATCCAGGCATGGGTGCGAAAAGCTTCCAACTGGCCGTCCAACTCCTTGCCCCGCTCGATATTCCACGCGAGCACACGATAGGAGCTTTTCACGCCTGCGCGGCCGGCAAAGTCGCCGGTTTCCACCGTCTCCAGCACCCGCTCGACATCGGCGGCCACTTCGCGAAAATCTTCGCGCGCGCGCAACTCCGCCAACGAGCGGCAGCCCAACCACCGGTCAAACCGTGGTTTGAGCCGCTCACGAATCAAACTGGGAATGTCTTCAGTAACCGCGGGAAGCAACGCTCATCATTTTAGCGTGCCCCGTTACCACTCCACTCGCAGTTGTGCCTGGAGCGTTCGAATTACGCCGGAGTCGAACTTGGCGTTGCGGTCCATAATCGCCGTGATCACGCCCGCCGAACCGGCCTGTGAAATATTGGTCCCCGGTTCCATGTAGTTTGGATGATTGAGCAGGTTGTTGCCAAGGAACTCCCAGCGAACCACCGTGCGCTCCTTGATCTTCCATTCCTTGGCCAAGCTGCCGTGCAGCACGTTCACCGGAACACCCTTGATGACGTACTTGCCCGAGTTGCCAAACCGGCCCACGGGCGGGGCGGCGAAGGCCGAGACGTCGAACCAGCGGTAAATGGAGCGGTCTTCCAAGTAGGAGTCGTGCAGCGCGTCGGGCCGGAGCGTGACATTGGGTCTGGAGGCATTGCTGCTGAACCGCGTTCCCGTCGGGTCGGGACCAGTCCATTGAGAAGTGATGAAGTTGCCGGTTTCGTAAATGTAGATCGGCGAAATCTTCCATCCGCTCAGGATAAAATTGGCCACTTTGTTATCGGTATTCATCAACGGCTTGCCCTTGCCGAAGGGAAGCTCGTAGATAAATAGCCCGGTAAATCGATGAGTTGGCAGCGCGCCCCAAGCGGAGCGCTCACGCAACCGGTTGTAGGCGTCTTCCGGGCTCTCGCCGTTCTCCAAGTCGCCAATATCGCGCTGCAGCGTGTAGTAGACCTGATAGGAAAATCCGTTCTTCATGCGGCGCTGCGCTTCCACGGCCACGCCATGGTATTGGTGTCCCGCGCCGTTATCCTCATAGTTGATCGCCGGGTAATTTGGAAAGCGCCTTGGCTTATTGATGTACAGACGATCGTCCGCCACCGGCTGGTTGATGTCGTAGCGGTAAACGCCTTGGCGCGTATTCGTTCCCGTATAACTCAAACGAAAGCCCGTATCCCAATGCTGATGCTCCACCGTGAACTGGTACTGCATCGAAAAGGGTATTCGCAAATCGGGCCGCATGCCGATGGGCAGCGTAACGGTAGCCGGTCCGCGACCCGTGGTTGGCGGATAAACGACGGGCAGGACTAAAGGATTGGTCAACTCGTTCGTGTAGGCGGGCTCATTCAATACAAACGGCACCGAAGCCGCGCTAGGCCCGCGCGCGGCCGCATCGTAGTAGATGCCAATCCCGCCGCGGAATACCGTATTGTTACCGAACGGCCGCCAAGCCATTCCCAAGCGCGGAGCTAAATTGTTCCAATCCGTCTTCACCAGCTTCGACGAAGATCGCCCCGCTTGCGAAGCTTCCACAACCCGCACATAGTTGGTCGGCAATAGCGGGCTGACCAGGTTCAGGGACCCATCCGGCACCACAATATTGCCGGAGCCGATGTCGAAGATCGCCTGCCGCCCGTTGGCCTCTGTCCATCCCGGCATCACCTGCCAGCGCAGTCCCATGCTTATCGAAAGGCTGGGACGGAACTTCCATTCATCCTGCGCATAAAACGCGTAGGTCATGGCGCGCCGGTCGCTTTCCACCGCGGGGAAGTCGCGCTGCATTGTGGTCGGAATGCCTAGCAAAAAGTCGGCATAGGGATGATTAGTGTAGCGGTTGGAATAGTTCGTGTTTCCAAAGAGCGCACCTTCGCGGCGATCGCGGGAACGGCCCCATTGCCAAGCGGTGCCTAACTTCAGATTGTGACGGCCGCGGAACCATGTGAAGTTATCGGTGAACTGCTGCACCTGGTCCCAGCCGCAAGGGCTGCAGGAAACGTTGGAAACGTTCAACGCCGAAATGCCAATCCCGGTGAATCCCACCTGATGAATACCGCCCAGGTCCGGCAGCGGATCTACTAACCCGCGTAGGCCGAGCTCGCCCACCAACTGCTTTCCGCTAATCGGCGGTTCGCCCGGCAAATCGTCGAAGCTGATGCCCCAGCGGGCTTCGTTCAACATGTTCGAATTGAATGAATAGGTGTGAGCGATCGTCGATGCTCGTAGCGTGCGGGACCGCGTAAATCGATCGGTGATGAGAGGAATGCCTTCAAAGTTATTGAGGTTCCAATCCACCGTCGTTACACGTCCATAGATGAAGTTTTTGTCGCCGAACCGGTGATCCAGGCGCAGCGTAAAGTTCGGCTGATGCGATACCGCATTCTGCCGCGTTTCGCGATAATTCTGCGCCGCAAACGTTTCCGGATCTCCGAAGTTCGGGACGGCATAAAACTTCTGCTGAATCGCGAGCGCCGTCGCGTTCAGCCGGTTCGCCGGAATCATGTTGTTCGCGAAAGGCGTATTGGATAGGGGATCGCGAATCACCGTTCCGGGCAGCAGGCGCGAAAAATCGCCGCGCCGCCACGACGCCGTGGGCACGCTCTGGCTCAGCGTCGTAATTCCCCCCGAGCCCGCTCCCAATTCGACTGTCGTAAACCAGAACGTCCGGTTCCGTCCGTTATAGAGCTTCGGAATGTAGATCGGGGCGCCGGCGGCGAACGTCAGCCGATGCCCAACGCTCCCCGTCCGCTGCGAAAAGAACGGGTTCCGCGCATTGAACGCGGGCGTGGTGTAGTAATCGCTGAACGTCCCATGAAACTCATTGGAGCCGCCGCGCGAGGTCAGCGTCACTTGACCCATCGTCCCGAACTCCGCATTCGCGCCGGCGATGTCCACGCGCAGTTCCTGATAAGCCTCGGTGCGATCCATCAACGGCCCGCTGGCGAATCCCCCACCGGACCGCGCGACCGTCGTGCCGTCGATCACAGCCTCACCCTGATTCTGCCGGCTCCCCGCGAAGCGCACTTGAAAGCCGGCCGTAGTCTTTGACACCTGCGGCGACAGCGTGAAGTAATCCCAGGCGCGCCGCAAGGTAAGCGGCAGCGCGCGCAACTCCTCGCGCGTCCGAACGTCGGCGATGCGCGCGGTCTCCGTTTCAATCAAGGTCGCTCCGCCCTCCACCTCGATCACCGTATCCACCGACCCCACCTTCAGCACGGCATCCACGCGCCGCACATCCCGAGGCGCAAGAACAATGTCCTCCACGCGCTGCTCCTGGAACCCGTTCGCGCGTACTCGCACAACGTAGGTTCCCGCATTGGCGTTGGCAATCGTATATTCACCCGCATCCGAGGTAGTGGCCGTGTACTTGTAGTTCGTCTGCACCTGCGTGGCCTCCACCGAAGCGCCAGGCACAGCCGATCCGGTCGGATCGGTAACAGTGCCCGTGATGGTGACGAATGTGCTTTGCGCGCTCGTTGCCGCGATGAGAAAAACGGACAAAAAGGCGGAACGTAGCCCTGAGTTCATGGTGGCGTTATATCACAACAAACGTTCTAGGACTTCCGCTGTTCCGGATGCGCGATTCGTGATAGTCTCGCTCCATATGCATCGCAGGGTTAGTCTTTTTTTTGCACTTTCCACCGTCGCCCTCACCCAGGTCGACACGGCGACCATTACCGGTACAATAACCGACCCTTCCGGCGCGGCTCTCGCCAACGCTCGTATCCGTGCCGCCAGCCAAGCCACGGGTCTCGACTATCGAGCGACCAGCAACGAATCGGGCGTGTACGTCATCACCGCCCTGCCCATCGGCAACTACGACATCGAGTTCTCCAACGATGGCTTCCAAACCGTTCGCCGCCGCGGCATCACGCTCAACGCCGGCACACGCGCCCGCGTCGATGCTCAAATGGCGCTCGGCCAAGTCAACGAAGTCATCGAAGTCACCGGTCAGATCCCGCTGCTCGAATCCGAAACCTCGAACCTCGGCCAGGTCATCGAAAACCGCACTATCACGCAAATGCCACTGAACGGACGCAACTACCAGGACCTCGCCGTGCTCTCCGTGGGCGTTCTACCTTCCCGCACGCAAAACTTCGTCGAAGACGCCTTCAGCGCCAACGGCGCAAGTCACGATCAAAACGTGTTCACGCTCGATGGCGCCGACAACAACAACTACTTCAGCGGCATCGTCGTCGCTTCCAATCAAACGGTCAAACCTTCCATAGACGCCATCCAGGAATTCAAACTGGAAACGCACAACTATGGTGCTGAATTCGGCCGTGGCGGCGGAGCGGTCGTTCAGGTCTCCACCAAGTCGGGCACCAACGAGTTCCACGGGACGCTATTTGAGTTCCTCCGCAACGACAAGCTCGACGCGAACAACTTCTTCAACAGCGGCCGCCCCAAACCGCCCTACCGCCAGAACCAATACGGCGGAACTCTGGGCGGCCCCATACGCCGCGACAGGCTGTTTTTCTTCGGCAGCTTCGAAGGGACCAATATTCGCGAAAAACTGACTCGCCTCTCCACCATTCCCACATCGGACCAGTTGCGCGGCAACTTCGGCTCCCTTGCCATTTTCGATCCCGCTACACAAGCCGCCAACGGCACGCGTCTGCAATTCCCGAATAACATCATTCCCGCCAACCGCATCGATGCCGTCGCCCGTCAGGTTGTTGAGCTT
>Ga0187894_10007691_pt1 | contig 10056 bp, 8 predicted proteins | sample GBC1701081metaG_FD_136650 | JGI IMG/M metagenome (GOLD analysis project Ga0187894, IMG submission 136650) | White microbial mat communities from a lava cave in the Kipuka Kanohina Cave System on the Island of Hawaii, USA - GBC170108-1 metaG ... | reverse complement strand
GCGCGCCACGTCCGCGCGGCGACCGCGAGGAGCAGGTGGAGGGCGTCGCGGGGGCCCGGGCTGGCCTGCCGGCACGACTCGGCGAGCAGGCGACCCGCCTCGCTCCAGGATCCCCGACGGACGTGCCAGAGCGCCGCGTTCTTCGTGGCCGACGCGGCCCGCCGGCGCCGGAGCCGGGCGAGGGTCGTCGCGGAGAGTCGCGCGCGCACCCGCGCGTCGGAGAACACCAGGTCGATCGTGCTCCACGCGGGGGTCGCCCCGAGCGTCGCGGTGATGCTGCCCGCATGCTGCCGGTACTCGAGGACCGGGGGGCCGCCGACGAACGCGAACCGGCCCGCGGTCGCGAGGAAGCACCACATGAGCCAGTCCTGTCCGCGGTCGAACTGCCCGGGGAACGGGGCCACGGCCCTCACCGCGTCGGTCCGCGCGCACGCCGCTCCAGGCGCCGAGATGAAGTTGTGCGCGAGGATCGACTCGAGCACGTCGCCCGACGGCCGGTGCGCGAACAGCTGTCGGCCTCGAAAGCCCAGCGGACGACCGACGCGGTCCACCGGCACGACGCTTCCGTAGGCCACGCTCGCTTCGGGCCGGCGCTCGAGCGCGAGCGCCAGTCGGGAGAGGGCGCCGGGGCGCAACCGGTCGTCGGCGTCCAGGAAGGTGACCACGGGGGCGCGCGCGAGCTCGAGCCCGCGCCGCCGCGCGTGCGTCGGCCCCCCGCGCTCCTGGCGCACGAACCTCAGGCGCGGGTCCCGGAGGTCGTGCAGCGCCGACTCGGCGGGCTCGGGCGACCCGTCGTCGACGACGATCGCCTCCCAGTCCTCGAACCCCTGCGCCGCGACGCTCTGGAGCGCCTCGCGGAGGAGCTCCGGGAAGCCGTGGCACGGGATCACGATGCTGTGGCGAGGCGGCGTCGAGATCATCGGGCGTCCGGAGGGCCGCGCGCGGCCTCGCCGGCCGGCGCCACTCTACGCGCCCCGTCCGGCTTGACACAAGCGATCCGGGACTGGTAGGAGGTCGCGCCGCCCCCGGTGCGCATCTCGGCCGTCGTTCCCGTGTTCGACGAAGAACCGGCGCTCCGTGAGCTCCACGGGCGGCTGGCGGCGACGCTCGCGCTCGCGGCGGCGGACTTCGAGGTGGTGTACGTCGACGACGGCAGCCGCGACCGGTCGATGGAGACGCTCGAGGCCATCGCGGCGTCCGACCCCCGCGTCGTCGTCGTGGGTCTGCGCCGCAACTTCGGGAAGTCCGCGGCGCTCGCGGCGGGGCTCGCGGAGGCGAGCGGCGAGATCGTCGTCACGCTCGACGCGGACCTGCAGGACGTCCCGGAGGAGATTCCGACGCTCCTCGCCCGGCTCGCCCAGGGCGCGGACCTCGTGACCGGTCGCAAGCACCCCCGCCGCGACCGCTGGACCCGGCGCCTTGCCTCCCGGGTGTTCAACGTCGCCGCGTCGTGGCTCGCGGGGACTCGGGTCCGCGACGTCAACTCCGGCTTCAAGGCGTTCCGGCGGCAGGTGGCCCTCGAAGTGCCGCTGCACGGCGAACTCCACCGGTTCCTGCCGGTCCTCGCCCGCGCGCGCGGTTTCACGACGGAGGAGGTGGACGTCCGCCACGACGCGCGACGCCACGGCAAGTCGCGCTACGGGTGGGGACGGTACCTCGCGGGCGGGCTCGATCCGCTGACCGTCCTCCTGCTCACGCGCTACGGCAAGCGGCCGTTCCACTTCTTCGGGCTGTTCGGGGCGGTGCTGGCGATCGTCGGGTTCGCGATCCTTGCGTACCTGACCGTCGGCTGGCTCCTCGGTCGCTGGATCGGCGATCGCCCGCTGCTCGCGTTGGGCGTCCTGCTGCTGCTCCTCGGCGCCCAGACGGCGCTCTTCGGGCTCCTGGCGGAGCTGATCGTCGTGCGCGACGGCGGGGGCGATCCGGGGTACGGCATCCGCCGCGTGATCCGCGGCGCCGCGAGCCTCCGCGCGCCGGCGTCCCCGCCGGGCGGTCCGCCCCCGCCGGCGGGGCGATAGCGTATCGTCTCGGCCGAACGCATGGACCCGCGCGAGCCGCCCCGTCTCTCGATCGTCGTCCCCGCGTTCAACGAGCTGCCGCGGATCGCGCGCTGCCTCGACGCCCTCGCCGCGCAAATGCGCCCGGACGTGGAACTGATCGTCGCCGACGACGGGTCGACGGACGGGACGGCGGCGTTCGCGGAATCGCGCGACCCGCGCCCCCGGGTGCTCCGCCTTCCGCACCGCGGCGGCGCCGCGGCGCGCGCCTCGGCGCTCCGGGAGGTCCGGGCAACGCGCGTCGCGTTCCTCGACGCGGACTGCGTTCCGTGCCCCGGCTGGATGGAGGCCGCGCTCGGGCGGGGCCCGGACGACGAGGGCGTGGTGATGGGCCGAGTCGTGCCCGAGCCGCGATTCCTCTCGCGGCTGCTCGTCCTGCTCGAGTTCGGGGAGTTCGTGTCGTCGGCGGGCCGCGCGCTCGAGAACTTCGCGTTCCTGAACGCCGCGGGGCCCACCTCCCTCTTCCGCCGGTTCCCGCTGCCGGACGTCCCCGAGGGGGCCGACCGCCTCCTCTCCTGGCGCATGACGCGCTCGGGCGTGGTCATCCGCTTCGATCCGGCGCAGGCCGTGGTGCACGCCCCGCGTCTCGATCGCGCCTCCCTCGCCGCCCGCCATGTCGCGTACGCGCGCCGGTTCGTGGCGGTGCGCCGCCTGGATCCGTCGCTTCCCGGAGGGTGGCTCGCGAGGCTGGGGCCGCCGGCCTCGATCCCTCTCGCGCTGTTCCGGCTCGCCCTCGACTTGGGCCGACTGACGCAGGCGCGGAGCGCGCTCGGGATCCCCGCCCCGCTCTGGCCCGCGCACGCGCTCGGCATCGCCTGCGCCCGGCTGGCCGACGTCGCCCTGCTCGCCTGGTTCCTCGGCACGCGGTCGCCGCGCCGCGATCCCGGCGCCGCGCCGACCGGGCGAGGGCGCGCGGATCAGCGGACCGAGAAGTCCCGCTCCGGCCGCACGACGCCGACGAGAAAGCCGAGGCCGTAGGCGACCTGCCCGACGAGGAAGACGACGGCGACGCGCCAGGCGAGCGCCCGATCCCGCCCCGCACGCGCCGCGGCCACGCCCGCGACCGCGGCGTAGGCGCACGCGGCGGCGACGCCGACGAGGAGCGGAAGCGGCCGCCGCGGAGAGAGGAGGGCCGCCGCGCCCGCCGCCGTGCCCACGAGGAGCGCGAGCGGCGGCAGGAAGTAGAGCGGCTCCGCGTGCCCGCGCGAGGTGCGCACGAGCGAGGCCCGCGCTCGCCCCATCGCGTAGGCCTGGCGCCAGAGCGCTAGAACCGTCGTGCGTCGGCGGTGCCTCACCCGCGCCCGGGGCTCGTGCACGAGACGATGCCCCGCGCGCTCGAGGCGCACCGCGAGCTCCAAGTCCTCGCCGTGCGCGCGCGCCGGGAACCCGCCGACTCCGTCGAAGTCGGCCCGACGCACCGCCATCGAGAAGCCGCGCGGGCGGTAGCGCGCCCCGCGCGGGCCCGCGCCTCCCCGGACGCGAAGCGTCGTCAGAGGCGACGTGAGCGCGAAATGCGCCGCGCGCGCGAGCGGCGGCTGGTCCGCGAGCACGCCCTCCGCACCACCCACCGCGCCGACCTCCGCCGAGGCGAGCGGCGCGATCAGGTTCGCCAGCCAGTCCGGTTCGGGGACGCAGTCGTCGTCGAGGAACGCGAGGACCGGCGCTCGGGCGTGGCGCACACCCAGGTTGCGCGCCGCGCCCGGGCCGAGCGGTCGGGGCGAGCGCACCGCGATGCGGGCCGGCGCGTCGCGGCGGTCCAGCCACTCGTGGACGAGCACGGCGAACGTGTCGTCCGCGGAGCCGTCGTCGACGACGACCACCTCGAACGCCCCGGCGACCCCATCCTGGCCGTCCAAGGCGTCGAGCGTCGCCCGGACCCGATCCGACCGGTCGCGGGTCGCGACGATCACGCTCGCGCGCGGGTTCCCGGCGGGAGTCGGCGAGAACGCGACCCGTTCGCCTTCCATGGGGGCGGCGCCGATTCGGAGCGACTGCGCCCGCCGCCGCGCGCCGGAGGCGCCACCCTAGCCCCGCGCCCAGGGAAGCCGGACGGCGCGCGCCCGTTCGACGGCGGCGGGCGCGAACGACCACGGTGGGAGCACCGGGTCGAAGTGGTCCGGGTCGGGCAGCGACAGCGGCCACGTCTTCGGAAGGAGCGCGTCGAGCAGCTCCAGGTCCCCGCCCCCTCCCTTCGCGTCGGTCTCGCCGACCGCGCGGTAGCCGGCCAGGAGCTGCGTCAGCTGCCAATCGGGCAGCGACACCTCGCCGGCCGGTTCGCCCGACGCGGCCGGCGCGGCCTGCACCTCTCCTCCGCGGACCCGGAGCGGCACGGCGTCGCGCTCGGTGCGGAGCACGAGCGCGCGGTCCTCCGCCGGCAGCCCGGAACCCGCGAGGCTCGCGCGCATCGCGGGCGCGAGCGCCTCGAGGATCCGCGGGCGCGCGACGGCGCAGAGCATCTCCTCCGCGCGCATCGCGTCGTGCGACGCGCCGAAGAGGACGGCGCGCCCGCCCAGTTCGAGGCAGAGCGCGCCCACGGGGTGGGCCGCGGCGACGGGGAAGTGGATCTCCTCGAGGCCGATGGTCTTCGCCTCGCGCGCGCAGTGGTGGAGGAGCGTGCACGCGGCGCCGCGGTCGAGCGTCTCCAGCTCGGGGACGAACACCTTCGGGTTCCACGTCGATGCGGCGTCCACCTCGAGGCTGAAGTACCCGAGCAGTCGCCGGTCGGGCCCCTCGATGCAGAAGTGGTGGAACCGCGGGACCCCCGCGGCGATGACCACGGGCTTCAGCGCCTCGTGCTCGACGCGGAGGGAGGGGATGCGCCGGGCGTCGTCGGTCTTGAGATGACGCACGCGGTAGGGGGAGGGGAGCTGGAGCGCGGCGGCGACCGCGACGGACGCGCGGGGGTGGTAGAAGCAGGGCACGAACCCGTGCGCGGGGAAGAGCGCCAGCTCCCCGTGCGCGTAGGCGAACGCGTAGCCGCGCGCCCAGGGGTAGCCGAGGAACTCCTCGACGAGCAGGTCGAACGCCTCCGGGTCTCCGGTGGAGCGGAAGTGGGGCCGGCCGTCCTCGCCGCCGGTCTCGACGACGCGCGCGCACGGGACCGGGAGGCCGCGCAGGCGGATCGGGCGGGGATCGAAGAGGAGCGCCGCGAGGATCTCCCCGTCGACTTCGAGGAGCCGCACGCAGCCGCGCTCCTCCGGATGGGCGTCGAGGATCTCCTTGGCGCGCGCGGTCCGGATGAACTGCATCGCCCGCGCGACGTCGTCCCCGTGGCGCGCCGCGCGGATCCGCGCGCGTGCGAGATCGGATGCGGCCAGGCGCACGAGGGGGCGTCAGGGAGCGGGCGCGGCTCCGCCGTCCGAAGGGGAAGGCTGCACGCCCTCGGGCTTCGCACCTCCGACCCATTTCGGCTCCGCGGCGGCAGCGGCGGGAGCGGACTCGGGGACGAAGATCTCGTCCTCCTCGGTCCCGTCCACCTCCTTTCGGAGGAGGAGGTAGATCGACGCGGTCCCACCCAGGAACAGGTAGAGCGCGTACCCCTTGAAGGCGAGAAGGAAAGCGCTGAGGAAGAGCCACATGGCGAAGAAGCCGACGACGTCGGTCCACGGCGCATTGTCGATGTTGCGGAGGTTTCCGATCCCCTGGACGCGCTCGGTCCACTTCTCCGACATCCTCTCCTGCTGGTCCGCGACCTGGGGGACGCTCCCCGAGATGAGCTCCTTGAAGTCCGACCGCCAGCTCCACGCGCGCACCGTGCGCTTGGTCGTGTCCTCGAAAAAGCTCCCGACGAGCACGATGGCGCTCATGAAAACGAAGATCAACAGGTAGCCGAAGAAGAACTGCAGCGGCCGTGCGAATACGTAGGAGAACGTCCGCGAGAGCGCCTCGAGCGCGCCGTTCTGCTCGAACGCGATGCCCGCCCACATGAGCGGCAGGCCGATGACCCCTGCGAGTACGGTCAGGATCACGAGGAGCGACGACAGGAGCACGAGCGGGAACAGCACGATCGTGAGGATCGTCGACCCGAAGACCGGGATCGTCATCAAGAAGCCCGCCACGGCGTTGCAGAGGCAGAAGACGCCCGCCACCGCGACGACGAGGATCGGCGCGAGGAGCAGCGCGCGGAGATTCTTCACGCCGAAGAGGAGGGCGTCCCTCAGCGTGACGGGCTCGTCGCGCGTGAGCCGCATCGAGGCCGTCCGGAGCACCGCCCCGCCGAAGACGCCCCAGAGGGAGAAGAAGACGAATCCCGTGAGCGCCGACTCCCAGAAGGTGAGCGCGTACGGCGGGATCCCCCAGATCCCCTCCATCGCGCGCGAGAAGCCCTCGCCCAGGAAGGCGATCTGCCCGATCTCCCTGGCGAGCAGCGACACCATCTGCCCGACGGGGTTCGGTTGGTCGAGGATCTTCTCCAGCCCGAGGTTCACGACGAACATCGCGAGGAAGCCGGCCGTGGCCAGGATGAGCGACTTGAGGTCGAACGGCACGCGCGGCGCGCGGAACGCGCCGGGAAGTGCGATGGTACCGTTGCTCATCCCAAACCCTCCGAACCCTCGATCAGGAAAAGAGTTATGATTGCGCGCAGAACGAGGGATTCTTGAGCGGTGGAGAGCCGTTGTCAACGAAAAAGGGCGGCGACGCCGTGCGCCGGCTCGTGCACTTCGTCTTCGTGGGCCCGGCGTTCTTCCTCCCGGAGCTCGGGCGCGCGTGGGCGGTCGCGATCGCGGGAGCCGCGGTGGTCTACAACGCGGCGTTGGCCCCGCGGCTCGGTCTGGACGCCGCGTACCGCCGGAAGGGGGAGGGGCACTTCGGCGGCCTCGTGACCTACCCGCTCGCGGTCCTCCTGCTCGTGCTGCTCGCCCCGCTCGAGGTCGCGGCCGGGGCGTGGGCGGTGCTCGCCTCGGCCGACCCCGTGGCCGCCGCCGTGGGGACGCGGGCCCCGCGCCCTTCGGTGCCCTGGAACCGGCGGAAGTCGTTGGGGGGGGCGGGGGCCGGGCTCGTCGTCGGCACGCTCCTCTGCGGCGCGGTCCTCGCGCACCTGGACGTCGGCGGGGCGTGGCGCGCGGCGGCCCTGGCGGCGGCGGCGGGCGCCTTCGCGGAGACGCTCCCGCTCCCCGTCGACGACAACATCCCGGTCGCCGCCGCGGCGTGCGGCGCGCTCCTGCTCGTGCTCGGATGAGCCACCTCCTCGTCGACGGCCCCGCGCCCCTCCTCGTCGTCCCCGCGATCGCGGCGCTCGCCGTCTGGCGGCGCGCCGTCGACGTCGGCGGCGCGGTGGCCGGGTGCGCGGTGGCGACGGCGATGGCGCTGGGCGCGGGCTGGGCGGGCGTCGCGATGCTGTTCGCGCTCCTCGCCATCGGCACCGCGGTCACGCCGCACGGCGGGGCGCGGCGCAACGCGGTGCAGGTCCTGGCCAACGGGGGGGTCGCGGGGGCCGCGGCGCTCGCCGCCGCGTGCGGAGCGGCGGCGGGGGTCGCCGCCGCCGCGGGGGCGCTCGCGGCCGCGCTCTCCGACACCGTCTCGAGCGAGCTCGGCAAGCGGTTCGGCGGCGCGCCGCGCGCGATGCTCCTCGGTCGCGCGATGGCGCGCGGGGCGGACGGCGGCATGACGTGGACGGGCACCGCCCTCGGGGTCGCGGGCGCGCTGCCCGTCCCCATCGCAGGCCTCGCGCTCGGCGCGCTCCCGGGGCCGCGCGCCGCTCTCGGCGTGGCGGTCGCCGGGCTCCTCGGGAACCTCCTCGACAGCGCCTTCGGGCTGCTCGTCCAGCCGCGCCTCGGACCGCGCGGCAACGACTGGTGCAACCTCTTCGCGACGGCCTGCGGCGCCCTCTCCGGCGCGCTGCTCACCAGCCCTTGAGCGAGACCCCGAGCGAACGGCAGCGCGACGCGAGCGCGCTGCGCGGGATCGCGCCGAGGTGCACGAACACGAGCCGCTGCTCACCGAATGCGCCCGCGACCGCCGGGGTGCGCCGGATGCGGAACCGGGTCGCGATCTCGCGCGACGGGTCGAAGAAGAGCGTCGCGCCCGCGAGCGCGTCCGCCATCCCGGCCGTCACCGCGTCCCGGGGCTCGGACCCGGTGCAGACCGCGAGGAACGGGATGGACTCCGCGTCGGCCGTCCACCGCGCCTTCCGCGCCTCCGCGAGGGACGCGTCGTCGACCGTCTCGAAGAAGAAGAAGAGGCCCGCGCCCATCGACGTCTCGACGACCTTCGGCGGCGCGCCCCGCGCGTGGCTCGCCAGGGCGGCGAGGACGTAGCGGATCGAGGACTCGCTCTCGGGCGACATCGCGCGGCGAAGCGCCTGGTCGAGCGCCGCTCGCGCGCCGCCGCCGAGCGCGACCAGCTCCGCCTCCGCCGCGTCGCGCGAGGGCGCGTCGCCGCCGAAGAGCGCCGCGATCAGCTCGTCGGCGGTGCGCGCGGGCGGAGGCGGGGGCAGCGGTGCGACCGCGGGCGGCGGCGGCGTCATCCGCGGCGCCTCCGCGGCCACCGGCGAGGACGGCGAGCGCTCCGGCTCGGGCGAGAACGCCATCGCGATCGCGCTGTAGAGCACGAGCCCCGCCGCTCCGAGGAGCGACGCGACGACGATCGCGGGGTGCGAGTTGACGAGCCGGCGCAAACCTCCCAACAGCTTCGACGCCGAGGACGACGTTCGGGGGGAGGGGCGGAATCCCGATTCGACGGGTTCCTGCGCCTCCCCCTCCGCTTCCCGGAAGAAGCACTCGACGCCCTCGAGAGCGCCCTCCAGCTCGCCGAACGCCTCGTTCGCCGCCCCCTCGAGGGCGGCGATCCGCTCCTCCGCGACCGAACGCAGCGCTTCGAGGGTCGCGAGGAACTCCGGCGCGCCCGCGTCCCCGCGCGCGGGCCGCGCGGCCCCCGCGCGCCGCGCCGCGATGGCGCGCTCGACCAAGTCGGGCGCGAGCCAGTCGGGCGCCGACCAGCCCCGACCGTAGACGAGCCGGAAGCCGCAGGTCGCGCCGCACCCGGCGACGGGCGCCCGGAAGCGCGCGTCGAGGCGCGCGTGCACGGGGAAGTCGTACCAGGAGCCGCCCTTCACGACGATCGCGTCGTCGTCGTCGTCGTCGAACCGGGTGCGCGTCATCTCCCAGACGTTGCCCGCGAGGTCCACGCAGCCGCTCGGAGAGGCGGGATAGGAGCCGACCGGCGTCGTGCCCTTGCGCCCCGAGCGGATCGTGTTGCAGAGGTGGGAGTCGAAGCGCTCGCCCCACGGGTATCCGGTGCGCGCCTCCACGCCCGACGCCGCGAGCCACTCCGCCTCCGTGGGGAGGTTCCCGCCGGCCCAGCGCGCGAAGGCGAGCGCGTCGAAGAGATCGACGCCGACGACGGGATGGTCGCGCAGGTGGCGGGGCGGCCTTCCGCCGCTCCAGTACGCCGGCGCGCGGTGATGCTCCGCCGCGACGAACTCGGCGTAGCGCGCATGGGTGACCGGCGTGCGGTCGACTTCGAGCGACCCGACACGAATCGTGTCGCGACGGGGGGCCGGGGGGCGCTCCGCCGCGACGCCCGGCGCGGGGTCGGGCGATCGCTCCGCGGGGCCGGGCGCAGGGGCCGCCGCACCGGGGTCGACGATCGGGCCCATCTCCGCTCCCCCTGTCGAACCGCGGAACGGGCGGACTTGAGGCGCCGGGGGCGAATCCCGGCCGCCTCAACTGCCTGGGGGCCAGAGGGTTACGGAACGAAGAACGAGTTCGTCGTGGCGCCGAGGCTCAGGAAGCTCAGCGCGGCCCCCAGCGGGGAGACGATGACGCGGACGTCCTTCGCCAACTTCGACCAGCCGTTCATGGGGACGTAGATGATGTCCCCCGGCTGCAGGTAGTAGTTCGTGGCGAAGTCGTTGTCGTTGAGGAACTTCCGCAGATAGACGTGATAGACCTTCATCGTGGACTCGCTGTCGCGCCGGAAGAGCAGCGTGCGGTTCGGCGCCGAGGTCTCCTGGATGCCGCGCGTCAGGCCCAGGGCGTCGGTGACGCGCATCTGGCCG
>Ga0187894_10007690_pt1 | contig 10059 bp, 7 predicted proteins | sample GBC1701081metaG_FD_136650 | JGI IMG/M metagenome (GOLD analysis project Ga0187894, IMG submission 136650) | White microbial mat communities from a lava cave in the Kipuka Kanohina Cave System on the Island of Hawaii, USA - GBC170108-1 metaG ... | reverse complement strand
TGCTGCAGCGTATCGCCATTTGCTACCTGATCGCCACTTGCATCTATCTCTACAGCGGCGTTCGCGGAAGACTCCTTTGGGCCATCGGATTTCTCGCCGCTTACACGCTTCTGATGCATCCGGGCGGCTATGACGCCGGTACGAATCTTTCGAATCAGGTCGACGGCGTCGTTCTCGGCAGTCACAACTACGGCAGCACGAAGGTATGGGATCCCGAAGGAATCGTCAGCACGTTGCCCGCGATCACCACCTGTCTGCTCGGCATCCTCACCGGCGACCTTCTTCGCGCCGGACTTCCCATGGCCGAAAAAGCCGCCTGGATGCTGTTCGCCGGGCCAATCCTGCTCTGGCTCGGCAAGATTTTCGACGCCTTCCAGCCGATTAACAAGCCCATTTGGACGGGTTCCTACGTGATCCTGACCGCCGGCCTGGCCCTGATCGTCTTCGGCGCCTGTTACTGGATGGTGGACGTGCAGGGCCGTCGAGGCAAGTGGACCAGGCCGCTGATCATCTTCGGCGTCAACGCGATGGCGGTGTACATCTTCCATGCCCTGTTCTCGCGTGTCTTGGGGATGTGGAAGATAGGCGACGTGCCCGTGCGCCGCATCCTGTTTGACTCGATTGCCTCGATGACCGATCCCGCCAACGCGTCTCTGCTCTATTCGCTGATTCACGTGTCGGCTTCGTTCCTGTTCGCCTGGATGCTCTACCGGCGGAAGTGGATCCTCAAGTTCTGATAGACTTTCCCGGACATGAACGCGAGCCGGTTATTTTTCGCCAGCTGCCTTGCGCTGGTGACAACATCGATGGTTTTTTCGATCCGCGGGGATATCCTGGATGCTCTGGGAGCGGATTTCCATCTCACCAAGGAACAGATCGGCATCATCCTGAGTCCGGCTTTCTGGGGCTTCACTCTTTCCATCATCATCGGAGGTTCGCTGGTCGACTTCTTCGGGATGCGCCGGCTGCTGCTGATGTCGGCCGCCGGATACGTGGTCGCTGTCGGCGCGATCGTGTTCGCGCCCAGGCCGGAGGGTCCGGCCAGTTCCGCTGATCCCGGCTTTCAGATCCTGTACGTTGCCATGCTCACGCTCGGCCTTGCCCAGGGACTGGTGGAGGGCGTTATCAATCCGCTCTGCGCCACCATGTATCCGCAGCAGAAGACGCACAAGTTGAACGTCCTGCACGCCTGGTGGCCTGGCGGGCTGATCATCGGCGGGCTGCTCTCCTATTTCCTCACCAAACTCCTCGGCCTGGACGCGGCCGGCGTCTCCGCCGCGGCCAAGACGTTCGGCTGGCAGATCAAGTTGGCGTTAATCGTCCTGCCGGCGATTCTCTACGCGGCCCTGGTGTGGAACGAAAAGTTCCCCACCACCGAGCGTGTCGCTGCCGGAGTCTCGAACGGGGAGATGGCGCGCGAGTTGCTGCGGCCGATGTTCATCCTCTGGTGGATTTGCATGTGGATGACGGCGGCTACGGAGTTGGGGCCGGATCAATGGGTAGGGTCGGTGATTACGAATCTGACGGGCATGCAGGGGATTCTGATTCTTGTTTGGACGGCGGGTATCATGTTCGGCTTGCGATTCTTCGCGGGCGTGCTATCGCACAAGCTTTCGCCGCTGGGGTTGTTGGCGATTTCTTCGGTGCTCAGCGGTGTTGGGTTATACATGCTGGGCGCGGTGAAGACGCCAACGCAGGCGTTTGTCGCGGCGACGGTGTTTGGCGTGGGGAAGACTTACTTCTGGCCGACGATGCTCGCGTTTGCGAGCGACCGGTTCCCGAAGAGCGGTCCGCTGGGAATGGCTGTGATTGGCGGAACGGGAATGCTATCGGCTGGAATTATTGTGCCGATGATGGGCGGGTGGTATGACAAGTATGGAGCGGCGGCGGCGTTCCAATATGTGGCCGTGCTGCCTGTCGTGTTGACCTTGATTTTTGGCGTGTTGTTTGCTTATTTCAAATCGAAGGGTGGGTATCGTGCGGTCAATCTTCAAGCGGAGGCAAAAGCCGGCGACTAGGGAGAGTCGACCGTAAACACTTCCGGCTCCGATTTCCGGCCAAAGTAATAGGCCTTATCAACATGAACATAGGGAACGGCGAGTCCGGGCTTTGAGAATAGGACGATATTGTCGCCGCGTTCATCGAGAGACCGGTCTGACGGGCGAACTGTTTGAGAGCAGATACCACGAAAGAATCCGCTTGCAGCGATCGCGTAGGCGATGCCGCGGGCGGCAGAGCAATCGTCCGGATCGATCATTCGCTTCCACATATCCTTGCCGAGTTCCTTTACCCATCGGGTTGCTCGCGGGTTATGAGGCGAAAGATCGGCAACAGGGAGGATCGTGCTTGCGCGGAGACGGAGCACGCAGTGGTTGGCCGTGGCCCACTTGGGAGCGATACCACGGTGGTGGCTCATCTCGTTTACCAGCGCCTGTTGCTGCCCGGCGCAATAAAGGCCGGCGTTACTTGGGATGGCAGGGATAGGCGATGGGCCGCTAGATCGGTTTCCGAAATCCTTTATGCTATCTGCCGGCACAAGCAGAGTATCGGCGAGAGCCTTGGACAAAGGGGAGCCAGTCGGCGGTTTGGGGAGCAATGTGTATTGGCTGGCCGGATTGATATAGCGATAGAAAGGGACGTTCGGATGAAGAAGGGTAGACGGGAAATCGCCAGCATCCAACTTGGACTTCGTTGCATGGTAGGCCTCCTCGAGGAGTTTCTTATTCCTAATGCTGGCCATGCCGCGTCCCCGTCCCCACGGACAAGATTCTACAACGAAGCAATTGATAGGATGATGCCTTGGCGTGCGAGGTGCTATGGCAAGAAAAACAAATGACCGACGGGCGTTTTTGGGAATCGCGGCGGCGACGGCGGTTGGTTGTGCGCCGGGCGAGAAGGCCGCGGTTGAGGAAGAGCTTCCGAGCGCGCTGGGAAAGCCTGTCAGCGCTTACGGAGAGCGCGCGAAGTTTGAAACCGCCAAGCGGCTGGTGCCGGACCTGAAGCGGCCGCAGATTGGTTCGACGACTACGCCACTGGCCGAGACGGAGGGGATTCTTACTCCGGCTTCGCTGCACTTTGAGCGGCATCACGCGGGCGTGCCGGAGATCGATCCGGCGCAGCATACGCTGCTGGTGCATGGGCTGGTGGAAAGGCCGCTGGTGTTCACGATGGCCGAGTTGAAGAAGCTGCCGTCGGAGTCGCGGATACATTTTGTGGAGTGCTCGGGAAATTCCGCGCGAGAGTGGAAGACGCCGGGTGCGGGAGACGCTCAGCGCGGGTTTGGGATGGCGAGTTGCAGCGAGTGGACGGGCGTTCCGCTGCGGGTGCTGTTCGAAGAGGCCGGACTGAAGAAGGAAGGCAAGTGGTTTCTGGCCGAGGGTGGCGACGCGTGCAAGATGTTTCGCAGCGTTCCGATTGAGAAGGGATTGAAAGATGCGATGGTCGCCTATGCGCAGAACGGCGAAGCCATACGGCCGGAGCAAGGGTATCCGTTGCGATTGCTGCTGCCGGGATTTGAGGGCAACACCAATGTGAAATGGCTGCGGCAGATCAAGGTGGTCGATCAGCCTTATCAGGCGAAGGACGAGACGTCGAAGTATACGGACTTGCTGGCGGACGGGACGGCGCGGCAGTTCACGTTCGTGATGGATGCGAAGAGCTTGATTACGCATCCGAGCGGGGGGCAGAAGACGCGGCCGGGTTTTCTTGAGCTGCGCGGGCTTGCCTGGAGCGGGCGCGGGCGCATTGAGCGGGTGGATGTGAGCGTGGATGGGGGCAAGACCTGGAAGGCGGCGGTGCTGCAAGAACCACGGTTGCCAATGGCTTTTACGCGATTCCGCATGCCTTGGGAGTGGGATGGAGCGGAAGTGGAGATTATGAGCCGGGCGGTGGATGAGTCGGGCTATGTGCAGCAGACGCGGGAGGAATTGACGGCGGCGCGCGGGCCGAATTCGAATTATCACTACAACGGCGTGAAGGTTTGGCGGTTGATGGCGGACGGGAGCGTGAAGAGTGTTTAGCGGGTACCGCTCCCTGGCGGTCGCGGCTCTGCTCGCGGGTGTGGTGTTTGCCCAGGGGCCTCGATATAAGCTTGGCCGTGCGGCTACTGAGAAGGATGCGCAGGAGAAGGATCATTTCGTTTCGCCGGATGGAAAGGGGTTGCCGTCGGGCAAGGGAACCGCGGTGGAAGGGCGCGACGTTTACAAGCGGCGTTGCGAGCGGTGCCATGGCGCGCAGGGCGAGGGAAAGGATGAAGCTGCGCTTGTTGGGGGCAAGGGAACGCTAGCTACTCCCAAGCCTTTAAAGACGGTGGGGAGTTATTGGCCTTATGCGACGACGTTAGTCGATTATGTGAATCGGGCGATGCCTTTTGACAATCCCGGGTTGCTGACGAACGATCAGGTTTATGCGGTGACGGCGCTCGTTTTGCATTGGAACGGAATTATTGGCGAGCGCGATGTGATGGACGCGGCGGCGTTGGCGAAGGTGCGGATGCCGAATCGAGACGGATTTGTGGCGGACGCGCGGCCCGACGGCGGGAAAAAGGCGCGAAAATAGGCTCGGGCGGCAGCTATGCGGCTGCCAAGGCGGCCTTCCGGAAGCGGCATTTCAGGAAAATGCGGCCGGAGTTGGAGTAGCAGGGATCGGTCGGCATGGTGGTGTAGTGCTCCGGGGGATGCTTTGGCCCTCTTTTTTGAGTTTGTGTCGGATTGTGTCGGGTTTCGGTGGATTCCCTGCGAGCGGCGGCTTGGGCGGCGTGTTTCCGGCTGGCTGGCTCCGTACAGATTCGATCGCGGTGGAGGAGTTCGCGCTCTGTGCGGGTGTGGTCGGCTTCCTGAATGGAAAGAGGGAGAGCCCACCCTTCATGATGAGTGTGTTCCAGACGGTTGAGGATGGCCAGCGAAGCTTTGACTCGGACGCTGGACGAGGATTTGGGATCTGCGAGTACGCTTTTCAGGGTCTGAACTGCCAGGCTGGAGAGGTCTTTGAGTTCGTCCAGGGTATCGAAGAGGGCGAGGAAGCGGGCCTCGGTGCAGGCTTCGACGAAGCCAGAGACGTTGTTTCGCCGTTCGTAGACGGTGCAGCGATGGACGCCGACGGCTTTGGCGGCGGCGGACAACGAAGCTCCTTGGGCCAGTGCGGCGACGGCCTTGACCTGATCTACGGAAAGATGCGGATATCTGGAAAGGATTTGTTCCATTTGCGCTTTCAGGATATGGGGGCGGGCAGTGCGGCCCGCGCGCGCGGGGTTTGTATGGCTTTGATTTGGAACTGATTTTTGCTGGGTTTGGGTTCTGTGATTCGCGCACAGAGCACGACCGGCCAGGGAGGGCTAGCCGGCGAGCCGGGGTTCCTATATACTCCGCGCTGAATCGAGGTGTCGCAATGTTCTACTCTCGAACGCTAGCAGCCGCTGCCTTGCTGGCGGCGGTCGGTTCCACCGCTCTTGCCCAGACATTCGGCGAAATCACAGGGACCATATCCGACTCGTCGGGCGCTGTGGTTGCGGGAGCGGCGGTAACGGTGACGAACACCGCCACCAGCCAGGCTCGCAAGGTGTCGACCAACGACACCGGCAACTTCACGGTGCCGTTTGTTCCGCCGGGCAGCTATCAGATCCGCGTGGAGAAAGAGGGCTTCAAGACTTCCACGCGGAGCGACGTGCGCGTGCAGGTGGCGGACTCTGTGCGTATGAACTTCGTTATTGAAGTGGGAAGTGTGAGCGAGTCGATCGAGGTGCAAGGCGGCGGGGCGCTGCTTTCCACGGAGAACGCGACCGTTGGGACGGTCATCGACAACCGGCGCATTGTCGAGTTGCCGTTGAACGGGCGCAATTACCTGCAGATGGTCGCCTTGAGCCCCAACGTTTCGGCGGAGCAGGGCGCGGGCGGAGAAGCGGCGGCGCGAAAGGGCGGAACGCGGACGGAGAGATCCATTTCGGTGGCCGGCTCGCGCAATCAGTTTAACCACTACACGCTCGATGGCCTCGAGAACACGGATATGAGCTACAACCTCTACGCGCTTCAGCCGTCCATCGACGCGTTGCAGGAATTCAAGATCGAAACCGGCGTTTATTCGGCGGAGTTCGGGCGCGGCGCGGTGCAAATCAACGTGGCCACGAAAGCGGGAACGAACGAATTCCACGGAGCGGCTTTCGAGTTCGTGCGAAGCGACAAGTTCGACGCGAAAGAGTTCGGGCAAGTGGGAGACAAGAACTCGTTTCTGCGGAATCAATTCGGTTTCGCGCTGAGCGGAAAGCTGATACGGGACAAGCTGTTCTTCATGTCGAACTTCGAATCGTTGCGAGAGACCAAGACGCTCCAGGGCTTGTTCAACGTTGCGCCGGACCGGATGCGCGGCGGCGATTTCTCGCAGTCTGGAAGGGTTATTTACGACCCGGCGACGCGCGTGTTCTCCACGGACGCGGCGGGGAATCTGCGCGCCACCTCCGCGACGCCTTTTCCAAACACAACCATACCGGCGGGCCGCTTCAATCCCGTTTCGGTGAAGCTGCTGGAGTTCTATCCGAAGGCCACGCGGGCGGGCGACAACATCCTGGGCAACTTTGTGCGCCAGCGGGATCGTCCCATCACCTGGGAGCAGTTCAACCAGCGGCTGGACTATGTGCAAAGCGTGAAGTCGACGTGGTATGGCCGCTTCAGTTGGAGCGATGAGGACTTCAAAGAGATCGCCGCTTTCCAGGATCAGGAAGCGAACATTCTCACCAAGACGAATCAGGTTTTGGCGAGCAACATCCGCACGATCAGCCCGACGATCGTGAACGAATTTCGATTTGGATGGACTCAGTTCAATAACGACCAGCGGCGATTTTTCGCGTTCAAGCGGGATGTGACCAAGGAACTTGGGATTATTGGCTTGGAGTCGCCGGTGGAATTGTCATACGGCACGCCGTCGGTCGGGCTTGGCCTGGGGCTGACGGGGTTCGGCGAGCAAGGGAACGGGCCGTTTGTCGGGCGTACGTCGATTTTCCAGTGGATTAACAATATGAGCGTTATCCGCGGGAGCCATTCGTTCCGCTTCGGCGGCGAGATCCGGCGCGACCGCTACAACGAAACAGGCAATGCGTTCACTCGCGGCAGTTTCGGTTTCGGTGGAATCGCCACGGAAGATCCGGCGCGGCGCGGCGTGACGGGCCATCCATTCGCCGACTATTTGATCGGACAGGTTACGACGCCGACACGTGCGCGCGCATTTTCAAACGGGCTATTCCGCGCGACCGTCCTTTCGCTGTACTTCCAAGACACTTGGAAGATTACGCCGAAGCTTACGGCGGAGATTGGATTGCGATACGAAAACACGCCTCCGTACCACGACAAGTATCGCGGAATTATGAATGTCTATGTTTACGATTCCGGCGTGTTCAATGGCGAACTGGTTCCCGGCGCGCGAGTGCCCACGATGTTCCGCCCCGGCAAGGGCGATTTCCATGAGGGGCTCCCATTCCGATTCCACGACGGCATCCCGGTGGCGTCGGGGGACGATATCGCCGGGCGGGAGACCGTGCGACGCGACAACAACGATTTCGCCCCGCGCATCAGTCTCGCCTACCGGCCGACGGAGAAGTGGACGATCCGGGCGGGATTGGGCGTGTTTTATGTGCAGGACATTGTCGAAGCGCGATTCGATTTGTCCCGCAACGTGGGGGGAAGATCGCAGTTCACGGCGGACTCGGAGCGGCCGAATTCCAACTTCAGCGATCCCTGGCGCAACGAGGGCGGCCAATGCAGCAACTGGACCGGTCCCTGCCAAGGGCCTACCTTTACACTGGCGAACAACACGAACCGGCGCACGCCGTATCTGGTGCAGTGGGTATTTAACGTGCAGCGCCAGCTCGACTCGGACACTGTGGTCGAGGCGGGCTATATCGGCAACGGCGGGCACAAGCTGGAGTTATTGCGGGTGTGGAATCAGCCGGTGCTGCGCAGAGGGCCGACGGACGCGCGCACGCTGCTGCAGCGCTCGCCATTTCCGGCGTATGGTTTGATTCAGACGCTGGACAATCATGGGAACTCGGGCTACGACGGCTTAGGGTTGAAAGCGACACGGCGGTTTGCCAAGGGCCTTACCTATCTGGCGGGGTTTACGTGGTCGAAGGCGATGGACCAGGGCAGTTCGGTGCGCAATAACACGGGCGAGAATCAATTCGCCACGGACAACTACAACTTCCAGAGGGAGCATTCGTTGTCGCAGTTCCACAACGGCCATCGCTTTGTCAGTTCCGTGCTGTACGAACTGCCGTTCGGCAAAGGGCGGCGGTTCGTGAATGGCGGAGGGATCGCGAACTGGTTTATAGGCGGCTGGCAGGCTGGCACGATTCTGACGTTGTCCGATGGCACACCCATCAACGTGGGGCAGATCGGGGATCCGTTGCAGCTTGGCACTCCGAACGTGCCGGATGCAACCGGCATCAGTCCGATTCCCACGGATCGGTCACCGGATAAATTTTGGGAGATCCGCGCGTTCAACCCGAGCAATCCGGAATTGTCGTACCGGTTCGGGAACACGGGACGAAATTTGCTTACGACTCCAGGCCTGAAGCAGTGGGATTTTTCGTTGATGAAGGAAACGCAGATCCGGGAAGGGCACGTGTTGGAGTTTCGCTTCGAATCATTCAACTTTCCCAATCACCCGAACTTTAATGCGCCTGCGGTCGATACTCGCCAACCGGCAACGTTCGGACGTATTACTACGGCGCGAACGATGCGGGAACTGCAGTTTGGGTTCCGGTATAAATTTTGATATGGAAGTGAATTCGGGATTTACGCGGCGCGGTAGATGAGGGCATCTTCGATGTAGGTTCCGTCGGCTACGTTCTTCTTGAATCGAATTCGTTTGATACCGGGGCCGGTGCGGAGGCGGCGGATGAGTTCGGATTTGGGGTCGATAAGGTTGATTCCCAAGAGCGGAACGTCCTTCTCGCCTGGACCGATGGCTTCCAGCGCCTCGTCGATTTTCGGGTAAATGGCCAGAGACCCCTTTTCGCGCGCTTCCTTAGACGAAATCCGCAACTTCCATTCATTCACTTCGGGATCGAATAGCCACAACGCGGCCTGAACGGGCAAGCCCATCTCATCAAGCTTGGAGACCAAGGCGGAACCGGCCTCGATCAGGGGCTCCGTGAGTAATTCCGTTACCATTGCGTCTTCAACCACGATAGGACTCCTGTCGTCGCGTCGCTAACTGCGGCTAGCAGGTTGCACGCATCGGCTTCCAGAATGGCGTTGTCGCAACGTGCGGTCTCGTTCCAAGCGCAGACGGCGGCCCAGTTGTGCCGAAACGCGGGTTCCGTCCTCGCTCGGCTTTCGAGAGCATCCTGCAGTCCCGAGACTGCGAGCAGCTTATCCGGGCGGCGCGTGTAGAAGTCGTTTGCGAGCGCTTTGTTCGGGACTTCCTCAGCGTGAAAACGGCGCGCGACGCAGGCCTTCAGCCCGCACTCGACCGCGTAGCCAAGGAGATATTAGGCGGCTGACCAGCGCTGGGCTTCGATAAGGGCGGCCGCGTCGGCGAGACGGGCCTCAGCTAGCAGTTGGAGGTCCGTTCGATTCATACGCGCCGCAAGTTACAGAGTGGCGCGGCGCGCGGTTTTCTCTCTTCACCGCGAATGGTTTACTGGAAATACGGCGAGCCGTCTTTGCGGAAGTTGGTGCCGCGCTTCCAGGAAGCGGGCGGCATGTGTTTGAAAGCTTCTTCGTTTAGTTCGACGCCCCAGCCGGGTTTGTTGGGGATGGGGATGTAGCCGTCCTTTTCGACCATGAGGGGTTCCTTGAGGACGTCTTTCGAAGCGCCGGAGTCGGGGGCGTGGTATTCGAGGATGTGGAAGTTGGGCGTGGATGCGGCGAAGTGGACGTTGACGCAGGCGGCCAGGGGGCTCATGGGGTTGTGGGGGGCGACGCGGATGTACTGCGCTTCGGCCATGGCGGCGATTTTCTTCATGGTGAGTACGCCGCCGCAGCAGCAGATGTCGGGCTGGACGAAGTCGACGGCCTGGGCTTCGATGATGGGGCGGAACTCGTGGATCATGTAGTTCGATTCGCCGCT
>Ga0187894_10007689_pt1 | contig 10060 bp, 9 predicted proteins | sample GBC1701081metaG_FD_136650 | JGI IMG/M metagenome (GOLD analysis project Ga0187894, IMG submission 136650) | White microbial mat communities from a lava cave in the Kipuka Kanohina Cave System on the Island of Hawaii, USA - GBC170108-1 metaG ... | reverse complement strand
GTCCATTGGGAAGACGGCGGAGCGACCAACACCGAAAATCTGCTGGCGCTATGTAGCCATCATCATCGTCTTCACCATAAGGGCCGATTAGGCATTAAAGGAGACGCCGATAAACCCGACGGCGTCACATTCTCCGACGAGCGAGGTCGCTCCATCGAGGCACGTGGACGTCCTGCGCCCGTGAAATCGCTCCAAGCCGGAGTAGCGGGCCTTGGCTTGCCTCTCACCAAGTGGATCCATCCCTCAGGCGAGCACCTGAACCCTAAATACGTCCAATTCCACGAGCCGGCGAGGAGTGGTCGCCGTCCCAGTTAGTCGAGCGCCGAGCCGATCACGATCGGTCGTTGGAGGAGGACCAGATACTCCACGTACTCGGCCTCGACCCCGTGCTCGCGCAACAACGACTGGGTCGTCTGGCAGTTTCGAACAGGCAGGATTGAAATAGACGGTCGTGTCCACGACCGGGAGACTAAGACCTCCCCGCGGTGATTTAGACGATGGCCAGCATGCGCTCCAGCGCCACCCGGGCCCATTGAGCCACTTCGTCGTCCACGCTGATCTGGTTGACGATCCGTCCCTCCACCAGGTTCTCCAGCACCCAGGCCAGGTGGGCGGCGTCGACACGGAACATGGTGGAACAGGGGCACACGATGGGATCGAGGGACACCACGGCGCGGTCGGGGTGTTCGGTGGCGAGGCGCTGAACCAGGTGGATTTCGGTGCCGATTCCGAGCACCGATCCCGGCGCCGCCGCGGCCACCGTGGCGATGATGAAATCGGTCGACCCCACCGCGTCGGCCGCCTCGGCGACCGCCCGGGAGCATTCGGGATGAACCACCACGATGCCGCCGGGATAGTTGGCCCGAAACTGAGCCACGTGGTCGGTCGTGAAGCGTTGATGCACCGAGCAGTGGCCCTTCCAGAGAAGGAAGGTGGAGGCCTTCACCTCTCGCTCGTCGAGGCCCCCGAGGTCGAGGCGAGGGTCCCAGACCGACAGGTCGGACTCGGAGAAGCCGAGTTGGTGGGCGGTATTACGACCCAGGTGTTGATCGGGAAAGAAAAGCAGTCTGTCGCCCCGCTCCAGGGCCCACTTCACCACGGCTCGGGCGTTGGACGACGTGCAGACGGCGCCTCCATGGCGACCCACGAAGGCCTTGAGGGCGGCCGAGGAATTCATGTAGGTGATGGGCACCAATCGCTCGATGTCGGTGACCGCCCCCAGTTCTTCCCAGGCTTCCTCCACCGAGTCGATGTCGGCCATGTCGGCCATTGAACAGCCCGCGTTGAGATCCGGAAGGATCACCACCTGGTGGTCGCCGGTGAGGATGTCGGCCGATTCGGCCATGAAGTGAACGCCGCAGAAAACGATGAACTCGGCTTGGGACCCCGCGGCCAGGCGCGACAAGCCGAAGGAGTCGCCTCGGGCGTCGGCCCATCGCATGACTTCTTCGCGCTGGTAGTGGTGGCCGAGGATCAACAGGCGCGACCCGAGAGCCGTCCGGGCGGCGGCGATCCAGTCGGCCAACTCCTGCGGGGAGGCCTGGGTGTAACGGGCCGGGAGCAGGGACTGCACCCGCAGCCGGGGTCGGCTCTTCGAAGCGGCGGTCATTGCGGGCGCCGCGGCCGGGGCCGGGCGCGTCTCGGTAGTGGGCTGATAGGTCGCGCCAGTGTTCATCTGGGCTTACCTCCCGCTGAACGCTTCGATATCGGCCGGCCGGGACAGCCTGGTCGCCTCCGGCGGGGGTGTCGGCCTCGAAGCTGATGTGGCGCCGGAGACCAGGCCGGCGTTTCGGCGCAGTGTATGACCAACACGGCCGCAATACTGGGGCGACTCATGATTGCGCGTCCCCCGGCCGGTTCCATCCCCGATTCGCCGGGTTCGTATCAGTTTCGCGACGCCGATGGCCGGGTGATTTACGTGGGGAAGGCGCGCTCGTTGCGGTCCCGGCTTTCGAACTACTTCGGGGCGCCCGGAACGCTTCATCCGCGCACCCAACAGATGGTGGCGGCCGCGGCCAACGTGGAGTGGATTCAGGTCCGCAACGACGTCGAGGCTCTGATGCTCGAGTACAGCCTGATCAAGGAGCACAAACCGCGGTTCAACGTTCGCCTTCGCGACGACAAGAGCTATCCGTTCCTAGCCCTCACCACCCCCGGCGACGAGTGGCCGAGGGCCATGGTGATGAGGGGAGCCAAGCGCAAAGGGGTGAAGTACTTCGGGCCATACGCCCAGGCGTATGCCATTCGCGAGACGCTGGATCTGTTACTGCGGACGTTTCCCATTCGGACCTGCAGCGATCGAAAGTTCATCGACCACCAGCGCCTCGGACGCCCTTGTCTGCTTTTTCACATAGAGAAGTGCAGCGGACCGTGCGTGGCCGAGGTGGATCGCCTTCACTACGACGCCCTGGTATCCGAACTGATCGCGTTTCTCGACGGCGACACCGCCCCCGTGGTGAGGCGCCTGGAAAAGGAGATGGCGGAGGCGGCCGCCGGGCTGGACTACGAGCGTGCGGCCCGGGTACGCGACCGGTTGGGCAGCGTCCGCAAAGTGATCGAAAAGCAGGTCATGGTCACCGAAACCCCCGAGGATCTCGACGTCATCGGGGTGGCCGAGGACGAACTGGAGGCGGCCGTCCAGGTGTTCTTCGTCCGCCGGGGCCGGGTGATGGGGCGCAAGGGCCTGGTGGTCGACAAGGTGGAGGATCTGTCGCCCGGGGCCCTCATCGGCCACGTGCTCGAAGGCCTGTACGCCGACGAGGCGGCGCGGCCCAACGGGATTCCGCGCCAGGTTCTGGTACCCACCATGCCGGAGGACAGCGACGTTTTTACGGCCTGGCTGAGCGAACTGAGGGGGGCCAAGGTGACTATTCGGGTGCCCCAGCGTGGGGAGAAAAAAGCTTTGGCCGCCACCGTCACGCAAAACGCCAAGGAGGAGTTCGTCCGCCACCGACTGCGGCGGGCCAGCGATCACAATTCTCGTTCACAAGCCTTGACTGCGTTGCAAAATGCGCTCGGGCTGAGCGCAGCGCCCCTTCGCATCGAGTGCTACGACATGAGCCACATCCAGGGAACCGACTACGTGGGATCCATGGTGGTTATGGAAGACGGGCTGTTGAAGAAGGCCGACTATCGCCGATTCAAGGTGCGCGACGTGGGTGGCAACGACGACTTCGCGGCCATGGAGGAGGTGCTCACCCGGCGCCTCACCGCGCTGTTGACCGATCGCAGGGTGGACGCGCAAGCCCGCCGCCGCCGGTTTGCCTATCCCCCCAACCTGATCGTGGTCGACGGCGGAAAAGGCCAGTTGGCGGTGGCCGAGCGGGTGGTGGAGCAGCTGGGCCTGAACGGGGAAGTCGCGTTGGCTTCTTTGGCGAAGCGCTTCGAGGAGGTCTTCGTCCCCGGGCGAAGCGATGCGGTGGTGATCCCTCGTCAGTCCGAAGCGCTCTACCTCCTGCAACGTCTACGCGACGAGGCCCATCGCTTCGCCATCACCTACCACCGCAGCTTGCGAGGCAAGCGCATGACCACCAGCGTCCTCGACGGTGTGGCAGGGCTCGGGCCCACCCGAACCAAACGGCTGGTGGCGGAACTGGGTGGGCTGGCGGCGGTGAAGGCGGCCACCCAGGAGGAGCTGTTGGGTTTGGCGTGGCTGCCCGATTCGGTGGCCCAGGCGGTTTACGACAAGATCCACGGCGTGACCTCCGTATGACCGATGCCGGCAGTGGAGGGCGTGGTCCGAAGGACCCGGGTGCCCGCCACCATGAACTCTGGGAGGAGCACGCCAGTTGGTGGCAGGTGGCCTTTACCGACGGTGCGGACGCGGAGTACACCGAGCAGATCCTTCCGCTTGTGGACCAGCACCTGGAGGGAACCGTCGACGTGCTGGACGTGGGCACCGGCGAGGGCCAGGTGGCACGCCTCGCGGCCGGCGGGCCGGGCCGGCGGGTGGTCGGGATCGACCCGGCATGGGCTCAGCTGCGGGTGGCCACAGAGCGCGGCGGCGGGCCGGAGTACCTACGCGGCGGCGCCGACGGCCTGCCTTTCGTCGCCGAGTCTTTCGACGCCGTCGTCGCCTGCCTGGTCTTCGAACACATCGACGCCGCCGATGCTGCCATCGCCGAGGTGGCCCGGGTCCTGCGCCCCGGCGGGCGCTTCCTTTTCCTGCTCAACCACCCCATCCTCCAGGTGCCGGGTTCGGGCTGGATCGACGACCACATCCTCGACGAGCAGTACTGGCGGATCGGTCCCTACCTGGTTGAGGACAAGTCACTCGAAGAGGTCGAGAAGGACGTGTTTTTGCCCTTCATCCATCGCCCGCTGTCGCGCTATATCAACGCCATGGCCGAGGGGGGACTGCTGGTCCACCGAATGGAGGAACCGGCCCCGCCTCCGGGGTTTCTCGCCCGTGCCGGCGAATATGCGGAGGCCGCCACCATTCCCCGGCTGCTGTTTCTGCGGGCGGAGAAGGCACCCCGGTAACGTCGGGGCCGGTGGCTAAACCATGAGCGAGTTCTTGATCATCGCCGGGATCTCCGGCGCCGGTCGTTCCACCGCGGCCGACACCTTCGAAGATCTCGGTTGGTTCGTGATCGACAACCTTCCGCCCGCGCTGATCGTCAAGGTGGCCGAGTTGGTGGCATTGCCCGGATCGGCCACCGAGCGGGTAGCCCTGGTGGTGGGCACGGGTCACTATCTTGACGAGCTGGAACCCGCCCTCAGCCAGCTGCGCGAGACCGGCGGCCGGGTTCGCATCCTGTTTTTGGAGGCCGGCGACGAGGCCATCGTCCGCCGCTTCGAAAACACTCGGCGCCGCCATCCCCTGGCCAATACCGAAAGGGTGTCGGAGAACATCGAGCGGGAACGAACCATGCTCGACGGGGTCAAGGCCCAGGCCGACGTGGTGGTGGACACCAGCGAACTCAACGTCCACCAGCTGCGGGACCGCCTGCTGGATCTCTTCGCCCGCGACGCCGAGGCGCCCCTCCAAACCAGTGTGGTTTCCTTCGGTTACAAACACGGGCTGCCGCTGGACGTGGACCTGGTGTTCGATTGTCGGTTCCTGCCCAACCCGCACTGGGTTGACCACCTTCGCCCCCTTACCGGGCTGGAGGCGCCGGTGGCCGAGTACGTGCTGGCCCAGCCCGACACGACCGAGTTCCTCACTCGGGTCGACGATCTTCTGGGCATGTTGTTGCCGGCCTATGTCAAGGAGGGCAAGTCTTACCTTTCGGTGGCTGTCGGCTGTACCGGGGGAACGCATCGGTCGGTGGTGATAGCCGAGGAACTGGCCAAGGCCCTCGGCCGACGAGGGTTCGTACCCCGGGTGAGTCACCGCGACCTTGGGAAGTGAGTCAGGACTTGGGGAAGTGAGTTCGGCGGGGGCGGCGCAGGGCCGCCCGAGCGATCAGGCCGAGTCGCGTCCGCGAGTGGTGGCCCTGGGCGGCGGCCACGGCCTGGCCGCCAGCCTGAGCGCCATCCGCCTCTATGCCGGCCACGTGACCGCAATCGTCTCGGTGGCCGACGACGGGGGATCGAGCGGCCGGCTTCGTCAGAACTACGGGGTTGCCCCGCCGGGGGACCTTCGCAAGTGCCTTGTGGCGCTGGCTGCGGCGAATTCGCCGTGGGCGGCGGCGTTCGAGCATCGCTTCACCGGCGGCGAATTGGACGGCCACGCCCTCGGCAACCTGGTCATTGCCGGCCTGGCCGTAACGACTGGGGACTTCGCCTCGGCCTTGGCCGAGGTGTCCCGGCTACTTGGTGTGGAGGCGCTTGTGCTACCGGCCACTTCCGAGCCCGTGGTGCTCAAGGCCTGCCTCGGCGACCGTGGCGACGGATCCGACCGCTGCGTCGAGGGCCAGGTGGAGGTGGCCCGCTCGGTCGGCATCACCCAGGTGTCGTTGGTACCGGCCGACGCCCAGCCTCCGGCCGCGGCGTTGACTGCATTGGCCGAGGCCGACCAAGTGGTGATCGGCCCGGGCTCGCTGTTCACCAGCATCCTGGCAGTGGTGGCGGTGCCCGCCCTGCGCGAGGCGCTGGCATCGGTGTCGGCTCCCAAGGTCTTCGTGTGCAATCTGCGTTCCCAGCAGGCTGAAACGACCGGTTTCGACGTCGCCGCCCATGTCGATGCCCTCGCCTCCCACGGCCTCGAAATCGACGTTGTGCTGTGTCACGCGGGCGCCATGCCCAAGGGCGAAGTGAGGGCGAAGTGCGTGGAATGGGAGGTCGCGCGAGGCGACGGATTGGCGCACGATCCGCTGCTACTGGCGCCGGCACTCCATTCTCTGGTCGGATAGGGGAAACCCTCTGGTCGAACAGAGGTAATCAGGCCGAAATCTGGCTGTAGTCAGACCAACCTTTCATTCAGACGAACAAAAGGGGACGACCAATGTCGGGCAATGGCGCAGTGCGAGTCGGTATCAACGGTTTCGGCCGGATCGGCCGGAACTTCTTCCGGGCGGCCCGGGCGCGGGGTGCCAACGTGGAGGTGGTGGCGGTCAACGACCTCACCTCGCCGGCCACGCTGGCTCACATCCTCAAGTACGACTCGGTGCTGAAGAAGCTCGACGGTGAGGTAGCCGTCACGGCCGACGGCATCAGCGTCGACGGCAAGGTCTTCCGGGTGACGGCCGAGCGCGATCCCAAGGCTCTGCCCTGGGGCGAGATCGGAGTCGACGTGGTTATCGAGTCGACCGGCTTCTTCACCGACCGGGACAAGGCGGCCGCCCACATCGACGCCGGTGCGCCTCGCGTGGTCATCTCCGCTCCGGCCACCGGAGCCGATGCGACCTTCGTGGTCGGCGTTAATGACGACACGTTCGACCCCGCTGCCCACTTCGTGGTGTCCAACGCATCCTGCACCACCAACTGCTTCGTGCCCATGGTCAAGGTCCTCGACGACGCCTTCGGGGTGGAGAAGGGCCTCATGACCACGGTGCACGCCATGACCAACGACCAGAACCTGCTTGATCTTCAGCACAAGGATCTGCGGCGCGGCCGTTCGGCTCCCATCAACATCACCCCCTCATCCACCGGCGCGGCCCGCGCTACCAGCCTGGTGCTGTCGGCCATGAAGGGACGCCTCGACGGTACGGCCCTGCGCGTGCCCATCCCGGTCGGATCCATAACCGACTTCACGGCCATCGTCGGGCGCGAAGTATCCGTGGCTGACGTGAACGAGGCCTTCCGGGCTGCCGCCGAATCTGGTCCGCTGGCCGGGATCCTGGAGTACACCGGCGATCCCATCGTGTCGTCCGACATCGTCGGGTCCCCGGCTTCGTGCACGTTCGACTCCGAGCTCACTATGACCATGGGGTCCATGGTCAAGGTCCTGGGTTGGTACGACAACGAGTGGGGCTACTCGAACCGCCTGGTCGACCTCGTCTCCATCGTGGGGGCTGCCAACCAGTGAGTGGGTCGGCGGCCGGCTTGGCCGTACCCCAGCTGGAGGACCTGCCCGATCCGGCGGGCCAACGGGTACTGCTGCGGACTGACTTCAACGTGCCGATAACCGACGGTCGTATCGACGACGACCTTCGCATCCGAGCGGCTCTGCCCACCATCGAGTGGTTGCAGGCGCGAGGCGCCACCGTCGCGGCCTGCAGTCACCTCGGCCGGCCCAAAGGTCAGCCCGATGAGCGGTATTCGATGGACCCGGTGCGGGCGCGGCTGGCGGAGCTTGCGCCGGGCGTCGAGCTTTTGGAGAACCTACGTTTCGATGCCGGCGAGGAAGCCAACGACTCGGCTTTCGTCGATCGGCTGATCGAGGGCTTCGACCTTTTTGTCAACGATGCCTTCGGAGCTTCCCACCGGGCCCACGGCTCGGTGGTGGGCCCCCCCGCCCGGCTTCCCAGCGCGGCCGGGCGGCTGCTGGCCCGAGAAGTGGAGGTGCTTGGGGGCCTCCTCGATTCGCCGGCGCGCCCGTTCGTGGCCATCCTCGGCGGCGCCAAGGTGTCGGACAAGCTGGGTGTGATCAAGGCTTTGCTGGACAAGGTCGACACGTTGATCATCGGAGGCGCCATGTGCTTCACCTTCCTCATGGCTCAGGGCCACGAGGTGGGTGATTCGCTGGTGCAGCCCGATTGGGTTGATGCCTGTCGCGGCCTGCTGGCAACGGGAGCCGACATCCGCATCCCCAGCGACATCGTTGCGCTCGCTCCCGATGGACACCGGGTCGAGACCGTCGGTCCCGGCGTGCCGGCGGGTTGGAAGGGTCTCGACATTGGGGTTCGGGCCACGGCGCAGTTCATCGAGCCCCTACTCACAGCGGGGACCATTTTGTGGAACGGGCCCATGGGCCTGTTCGAAGACCCTCGTTTCGCCGATGGCACCGTGGCCATTGCCACCGCGGTGGCCGATGCCCCCGGGTTCACCATCGTCGGCGGCGGCGATAGCGCGGCGGCGGTGGCGCAGTTCGGCCTGGCCGACGGGATCGACCACATCTCCACCGGCGGGGGCGCCTCGCTGGAGTTGATCGAACGGGGCGACCTGCCCGGTTTGGTCGCCCTACGGGCCGGGATGGCGGGCTGATGGGCACCTTGGCTCGCAAGCCATTGATCAGTGGCAACTGGAAAATGAATCACAACCACCTGGAGGCGATTCAGGTGGTGCAGAAGCTGTCGTATCGGTTGACCGATGCGCACTACGCAGCCGTCGATGTCTCGGTGCATCCGCCGTTCACCGATTTGCGGTCCATCCAGACGCTGATAGACGCGGATCGCATCCAAATTTCGCTGGGCGCCCAGAACTGCCACTGGGAAGTCAGCGGGGCGTTCACGGGCGAGATCAGCCCGACCATGCTGGCTCGACTGAACGTCAGCTACGTCATCGTGGGCCACTCGGAGCGGCGAGAACTGTTCGACGAGAGCGACGCCGACGTCCGACGGAAGTTGGACGCGGTTTTCGCCCACGACATGACGCCGATCGTTTGCGTGGGTGAGACGCTGGCCGAACGTGAAGGGGGAGCGGCGGAGTCCAAGGTCGACCGCCAGGTGACGGCGGCGTTGACCGGTCTGTCCGCCGAGCAGGTCTCGGCCATGGTGGTGGCTTATGAGCCGATCTGGGCCATCGGAACAGGGCGCACCGCCACGCCCGACGACGCGCAGACCATGTGTGGTCTCATTCGCCGCGTGGCTGCCGGGCTTTTCGACGCCTCGGTGGCCGACCGCCTCCGTATCCAGTACGGCGGTTCAGTGAAGGCCTCGAATACCGCCGAGTTGATGGCCCAACCCGATATCGACGGGGCCCTGGTCGGCGGCGCCAGCCTCGATCCCGACGAGTTCGCCCGCATCGTTACGTACCAGAACCCGACCTGAGCCGGCGCCGGTAAGGTTTCGGGGTGCTAACCGGGCTGGTCGTCACAATTCACGTCGTGGTGTCGTTGGTGTTGATCCTGCTGATCCTGCTTCACAGTGGCCGAGGCGGCGGTCTGTCCGACATGTTCGGAGGCGGCTCGGGTATGGGCGCCGGCTCCACGGTGGTCGAACGCAACCTGGACCGCATCACCATCGTCACCGTTATCGCCTTCGGTTTCACGACCGTCGCCCTGGCACTTCGAATCTGACGGGCGCCTCAGAAGTAGTATTTCAAGTCCACGTCGGAGTGGCGGAATAGGTAGACGCGCCAGCTTGAGGGGCTGGTGCCCGCAAGGGCGTGGGGGTTCAAGTCCCCCCTCCGACACGCCCTTACCTACATGTAGGTAAGGGGCAAGTCCCCTCTCCGACACGCCGCCACATACATGCCCGACCGGCGCGTGCCTGCCGGTACCCGGTGCCCGATGGGTGCCGTCCCCCGACCAAACGGGGCCACCACCGCCCTTAGCGTGGCGGCCAGGTAGGGCTTCGACGACCACCTTGCGGTCTTCGGGGAGGTAAGTCATCCGCAGGCCAAGCCGTTCGTATAACGCCTGCTTGCCTTCCGGCTTGGCCTTCCTGAGCATGGGTCTGCCCATACTCTAGTTGACTTGTAGGTTGATAGTATCAGGCTGCGGGAGCGGCCGATTGGAGCATTGTTTCAAACTCGATCGGAGTGAGCTTTGCAAGCCCTCGTTGACGACGACGGC
>Ga0187894_10007688_pt1 | contig 10062 bp, 10 predicted proteins | sample GBC1701081metaG_FD_136650 | JGI IMG/M metagenome (GOLD analysis project Ga0187894, IMG submission 136650) | White microbial mat communities from a lava cave in the Kipuka Kanohina Cave System on the Island of Hawaii, USA - GBC170108-1 metaG ... | reverse complement strand
TCTTCGCGCAGCTGGCGACCATGTCCTCCATGATGACCAGCACGCGGTCCATCGCCTCCTGCATCTCCGCCGTCACGTGATCGGACCACACCGGCTCGACGCCGGGTATGGTCTGGGCGCGCAGCATGTTCCTGAGAACGTCGTTGGCGCTCTTCACCTCGCGCGCGGGATCGGGCCTGTGCCCGAACGAGGCGGCGTAGACATTGGCCAGGAGATACTCCGCCGCTGCCAGGCGGACCTCCAGCTTGAACAGGCGTTCGCCACGTTCGTCCATCGCCATCTCCTGCCGGAGATCTTCTATTGGGTGCATGGACAATGACGCGTCGCGTCAAAGGCTCCCGACGCTGACGAAAATCCCGGATAAGTCACATTTCGAGGCAGTGCAGCGCGCAAACAAAGGCCCCGTCGGCGTGAGGCCGACGGGGCAGTCATCTTGCGGGTGGAAGGCAGGGGCAGGGGTATGCCCCGGGGGGAGACAGGTGCCTTCCGCCAGGACTACGCCCGCGCGGCGCGAAGGTTGCCGGGTCTTGTTGCCCCGATGCGATCGGCCCAAGCGGCCCCGCCGTCGCCGGCCGGCGCACACCCGGTAGCACAACCGTCGAGCGACGCACGCCGGCGCGGCGTGTTGCGCCGGTCGAAGCATGCGGTGCCGCCGGCCGCGATGGCCAGCAGACCCGCTAGAGATAGTAGAAGAACGCCTCCCGCATGCTTAGGGGTTGAGTCGTTTTGGCTTCGGCCGGCCTCTCATTATGCTCATCGCCATCGACCCGGAAAGGGATCGGCAGGGACGGCATGAACGACGCCATGCACGACGCGGACGACGGGGCGCCCACCCTGGGCGAATTGGCCGATCGCGAGCTTGGCCTGACGCTCGAATGTCCGCGCTGCCAGCACAAGCAGCGCATGTTCCGCGATGCCCTGATCGCGCGGCATGGCCGCAACGTGCTGGTCGATGCCGTGGCGCGGGCGGCGGTGTGCACCCGCTGCCGCAAGCGCGGCGCAACGGCCCGCATCGTCACGCCGCGCGGCCTGCGGCAGCCGGCGGCGTAGGGGGTCATCGCCAACCGCAAGAAGGAAAGCGATGCCTTGCGGTGGTCCGGCCAGCCCGTCATCCCGAGCGTAGCGAGGGATCTTCTGCGAACGGGGACTCCATTGCCGGAAGATCCCTCGCTACGCTCGGGATGACGAACTGCTCGAACCACCGCAAGAACCTCACTCCTCGATGTGCTCGAGGCCTAGGTAGTCGGGGCTCTGCATCTCCATCAGGCGGGAGACGACGCGCTGGAACTCGAAGGCGCCGTCGCCCTCGACATAGAGCTGATCGGGCGGCGCCTCGGCCGAGCAGATCAGCTTCACCTTCTTCTCGTAGAGCGCATCGATCAGGGTCGTGAAGCGCCAGGCGCGGTCGCGGTTGCGCGGCGTCAGCCTGGGCACGTTGCGCAGGATCACGGTGTGGAAGTGCTCGGCGACGCAGAGGTAGTCGGCGGCGCCCAGCGGCCGGCCGCACCACTCCTCGAAATCGGACCAGGCGACGCCGGGCGCGGCGCGCGGCACGACGACGTCGCGGCCCTGGGTACGCAACACGCGGCGGCTGCCCCTGGCGCCGTCGGTCAGGCTGGCGAAGGCCTCCTCCAGCTTGCCGTCGGCCCAGGCGCCTGAAGGCGTGAGGTACATGTCGAGCTGGCGCAGGCGCCGCAGGCGGTAGTCGCGCCCGCCGTCGAGCGGCAGCACCTCCAGCTTCGCCTTCACGAGGTCGATGAAGGGCTGGAAGCGGTCGCGCTGCAGGCCGCCCCTGTAGAGGTCGTCGGGCACGCGGTTCGACGTCGCCACCACGGTGACGCCCTCGGCGAACAGCGTGTCGAACAGGCGCCACAGGATCATGGCGTCGGCGATGTTGGTGACCTGGATCTCGTCGAAGCACAGCAGCCTGGCCTCGGCGGCGATCTCGCGCGCGATCGGCGGGATGGTGTCGGACTCGCCGCCGCTGGCGGCCGTGATCTGGCGGCGGTCGAACAGGCGCTGGTGCACCTCCAGCATGAACTCGTGGAAGTGCACGCGCCGCTTGCGGCGCACCGGCGCATCGGCGAAGAACAGGTCCATCAGCATCGACTTGCCGGTGCCGACGGGCCCCCAGATGTAGATGCCTGCCGGGACCGGCGCGCGCCGGCGACCCAGGCCGAGGAAACGCAGGAGGCCGCCCGAGCGCCGCGCGGCCCGGGCGGCGCGCAGGGCATCGTGCAGCGTCTGCAGGCGCTCGGCGACGCGGTGCTGCTCGGGGTCGGCGCGCACGGCGCCGGCCGCCAGCCGAACCTCGAGGTTGGCCAGCGGCCCCTTGCCGGTCGGCGGCGGCATGGCCGGAGCGGCGGGGGCTGGCGCGGCAGGGCGCGGCGCCGGATCGTCAGGCGGCAGGGCAACGTTCATGGCTCGCCGGCATACCTAGCGATTCGCAGCCGCAACGCAACCGGCAACTCCGCGCTCCGGCAGGCCGGAACCTGCTCCTCCCCGCCGCCGTTGAAACCTCGACGCGTCGGAAGTGGGCGCGCGATGCCATGTGCGCCGTCCGGCGCCCGGCTGACGTGGAGACGGCCATGCGCAAGCATATGATGGTCGCGATGGTTGCGGTGGTGGGCGTGACCGCCGCGACGGCGCCGGCGCAACAGCTGGCGGACCAGCGCGTCGATATGCGCACGAAGGTGACGCTCAACCTGCTCGACGACAAGGGCATCGGCGCGGCCGTGGGCTCGGTCACGTTCAACGACACGCCCGGGGGAGTGGAGATCGAGCCCGCCCTGTTCGGATTGCCGCCCGGCAAGCATGGCTTCCACGTGCACGAGCATGCCAACTGCGGCCCGGCGGAGAAGGACGGCAAGATGGTGCCTGGCCTCGCCGCCGGCGACCACCTCGACCCGAAGAACACCAGGGCGCATCGCGGGCCTGAGCACAAGGACGGGCATCTCGGCGACCTGCCGGTGCTGGTGGTCGAGAAGGACGGGATCAGCAATGCCAGGATGCTGGTACCGCACCTGAGGGTCGCCGACCTGCGCGGCCGGTCGCTGGTGGTCCACGCCGGCGGCGACAACTACACCGACACGCCGCAGCCCGCCGGTGGCGGCGGCGCCCGCATCGCCTGCGGCGTGTTCGAGATCAAGATGGCGAAGTAGACGCGTCATGTTTCGGACCGCGCGCGTCCACGCGCGCACCGGCGCGAAGCGCCGGATCATGAGCGCGCGTGGACGCGCGCGGTCCGAAAGTTACTGCGCCGCGATCCGCGTGGCGGGGGCGAACATCGTCTCCATCTCGCGGCGGAACTTCACGGCGGCAAGCGTGTCGTCGAGGGCCACGTCGGCATAGGCGAGCGACTGGCCGGCCTTGACCCCTCGCAGCAGCTTCACGTTGTGAGCCAGGCCCAGCGGCAGGCTCCCCATGCCCAGGGATTTCGCGGCCGGGAACAGGTGGCCGTAGACGGTGTAGCCGCCCTCGCCGTCGAGCATCTCGCCGGCGGCCAGATCGCGCTTGGCGGTGGCGATGACGTCGGCGTTGAAGCAGATCGCCGCCCCCGTCGGCTCGCGGCGCAACGCCACGGCGGCCACCGACACGCCGACCTCGAGCCCGATCAGGTGCCAGCGCTTGTACAGGCAGGCGTAGCGGCCCGACGGGTCGGTCTGCACCATGTATTCTTCGAGGCAGTTGCGGATGTAGTCGGTCTCGGCCTCGAAGCAGACCCAGACGCCCTTGCGGATCTCGTAGGGGATGGCGCGGCCGTCGGCCTCCAGCGCATTGATCACCTCGACCATGCCCTTGGCCTCGAGGTGGCCGCCTTCGGTCTTCGGCCGCATCACGTAGGGGATGTCCTCGACGCTGGCCGAGGGATAGGCGAGCCCGGCCGACGGCACGGCCAGCCCGGTGGCGTTGGCGACGGCGGCGCTCTCGATGGCGGGCTTGGTGCCGTCGAGGAACGAGTTGAACATCTTGGGATTGAGGCCGCCGCGTTTGGCCTTCTCCTCGCTCAGGCCCCAGTGCAGCCACACCGTGTCGGGCGTCGACTGCGCGAAGAACGGCCGCCACTTGTGGCCGCGGCCGGCGGCGACGACCGGGAAGCCGCAGGTGCGGGCCCAGTCGACGAGATCGCAGATCAGCGCCGGCTGGTCGCCGAAAGCGAGGCTGTAGACCACACCGGCTTCCTCGGCACGCCGCGCCAACAGCGGGCCGCAGAAGGCGTCGGCCTCGACCGTCACCATCACCACGTGCTTGCCGTGGCGGAAGGCTTCGAGCGCGTGGTCGACGGCAGCGACGGGATTGCCGGTCGCCTCGACGACCACGTCGATCGCCGGATGCGATACCAGCCCGCGCCAGTCGTCGCCGAGATGCGTCGTGCCGGCCTTGAGCGCGGCGTCGAGCGAGGCCGCGGCGGTGCGGTCCTTGGGCCAACCGACCCGGTCGAGGTTGGCGCGGGCGCCGGACGGCGACAGGTCGGCGATGGCGGCCAGATGGGTGCCCGGTGTGTTGGGGATCTGCGCAAGATACATGGCGCCGAACTTGCCGGCACCGATCAACCCGACGCGGACCGGCTTGCCCTCGGCCTCGCGCTTGAGCAGCATGCGGTGGAGATTCATCAGCCTGCCTTTCGCTTGATCGCCGATCGCGCCTCGGCCTTCATCCGGGCGCGCAGGATGTCGTTGACCCGTGCGTCGCCGTCCTTCTGCTTGCGCAGCCAGCGTGCGACGTCGGCATCGAGGCGCATGACGACGGCTTGCCCCTCGGAGCGGCGCACGACACGCGCCTTCGACCAGAAGGCTTCGTCGGTGACGAACGCATCAGGATCGTCGGCGATGCCAGCCAGGATTTGTGCCTCGGTCCGCGTGGCGAAGCTGTCCCAGTCGGTGCCGTGCGGCGATACGCCCTTAGCGACCGACCGAACGCCAGAAGAGGCGCTTTTCCTGCGGTGTTGAGCGCCATGCCGAGATGATGCGGATTTGGCCATCGTCAGTAACCGTGCAAATCACGGTGGTTTCGAATCCACCGGCGAGGCCGATCGCGACATTGCGAACCTCGCCATAGTCAAAGCGGTCGTCCTCGCGTTCGACCAAGTCGCCATCGAACATGCTTACAGCATCCTCGAAGGCGATGCCGTGCTTCGCGAGGTTTAGACGATTCTTCGCCGGATCCCAAGTGAAGCGCAGCTTGCACACACACCAACTATACCTACGCGTCGTGGCGCGTCCAGATCACTCCGCCACTTACCGGACGAGAGACGCTATTCTGTCGGCGGAAGCACAACGCGCACGCGCGCATCGGCCCAGAAAGCTTCGTCCGTCGGCTGGTTATCCGGATCGGCGAGCGCACAGCGAACCGTGTCTTGGTCCGTCATGCGCCAGAGGCAGTTCCAGTCGGTAACGTCAGAGCGACACGACTTGGCGCCAATACTTCTGGCGCTCTTCCGGGGTGGCCTTAGGCGCCGAGACGATGCACGCTTCATGCTCACTCCGCCGCCTGCCGCTGCCCGGCGGCGGCCTTCACCAGACAGTCGTCGCTCCAGGCGTCGAGCGCCGTGAAGTCGCGATGCGCGATGTGTGCCGGCCGCTTGAAGCGGCGGATGGCGTTGCTGACGGCGTTGTAGGTGACGTAGATGATCTGGCGGTCCCACGGCGACATGTTGGGCGGGCTGCCGTGCACCAGGGTGCCGTGGAAGAAGATCGCCGAGCCCGGCCCGCCCTTGGGCGCCACGATGCCGCCCTGCGCCACCAGCTTGCCGATGGTGTCGTTGTCGATCACCCACAGCGGGTAGGACGTCGTGGTGAGGTCGTGGCTGGCCTCGATGGCGCCCTTCTTGTGCGACTTGGGGATGAACCACAGCGGGCCGTTGAACTCGTTCACCGCGTCGATGAACACGGCGAGGTTCATGGCCCGCGCCTCGGGCATGTCGTCGTCGGCCTTCCAGGTGCCGTAGTCCTGGTGCCACTGCCAGACGTCGCCGTCGAAGGCCGCCTTGCCGTTGATCTTGAACTGGTGAATGTAGGTGCGGTCGCCCAGCAGCTGCTCGGCCGGCTCGACGAAGCGCGGATGGTGCACCAGCGCCTCGAACACGGGGTTGTAGGTGTGGACGGCGAAGGCCGTGCGCACCACGTCACCGGTCTTCTCGCGCACGTTCTCCTGCCGGCGCTGGGCGAAGATGCCCGGCACCTCGCGCTTCATGATCGCGATCTCGTCGGCCGAGAAAAAGTCCGGGAAGAAGAGGTAGCCCTCCTCGTCGAACTGCCGGCGCTGCGCCTGGGTGAGCTTCATGCGTCCCTCCTGTGATGTCAGTCGCCGCGCGCTTCAGCCGGCGGCCAGTCCGGATTCGTGTGCCGTTGCGTGCTCGAGCGAAGCGGCCAGACGTTCCGCCGCGCCCTCGGCATGCGCCCGCACCAGCGCCTCGGCCCGGGCGCCGTCGCGTGCCACCATGGCATGGAGAATGGCGCCGTGCTCGCGCCAGACGGTCTCGTACGACGCCCTGTCCCGCAGCACGGCGCCCATGACGCGCCGCAGGTGCCGCCAGTGCGGCGCCGCGGTGCGGCCGAACAGCGGGTTGCCGGACGCCTCATAGATGAACAGGTGGAAATCGACATCGGCGGCGATCAGGCGGCCGGTGTCGCCGGACGCCATGGCCGCGCGGCCGGCCTCGAGCAGGGCCAGCCCGCGGGTGCCCAGGGGCCCGGACATGCGCCCGGCTGCCGCCCGGGCGGCGGCCCCGTCCAGCGCCGCGCGCACCTCGTAGAGCTGCCGCACCTGGGCCGGATCGAGCGGTGCCACCATGACGCCCTTGCGGCCGGCATCGACGATGAACCCCTGCCGCTTGAGCAGCATCAAGGCCTGCAGCACCGGCTGGCGCGACACCCCGAACAGGGTCGCCAATCCCTCCTGCGTCACCCGTTCGCCCGGCGCCAGCCGGCCGGCGCAGATCGACTCGAGCAAGGCGTCGTGCACGCGCTCGGCCAGATCCGGTTGCAGTTTGAGGTGGGCTGCCATGGCTTCAGAATACCGTATTCCGTATACAGAAAACCAAAACAACAATTATGTCAACAGGATAAACAGCAGCACTACTCGATGGTGTAGTCCAGCGCGTCCGGGGCGACACGGCGCACGGTCAGACGCCGTCCCTCGAGGGGCATGTACTCCCCCGGCCCCAGGACCAGCGTGATGGGCTGCGCGGCGGCGGCGTAACCCGTGACGGGTGCCGAGACGCCCACGGGGACCCACAGAGGCGGCACGTCGCGGTCGCTCGTCACGAGGTCGTTCCGGACGAGGACGGCCTTGCCACCCTGGACGCCGGTGAACCGCACGAGCACACGCCCGGTCTCCAGCGGGGCAGCCACCGTGTCGAACGGCCAGATGGCGCTATACGGCGGCCGCATGATCCGGACATCCATCACCGCGTCCCCGACCCTGGCGACCAAGGCATCGCCGGGGGGAGTCGAGAACGAGGCCCGGCGCCCATTGCTCCAATCGCAGGCCGCCAGGGCTGCCAGGATGAAAACCGCCCCCAGGATCGCTCTGCCTGCGCGCATGACCGCCTCGCCCCCTGGCCGACACGTCTCATCCCTGACCAAGGGCCGCGCCCGCAACCGCATACGCCGTCTCGGATCGTCGGCCCACTCCGGCACATGCGCGCGGCTCCCCCACATTGGCAAGCCAAAAGACGCTGCCATGGTGCCCGTACGTGGGCGGCGAACCGGGAGCCAACAGCTCGGAATTCCCTGCCGCACGGTCGTTCGTCGCTCGAGCCGGCCGACTCCGATCAGGGTGTGAAACGCTTCATACGCGCCGGCGACCGCCATCTGTAAACAAGCGCTCACAAGCACGGCGATGTCCGCCGATGCGAACCCGATAGGGAGCACGTCATGAAGAAGATCTTTCTCGCACTGTTCGTCCTGGCCGGCCTGGGTGCCGTCGGTGCGACGATCTCGGCAGCCTCGGCGGCCTGCCACAACCAGAAGACCAGCCGGTACTACAACGGCAGCTGCTGAACCCGATCCGCCATCCCGCAAGCAGCGTCGGGCGACAGGGTGGTTCCACCCTGTCGCACGCCGCGTCAGCGCGACGGGTTGACGAAGCAGCGATAGTAGGACGGCAGCTGTCGCCGCGCCCGGGCGCAGGCATCGACGCGGCGCAGGTCGGACAGCTTCTCGTAGAGCATGTAGGGATCGATCGCGTAGCGCGCGCCCGAAGCGAACTCGCCGAAGCGGCCAACCTTGCCCTTGACCTTGGGGTCGGCGTCGATGATGGCGCTCCTCAGCTCCTCGCCCGCGATGAAATTCTCCGGCAACTGATCGAACGGGCCGTCGAAATAAGTGTTGAGCAGCACGTTGCGGCGATAAGCGCCGATCAGGATTTTGCGCTCCAGCCGGTGGTCGCGGTAGAACGCGAACGCGGTGCGCCGTCCGACGAGGATGCGGTCCGCTCCGTTGAGCGCTTCGAACCGCTCCACCGGCTTCACCGTCTCGTCCAGCACGTAGTGGAACGTCTTCGCCCTGCGGTTATAGAACAGGAAAAAGCGGATGGCGGATTCGTCGAAGATCGGGCCGATGAAGGTTTCGTCCGCGGACGTCGCGCCTGATGGCGGCTTGACCCGCGACAGGTCGTTCAGCTCGAACACGACGCTGCGATTGCGGTGCGTGACGCGATAGACGAGATCCTGCATGCGTTCGACCACGAAGCCGTTGCCGGCATCCAGAACCTGGTACTCGTTGAGGCCATCGTCCTTCCACTCGCCCATTTCCTCGTAGTACGCGAAGTGCAGCTTGCCGCTGTCGCGGTCGAGCGCGCCGAGCCGGAAGTTGCCGGCATACGCCACGCCGCCATGGATGAAGCGGAAATAGTAGTAGTTCTCCGTGGGGTAGACCTTGACGCGGTCCCGGAGCGCCGCGAAGACGAAGGATGCGACGTCGAGCGGCCGGTCGATGGCGAGCTGGTGCGTCACGCCCAGCTCTTCGGTCATGCCTTCGATCGTCTCCACGCGCGGAACGGCGTTGGGCTGCTGGGCCGCGAGCCGCGATATCCCAACGGACGAGGCGAGCGCGAGGGCGAGAAGGCCGCAGCGGGCGAACGTCGTTGCGCGGCCGGACAGGAACTGGCGCATGAGGTGAGGCATATGCGTGCGACGGGTTTGAAGAACGACAACGGGAAGAGGCACCGCAGCCTATCGCGTCATGTCGAACCAACGCACGTTTCGTTTTGACGGAATCACGGTCCGGGACCGCCGGCTTCCAGCCGGCACCGGCGCGACGCGCCGGATCATGAGCCGGCTGGAAGCCGGCGGTCCCGGCGCTTCGCCCGCTGACGGACGCGGCTGAGCGTGGTTGGACGCATGCGTGGCCGGCCGATCATCGCCAGCAGCGCCTGGGCGGCGGCGCTCAGATATCCGGCCCGGCGATGGACGACCGATACGGGGATGGTCGTGCGCACGCGCGGTGCGTGGATGAGGTCCAGCGTTCCCAGCCGCAGCTCTTCCTGCACGGCGCTTTCGGGCAGCAGCGCGATGCCGAAGCCGGCTTCGACCAGCCGCTTTTGCGCCGTCAGGCTGTCGATCGCCACGATCTCCGCCCCCGCCAGGCCGGCCGCGGCGAGCTGGCGCTCCAGCACCTGCGCCACCGAGTCGTGCCGGGCACGGGAGAGGGGGAAGCCGACCCAGCGCTCGCCGGCGAGCTGCCGGACGTCGGCGACGCGCCGTCCGGCCAGGCGGTGCTCGGCCGGGCAGGCAACGACCATCGCCTCCATCGACACCGTCCGCGACACCAGCTCGGGCGACGGATCGTCGAAATAGCGCAGACCCAGGGTGACGTCGCCGCGACGCACCAGGTCGCTCACCTCCTGGCTGTTGGCCGTGCGCAGGTCCACGCGCACGTTCTTGTGCTTGCGCGCGAAGCGGCGCAGATCCTCGACGATCGTCGTGCCGGCGAGCGTGCCGACCAGCGCCAGCGAGACGGTGCCGCGCGCCTCGGCCCGCAGCGCGCGCACGGCCTCGGTGCCGTCCCGGATCGCCGCCAGCACGGCTTCGGCGAAGGGCAGGAAGGCCCTGCCCGCCTC
>Ga0187894_10007687_pt1 | contig 10064 bp, 9 predicted proteins | sample GBC1701081metaG_FD_136650 | JGI IMG/M metagenome (GOLD analysis project Ga0187894, IMG submission 136650) | White microbial mat communities from a lava cave in the Kipuka Kanohina Cave System on the Island of Hawaii, USA - GBC170108-1 metaG ... | reverse complement strand
TGGCCCGCCCAGCTCCCTGTCACGAGAAACGCCGTCAGTCGCCCGGCCGCAGATCGACGGGTGATGTCACGGGACGTCTGTCGGGGGCGCTCATTGCAGCTCATGGCGCGGTCCGTCGGGCCGGGGATCATCATCGCCGAGCAGGCGTCGACGGATGATCCAATCGAACGAGATCTTCCCCGGTCCGCGGGCCAGCAGGACCAGCAGCATTGCCGCCCATTGCAGGTGCGTCGGCCAGGCGTCCGGATAGACGAAGATCTGGATCACGGCCGTCATGGCGAGCAGGACCAGCGAGGCGGGCCGGGTCATCAGGCCAAGCATCAGGAGCACGGGCATCGTCAGTTCGACGGCGGTCGCCAGGTAGGCCGCCACTTCGGGCGGCAGCAGCGGTACCTGGTATTCTTCGGCGAACAGCCCGACGGTGGTCTCCCAGTTCGGCAACTTCGTCATCGCCGAGTTCCAGAAGACTATGGCCGCGCCGAACCGCAGGGGTATCGCCAGCAGTGAATACGGCGTCCTGTCGAGTCCATGCAGGACGCGCCTGGCAGCGGCCAGCAATGGCAGGGGAGGCTGCATCCAGGCTGCCGTCATGGGCATCTCCAGTCAGGGGTTTGCGGCGATCGGATCAGTCGCCCTGGGTTGATGAAGCGTCCCGCACGAGACCACCATTCGCCCCGGGGTGCCGGAAGGTTACGGGTTGGGAACAAAAACTCGTTATTCGCGGCATGTCGCCGAGCGATGTAGTTTTGCCGATCGTTGGCCGGCCTAGGCGATCGAGGGGGCAAACCCCCTTCGGGCTGAAGCCGGCAGGCTGGGGGAATGGCCAAGCTCAGGCGCGACCGCGTGCAAGGTCTGACACCCGTTGCCGTTGCCTCCGTGCGTTCGCCGGATGCACCGAGCGGCCGCGGGCGCGCGCACACGCCACCGTCAGCCCACCACGACCTCGACTGGTCCATCCTCATGGCTCGCGCCCAGGATGGTGATCGCGATGCCTACCGGCTGCTCCTGGAAGAGATCACGCCGTACGTGCGGGCGCTTGCGGCACGGCGTCATCACGATCCCGGCGACGTGGAGGATGTCGTTCAGGACGTGCTGTTGACGGTGCATGAAATCCGGCACGCCTACGATCCCACCCGTCCCTTCGGCCCATGGCTGGTGGCGATCGCCAACCGGCGCGTCGTCGACCGGCTTCGTCGCCTGGGCCGCACGCGGTCGCGGGAGACCGTCCTGACCCCGGAGCATGAAACCTTTCCGGTGGTTCAAGCGAACCTGCATGACGAGGGTTCCGACCGTGCGGCGCTGCGGCGGGCTGTCGAAGGACTCGCGCCCCGACAACGGGAGGCGATCCGGTTGTTGAAGCTCCAGGAGAAGTCGTTGAAGGAGGCGGCAGCCGAAACCGGCATGTCCGTGGCGGCGCTGAAGGTCGCGACCCACCGGGCGCTCGACAATCTGAAGAAGATGTTTTCGCGCCGAGGCGACACATGACCACGACGCCCGAACTCATCAGCGTGCTTGCTGCAAACGCCGCGCCCGTGCGGCGCTTGCGGCATCCGATGGTCCGCGCCGCCGGCTGGCTGCTTCTCGCGGCGCTGGTCGTCGTGTTACTGGCTGTCGGTCAGGGCCTGCGATCGGATCTCGCCGACCGCCTCGAGCAGCCTGTCTTCGTCATCAGCATGACGGCCTCGCTGTCGACGGGCGTCCTGGCGGCGGTCGCAGCGTTCCTCGTCGGTCTGCCCGACCGCTCCCGTCTATGGGGTCTGCTGCCCGTACCGACGTTCGCGCTATGGGTTTCGACGATCGGCTACGGATGCCTGACCAGCTGGATCGGCCTGGGCCCTGATGGGGTCAGCTTGAACGAGACGGGCCGATGCCTTGCGACGCTGCTGCTCACCAGCGTGCCGCTGTCGATCGTCATGCTCGTCATGTTGCGCCATGCGGCGCCGCTCTATCCGCGATCGGTTGCGGTGATCGGCAGCCTGGCCGTCGCTGCCATCACGGCATCGGTCCTTTCGCTGGTCCACGATCTGGATGCAACAGCGATGATTTTGGCATGGAACATCGGCACGACGGCCCTCATGGTCGGGACGGGCGGCGTTCTGGGGCGACTCGTGTTCGCGTGGGTCCGCCGGTCGAGCCTGCGCTGGTAACTGTCGCCACGCCGTCGCCATCCAGGAGAAATTGCATCGCCATTTTTCTCTTGTTCTTCAATCGAGAATGATATATGAAGATCGAGCCTGAGCGTTTGCGTTCCCGCCGCCGGGGGTAATGGGCGTTTCGTGGGCCTCGCGTTACGAGGCACGGCCGTCGCCGGGCTGTTCAACGGGCGTCTCGCTGGTGCCGTCGTCAGGCACCGTTCGCTTCGCGCAAGCGAAGGCGACCTGTTGTTTTCCCAACACCCGACAAGCGGTGAACCCATGAGCGCGCCCGATTTCGCGCAGCTGACCCATCCCGACTTCGGCCCGCCGTTGCAGTGGTGGCACTACACCGACACCTTCGCCGTCGCGGGCTTCATCAATCGCAACAAGACGCGCATCACCAAGCAGGCGGTGCGCAACGGAGCCCATTGCTACTGGCACGACTCGCTGGGGCCGCTGCCGATCTATGGTGCCGAGCTGCTCGCCGCGCGGCCCGACGCACCGGTGCTGGTGCTCGAGACCGAGCGTGCCGCCGACGCGGCGCGTGCGCTGTTCCCGAGCCATGTCTGCGTCACCTGGCCGGGCGGCAGCACCGCGGTCGACAAGGCCGACACCATGCCTTTCGCCGGCCGCGACGTCGTGCTGTGGCCGGACAACGACGGCGAGGGCTGGACGGCGATGAACCGCCTGCAGGTGCGCCTGCGTGGCCTGCCGCGCACGCTGGTGCAGGTCGCGATAGCGCCGACCTGGCCCGACAAATGGGACCTCACCTGGCCACTGCCGGCCGGCGCCACGGTGGAGACCTTGCAGCGCCTGCTGCAGGAGGCGTTGCCATACCTGCTCCCGCAAGCGGGGGAAGGTAAGTCTTCACCTCCTAAGGCCGCGAACGTCCCGGCCGCTCAAGAGCGGGCCGCAGGCCCGCGCGCTCAGGAGGAGACAACGCCACCCGACGCACCCGACGCGCACGCCTCACCTCCTGGGAGCGCGGGCGTCCCGCCCGCTCAAGAGCGGGCCAGAGGCCCGCGCTCCCAGGATTGGTCAGACCCCGATCTCTCCCTGCTCGATGGTCGGCACTGCGATCTGCCGATATTCCCGACGACGGTGCTGCCGCGATTCTGGCGCGACTGGTGCGATGACGCGGCGCGCGGAACGGGCGTGCCGGTGGATTACGTCGCCCTGGCGCTGCTGACCACGGGTGCCGGTCTCATGGGCAGCGCGCGGCGCGTCAGTCCGGTGCCGATGTGGGCGGAGCCCTGCGTGCTGTGGGCGGCCCTGTTGGGTGGCCCATCGTCCGGCAAGTCTTCGGGCATGGAGGCGGCATTGCGCCTCGTACACGCGCTGGACGGCGAGCTCGCGGACACCAACGCAGCGTTGCACCGCCGTCACGTCACGGCCAAGGAAACAGCGCGCGCCGAAGAGAGGTGGTGGCTGGAAGGCCTGCGTGGCGCCGTGGCCAATCACCGCGAACCGCAGCTGATACCGGCGGCGGCGCAGGCACCCAAGCCGTTCACGCCACGACAGCTTGTCATCGAGACTCCTGCCGTCAATGTCGTGGCCGACGCGCTGTGCGGCAGCCCGCGCGGCACATTGCTGGCACTCGGTGATCTTGCCGGCTCGCGCGACAGCGAGGCGCGCCAGGCCAGCGTCGATCGGCGATGGTGGTCGGCCGCTTCCTGGATCGTGGAACGCAAAGGCAGTCGCCCGCGCATCGACATCCCCAGTGCCGCCGTATCGGTGCTGGGCGCAGCTGACGCGGAAGCCATCGCTGCGTGCGCGGGCATTGATGATGATGGCATGGCCGCGCGGCTGCTGGTCGCCTGGCCGTCGCGCCGCCCGGTCCAGTTGCTGTCGCGTCGGACGGCGGCACTTTGCCCCGAGGCGCGGGCGGCGCTCGGCCGGCTGCGCGATCTCGATGACCAGCCCCGCGTCGTGTCGTTGTCGCCTGACGCGCTGGCCGGCTTCGAAGACTTCCGACGCCGGCATGAAGAAGCGGCCGAACGGCTCGACGGCATCGAAGCCGCATGGTGGGGCATGGGCGCCAGCAATGTGCTGCGCTTGGCCGGCGTGATGGCGTTCCTGGAATGGGCGGCGCGCGCCGATGAAGCGGCGGAGCCGGCGGTCGTCCCGGCGCATGCGCTGCAGGCCGCCGCGGATCTGTGGCAGCAGTATCTGTGGCCGCATGCGCGGGCCGTGTTCCGGTCCACCGACAGCAGGGGCGCGCTGCGCCAGAGCCGGGTGTTGCGCTGGCTGCGGCTGCGGGGAATGGCCGAGGTTTCGCGCACGACGCTACGCGAAGTGGCACTCAGCCGTTCCTGTGATGCCGCTGAAACCGCGGACATCGCCGAGGCGCTGGTGCGCGGCGGCTGGCTGAAGCCGCTCCAGACGCCGTCGCAGGGCAAGGGCCGGCCGCCGGTGCGCTGGGCCGTACATCCCGACCTGCGCAGCCCTGGGAGCGAGGGCAGCCGACCACCTCATCCTGAGGAGGCCGCATAGCAGCCGTCTCGAAGAATGGGCTATCGTCTCGTTCGATCCTTCCAACGTCGCGCCGACTTTCTAGTATTTTCTAGTATTTTCTAGAAGATGAAGATCACCGACCCAAAGGCTTGGAAAATCAGGCGATTGGATTTTCTGGAAATCAAACGGCCAAATTTCACCTATCCCGCTGCGCCGGCCGGAAACGCCGACGGTGCGCCGGCGAGCCAGGTGCGGCCATGGGCATAGAGCTCGGCCACCGCGTCGCCCGTCAGCTGCGGCAGATCCTTCTTGATGGTGAAGCCCAGCTTGGTCTGCAGGTAGGCGAGATGGCGATAGCCTTCGGGGAAGCTTTCCAGCAGCGCTGCATCCAAGGTCAGCGTGGCGCTGGGGCTCACAGGGTCCATGCGGTCCTTCTCGTAGATCGGCTGGCGGCGCACGATGGCCCAGCGCCCGTTGCGCTTGGCGAAGAAGTCGAAGAAGCGGCCGGTGCAGACGACATCGACCAGCACGCCGTCGACCACGCCGCGCTGGCTGATCGTCATCTTGGTCTGCGCCGTGGCGCGGTGGTCGTTGAGGTCGACGCTGATGCCGCCGAGGAAATGCAGGATGCTGACGCCGCGCTCGAAGCCGGCCTGGCTCACGGCAATGAACTTCTCGGCCGGTCCCTGGAACCAGGTCGCGGTCATCCAGCCGTCGTCGTGCCACACCGTGCGAAACCGCTCCCAGTCGCCGGCATCGCGCCAGACGGCCCAGTTCTGTACGACCTCGGCAATCGCCAGCCTTTCCAACGCTTCGTTCGGCACGGCAGGTCTCCTTGGTTTGTCATCCTGAGCGAAGCGAAGGATCTGTTGAGCCGTCGGCACGCACGGACCATGGAGACGACGCATGTGCGCCATCAAGAGTCCCGTGCGAATCGACAGTTCAACAGATCCTTCGCTTCGCTCAGGATGACAAAAACCAGGCTACGGCGCCATAAGCGATAGCCTTCCCCGCGCGCGGGGGAAGGTAAAAGGATTTGCATCCAAGGAGTCGCATGCACCCGGTCCACCATGAAGATCCCGCGGCGCTGGCCGATGCCGTCATCGCCGCCGTCGGCAAGTCGATCGTGCTGGCGCTGCCGCTGGGGCTGGGCAAGGCCAATCACGTGGTGAATGCCCTGTTTGCGCGCGCCATGGCCGATCCGTCGATCACGCTGCGCATCTTCACGGCTTTGACGCTGGAGAAACCGCGCGGCGGCAGCGACCTGGAGCGACGCTTCATTGCGCCCGTGATCGAGCGGCTGTTCGGCGGCTACCCCGACCTCGCCTATGTGCCGGCCCGCCGCGCCGGTACCTTGCCGCCCAACATCGTGGTCAACGAATTCTTCATGCTGGCCGGGCGCTGGCTGTCGGCACCGGCGGCGCAGCAGGACTACATTTCCGCCAACTACACCCACGCGGCGCGCTATGTACTGGAGCGCGGCGTCAATGTCGTGGCGCAGCTTGTGGCCAAGCGCACCGTCGATGGCGTGCCGCGCTACAGCCTGAGCTGCAATCCCGACCTCACCTTGGACCTGCTGGCGGCGCGCCGATCAGGCCGTGCCGACTTCCTGCTGGTCGGGCAGACCAACGACGAACTGCCGTTCATGCCCGGCGACGGCGATCTGCCGGCGCAGCACTTCAGTCACATGCTGGATAGTCCGGCGACGCAGTTCCCGCTGTTCGCGCCACCCAAGCCGGCGGTCAGTCCGACGGAGTACGCGATCGGCTTCCACGCCGCGCGCCTGATCCGTGACGGCGGCACCTTGCAGATCGGCATCGGCTCGGTGGGCGACGCGGTCTGCCAGGGGCTGATCCTGCGCCAGCGCGAGAACGCGCTCTATCGCGATACCGTTACGCGCCTGTCGCCGGTGCCACCTGAACCGTTCGAAGCGGCACCGTTCACGGCGGGCTTGTACGGCGCCACGGAGATGCTGGTTGACGGTTTCCTCGACCTCATGAAGCACGGCATCCTGACGCGCGAGGTCGACGGCGTCGTGGTGCATGCCGGCTTCTTCCTCGGCCCCAAGGCGTTCTACCAGGTGCTGCGCGACATGCGCGAAGAGGTGCGGGCGCGCATCCGCATGACAGCGGTGGGCTTCGTCAACGAGCTGTTCGGCGACGAGGCAGGCAAGCGCCGGGCCCGCGTCGAGGCGCGCTTCGTCAACAACGCCATGATGGCGACCCTGCTGGGCGCCGTTGTTTCGGACGGCCTCGAGGACGGCCGCATCGTGAGCGGCGTCGGCGGCCAGTACAACTTTGTCGCCCAGGCTTTCGCGCTTGACGATGCGCGCTCGATCATCACGCTCAATGCCACGCGCGAGGAGGGCGGCCGTACGCACTCCAACATCCGCTGGTCCTACGGCCACACGACCATACCGCGTCACCTGCGCGACATCATCGTGACGGAGTACGGCGTGGCCGACCTGCGCGGCAAGACCGACGCCGAGTGCGTCGCGGCCATGCTGCAGGTCACCGACTCGCGCTTCCAGGACGGACTGCTGCGCCAGGCAAAGGCAGCCGGCAAGATCGCCGCCGGCTACGAGATCCCGGCCGCGTTCCGCGACAACACGCCCGCGCGCGTGGCGCGCGCCCTGCAGCCCGCGCGCGAGCAGGGCTTCGTGCCGCCATTTCCTTTCGGGACGGATTTCACGGCGGTCGAGCAGCGCCTGATCCCGGCCCTGCAGCGGCTGAAGGCGGCCTCGGCCAGCACGGCGTCGTTGTGCCGGCTGTTCTGGCGCGGGCTGAGAGCCGGTGCGATATCGGAATCGGATGCTGAATGTTTGGATCGCCTCGGTCTGCGCGATGCCAGCGTCATCAGGGACCGCATTCAGCGGACCCTGATCCGCGCCGCGCTGTTGTCGTCCTGACCCTCCCCCAACGCAGTTGGGGGAGGTGGCCGAAGGCCGGAGGGGGAGGCGACGTGGTCCTTGTTACTAAGATCGCCACGCCTCCCCTCCGCCCCTTCGGGGCACCTCCCCAGCAAAGCTGGGGAGGAGCGTCGCAAGCGCACCAGGAACCGTCATCGCCTGCCGGGCGTTGTAGGACGATAATGCGGGCTCCATGACACCGGAGCCGGAGGGGTCAGATGACACTGCGTACACTGTTGGTCCATGCCGACATCGATGACCGTTTCATGCACCGCCTGTCGCTTGCCGTGGCCGTCGCCAGCGCACACAAGGCCCGGGTTCGGGTGCTGTATGCGTTGAAGGCGCCGGTCTCGATCGGTCTCTACAGCGAGCCCATGGGGGCGCCGGCACTCGAGCTGGTGCAACAGGAGATTGACGCCGAGCGCGCGAGAGGCGAGGCGCTGCACCAGGCGATCGAGCAAAAGATGCGCACCGAGCACCCCGACTGGGATTGGCGCAGTGTCAACGGACTGGTGGGCGAGGCCATCGCGGTGGCGGGCGCGACGGCCGACCTCATCGTCATGGGACAGGAGCGCGATGCCGCCACGACGGCACCGGTGGCGCAGGTCGTGCTCTCGTCCGGGCGTCCGGTCCTCTGCGTTCCGCACACCGGCAATTTTGCCGATTGCGGCCGGCGCGTGCTGGTGGCGTGGCGCGGCACGCGTGAGTCGGCGCGCGCGCTGCACGACGCCCTGCCGCTGCTGGAACGGGCCGATCACGTCATCCTGTTCACGGCGACCGATCCCGACAGCGGTGACATGGGCGCAGCCGACGCGGTCCAGAACCTGGCTGATCACGGCATCAAAGCCGAGCTGCGGCAGACCACGCTAGGCGACCTCGACGCCGGCGCCGCCATCCTCAATGCGGTGTCTGACTGCTCGGTCGATCTGCTGGTGATGGGCGCCTACGGTCACAGTCGCGTGCGCGAGTTCGTGTTCGGCGGCGCCACGCGCACCGTGCTGCGCTCGATGACCGTGCCGACACTGATCTCGCATTGAGCCGGGGCTCTTCGATGGCCAAGCCAGCAACTGTCACCCCGACCAAGGAGTTCGACCAGTGGGAACTCGACGCCCGCCTGCTGCAGACGGCGTCGGAGGAGGGCATGGGCGGCGGCGAGCCGAGCCTGCTCGACGAAGTCAAGCAGGCGCTCGCGACCCACGGTGCCGCCAAGGCCGACGGCCATGGCCCAACCGGGGATGTAGTGTCGTGCTGAGCGAAGCGAAGGATCTGTTAAACCGACGGTACGCACGGGCCCAGCGATAGCGCACGTGCGCCGGTTTCGGTGGTCCGTGCGGACCTGCGGCTCAACAGGTCCTTCGCTTCGCTCAGCACGACAGTCGTCTCAAAAGAACTCGTCGAGCAGGCGGTAGTATGCCAGGCGATCGGCGTCCGGGTCAGATAGTCCGTAATCGTGCAGGAACGGCTCGACCCACGCCGCGCCGAGGTTGTACCGGATGCTCCAGTCGGCGAGCGCCAGGTCCTGACAGCGATCGGCAACGCCCAGGCGCCCGCAATCGATGAATCCGGTGAAGCGGCCGTCGTCGGCCAGCATGTTGGGCAGGCAGGCATCGCCGTGCGCCACCACCAGATCCTCGGTCTTTGGCCGGCGCTCCAGCAGCTCGGCAAACAGGCTCGCCGCCGTCCGGCCCAACCGCTCGTCGTCGAAGTCTGTCTCGTCGACTGCGCCGGCGATCATGCGGGCGTGCGCTGCGGCGATGCGATGATCGAGGCGATGGTCGAACGGACAATCCCGTACGTCCAGGGCATGCAGCGCCCGCAGCGCCTGGGCGACCAACGCGACGGTGGTCGCCGCCGGCAGATGTGCAGAGGAGGCAAGGTCATGACCGGGCAGCGCACTGATCAGCAGCCACTGCCGATCGGCGTGGTCATCGAGATCAAGCACATGCGGACAGGCGATCCCGCGCGTCGCGAGCCAGCGCAGGCGTGCCGCTTCGCCGGCCAGCGCGTCCGGCGGACTGACCGGCTCCGTCTTGACGAACAGGACAGTGCCGTCAGGCGCCGTCAGCCGGAACACGGCGGCCGACGACCGTCCGATCGTCTGCCGCGACCATTGATAGTGCGCAAGGCGACGTCGCCAAGCCGGCGGCAGCTCATCCTGTGGAGGCATGATCGCCCCTGGGAGCGCGGGCCTCTGGCCCGCTCATGTCTTGGCGCGTCGAGCACGGGTGAAAGCAAAGCTTTCGCCGGAAGTGCGGGCGGGACGCCCGCGCTCCCAGGATCAAGCCGCGACGGTGCCTTCCAGCACGCGGTCGGCCTGCTCGAGGTCGACGGAGACCAGGATCGACACGCCGCGCTCGGCCATGGTGACACCGTAGAGGCGGTGCATCTTGGCCATCGTCACCCGGTGGTGGGTGATGATCAGGAAGCGCGTGTCGGAGCGCTGGGAGATGTCGGCCACCAGGTCGCAGAAGCGCTCGACGTTGGCGTCATCCAGCGGCGCGTCGACCTCGTCCAGCACGCAGATCGGCGCCGGGTTGGTCATGAACACCGCGAACAGCAGCGACAGC
>Ga0187894_10007686_pt1 | contig 10066 bp, 7 predicted proteins | sample GBC1701081metaG_FD_136650 | JGI IMG/M metagenome (GOLD analysis project Ga0187894, IMG submission 136650) | White microbial mat communities from a lava cave in the Kipuka Kanohina Cave System on the Island of Hawaii, USA - GBC170108-1 metaG ... | reverse complement strand
GACCAGGTAGACGTGGTTTTCGCAGGCGCGCGCCGCGGCCAGCAACGGGTTGCATCCCCACACGGGCCACGCGATCACTTCGGCGCCGTTATCGCTCAACCGCCGGGCGACTTCGGGGAAGAAGCCGTCGTAACAGACCATCATCCCCACTTTGCCGAACCGCGTGTCGAAGACCGGATATTCATCGCCCGGCGTGATACCGCCTGCAATCTCGCCGCGCGGCAAAGCCACTTTGCGGTATTTGCCCACGATCTTTCCGTCCGGCCCCAGCATGACCGCGACGTTGTAGATCAAATGCCGGTCGCGTTCGACCAGACCGGCGACGACGTACAGGTTGTGCTTCTTCGCCAGTTCGCCGAAGTAATCAGTCGAAGGGCCAGGCGTCGGCTCCGCCACATCGAAGAAGCTCTTGCCCAATCCGTAATAGGTCAGCGTTTCGGGCAGCACGACCAGATCGGCGCGTTGTCGCGCGGCGTCGGCGATCAGCGGCTCGAATTGGCGGCAATTGTCCATCGGCGTTTTACCGCCTTGCGGGCGAAAGTGGACAGCGGCCAGCCGGACTTTGCGTTCGGGCGGCGCAACGGTTTCGCTGAACCCCACGTTGCTCCACTCAACCCGCCCGCTCGGCGCCCAACGCAGATGCAGCTCGACCACGGCTCGCTCAGCCTTCGACGGCGCGAGATAAGTGTCTGAGACTTCGGTCCATCCTTTAGCATCGGCAGCATCGGCAGCGCCAATCACTTTGTCCGTCGGATATTCAGGCTCGGCCTCATAGAGCGCGCCTTTCATATAGCCTGTCGTGGCGGGTCTATCCCAATTGACCGCTTTGCCATTGGCGTCCTGCCAGAGAATTCGGACGACCGCGCTGCGGCTCGGCGTTGCGACGTTTTCGACCTTGCGCAACGCGGAGAAACGATAATATTTGCCCCCGGTGATCGAAAACGTTTTCACCCAATAACCATCGAGCCCTTCGCGTTCGTCGGCGATGATGAGGAAAGCGCCTTTGCCATCCTTACCGCCTTTCGGGTTGTAATCGAATCGCGGGCGAATCTCGTCGCGAGGCGCGGCCGCTCGCCAGCCGTCAGGAGCGGAGTCTGCGCCATCAGCTATCGCCACAACACAGAACAATGCGATCAACACTACTGTTGAAAGAAAGCAGTTGAGCTTGAACATACCGTCTCCCTATCAGTACCGCGAGCGGTAGCGAGCGGGGCGTCTCAGGAAGCCTCGCTCGCTACCGCTCGCGGTACTGACTCATTCGCGCAACCACCGGTCAAGATTCTCACGGGCGAACGCATCGTCGTTCAAATGAGGATAGCTTGCGTAAATGCGATCAATCTCCTCCATCTGCCCCGGCGAGAGGTCTTCGCGCGGATCGAGACACCAGCGGCCGGTCAACAATCCCTGCCGCCGCAGGACCTCGTGCAAGCCGGCGATGCAGCCGGCGAAATGATTCTTTACGTCGAACAGCGCGGCGTTCGCATCCGTGACTTCGGCGGACCTCGCCAGCAACTCAAAAGCTTGTCGCCCGCCACGGTGCTTGCAATGTTTGATCTCTTCGAGCAACTCGACGGCGCGTTTAGTCCACACAGCCCAATGGCCGAGCAAGCCGCCGGCAATTTGAACCGCGACCGTTCCGCCATCGCCCGCGACGCGGAACTCGGTCAACAGGTCGGCCACGATGTTGTCATCATTGCCCGTGTAAAGCGTGATCTCTTTGTGACGCCCGCCGCCGGCCAGCGCGCGCACAACATCGAGCGTTTGATACCGGTTGAACGGAGCGATCTTGACCGCGGCCACGTTTTCGATCTCGAAGAACTCGCGCCAAAAATTGTAGTCGAGCAATCTGCCTCCGACGGCCGGTTGCAGATAAAATCCGAAGAGCGGAATCGCCTCGGCCACTCGGCGGCAATGCTCGATCAATTCGTTCGTCGAAGCTTCACGCAATGCGGACAAACTCAGCAATCCGAGATCGTACCCGGTCTCTTTCGCAAACGCCGCCTCACGAATCGCCTGCTCCGTCGGGCCGCACACGCCCGCGATCTTGATGATTCGTTTGCCGTTCATCTCTTCCCACGCGCGCGCGGTCTCCGCCGCCATTTTCAACACCGGTTCAAACAATCCGATTTTCGGCTCACGAATGGCGAACTGCGTCGTGTGAACGCCGACAGCCACGCCACCCGCGCCCGCGTCGCAGTAATACCGCGTCAGCGCCCGCTGGAGGCGTTCGTCAAGCTTGCGTTCGGCGTCAAGCGCAAGCGGATGCGCTGGGATCACAACGCCGTCACGCAATATTTCACCAACTTCCTGGTCAATCACTCGCATCAGAATTTCCCATCGCTCACTTCAAATTTCGTCGGCAGGTTCAAACTTCTGCCGCCGGTTTCAACCCAATGCGCAACCCGCTCCATCAGCTCTTCCACTTTCACTTCGGCCCCGCCCAGCAATTGGCGGCAGAGTGAAGCGTCATTGAGCAACGCCTCGCCGGATTCCCGCCCGCTGAAGACGGCTTCGCGCCCAAAGCGGCGGGCGTAAAACTCGGCCGCGTCGCGCACCGAAACAATTTCGGGTCCGGTCACATTTAAAAACCGCGGCGGCGATTCGCACAATTCCAGGCACCGCAGCGCATACGAATTCGCGTCGCCCTGCCAGATGGCGTTGAAATGCCCGACGGTCAGGTCAACCGCGCGGCCCTCGTATACCTTGCGCGCAACGTCCACCAACACGCCATATCGCAGATCAACCGCATAATTCAGCCGGAAGATCAGACACTTCGTTCCGTATTCGCGCGAGAAGAATTCAAACAAGCGCTCGCGGCCCAAACAAGATTGCGCATATTCACCGCGCGGCTGCGGTCCATCCGTCTCGATTGAACCGCCGGAATCCACCCCGGCAGAGAGGCGGACAAACGGATAGACGTTGCCCGTCGAAAACGCGACGATCCGCGAATCGCGGTAATGATAGGCCACATTCGCCGGAACAATCGTGTTCATCGCCCAGGTCAGGTCGGAACGATCCGACGATCCGAACTTCCTGCCCGCGAGGAAGAGCGCGTTTTCGCAACGGGGCAGCTTCGCGACTTCATCGCGGTCGAGCAGATCGCAAGAGACGGCCTCGACGCCCGCGTCTTCCAGGTCGTCGCGCGATTGCCGTTCCGAAAAACGTGAGACGGCAATGACACGGCGGCGAACACCCGCCGCGTCGGAAGCGCGTTTGGCGAGCTTCGCCAGCGACGGCCCCATCTTCCCGCCCGCGCCCAGCAGCGCCACGTCGCCCGTCAGACGGCGCATCAACGCGATGTCTTTATCGTTCGGCGTCGAGAGTCTGTCTTCAAGTTGTTGTTCGTTTTCGATAAGTGACATGTCTGTTCTCTCTCTTCGCTGTCTTGACCCGCTAACTTAACCCCAGTCTTGGGTTGAGCAAAAGAACCACGGGGATCACGGGGATCACGGGGTATTGCGCTATCGCTCCCCGTATGGCGCCGTGCTAACCCATTTTCCATTGAGCATCACGCGCTTGATTCGCCGCAAAGCGCCGATCTCTTTCAGCGGGTCGCCTTCGACCAGAACCAGGTCGGCCAGTTTGCCCGCTTCGACGCCGCCCAAACGGTCATCAATGCGAAAGAAGCGCGCGTTCTCCATCGTCGCGGCGACAATCGCTTCCATCGGCGTCATTCCGCTCTCGACAAACAGTTCGACCTCGCGGTGATAAGCCCAGCCGCGTTCGGCGTGCGGCACGTTCGAATGAGAGCCTACAACCACGCGCGCGCCGGCTCGTTTCGCCATCCCGACGAACCGCAGCATGTTTTTGAACCCGCGCGTGTGAGCCTCGGTCGTATTCTGATCGCCTTCGCGCCGTTCAAACACGGCCAGCGTCGCCGATATGAACACACCGCGTTTGACAATCAAATCCAGCGCCTGTTTTACGCGCGGCGAGTCCGGATCAATCCCGCTCCACATTTTGTATCGCCCATCGCGGCGGGCGTTGTTATCGGCGAGGACCGCTTGCCGGTACTTCTCGGCTTCGCGCAACGGAATCAACGCCGCGCCGAACGACGTGACGTGTTCGACGCCGTCAATGCCCGCGCGAATGGCGTCCATCGCGTCAACGATCTCAAGATGAGCCGTGACTGGCACGCCGCGCGCGTGCGCCGTTTCGGTCACGACTTTGATCAAACCGAGCGGCAGCCGGAAGTAGACTTTGATCACCGACGCGCCCTGGTCAATGAAACGGTTGACCGCCGCCCTCGTCTCTTCCGCGTCGCGAACGATGAAAGAGTCTGCGGGATATGCGGGCGGAGGCGTGTCCAAATGCGGGCCGGCGAGAAACAGCCGCGGGATCGGCGCGCCCGATTTTTGCACGGCGTCGTAAGCCTCGATCCATTGACCCGGATCGCGCACGGACGTGACGCCGCGAGTCAGAAAGAGCGCGGGCAACACGCTGTCGCCGTCAATATGGAAATGCGAATCAATGAAGCCAGGCAGGAGCGACAATCCGCTCGCATCAATCACTTCGGCGCCTTTCGGCACGGGCGTCGAATCTCGTTTGCCGGCGGCCACAATGCGGTCATCACGAATTACGACGGCGGAATCGCTGATCGGCGCGCCGCCGCGTCCGTCAATCAAGGTCGCGCCGACGATCGCAATCGGCTGACTGCCCTCAGGCCGCGCGACTTTGTTGATCTCGCGCATCGAATGACGCCGCGGTTGTTCTGCGATCTGTCGCTGAGCGTCCGTGATTGGACAAACCAGCAAGATCAACGACAACGATTGAATAACAGCGCGAAGTTTGACTGTCATTGCATTATTCATCCACATTCATCGGGCGGGCTCAATCGTCGGATTTCCACTCCCCGCCTTCCCGCACAAAGCTAAACCATTGTTTACCCGGAAAGATCACCACGGCGCGGTCGCCACGCTCCACCACGCGTTGAACTTTCGGGATAGTCCTTTTCATCTCGGCCCCAGCTTGCCTGGCCATCTGTGTCGCTTTCGCGCCGCCCATGGCAAAGACCGCCTCGCTCCGGCGGTTGGCGCGTTCGGTGGAGAGCTTCCGCACCGCCGCGAAATCGCCTCTGGTCAACGCGGCGGCCTTCACGGATAAGACACGCGCCTGGGGACTGTCGAGCGCGGCTCTGCCTTTCAAATCGGCGGTGACCGGCGGTTCATTGAATATCGGGGCGCTGAACCGGACGGAATAACTCATCTTCGGAATATCAGATAAATTCGATTCGCGTTCATCGCGGCGTTCGATGGCGCCAACGACGCGTTGGCTTGTCAGCGACCAATCTTTGAAGAGCTGCTGGCCCGAAACGTTGATCGTCTGTGTGATGAGCGACAACTCCGGCTTCGATGGTGGAAAGAGCAGCGTCACCACCACCTGGTTGGGATCATCAGGAGCCATTTCAAACAGCAGCCCCTGCACCCGCCCTTGTTTCGCCAGGTCCGCCACCGGCAGGAAGACGATTCCGGCCAGCGCATTGGGCGGAACCTCCCGGTCAGTGACCAGCACGCGCAATTCCTTCGGGCGGTCGAGCAGCCCCTCGGCGTTGTCGTGCAGATGGGCGTAGGCATGGCGGAGCGTAAGGTTTCGTTCGTTGACCTGGAGCGATCCCTGAGCGATTCCCGGATCAATGGCGGGCGCCGGCCCGAAGGAGTGGGGCATTACGATGAAGAGCAGTGTGAGTAATGGAAATATTTTCATGGCGACGCTCTCCGCTATTATCCGAATTCCGGCCCCAGGATCGCAAACTGTTTTTCGGGCGATCCGGGATAGCGGTTCTCCCCGCGAAACATGCGGATGAACGGGCGCTGCTCCTTGAACCCGATTGATTCCAGACGCCGCGTCCATTCCGGATCATGCCGCGAAGCGTCGAGAATGAAATGACGCCCCATCTGCGCGCTCAAACAGGCCATAACCAATCGCGCCGCGGTTTCGCGATCTTTGGCGATCACCGGCCCCAGATGCTCGGAGTTGAATCCGTGACGGCCGAACGTATAGCCCGCGACTTCCCCATCACGAACAATCACCCACGAGTATTCCGGCGCGCCGTCGAACATCCATTTTAATATCACGTCACGATCGGCTCCGAAGACCTGATGATCCATCTCGAAGACTTGCGGCAGATCGGCTTCCGCCATCGGCCTTGCGGGGTTGTCATCACCGCGTGTGACGCGATCACCGACAACCGTCTCCATTCGGCTCAACCGGTATTCATCGACAAAACCGAGCTTCAGATAAACCTCGCGACCGGCGGGCGTGGCGTCCAACCGGATCGTCGTTTGATCGCCCAAAACTTCCATGGCCTCGCGCAACAATTGCGAACCTATGCCTTGCCCGCGTTCGGCCGGATCAACCAACACCATTCCGATCCAACTGAAGCGATTCTGGATCAAGAGACTCTGACTGAAACGACTTTGATAACTCACGGTCGTAACCGTTCCGACAACCTGATCATTCTTAACCGCGACGCGGCACCCGCGCGGGCTAAGTCTCAAAAAACATTCCCAGTCACGGCTCAACTGATTCCACCGGCTGCCGCGGCACAGCCCAAGCCCCGCCGCAATGTCGGCCCGCAGCATCTCGCGAAAGCCTATTCGGTTCAACGCATCGCTCACTTCGGCTCCATTTGGGAAAGGGATTTACGCGGCAGCATCGAAACCGCAACCGCGCCGAGCGCCGCCAACCCGATCAGCGCGGCGAATCCATTCACGTAATTTCCGCTTCGATCATGAAGGTAACCGACCAGCATGGGCGCCAAAGCCTCGGCCAATCCGTCGGCGGTCAGGATGATTCCCATCACGCGGCCCATCACTTTCAGGCCGAACAACTCGGCGGCCATCAGCGGAATGATCATGTAATCGCCGCCGAACGCGACGCCGAACGCGACTGCAAAGATATAGATCACGCCCGGAGTCTCGACGAAATACAACAGAGGTATCGCCGCCGACACCAACGTGTAGATCAACAGCATCACGTACTTCTTCGGGAGCCTGTCGGCCAGCCATCCCATCAACAACCGCCCCGCGACGCTCGAAGCCAGCACCAGCGAGATGACGTTCGCCGCCGTCTCCTGCGAGTATTTCAGGTCTACGCCCATGAAGAGTTTGAGGTGCTGGTTCGTGCCGCCCACCGCGCCGATGGAACACATGCTGCCGATGGCGAGCAGATAAAACGCCGGCTTTTTGAGGATGTCGCCAATCGGCAGCGGCGGCTCCGCGACGTTCGCCGCGTGGCCTTCCGGCCGCTCTTTGACGAACCAGGCCATGGGCAAAGCGATGACGATCATCAGCGCGCCGAGCGTCATCAGCGCCCGATGCCAGCCGAACTGGCTATTCAGCCATCGCGCCAGTTGCGGCACGACCATCCCGCCGACGCCGATGCCGATATACGCAAACCCCATGGCCTTGCCGCGCGCCTTGTCGAACCATCGCGAGAGCAGCACCTGATTCGGCAGCGGCCCGCCGCACACATAACCGAGCGCGTTGAACAGATAGAAGAAGTAAAACATCCAGAGCGCGGTCATCTGGCTCAATCCGACCAGCGCAAAACCGCCCATCAGAATTCCGGCCAGCATCAATCGCCGCGGCCCGAAGCGATCAATGATCCATCCGGCCAAAAATCCGAACAACGGCCCGATAACTATTTTGCCGAAGGCGTTGCCGGAGGTGACCGTGGCGCGCGACCAGCCGAACTCTTTGACCATAAAATCGTAAAAGAACGGCAGGCCGTAAAACGACAACCCGACGAGCGAAAAGAGGCTCAGGAAAGCCGTCGCCGCGACCTGTACTTTCGCGGGACTCATTACCTCACCGGCTATCGGGTCGTTCAAAACGTTTTGCTTCATTGTGTCTCAATTCTTAAATCCCCCCGATGGCAATCGGGGGATCGTTAAGGTCCGACCTATAAGGAGCAGCAGCATTTCTTAAATCCCCCCGATGGCAATCGGGGGATGATTAAGGTCCAGCCTTCTAGACTCCGGGAGCGGTCGCGCCTCGACGCAAGGAAGGTTGGACTTTAACGATCCCCCGATTGCCATCGGGGGGATTCGGGAAAGCTTACCTGCTGCGGTAGGCTGGACTTTAACGATCCCCCGATTGCCATCGGGGGGATTGCGCAAATCAAACCTACTTGCCTGATACCGCCAGACGCCCCGGCTCGCGCACATTCTTGCCTTCGCGGCTCGTGAGCGCGTCCCCCAAATCCGCGCGAGCGCGTTCGACGAACGTCATCAGCTTTTTGACGACCTCAGGATTTTTGCCGGCGACGTTCGTCGTCTCTCCAACGTCCTTTTCCAGGTCAAAGAGCGAAAGCTCCAGCTCCCGTCTAACGTAACGACTGGGCTTGCCGCCGCCGCCCGCGCTTTCCAGATGCTGGTAAGGATGCTGCAAGTGGAGTTTCCATTTTCCGCCGCGGACCGCGTGCAGTTCCCTGCCCCAGTAAAAATAGAGCGCGTCGTGCGGGCTTCGGGCGCCGCGTTTGTTTGCGAGCAACGGCCAGATGTCCAGGCCGTCAATGACACGGGCGAGGCGTACCCCGGCGAGCTTCGCAATCGTCGGCAGCAAATCAATCGTCATTGCCGCTTGACGATTGACGGCGCCTGCCGGAATCCTGCCCGGCCAGCGCGCCACGAACGGCACGCGCACGCCGCCGTCGAACGAAGTTCCCTTGCCTTCGCGCAGCGGCCCGACCGAGCCGGCGTGATCGCCGTAACTCAGCCACGGGCCGTTGTCCGACGTGAAGATTACCAGGGTATCGCGGTCCAGATTTAACCGCTTCAGCGTGTCGAGCGCCTGGCCGACAGACCAGTCAATCTCCTCGATCACATCGCCGTATAGCCCTTGTTGCGTTTTGCCTTTGAACTTGTCCGAAACGAACAGCGGCACGTGCGGCATTGAGTGCGGCAGGTAGAGGAAGAATGGCTTGTCCTTGTTCTTCTCGATGAATTTGACGGCGCGTTCGGTGTACCACGTCGTCAATTGCGTCTGATCGGGCATCACCTGAACCACTTTGTCGTTTTCGATCAACGGCAGATCGGGGTAGTAGCCTTTCGCCGCCGACGGATGGTTCGGCCACATATCGTTTGAATACGGAAGGCCGAAATATTCATCGAAGCCGTGCCGCGTGGGCAGAAATTGCGGGTGATGGCCCAGATGCCACTTGCCGTAAATCGCCGTGGCGTACCCGCGCGTCTTCAACACCTCCGCAATCGTCATCTCGTCGTCATTGACGCCGTATTGCGCGCGGTGATCGAGCGCGCCCTGAATGCCCACGCGATTCGGGTAGCATCCGGTCAGCAGAGCGGCGCGCGAAGCCGAGCATACAGCCTGCGCCACGTAAAAATCGGTCAGCCGCGCGCCCTCCCCGGCCATCCGGTCGAGGTTGGGCGTTTTGTAACCAGCGGCGCCGAACCCGCCGATGTCGGCGTAGCCGAGATCATCCGCATAGATGATCACGAAATTCGGCGGACGTCCGGCGTTCTCGCGCTTTTGAGTGAAGCCGATAACCGCGGCGCTCGCGGTCATGAAACTCAACGACAACGTGATCAAAATAGCTAGTTTGAATTTATTCAACCCGCGCAAGTGGCCTTGTGAAGCGCAGTTCAGTTCACCGCAGAGGCGCAGAGAACGCTGAGGAAACGCAGAGAAGAACCAAGAGACCTCTTTCTTCCTCTCTCTCTGCGTTTCCTCAGCGTTCTCTGCGCCTCTGCGGTGAACTGAACTGTTATCCGGCTTATGAAACTTGGCCTGCTTCCTCATAATACTTGAAAATCACTCTTAATCTTTACTTGATCGGGAACGGCTCCATCAGCTCCGCGCGGCTGCCGTCGGGATCGAACAGATTCAGCTGCCATCGGCGGTTGCGCCCAACCTGCGGAGGCCTGACGCTCGCCGGATCGCCGGCGCGTTCGCGCGCCGTTTCCAGAGCCTTCTGAATATCGGGCACGAGCAACGCCACGTGATGCAATGTGCCGAGTTGCTGCCGCGTGGGCTTCTCCGTGACGAGCATGTATTCGAGGTAATCGGTTCCGTCGGGGACTTTCATGTTGATCCAGTTGAGCGACGCG
>Ga0187894_10007685_pt1 | contig 10069 bp, 7 predicted proteins | sample GBC1701081metaG_FD_136650 | JGI IMG/M metagenome (GOLD analysis project Ga0187894, IMG submission 136650) | White microbial mat communities from a lava cave in the Kipuka Kanohina Cave System on the Island of Hawaii, USA - GBC170108-1 metaG ... | reverse complement strand
GATCGGGAATACCGAGGTTCAACGTCGGCGTCGCATGACCGTTCGCGGCCAGGCATTCGTTGATCGCGCTGCCGGCGCCGCCCGCCACGACATTCTCCTCGACGGTGATGAGCCCGCGATGCGTGGCTGCGATGCGCAGGATCGATTCCTCGTCGAGCGGCTTCACGAAGCGCAGGTTCACGAGCGTTGCATCCAACTGCTCGGCGACGCGCTCGCAGGTCGGCACCATCGCGCCGACTGCCACGATCGCGAGCCCGCTGCGGCCTTCGCGACGTATTTGTGCCTTGCCAACCGGGAGTGCACGCATCGCAGGTTCGATCGCGACGCCCGGTCCCTGGCCGCGCGGATAGCGCACGGCGGCCGGTTGATCCAGCTGCGAGGCGGTGAACAGCATCTGCCGGCACTCGTTCTCGTCGGCCGGTGCCATCACCACGAGATTCGGAACGCAGCGCAGGTACGACAGATCGTAGCTGCCCTGGTGAGTCGCGCCGTCGCCGCCGACCAGGCCGGCGCGATCGATCGCGAACGTCACGGGAAGTTTCTGCAGGGCGACGTCGTGGATCAGCTGATCGTAGGCGCGCTGCAGGAACGTCGAGTAGATCGCTACGACCGGCCGCAAGCCTTCGCATGCCATGCCGGCCGCGAGTGTGACCGCATGCTGCTCGGCAATCGCGACGTCGAAATAGCGATCGGGAAAGCGCTTGGAGAATTCCACCAGTCCCGAGCCCTCGCGCATCGCCGGCGTGATGCCGACCACGCGCGGATCCTGCTCCGCCATGTCGCAGAGCCATTGCCCGAAGACCTGCGAATAGGACGGGCCGTTGGCTTTTTCCTTGAAGATCACGCCGCTCTTCGGATCGAACGGGCCGGGACCGTGCCACTTGATCGGATCGGCCTCCGCGGGCGCGTAGCCCTTGCCCTTGCGCGTGATCACGTGCAGGAACTGCGGACCTTTCTGATCGCGCAGGTTCGTCAAGGTCGCCACCAGGGCGCGCAGATCGTGGCCGTCGACCGGCCCGATATAGTTGAAGCCCATCTCCTCGAAGATCGTGCCAGGCAGCACCATGCCCTTCATGTGCTCTTCGGAGCGGCGCGCCAGCTCCCACACGGTCGGCATGCGGCTCAACACTTTCTTGCCGCCTTTGCGCAGGGTCGCGTAGACCTTGCCGGACAGCACGCGCGCGAAGTAATTCGAGAACGCGCCGACGTTCTCGGAGATCGACATGTCGTTGTCGTTGAGGATCACGAGCATGTCGACGTCCATGCTGCCGGCATGGTTCAGCGCTTCGAACGCCATGCCGGCGCTGAGCGCGCCGTCGCCGATGACCGCGACCACGCGACGCCGCTGACCGCTGCGCGCAGCAGCGATCGCCATGCCGAGTGCCGCGCTGATCGACGTGCTCGAATGACCCACGCCGAACGTGTCGTATTCGCTCTCGGTGCGCGTCGGAAACGGCGCCAGGCCGTTCTTGAGCTTGATCGTGCGCAGCTTGTCGCGGCGTCCGGTCAGTACTTTGTGTGGATACGCCTGATGACCGACGTCCCACACGATGCGGTCGTTCGGCGTGTCGAAGATATAATGCAGGGCCACCGTGAGCTCGACGGTGCCGAGCCCTGCCGCGAAGTGGCCGCCCATCTGCGCGACCGTGTCGATGAGGTATTGCCGCAGCTCACCGGCGAGCTTCTTCAATTTCGCCGGCGCCAGTGCACGCAAGTCGGCGGGCGAGCCGATCGAGGTGAGCAGAGGGTACGGCGTTGCAGAGCCCATGGAGCGTGAGTCTACCGTAAAGGGTTCAGTACTTTCGGAGCACCAACCAGTCCGAAACGCTCGCCAGCGCTGCCGCTCGCGAGCCGAGAACAGCTAGCGCCGCGAGCGCGCGAGCGTGCAGTTCGTGCATGCGCCGACGCGCGGCGTCGACGCCGACGCTGGACGGATATGTTGTCTTGTCGTGGGCGCGATCGGCGCCGGTTGCTTTGCCGAGCAGCGTGGGGTCGCCTTCGATGTCCAGCAAGTCGTCCTGGATCTGGAACGCCAGGCCGATGGCGCGCGCGAATTCATCGAGCGCCCGCGTGACTGCCTCGGAGCCGCGCTCGGCGCAGGCTGCCGCCATCATCACCGACGCATGGATCAGCGCGCCGGTCTTGCGCTCGTGCATTTCCTCGACTTCGGCGAGCGACAGCTGTCGACCGACCGCCGCGAGGTCGAGCGCCTGGCCGCCGGCCATGCCACCGGTGCCGCTCGCGACGGCGAGCAACTTGACCAGCTCGAGACGGACCGCAGCGTCGGAGGGCAATCCCGGACCCGTCGCCAGCGTCTCGAACGCCAGCACTTGCAGGGCGTCGCCGACGAGAATCGCCGTCGCTTCGTCGAAAGCCTTGTGACACGTCGGCCGACCGCGCCGCACATCGTCGTCGTCCATCGCCGGCAGGTCATCGTGCACGAGCGAGTAGGCGTGGATGAATTCCACCGCGCAGGCGACGCCGTCGACGTTCGCTTCGGCGAGGCCGAGCGCATTCGCCGTCGCGTAGACGAGCACGGGGCGCACGCGCTTGCCGGTGCCGAGTGCGCTGTAACGCAACGCTTCGTGCAGGCGAGTCGGACGCGCAGTCGCCGGCGGCAAGCGCGCCGCCAGCTCGCGCTCGACGCGGCTCTGCCAGCTGTCGAGCAGCGCCGGAAACTGCGGATGGCGGGAAATGTGGACCGACTCAGCTGTCGCGCTCATTGTCTTCCGCATCGAACGGCGCGGCCTCGAATTGATCCGGCGCGCCGCTCTTGCGCAGCAGGATCTCCACTTTCTGTTCGGCTTGTTTCAATGCGCTCTGACACACGCGCGTCAGTTGCACGCCGCGCTCGAAGTGGCGCAGCGATTCGTCGAGCGACAGGTCGCCCTGCTCGAGCTTCTCGACGATCGCTTCCAGCTCGGCGAGCGAGCGCTCGAAATCGGAAGCCGCAGTCTGCTCTGGGCTGGCCGGGGGCGGTTTGCTGTTCACTGGAAGTGGTTGGGAGGGGCGGGGCGTTTGCGCCGGCAAGCTTGCATGCGCGACCTGTCGTGGTCAATCGGCCGGCGCCCGCGCGGCGTCCGTCGCACATCCGACGTTGACTTGGCTCGCACGCAAGACTAGATTTTGGCTCCATTAGACTTGGTCTAACGGTACCTTTCGATCCGGCTTACCGAGGATGACTGCCATGAAAAACCTGAAGGGCTCGAAGACGGAGAAAAATCTGAAGGACGCATTCGCCGGCGAATCGCAGGCAAATCGTCGCTACTTGTATTTCGCAGCGAAAGCGGATGTCGAAGGCTTCAACGACGTCGCCGCAGTGTTCCGCTCGACGGCGGAAGGCGAGACCGGACACGCGCACGGCCACCTGGAATACCTCGAGACCGTCGGCGATCCGGCGACGGGGCTGCCGATCGGCCCGACCGGCTCGAACCTGAAGGCCGCGATCGCCGGCGAGACCCACGAGTACACCGACATGTACCCGGGCATGGCGAAGCAGGCGCGCGACGAAGGCTTCGAGGAAATCGCCGACTGGTTCGAGACGCTCGCGAAAGCGGAACGCTCGCACGCGAACAGGTTCCAGAAGGCGCTGGATACGCTGTAGGAAGTCACGAAGGTCACGTGGGTCACGTGGGTCACGGGAGTGACGCGGACAGAGATGCCTGCGTGACCCTCGTGACCCTCGTGACCCTCGTGACTCGCGTCACTCGAAAGGGCTCCTCGTGGCCAATCCCATTTCATCCGACTCCCGTGAAGGGAGCCTCGAAGCGCCGACGCGCCATCCGATCGATTGGCGCAGTCCCGAGTACGGCGACGAAGCGCTCCTGCTGAAAGAGCTGGCGCGCATCTTCGACATCTGTCACGGCTGTCGCCGCTGCTTCAGCCTGTGCAACGCGTTCCCGACGTTGTTCGACGCCGTCGACACTTCGCCGAGCGGCGAAGTCGCAAGCGTGGACAAGAAGGTCTACTGGGACGTCGTCGATCACTGCTATCTCTGCGACATGTGCTACATGACGAAATGTCCGTACGTGCCGCCGCATCCCTGGAACGTCGACTTCCCGCACCTGATGCTGCGCGCGAAGGCGTTCAAGTTCGCCAACCAGCCGGTCAAGCCGCGCGACAAGATTCTCAGCGCGACCGACAAGGTCGGAACCTTGGCCGGAATTCCGGTGGTCGCCGAGATCGTCAACGCAGTGAACGGGACGGCGGCAGGACGCAAGCTGCTCGACAAGGCTCTCGGCGTGCATCCCGAGGCGCCGGTGCCGAAGTACCACAGCAAGTCGTATCGCAAGCAGCACGTCGCTGCCGCGCACCCGACAATCCACGTGCAGCCGACCGCGGAGACCAAGGGACGCGTCGTGCTGTTCGCGACGTGCTACGGCAATCGCAACGAGCCCGATCTGGGCAGGGATCTGACGGCGATCTTCGAGCACAACGGCATCGCGGTGACGATCGCCCGCGCTGAGCGCTGCTGCGGCATGCCGAAGCTGGAGCTCGGCGATCTCGAAGCCGTCGCGCAGCTCAAGGAGCAGAACATTCCGGAGCTCGCGCGCCTGGTCGACGAGGGTTGGGACATCGTCACGCCAGTGCCGTCGTGCACGCTGATGTTCAAGCAAGAGCTGCCGTTGATGTTTCCCGACGACGCGCAGGTGTTGAAGGTGCGCGATGCCCTGTTCGATCCGTTCGAGTACTTGTGGGCGCGCTACAAGGGCGGGCTGTTGCGGACCGACTTCACCCGCAAGCTGGGCAAGATCAGCTACCACGTGCCTTGTCACCTGCGCGTGCAGAACCTCGGACTGAAGACTCGCGACGTGCTGATGCTGGTGCCGCAGACGCAGGTCGAGCCGATCGAGCGTTGTTCGGGGCACAACGGAACCTACGGCGTGAAGCGCGAGTATCGAGAGGTCTCGATGAAGATCGGCCGTCCGGTCGTGCGCCGCGTCGCCGACAGCGGGGCGGATTTCTATTCGAGCGACTGCCCGATGGCGGGCCACCAGATCGAGTCCGCAATGGAGCAACCGCGCGAGCCGACCCATCCATTGAAGCTCTTGCGGATGGCGTACGGCCTATGAATCTCACCCGCAAGGACCTGATGGGCCTCGAGCAGTACTCGACGGCCCGCAAGGAATTCCGCGCCAAGGTCATCGATCACAAGCGCAATCGCAGCGTCGCGCTCGGGCCGAACGCGACCTGGTCGTTCGAGGACCAGCTGACGATGCAGTACCAGGTACAGGAGATGCTGCGCGTCGAGCGCATCTTCGAGGCCGAAGCGATCCAGGAAGAGCTGGATGCCTACAACCCGCTGATCCCGGACGGGCAGAACTGGAAGGCGACGTTCCTGCTGGAGTTCCCGGACGTCGAGGAGCGCCGCCAGCGTCTCGCGCAGTTGAAGGGTGTCGAGGATCGCTGCTGGGTGCAGGTCGCAGGGTGCGAGCGCGCGTGGGCGATCGCGGACGAAGATTTGGAGCGAGAGAACGACGACAAGACTTCCTCAGTGCACTTCCTGCGCTTCGAGCTGAGTCCGCAGATGTGCGCGCAAGTGAAGGCGGGCGCGGCGATCGGTGCCGGCATCGACCACGACAACTATCGCCACGAGGCGGCGAGCCTGCCGCAGAACGTGCGCGATTCGCTGGCGAAAGATATCGCCTGACGAAACTGGCGGAGTGCTAGAATCCCGCGCGCGAAAATTCTTCAGCGCGCGTTCCGTAGATGGCACAGAGCTACACCGCCTCCGACATCGAAGTACTCAGCGGGCTCGATCCCGTACGCCGGCGCCCCGGCATGTACACGGATACCAGCCGCCCCAACCATCTCGCCCACGAAGTCATCGACAACTCGGTCGACGAGGCGCTGTCCGGCCACGCCAAGGAGATCGACGTCGTCCTCTACAAGGACGGCTCGCTGGAAGTCGCGGACGACGGCCGCGGCATGCCCACCGACATTCACCCGAAGGAAAAGGTGAGCGGTGTCGAGCTGATCCTCACGCGGCTGCACGCCGGCGCCAAGTTCTCGGACAAGAACTACGAGTTCTCGGGCGGCCTGCACGGCGTCGGCGTCTCGGTCGTGAACGCGCTGTCGAAGAATCTCGAATGCTGGGTGAAGCGCGGCGGCAAGGAATACAACATCAGTTTCAAGGACGGCAAAGCGCGCTCCAAGCTCGAAGTCGTCGACGAAGTCGGCAAGAACAACACTGGCACGACGGTGCGCTTCTGGCCGGATCCGCAGTTCTTCGAAAGCGTCGCGTTCTCGGTGCCGAAGCTCAAGCACGCGCTGCGCGCCAAGGCGGTGCTCTGCCCGGGCCTGCGCGTCACGCTCAAGATCGAGCAGTCGGGCGAGAAGGACGAATGGTTCTACACGGGCGGTGTCAACGAATACCTGCGCGAAGCGCTCGGTCAGGGCGAATGGCTGCCGCCGGAGATGTTCACCGGCAGCATCAAGGGCGAGAAGGAGGCGGCCGAGTGGGCCGTCTGCTGGCGGCTCGACGACGAGACGCGCGTCGAGGAAAGCTACGTCAACCTGATTCCGACGCCCCAGGGCGGCACGCACGTCAATGGACTGCGCGTCGGCCTTACCGACGCGGTCCGCGAGTTCTGCGAGTTCCGCAACCTGCTGCCGAAGGGCCTGAAGCTCGCGCCCGAAGACGTATGGGACGGCGTCAGCTTCGTGCTCTCGACCAAGCTCAAAGAGCCGCAGTTTGCGGGTCAGACGAAGGAGCGCCTGGCGTCGCGCGAGTCGGCTGCCTTCGTCGGCGGCGTGGTCAAGGATCAATTCGGCCACTGGCTGAACCAGCATCCTGAGTCGGGCGAGAAGATTGCGCAGCTCGCCATCTCCAGCGCGCAAGCGCGCATCAAGGCGTCGAAGGTCGTCGCGCGCAAGCGCATCACGAGCGGTCCGGCGCTCCCCGGCAAGCTCACTGACTGCACCACGCAGCAGCCCGAGCGCGGCGAGCTGTTCCTGGTCGAAGGCGATTCCGCCGGCGGCTCGGCCAAGCAGGCGCGCGATCGCGAGTTCCAGGCAGTACTGCCGTTGCGCGGCAAGATCCTCAACACGTGGGAAGTCGAAGCCGCCGAAGTGCTGCAGTCGCAGGAAGTGCACCACATCGCGATCGCGCTCGGCGTCGATCCGGGCTCCGACAAGCTCGATGGCCTGCGCTATCACAAGATCTGCATTCTCGCGGACGCGGACTCGGACGGGCTGCACATCGCGACGCTGTTGTGCGCGCTGTTCCTGCGACACTTCCGCCCGTTGGTGCTCGCGGGGCACGTTCATGTCGCGATGCCGCCGCTGTACCGCATCGATGTCGGCAAGCAGGTGTACTACGCGCTCGACGATGCCGAACGCGCCGGCGTCCTCGATCGAGTCGTTGCGGAGAATCCGCGCGCCAAGCCGCAGGTGACGCGCTTCAAGGGCCTCGGCGAGATGAGCGCGATGCAACTGCGCGAAACGACCATGGCTCCGGAAACACGCCGGCTGGTGCAGCTGACGGTGGAAGCGAAAGATCAGGCTGATCAGACGATGGACATGATGCTGGCGAAGAAGCGCGCCGGCGATCGGCGCGATTGGCTCGAAGCCAAGGGCAACCTCGCCGAGGTGCAGGTCTGATGCCGAGCCAGCCCACGCTCGATTTCGAAGGCATCGAACGCCAATCGCTGCGCACCTTCACCGAGAAGGCGTACCTCGACTATTCGATGTACGTGATCCTCGATCGCGCGCTGCCGCACATCGGCGACGGCTTGAAGCCGGTGCAGCGGCGCATCGTCTACGTCATGAGCGAGCAGGGCTCGACGCAGGCGGCGAAGTACAAGAAAGCGGCGCGCGCGGTCGGCGACGTGATCGGCAAGTACCATCCGCACGGCGACTCGGCGTGCTACGAGGCAATGGTGCTGATGGCGCAGCCGTTCTCGTACCGCTATCCGCTCGTCGACGGCCAGGGCAACTTCGGCTCGCAGGACAATCCGAAATCTTTTGCCGCCTACCGTTATACCGAGGCGCGGCTGACGCGCTATTCGTCGCTCCTGTTGTCGGAGCTCGGCCAGGGCACGGTCGATTGGGCGCCGAACTTCGACGGCACGCTGGAAGAGCCGCTGCTGCTGCCGGCGCGCATTCCGAACATCCTGCTGAACGGCGCTACCGGCATCGCGGTCGGCATGGCGACCGATATTCCGCCGCACAACCTGCGCGAGGTCGTGAATGCCTGCGTGCTGCTGCTGGACGAGCCGGACAGCACGCTCGGCGACCTGTGCAAGAAGATCAAGGGTCCGGACTTCCCGACCGGCGGCGAGATCATCACGCCGGCGAGCGAGATCCGGCAGATGTACAAGTCCGGCAACGGCTCGATCCGCGCGCGCGCCGTGTACGAGATCGAGGACGGCGAGATCGTCATCACGCAGCTGCCGTACCAGGTATCGGGCGAGCGCGTGCTCGAGCAGATCAACGCGCAGTACCAGGCGAAGAAGCTGCCGATGGTCGAGGACTTTCGCGACGAGTCCGACCACGAGCACCCGACACGCCTGGTGATCGTGCCGCGTTCGAATCGCGTCGACGCCGTGCAGCTGATGACGCACCTGTTCGCCACCACGGATCTCGAGCGCACCTATCGCGTCAATCTCAACATCATCGGCCTGGACGGCAAGCCGAAGGTGATGGAGCTGAAGGGGCTGCTGGAAGAGTGGCTGCAGTTCCGCGTCGACACGGTCAAGAAGCGCATCAACTGGCGCCTGGAGAAAGTGCGCGCGCGCCTGCACATCCTGGACGGCCTGCTTGCGGTCTATCTGAATCTCGACGAGGTCATCAAGATCATCCGGCGCGAGGATGAGCCGAAGCCGGTGCTGATGAAGCGGTTCAAGCTGAGCGACCTGCAGGCCGAGGCGATTCTCGAAACCAAGCTGCGCCATCTCGCGAAGCTCGAGGAGATGAAGATCAAGGGCGAGCAGAGCGAGCTGACGGCCGAAGAAGAAGAGCTCGACAAGATCGTCCGCAGCAGCGCGCGGCTGAAGAAACTGATCCGCGAAGAGCTGCTGGCAGCCGCTGAAGAGTTCGGCGACGACCGCAGGAGCCGCATCGTCGAGCGCGCGGCGGCGCAGGCGATCGACGAATCGGAGCTGGTCACCAGTGAGCCGGTCACCGTGGTGCTGTCGGAGCGCGGCTGGGTACGCGCTGCGAAGGGTCACGATCTCGACCCGGTATCGCTCTCGTACAAGACCGGCGACTCGTTCCTGGCCGCAGCGCGTGGCCGTAGCACGCAACTGGCCGTGTTTCTCGACAGCACCGGTCGCGCGTACAGCCTGGTCGCGCACTCGTTGCCCTCGGCGCGCGGGCAAGGCGAGCCGTTGTCGGGGCGACTCGATCCGCCGGAAGGCGCGACCTTCGCAGGCGTGCTGATCGGCGAGCCCGGCGACAAATGGGTCATCGCATCGGATGCCGGCTACGGCTTCGTCGTGAAGCTCGGCGAGCTGCATTCGCGCAATCGCGCCGGCAAGACGGTATTGAGGGTTCCGGAGGGCAGCGGCGTGCTGGCGCCGGCGCAGGTTCCGGCCGCGGAAGACGCGCTGCTGTGCGTGGTGAGCACCGAGGGCAAGATGCTGGCGTTCCCGGTGAAGGATCTGCCGGAGCTGCCGCGCGGCAAGGGCAACAAGATGTTCGGCCTGTCGTCGAAGAAGGTGGCGAGCCGCGAGGAGTACCTGGCCGCGATCGCGATCGTCGCGTCCGGGCAGAGCCTCATCGTGCACTCGAAGGAGCGGAAGATGACACTCAAGTTCGCTGAACTGAAGGACTACCGCGGCGAGCGCGTGCAGCGCGGCGCGGTGTTGCCGCGCGGGTGGCGGACGGTGGAAAGATTGGAGGTAGTGTCGGGCTGAAGCCCGACCTACAGCCTAGAGAGTCACTGACTCGGGCTCGTTGACGAAATACCCTTGGATGAACTCGATGCCGAGCTGCCACAACACCGCCATGGTGTTGGCGTCCTCGACGCGCTCGGCGATGGTACTGACCTTCTTGCCCTTGGCCTGATCGACCAGGTCGCGAACCCGTTGCTGCAGCTCCTGGTCCACCGCGAGCCCCTGCATCAGCG
>Ga0187894_10007684_pt1 | contig 10071 bp, 8 predicted proteins | sample GBC1701081metaG_FD_136650 | JGI IMG/M metagenome (GOLD analysis project Ga0187894, IMG submission 136650) | White microbial mat communities from a lava cave in the Kipuka Kanohina Cave System on the Island of Hawaii, USA - GBC170108-1 metaG ... | reverse complement strand
GGAGCAGCGGATCCTCGACCTCATCGCCGAGGGTCTCACCAACCGCCAGATCGGCGAGCGGCTCTACCTCTCCGAGAAGACGGTCAAGAACTACGTCTCGAACCTCTTGAGCAAGCTCGGCATGAAACGGCGCACCGAGGCCGCCGTCTACGCGGTGCGCAGGCTGAACCGCACGACCTAGCCGTACCGCCGGCGGGCCACCGCTCGAAGGTCTCGGCCGGATGCACGATGCGGCCGGCGTCGATGTCGATCATGCTGGGGACGGTGGGCCTGCTCCGCATCGTGGTCGCCGACCACCATCGCGTATTCGTCGAGGCATTGCGGGCACGCCTGGACCGCGAACCCGACATCGTGGTGGTCGGCACCTCCCATTCGGCCGCCGGCGCCAGCGCCATGGCGCGGTCCCTGCGCCCTGACGTGCTCCTGCTGGACGCCCGGTTCGCCGACGGCGACGGGCTGGAGGTCGCCGCCCGCCTCAGCCGCGATCTGCCCGGCACACGGGTCGTGGTGGTCACCGAGCACGACGACTCGGCGACTGCGTCGGACGCCGTCCGGGCCGGCGTGAGCGGGTTTCTCTCCAAGGACGCGTCGGGCTCCGAGCTGCTCCAGGCCATTCGCGCCGCAGCTGACGGGCACGTATGGATCCAGCCGCGCATCCTGCGGCCCGTGCTCGACGACCTCGCCTCCCGGGCCCCTCGGCTCACCGCGGACCAAGAGAGGGTGGCGCGGCTCACCGAGCGCGAGCTGGAGGTGCTCCGCCTGATGGTCGACGGTCAGGACCGGGCCTCGATCGCCCGGCGCCTGTGCCTCTCGACGAACACGGTACGAACCCACGTCCGCAACCTCTTCGCCAAACTGGAGGTCAACTCGAGCCTGGAGGCGGTGACGCTCGCGATGCGGGCAGGACTGGGGCCGACGAGCGGCGACCGAAGCGGGCGCCGGAGCTGACCACCTCGCGGTACACACCCTCCACGCGGGCGCAGGCACGGCCTATGTCGAACGAGGCCGAGCGAGCTCGCGCCGCCGACGCCATCTGCCGCCGGCGCTCCGGGCTGGCGGCGAGATCGAGGATGGCGGCGGCCAGAAGGTCGGGGCGACCCGGGGGGACCAGGAGACCCTCGACGCCGGGGCTGACCGCCTGGGCGACCCCGCCGACGGCCGTGGCGACGATCGGCAGCGACAAGGCCAGCGCCTCCATGAGGGCGATCGGATAGCCCTCGTAGTGCGAGGCGAGGACGAAGATGTCGCAGCCCGCCATCACCGCGCTCGGGTCCTGCTTCGCGCCGAGGAGACGGAAGCCGTCGCCGAGCCGGAGCCGGGCGTGGTCGCGCCGGATCTCGCCCTCCAAGGGCCCCTGGCCGACCGCGGCGAACCGGACCGGCGCACCGGCGTCGAGGACGAGACGGGCTGCCCGGAGCAGGTCGGGATAGGCCTTCTGGGCCCTGTAGTTCGCCACGGTCCCGACGAGGATCTCGCCGGCGGCGATTCCCAGTTCGGCCCGGACGCCGTCCCGGCGCGCGCGCCGCTCGGCAACGCGCGCCACGGCGACGCCGTGGACGACGGTCTCCACGCGCCTCCTGGCCCGGGCCGGCACCGATGCCCGTACCTCCTCGGACACCGCCAGGCGGGCGGCGTCCACGCCGCCGGTGAGCCGGTTGGACACCCGCGTCGCTCGCGCGAGCCGGTCCCACGCGATGTGCTCGGTGCTCACCAGGCGGGGCCGCCTCGACCGGGGTAGGCCGGCCAGAACCGCCCGCGCCACGCTGGCCACGTACGGCGAATGGACGTGCACGATGTCGACCGGTCGCTCGACGAGCCGGCGGCGGAGGCGGGCTGCCCAACGCAGGTCCAACTCCCTCCCGCCGCCAAGGCAGCTGACGGGAACACCCTCGGCCTCCAGCGCCTCGACCAGGGCGTCCTTCCATGGCAGCAGGTACGCCGCCTCGTACTCGAACATGGTGCGATCCCTGGCCTGCGCCATGGACACCAGCAGCCGCTCCGCCCCACCGAGACCGAGGCCCTTGATCAGCCACAGGACGCGGACGGGCCGGCCCGGCGGCGGGATCGAAGCCATCGGAGCTGATCCTAGAATCCCGCGTGTGTGCGGCATCGCGGGCGTCGTCGACCCGCGGCGCGAATCCCCCCGGGACCAGCTGGAGGCCATCGCGGCCGCCATGGCGTCACGGCTCGCCCACCGCGGGCCCGACGACGAGGGTGTTTGGGCTGACGCAGCCCTCGGGGCGGCGCTGGGCTTCCGGCGGCTCGCCATCGTCGACCTGTCGGCCGAGGGGCACCAGCCGATGCACTCGCCGGACGGTCGATACACCATCGCCTTCAACGGCGAGATCTACAACTTCCGCGACCTCCGCACGAGCCTGGACGGGTTGGGCCACCGCTTCCGCGGGCACTGCGACACCGAGGTGCTGCTCGCCGCCATCACCGAGTGGGGGCTGGGGCCGGCGGTCCAGCGGTGCACGGGGATGTTCGCCTTCGCCCTCGTCGACCACCGGAGTGGCTCGGTCTCGCTGTGCCGTGACCGGCTCGGCGAGAAGCCCCTGTACTACGGATGGGCGGGCCGTCATGTGGTCTTCGCCTCGGAGCTCAAGGCCCTTCGGGCCCACCCCGCCTTCGATGCCGAGATCGACCGCGGTGCCCTGGCGTCGTACCTGCGGTATTCCTTCGTGCCCGCGCCGTACTCGATCCACCGCCACGTCCGGAAGCTCCCGGCCGGATCGATCCTCACGCTCGGACCCGGCGTGGCGACCCTGCCCGAGCCGACCCCCTACTGGGACCTGTTCGACGTGGCCCGCCGGGGCATGGCGGACCGCTTCGGAGGCACCGAGCCCGAGGCGGCCGACGAACTGGAGGCCAGGCTGCGCGACGCGGTCGGGCCGCGGATGCATGCCGACGTCCCGCTGGGCGCGTTCCTCTCCGGCGGGATCGACTCCTCGCTGGTCGTCGCCCTCATGCAGTCCCAGAGCACCCGGGCGGTGCGCACCTTCACCGTCGCCATGGGCGACGGCGGCCTGGACGAGGCCGGCCATGCCCGGGCCGTGGCGCGCCACCTCGGCACCGACCACACCGAGGTGCGGATCGAGCCGGCCGACGCGCTCGACCTCATCCCGACCCTGGCGGCGCGGTACGACGAGCCCTTCGCCGACCCGTCCCAGCTGCCCACCAGCCTGATCTGCGGGGTGGCCCGCCGGCACGTCACGGTCTGCCTCTCGGGCGACGGCGGCGACGAGGTCTTCGGCGGCTACAACCGCTACTTCCTGGGCCGCATGGCGTGGCACTGGCGGGGCCGCATCCCCCCCGCGGCCCGCAGCTGGCTGGCCAGGGCCATGACGGCCGTCAGCCCGGTGCGATGGGACGGCCTCTGGGCCCGGCCGCAGGCGCTCCTGCCCAGCCGGTTCCAGGTCCGCCAGCCCGGCGACAAGCTCCACAAGCTGGCGGCGGTGCTCCGGGCCTCGGACAGCAGCGGACTGCACATGGCGCTGCTCACCCAATGGGACGACCCGGCGTCGATGGTCCTCGGCGGGAGCGAGCCGCCGACTGTCGCCGATGATCACCGGCGGCTCCTCGTCGCCGACGACCTGACCGAGCGCATGATGCTGCTCGACACCGCCATGGGCCTGCCCGACGACATGCTGGTCAAGGTCGATCGAGCGTCGATGAGCGTCGGACTCGAGGCTCGCGTGCCCCTGATCGACCACCAGCTGGTCGAGTTCGCCTGGCGCCTCCCCCCGGCCCTGAAGGTCGGCCCCGAGCAGGGCAAGCACCTGCTGCGCCGCGTCCTCCACCGGTACGTGCCGCCGAACCTGGTCGAGCGGCCGAAGCTGGGGTTCGACCCGCCGATCGGCTCGTGGCTCCGCGGCCCGCTGCGGGAGTGGGCCGAACCGCTGCTCTCCGAGGAGCGCCTACGCGACGACGGGCTGCTGGCCCCGGGACGCGTCCGGGACGCGTGGGCCGAGCACCTCAGCGGCCGCCGCAACCGCGACTACGACCTGTGGGCGGTGCTGGTGTTCCAGGCGTGGCTGGCCGACAACCGGACGAGCACTCAGCGTCCGGCCACCGCCCGGTAGACGCCCTCGAACCCACGGGCCATGGCGGCCAGGTCGAACCGCTCAGCGGCCCGGTCGCGTCCTGCTGCGCCGAGGCGCGCCCGCAGGCCAGCGTCGGCCAGCAGCGCGGTGACACCCTCGACGAGCGGGCCCGCGGCAATCGGCGTGAGGAACCCGGTGGCGCCTGGCACCACGATGTCGCGGGGGCCGCCGCAGTCCGTCGAGACGACTGGTTTCCCTGCCGCCATGGCCTCGACGATGGCCAGCCCGAAGCCCTCGTACTCCGATGTCGACAGGAAGACGTCCGAGGCGTGGTACACCTCAACCAGGTCGGGCCGGAAGCCGAGCACCCGGACCCGGGCACCCAAATCCCGCGAGGCGACGAGCCGCTCGAAGGAGGCGCGCGAGGGCCCCGCCCCGACGACCAGGAAGTGGGTGTCCGGCCGGGTGTTCAGCACCTGCTCGGCGACGTCGAGGAACAGCGGGAGGTTCTTCGACGGGACCAGGCGCGCCACGTACAGGACCACGCCGGCCGACGCCGGGATCCCTTCGGCCTGCCGCCACGAGCCCGGCGTGACCGACGGCCGCGCGAATCGCGCCGTGTCGATGCCCAGGGGGATGAGGCGGACGTCGTCCTCGCCGAGGTCGTAGGCGCTCATCAGATCGGCCCGGGCCGCGGTGGAGTCGACCACGGGGAGGAAGCGACACCGTCGGATGAGCAGCCGCTCGAGCTGCTCGTTCCTCTTCGAGCTTCGCCCGCTCTGCGGGGAGTCGTGCACCTGGAGCACGACCCTGGGCCGCCACACCACGGCCGAGGGGAGCAGGTAGCGCGGGCAGCTCCCGGCGTGGACGTGAACGACGTCGGGCCGGAGCCGGGCGACGAGCTGCGACAGCCGCGCCGTCATCCGGGCGCTCTTGGCCAGCGACTTCTCGCCCTCCAACTCCAGCGAGTGGAAGGTCAGGCCGGGGCCCAGCGCGGCCACGTCGTCCTCGGCGGCGATGGGCCGCACCGAGCAGACCTGGACGTCGAGGTCATCCCGGGACGCGCCCTGCAGCAGGTCCCGGGCGACCTGGGCCACTCCACCGCCCGGCGACAGGCGCCAGGCCAGGTGCAGGACCCGGAGCCGACCCACCCGCTACTGACCGGCCGGGCCGGGCACGGGCCCGTCGCTTCTCCGCACGTCCACGGATGCGTCCACCGCCTCGACGAGCAGCCGGAGGTTGCCGCCGCTCAGGCACTGGCCCGTTCGTACGTCCCAACGCCAATGGTGCCGGGGGCACTCGATGACGTCGTCGACGACGGGCACCTCGCTGAGGTCCTCCCCGGCGTGGGGGCAGTACCTCGGCAGCCGGACGTCCCCGCGGTCGACCATCTCGGCTCGGCTCGTGCTGTCCCGCACCAGTTGCTGGGTCTGTATGGGCTGCCGGCCGTAGCGGAGGAAGCCGAGAAGCTTGACGTCGAAGACGTCGGGCTGGCGGCGCAGCGACAGCCGCATCGACAGCAGCGCCTCCTCCCATCCGGTCTCCCCGTCGATGATGCGGCGCAGCACCCACCCGGGGACGACGATGGCGTAATCGGCCGACGGCGGCGCGCCATAGGTCACCTCCAATGCCGGGTAGGCGCCGAGCAGGACCCCCCACACACTGCCGTCGGACTCCAGCCGCAGCTGCCGGGCGGGCTCGTCCTCGAGCAGGTGGCGGTTCTTGCGTTGCAGCGAGCGAAAGTAGGAGCCGAGCTCGTCGGTGGTGACCGGCTCGAACGAGCGGGTGACGTGGGCGCCCCACTCGCCTCCCAGGCGGGCCGCGTAGGCCTCGATCGTCTCGCTCGGGGGCGCTGGCCGCGTGGTCAACGCCACCCCCGAAACACGGTCCAGCTCGACGGCGTCGCCCGGCGCCATGCGGACCACGGCCACGTCCGGGCACGACGCCCCGAACTGGGGCGCCACATCCTCCCACTGCGCGAAGATCGTCGCCGCCGGGTCGTTGAACCGGCGAAGCGACGGGTCCAGGAAGCAGGCCGGGCCGGCCGAAGGCAGGTACCACCGGGCGTCGCACGCGAACACGGTGCGGACGAGGGTGTCGAGGATGTTCCGGCGCACCTCCTCGACCTTCTCTTGCATCACCGGTGCCCCGTAGTCGTAACAGTTCGGGTACCACATGGCGCCGGAGAACTGCGCCGCGAGCATGTCGACGTCACGAGGCATCTCGCTCAGCGCCACGTGGCAGTCGTTGAGGTCGAGGAATCGGGTGCCGCCGTGCTCGATCAGCAGCCCGCTGTCCTCCTTGTGGCTCGTGTCCACCAGCATGGTGGCCGTCATCCCGGCCCCGAGCTCGGCGGAGCTGCCGTGGCCCAGTTGGACGAGCTCGCGGAAGCCCAGGTGCCCGAGGTCACGCCGCACCGACCTCGACCGGAAGTCTGGGCAGATCACCACGGTGTCCTTCGCCACGCTCGCCAGGGCCCGCCGATCGAAGTGGTCCTCGTGGGTGTGCGAGATGTAGAGGAAGTCGAAGCGCTGGTCCAGCACCTCGTCGAGCAGGAAGCGGTTGGGCGGGAGAGGAAACCAGGACTCCAGGAAGGCCGGGTGGAAGAACGGGTCGACCAGCACGCTCGTGCCCCCGCCCCGGACGACGAAGCCGGCATGGCCCAGGTACTCGATCTGCATCGTCGCTACCTCTCCCCGTCCGCCGTGCCGCCGCCTTCCGCCCATGATCGCGCGGCGCCGCGGCGGGCCGTGGTCCGGGCGGCGAGGATGCTGGCCCCCTCCTCGCGGAGCCGCAGCATGGCACCGCCGACGCCCCGTGACCGGAGCAGGCATACGTCGTGGCGGTCGGTGGCGCCGAGCGAGTACTTGTGCCCTCCCTGGCTCCGCAGGAAGTCGACCACCTCGAGCCCCTCGCCCACCGCCCGCCTCATCGATGCGGCATGCAGGGCGATCCCGAGGCCCAAGCGGGCGTGGTCCGGGTCCCATCCGGTCTTGTAGTTCGCAAACGTCCGCCTGTACTGGAAGCCCAGGAGGGCGGCGATGGGGCCGTCGCCCGACTCCAGCAGGTAGAGCCACGGCCCGTCGGGGGCCGATCCCAGCTCCGTGAGACGGCGCAGGAACGCCATCCGATCGTCGTCGAACAGACCGGCCTGGCCGTGTGACTGCCACCGCGACACGTGCAGCCGCCGCAGGGCGGCCAAGGCTTCGCCGACACCCTCACCCGGCCCGATCCAGCGTCCGACAACGGCCGCCTCGGCCAGCATGCGGTCACGACGGCGGACGTTCTTTCGGACCTTGCCCGCCCACAGGTCGTCAGCCTGGGCGGCGCCGGCGATGACGACCGCCGGGCAGGCCACGGTCCGGACCTGATGCCCACCGACGACCTCGTTGAGAGCCCCCGCATGCGCCGGCGCGACGCTCTCCAGGTAGACCGAGCGGCCGGCGGCGAGGCGGACCGCCTGCTCGGCGAGGGGTTCGACCAGGTCGACCGAGCTCACCACCGGCCCCAGGTGGTCCCCGGCCCCCCGACCCGAGCCGGCCAGCCCCAGGTACCGGACTCGAAGGGGCACCCGGGCATGAAGCTGGCGGCCGAGCAAGGCCAGGGGCAGCACGCCCTCCCACCGGCCGCCGGCGACGGCCTCGACGAGGACGACCTCGGCCCTCGGCTCCAGGACCTCGTGCCAGGCGGTCACCCACTCCCAGCTCTGGAAGTAGCAGCACGGGGCGCGGCCGGCCAGATCGTCCCAGGCGGCGCGGGAGGCGGCGAGCGCGTCGCGCCCCCGCTCGACCCGCAGCTCGATGCCGCCGGTCACGGCCGCGTTCGCGGCTCGGGCGGCGCAGGCTTGGCGAAGACGTAGTAGTACCACGGCGTCGAAAGAGAGCGCCCCGACCGCGGGTGCTCGGCCGGGACAGTCCGGCGGTGGGCCAGGCCGGCCCGCTCGGCTGACCGCCGCATGTGGGCGGGAACGGTCGTGAAGGTGACCAGCCGCCGGGGTGCGTCGAGGCGGAAGCCGTGGCCACGGCGGAACGACCCGGTCGGCAGGGTGCGCACTACGAGCGGGACTGAGGCGTAGACGGCGATCCCGATGCGGCGGGCCCGGGCCCGGGGCGTCTCGCCGTCCCCGGCGGGGCCGGGCCGGCGGACGACGGCGCGGGCGTTGTGGGACGAGAGGATGGCGACGCCACCGGTGGCCAGGACCCGGGCCATCTCGTCCAGGCACCTCTGCCGCTTGGCCTCGGGGTGGAGGTAGTCGATCCCGTTGAAGGAGAAGACGACGGCGTCGAAGCTGCCGTCCTCGAAGCTCGAGAGGTCCGAGGCGTCGGCCACCACCGCCTCGACCCCGGGGAACGCCTCCCGCAGCGCGGCGATCATCTGCGGCGAGTAGTCGAGCGCGACGTACCGCGACGCCAGCGCCCGCAGGTCCGGCGTGGTCCGCCCGGTGCCGACGCCGAGGTCCAGTACCCGGGTGCCGGCCCGCAGGAACTCGCCGAACAGCACGCGCTCCGAGGGAAACAGGCCGGCACGGGCGGCGTAGCCGCCGACCACTGCGGCCGAGTCGAAGATGCGGAAGTTCTGGAGATCCTCGGAGGACACAGGGGCCAGTCGAACGCGGCGGACCAGGCCCGGCGTTGGGCTGGGGCGGTCAGCATAGGCCCGGTTGTGATAGGCGTGGGCCGGTGAGGGTCCTCCACGTCATCGACGGCCTGGGTGGCTCCGGCGGCGCCGAGAACCGGCTCGTCGAGGAGGTGCTGCGCATCGACCGGTCGGTCGAGCAGCGTGTGGTCCGCGTCTTCGAGTACGACGACCTCGACCACCGCCTCCGTGAGGCTGGGATCGAGGTGGACGCGCTCGGCCTGCGCTCCGGTCTGGGTTCCTACAACTGGCCCCTCGGCGTGTGGCGCCTCCTGGCCACCATCGGCCGGTTCCGCCCCGACGTCGTCCACACGTCGCTGTTCGCGGCCAACTTGATCGGGCAGCTGTCGGCCCGGGTCGCCGGCGTTCCCGTCGTCTCCACCATGACCTTGAGCGGCGATCCCGCGCTCTTCGCCGGCCTCGACACGGTGGTGCTGTCACGCCGGGCGGCCGCCATGCGCACGCTGGCCAAGTGGTCGGCCCGCCTGAGCAGGGCCCGCTGGCGCGCCGTCACCGAGGACACCAAGGCGTCGAACTGCCGGACGCTCCGGATCCCGCCGTCCCGGGTCGCCGTCATCAGCCGCGGCGTCGACGGCCGGCGCTTCGGCCAGGAGCCCGACCGGGCCCGGTTCGAGCTCCCGGACGGGCCGCTGTTCGTCAACGTGGCCCGCCACGCCCCGCAGAAGGGCCAGCTCATGCTCGTGGAGGCGTTCGCCCGGGTCCTCGACGAGATCCCCGGCGCGCATCTCGCCATCGCCGGGAAGTTCGGTCCGCTGACCACCTCGATCAAGGAGCGGGCGGAGGCGCTGGGCATCGCCGAGCGCCTGCACCTGCTCGGCTTTCGGACCGACAGCGCCGTGCTCCTGGCGTCGGCCGACGTCTTTCTCTTCAGCTCGATGGTCGAGGGCATCGGCACCGCCGCGCTTGAGGCGGTGGCCGCCGGGTTGCCCGTGGTGGCGTTCGACATCGCCCCTATTCGCGAGGTGACAGGTGCCCACGGCCTGGCCACGCTCGTCCCGCCGGGCGACGTCGGCGCCTTCGCCGCGGCCGCCGTCGCCGCCCTGCGGCTCCGGGACCGGGCCGTGCAGGAAGGACGGCGGCGCCAGGTCCTGTCCGACTTCGAACTGGGCACCATTGCCGGACGGGTGGAGGCGCTGCTCCGCGAGGTCGCCCGGTCACGGGCCTACCCTCCGTGGAGGGCAGGCCCGTGAGTGCTGAGGGACCGGCCTCCCGGGCCGGTCACCGGCCTACCCTCCGTGGAGGGCAGGCCCGTGAGACACCCTTTGTCAACCATCGGGTCGAAGTTTTCGAGAACGACCCCCCGATCGTTGGAGTTGCGTGTTCTCGGGGGCGCCTTGTCGGCGTCGCCGATAGGCCGCCTGACGGCATGCCG
>Ga0187894_10007683_pt1 | contig 10073 bp, 8 predicted proteins | sample GBC1701081metaG_FD_136650 | JGI IMG/M metagenome (GOLD analysis project Ga0187894, IMG submission 136650) | White microbial mat communities from a lava cave in the Kipuka Kanohina Cave System on the Island of Hawaii, USA - GBC170108-1 metaG ... | reverse complement strand
TCCACCTTGTTGTGGTCGGGATTCGCGATCTTGAGCACCACGTCCACCTGCTCATTCGGGTCGAGCACGTTGTCCGGGAGCGCCAGGTTGATGTAGTAAAGACCCGTCGGCATGGTCGCGCAGGTGGTGCCGGTGGCGTTGCTCAGGCTCACGTTGGGCTGATTGAAGTTCAGCCGCAGCGACACCGGTCCGGCCAGCGGATCGGTGGAAATATTCTTGACGGTGGCCTTGAGCACGAAATTCGAATCGTTTCGCGTCAGGCGCGCGCCGGCCAGCGTGACCGTGACCTTGGCGGTCTGGTCGGTCGGCTGCTCGGGACCGAGCGCCGCCATGGCACAGGCCACCTGGGTCAGCGCGGCGAGCGTCTTGCCGTCGGTCTTGACCGCCTCAGTGATGGCCTGAACCGCCGCGATCGTCTGCGGCACGTCGAGCAGCGCCTCGGAAACCTTCCCCGAGGACATGTTGAACAGCATGAGCGATGAGAGCGGCTTGGCGTCGACGCTGTCGTTGGCGACGACGCCGACCGTGCCGAGCTGCTGCACGATGGAGAGCATCACCGCGGGAGAGACCGGCTTGACCACATGCTCGCCAAAGGCGGGCGGATAGGCGACGCCGGGTCGCTGGCGCGCCCGGAAGCCGGCCAGTGAGGCAGTCTTGCCGAAGGGGAGCAGGACGAGCGACGGAAGCGGCTCATCCGACATCGTGCCGACGTAGGCGAGCCGCATCTGGATGATGGAGCCGTCGGTCAGCGCGGCGAACTCGGAGAAGGTCGCGTCGGGGCCGGACTGGGCGTGTGCCATGGGAGCACTCAGCGCGGCGCCGATCGCCGCCAGGAGAATGGCCGGGCGAATCATATTGCAGATGATCATGGGGCCTCTCCTGCGACTCATCAGATGCACCCGGGGAATTTCGACATCGGCAGCTTGAAGCCCGGATTGGCGGCAATCCACGCGTTGAGCGCGGCCAGAAACGCGGCGCTGGGCTGCATCGTGTCGGCGGCGCCGATCGTGACGTCGCCGAGGAAATCAGGCATGCCCATTCCGTCCACGCGGCCCTTGTTGCGCGACCAGGACCAGGTGATGTGACCCAGGTAGGCGCCGGCGGCGTCGCCCTTGGCGCAGTAGGCGTGCACGTCGAAATGGATCGCGAGGGTCACGACGTTGTTGTTGGCGTCCATCGGATCGACGAAATAACTGTCGTCGCCGCGCTTGGGCTCATCCTGCATGGTGGCGTTGGTCATCGCGCCGCCCTGGATGCTCTTGCCGACGGTGGCCGCGCCGCCGGGCAGCCCGTAATAGGGAACGGGCCGTCCATAGATGCGGTCGATCGCGATGTCGTTGACGAAGGTCGCTTCGATCTCCGTTCCATGCGGCCACTGATGCGGCGCTTCGTTATAGGGCAGGTGCGTGTCCGAGCCGTTCATGCGGATGCGGCGCGGGTTGCGCGTCTGTAGGAAGACGATCTCGTCGCAGTCGCCGGTGATGCACCCCTTGCTCGGATCGAACTGAATGTCGATGTTGCCGGTCGAGGGAGACGTCGCGCTGATCGGCAGGTCCGATCCGTCGATGACTTTGAAGGGCTCGGTCTTGGACTGGAGCAGCGAGTCGTCCGACGAGAGCCGCAGCTCGACGGTGACCATGTGGTTGCCGACCGCGGCCATCGGCACGATGAACGAACGATTGGGCGGGCCGAACAGGCCGTCCGGCTGACGGCTGGCAACCTCGGGTCCGTCGAAGAGGAAGGTGTAGTAACAGCCCGGCGAGGGCTCGGCCCAGCCGGAACCGCACACCTTCACCGTGTCGCCGACCTTGCCGCAGGTGGGGAAGAGCGCCAACACCTGGGCCGCGGCCGGCGCGCTGCAGAACAGCCCGGCCAGCATCGACACGAGGGCTGGAAACAGGATCCGCCTGCATTTCATGGCTTGTGTTCCCTGGCTTCTGCACCGTGCGATCATGCACGAACAGGAAATCCACAAGGTCGAACGACCCTGCGTGAACGCATACTATCTTAATTCTCGGCCTTTGCAAAGGCAAGTATTTAACCGCAATCGCGCCGGTCGTTCATGGCGGCAGGGTCGAGGTAAATTCTCTGTTCAAGCGCTGGAGGTCCTTCTGCATGTCGGAGGTCCAGCGGATGTCGATCGAGACGCGGTGGGGCCATTCCGCATCGAGCCCGGACGCTTGTGCCAGATGACTCATCGCGGCGGGATGCTGCTTCATGCGCTCCAGCGCGACGGCCATGGCGAGGTGCGGCAGGGCGTCCGAGGGAGTGATGAATGTCATATGTTCCCAGCGCTCCACCGCTTCCGGGTATTTCCCTAGCAGAAAATAGGTATGGCCGAGATTGAGCAGCGTGTCGGGATGGCCGGGGCGAAGCTCGTCAGCCTGCTCGTAGGTGGTCGCGGCTTCGGCGAAATCTCCCATTCGATAAAGGGCATTGGCGAGCATGAATCGCAACTGCCCGTCGCGCGGATGTGCCCCCACCGCCTTGCGCAGGACGGCCACGGCCCCCGGCAGATCGCCGCGCGAATAGGAACCCGCCGCCTCGTAGGCGAAGGTCTCCGGATCATCGACGTAAGGGGCCTCATCCGATGCGACGCGACGCGACGCGGGCGCGGACGCCGGCGCGGAGGCAGCGATCGGCGGCGTCATTCCGGACTGACGGGTCGTTGAATCGGGCCGCGACGCGGAGGTCCGGGGCACACCGTTTTGCGCGGGGGGCGGAGCATCCCGGCAGGCGGCCAGCAGAAGAAAAAAGGCGCAGACCGCTCCCGCCGCGCCGCGGCGCGTCGGATGCTGACGCGCCGACGCGCCGGGCCGGGTTTCGCTGCGAGGCGCCTTACGGCAGGGTGATGGAGACTTCACCGTTGATGAACGGATCCACCGTCGCCGTGGCGATGTTGTCGCCGTCGAAGTTCTTGAACTGGCTGCCATCGGGCCAGATGGTGGCGTCATAGATCGTCGTCCGCCAGCGATTGCCGCCGACCGGATCCTCGACCGCCTCGGCGACGTAGGTGCATTCGATCAATTCGTCGACCAGCACTTCACCACCGGAGTCGTCGCCGGGGAAGCCCATCACATCGTTGTTCACCGTGACGGAGAGCGCCTTGCCGGTGAACTGCACATGCTTGCGCTCCACGCCGTTGATCAGCACCGTGCCGAAGTTGACGCGGTCGATCGGGCCGGTGCCGACGATCTGCATGTAGAAGTTGCCGACCGTGCCGATGGTCGTTCCGCCGCCCGCCGCCGAGCAGAGGAAGTAGCCGTTCTTGATGTCGAACATGAAGAGGCCGCGAACGCCGCCCGTGCCGACGATCGGGTAGATGCCGTTGCCGTGGGCCTGCGCAGTGCCGAGATCCTTCGGAACCAGCAGGATGGTGGTCTTGGTCTCCAGCACGTCGTTGACGACGTGGACGTTGACCACGGTGGCGGTGTCATCGTCGCTGCCCTCGGTGAGGTAGGCGCGGCGCACGCCCTGCTTGTCGCCGAATCGCACGTGGTAGGTCTTCGCGTCGGTCGACGAGTTGATCGTCTCATCGGTGACGACGTAGCCGGGGAGGCTCTTGCCGTCGCCGACGGAGATCAGCGTGTCATTCACGATGTTGAACTGAAGCACATCCTCGTCCGAGTCGCGCACCGCCTGCGTGGTCTGGCCGGTCTGAGGATCGGTGAAGGTGGCCAGATCAGGATTGTTGCCGCCGCCACCGCCGCCGGGCGTGCAGCCATCCTGGCCGCTCAGCGGGATGAGAAGCATGACCAGGGCCAGCGAACCGAGATAACGTGAACGCGACATATGTCCTCCCGTCGTTGTGCGACCCGCCGCTTCGGCAGGCCCATGCGAGAATTGAGTGCCAGCCCCTCCCCCCACCGGGGCGGGACCCATGATGACGGCGTACTAGGCTATAACATCCGCGTGACGATTACCAGTAATCCGGCGGCTGCCTCGACCCTTTCTCGCGCCGATTCCGCGCCACCCCGCACCTGCATCCTGGGAACCGCCGGACACATCGACCACGGCAAGAGCAGCCTGGTGAAAGCGCTGACCGGCACGGATCCCGACCGGCTGCCGGAGGAGCAGTCGCGCGGCATGACGATCGAGCTGGGGTTCGCGCGGCTGGAGCTGCCGGGCGTGCGGATGGGCATCGTGGACGTCCCGGGCCACGAGCGATTCGTCCGTACGATGGTCAGCGGGGCGACGGGAATTGATTTAGGTCTGCTGGTGGTCGCGGCGGATGACGGCGTGATGCCGCAGACGCGCGAACATGTCGCGATCCTGGCGCTGCTGGGGGTTCACGCGGGGGTGGTGGCGATCAACAAGGCGGACCGCGCGGACGCGGCGCGGTTGGCGGCTGTGACGGAGCAGGTCGCCGGGATGGTGCGCGAGACGCCCCTGGCGACCTGGCCGGTACAGGCGGTCTCGGCGACGACCGGCGCCGGCCTGGAGGCGTTGCGCGCGTTGCTGCAACGCGCCGCGGCGAGCCTGCCCGCCGCGACGGAATCGGCGATCTTCCGCATGGCGATCGATCGCGTCTTTGCCGTGGCGGGACGCGGAACGGTGGTGACCGGCTCGGTGCTGCGCGGCCGCGCAGGGGCGGGAGTGACGCTGGAACTTCATCCGCCCGGAGCCTCCTGCCGGGTGCGCGAAGTGCAAACGCATGGCATCGGCGCGGAGGAGGTCGGACCGGGGCAGCGAGCGGCGCTCAATCTCACCGGAATCGACCGCGACGGCATCGAGCGCGGGATGGAGCTGGCGACGCCGGGTTGTCTTCAGCCGGCGCGCTATCTCGACGCCCGGGTTCAATTGCTCGACCGCCGGGCGCGCGGCGTGCCCTCCTTTTCGCGGGTGCGGGTCATCATGGGAACGTGGGAACAGACGGCCACGATCGTGCTCCTCGATCGCGAGCCGGCCGCGGAGACCGGCGACGTTCCGTCCGAGATCGCGCCGGGCGGCGCGGGATATGTGCAGCTGCGGTTTCGCGCGCCGGTCGTGGCGGCGCAGGGACAGCGCTTCATCCTCCGCGACGAATCGGCGCAGCAGACACTGGGCGGAGGCGTCGTGCTGAATCCCGTCTCGCGCCGGATCGCGCGGCGCGAGGCTGTCGCGGCGGCGACGGCACTGCGCGTGATGGATCGCGGCGACGCACGGACTCGCACGGCCGAAGCGGTGCGCACCGCGGGATTCGAAGCGCTCGGCGACCTGGCGCTGGCCTGCCGCGCGGGGGTGGAGCCGCGCGAAGCGGCCGCGCTGCGCGAAACGCTGGCGCACGAGAAAGTGCTGGTCGACGCGGGGGGGCGGAGCGTGCATCGGGCGGTCCTCGAGAGCGCGCGGAATCGCGGCATCGAATACCTGCGGCGGCGGCACGCGCAGCAACCCCAGGCGCCGGGCATTCCCACGGAGCGATTCGTCGGCTGGCTCGAGCGGCGCGCCGCGGCGGGCATGGGCAAGTGGCTCTTGGCGGCGCTGCAACGCGACGGCGACGTGCTGGTGCAGGGGCCCTTCGCATTTCTGAAGACACACCGCGCGGCGCTTTCGCCGGAGGATGGCCGGCTGATCGACGGGATGATCGCCGAGCTGACGGCGGCCGGGATGGATCCGCCGGAGTTCGCGAAACTCGCCTGCGTCGCGGGGCAGAGCCGACCGCGCCAGACCCGGCTCGCGGATCTCGCCCGCAGCGACCCGCGGCTGGTGATGCTTGCGCCCGGCCATTTCGCCTCGGCGGAATCAGTCGCCGCCTTTGCGGCGGCGGTGCGCGAGCTGGGGGCCGGCGGACGGCGGTTCAAACTGGCGGACGTCCGCGACCGGCTCAAGCTGAGCCGGCGGCCGGTACAGACAATGCTCGAATACATGGACCGGACACAGGCCACCCGGCGCATCGGCGATGAGCGCGTGGTGAACTGAGTCACGGGAAAGATCGCGACGCGATCCGGCCGATCCCCGCGTAAAATGTGGACATGAATCGACCCGCCGATCCCCGCACCGCGCTCCCCTCCATCACGGCGCTGCTCGACGCCGCCGCGCACGATCCGCGATTCGCCCACTTCGCGCGGGCGGAAGTGACGGACGCACTGCGCGCGGCGGTGGAGATGGAACGAGGACGGCGGCGCGATGCGGCGGCGGCCCCGGAAACGGACCGGGACGCGTTGCTCCGGCAGGCGCTTGAAGGATTGGGACGGAGCCGCCGGGAGCGACTCAGTCCGGTGATCAACGCGACCGGAATCGTCCTGCACACGGGGCTGGGCCGCGCGCCGCTGGCGCCCGCGGCGATCGCGGCGGCCGCCGCCGCGGGCGGATACTGCAATCTCGAATTCGATCTCGAATCGGGCGATCGCGGCGACCGCACCGCGCAGGTGGAGCGGCTGCTCGTGCGCCTGACCGGTTGCGAGGCGGCGCTGGTCGTCAACAACAACGCCGCGGCGACGCTGCTGGTGCTCGCGGGGCTGGCCGCGGGGCGCGAGGCGGTGATCTCGCGCGGGCAACTCATCGAGATCGGCGGCGCGTTCCGCCTGCCCGACGTGATGGCGTGCAGCGGCTGCGTGATGCGCGAGATCGGCACGACCAACAAGACGCGACTCGCCGACTACGCGGAGGCGGTGAGCGACCGGACCGCCCTGCTGCTGCACGTCCATCCGAGCAACTACCGTATCGAGGGATTCACCGAGTCGCCCGACACCGCGGCACTGGTCGCGCTGGCCCGGCGCGTCCGATCGCAGCGCGCCGGGCAGGCCGGCGGCGACGACGCGCCGTTCGTCTACGACGATCTCGGCAGCGGCGCGCTCTTCGATGATCCGCTGTGGCGCATGGCCAGCGAACCGACGGTGGCCGACAGCCTCGCGGCGGGAGCGGACCTGGTGTCGTTCAGCGGCGACAAGCTGCTGGGCGGCCCGCAAGCCGGGATCATCCTGGGGCGGCGCGACGCGCTGGGACGGTTGCGGCGGCATCCGCTGGCGCGGGCGATGCGGATCGACAAGCTCACGGCCGCGGCGCTTCAGGCGACGCTGGAGTTGTATCTCGATCCGCCCCGCGCGATGGAGGAGATTCCCGCGCTGCGATTGCTCCATCAGCCGCCGACGCAGCTCATGGAGCGCGCCGGACGGCTGATTGAACTCCTGCGGACGGCGCTGCCGGAAGAGATTTTCGAGCCGCGCGCGTCGGAGAGTTTCGCGGGAGGCGGCGCTCTGCCGGCCTGGCCGATCGCGACGGGAGTCGCGGCGTGGCGCCTCGGTCCGCGGCGGTCGGCGGCGGAGGTATCGCGGGCGCTTCGGATCGGGACGCCGGCGGTCGTGGCGCGGATCGCCGACAACGAAATCCTTTTCGACCTGCGGACGATCGACGACGCGGAGCTGGAACGGATCGCCGCGGCCGCGCGGCGGGCGGTCGATCAGCCGAAGTGAAGGTCATCCAGCGAGTCGATGCAGGCCTCCGCCTCGCCGCCCGGCGGCGCGACGACATCGCGATAGACCCCCTCCGGCCGGCGCACCTGCACGGTGCGCCAGCCCAGCGCCCGCGGCGCGACGAAATCCTTCGCCGGGTTATCCGAGACGTAGCAGAGGCTGTTCGCCGTCGCCTGAAGCCATAGCGCAGCCTGCTGAAAGGCGCGCGGATGGGGCTTCCAGAATTCGCGGCCCCACTCATCCGTGAAGAGAATGAGATCAAATCGTCCGGCGATCCCCAGCGCGCGGAGCTTGTTCCGCTGCGTCGCGGCGAAGCCGTCCGAGAGGAGCGCGAGCGGGAGGCGACCGGCGATCCGTTCGATCAGTCGCGCGGCGTCGGGAAAGAGAGCGATCGTCGGCGCGTGGCCGCGGTAAAGCGCGATCAGCGCGGCCACGTCCGAGGGATCGGCGCGGCCGAGGCGCTCGGCCAGAAACTGGTCGAAGACGCGACCGCGATGGCCGCCGCGATGCAGCTCGACAAGTCGGCGCAGGACTTCCTCTGAAGGCCCGTAACGCCCGCCGGTTCCGGCCGCGACGGCGCGGAATCCGCTCTCGACGAAGGACGACTCGGGATAGAGCGTGTCGTCGAGATCGAGCACGAGCCCGCGGAGGTGCGTCAGGTCGACCATCGCTCCCGCCGTCTCGACCCCCGCGCGCTTATAGCAATTGCGTGGTGAGATTGCCGATCACGGTGGTCATCGAGGTGAAGACCGTGTCCAGCAGCAGGTTGACGAAGGTGAAAATCGCATCGAGGAACTGAGTCAGCGATCCGCCGAAGGTAAACATGCCCGAAGCCTCCCCGCGGGACGACGGCACGCCCGCGACTGCATTCAACGGCAGTCTCCCCCGGTCGGACTTGAGCGGAGATGGCGCATTCCCGGCGCGAACCGGCGGATCGCGCAGCCCTTGCCGAGGGAGCGGCTGCGACGCGGCGAACTCTGCGCCAATCGGCTCGACTCATGCCGGAATCCGGCGCGTCAGGCGGCCGCGGCCTTGGCGCCCTTGCCGGGTTTGGCGGGTTTGGGCGCCTTGGGCTTGCGCGGCTTGGGGGCTCCGCCCGAGCGACTCATGGCAAAACCGACCCCCGCGCCGATCAGCGCGATGAGCGTGCCGCCGCCGACCACGTAGAGATAGACGTTCAGACCCGCCGAGAGGAAGACCAGGAAGCCCGGCCAGACCCCCTGCAGCGCCGAAGCGGCCGCCAGACCCACGAGCGTCAGCATGACCAGCGCGGCGATCAGCAGCCCGGTGAAGATCGGCCCGGCGGGATCGGCGGGATAGACGACCATCGTCGCGGCGAGCGGCGCGCTCATCGCGGGCACGGGAGCAAAATCGTCGTCGGGCGCCGGCTCCGTCTCGTCGTCGGGCGCGGCGAGCGTCTCTTCCGACTCGGTTTCGTGCTGCGTCTCGGTCTCGCCGCTGCCGCTGCCGCTGTCGGTCGGACTGATGACGTCGAGCAGTTCGGCGCCGAGGCTCGTGTCGTCGCTTTCGCGGGTCAGGTCCATCAGGCCGCTGCCGCTGCCGACGCCGCCGCCGATGCCCACTTCGGGAACGGGCGACTGGGTGATGCGCGTCTCGGCCATCGGGTCGGCGTCGATCTGAAGGTCGTCGTCGTCGAAGACGTTGATGCCGACGCTGGTGATCTTGGTGTCGCCCTTGCCGGGCTTGACGGGCTTGTCGTCGGCGAATCCGACGATGCCCGAGTCGGCCAGCGAAACACCCTCGCCGGAGTCATCCATCGCCGGAGTGCCGGCGCGGCTGCCGCCCGACTTGCCCAGCGCGCCGAGATCGGCCGAGTCCGCCAGCGTGATCTCGCCGGAACCAGCGCCATCCATGGCCAGGTCGATGATGCTGCTGCCTTCCTTGGAGGCGAGGCGGTCCACATCCTCGCGGCGGTAGAGGGACTTGCCCGCGTCGCGGAACTCGCGCAACTGGCCCTCCTTGACCATCGCGCGGACCTGATCCTCCGCCATGCGCAGCACCTGCGCCGCTTCCGACAACGAATAAAAATCCTTGGCCATTTCCGTTCGCTCCCTCGGACCGATCGCCCGCCGCCTCCGACCTGCGAGGCCGCGCGGCACAGGGGTCCGCTGATTAACTTCCCGCCGCGCCCTGCGCGCCGGTCATGCCGGCGGGGGAGGGCGGGGTGGGGGGAGGCTGCGGCGCCGCCCCCAGGTTTTGCGCCCGCGTCTGAGCCTGTCGCTGCTGACCGAGCAGTTGCTGAACCTGATCCGGCGTCGGCTCCGACTGGTTCAGGTTCTCCAGGTAACGGTCATACCGGAAGGAGCGCGCGGCGACCAGCCGCATGCGATCCTTGGCCGGGTTGTAGGCGTAGCACCAGACCGTGCCGGCGTCGACGTCCATCATCCAGAGGCCATACTGCGTGCGGTCGAGCTGTCCGGTGAAGGCGAAAAGACCGCGCGCTCCCATCATCCCCGACTGGGCCATCGCCGCATCGCCCGACAGCAGCGACGTGCCGCCGAACATCAGGCAGGTGGCGACCACCGCAAGCAGCGCCGCGATCACCCACAGCGCGGACGATTGCGTTCGTACGAAAATGACGCGCTCGACCCCGGGGGCAGCGTCGGCGGCGGCAGGGGACGCGGAAGGCATGTGCATGTTCCAAAGGAACCCACCGCGAGG
>Ga0187894_10007682_pt1 | contig 10073 bp, 7 predicted proteins | sample GBC1701081metaG_FD_136650 | JGI IMG/M metagenome (GOLD analysis project Ga0187894, IMG submission 136650) | White microbial mat communities from a lava cave in the Kipuka Kanohina Cave System on the Island of Hawaii, USA - GBC170108-1 metaG ... | reverse complement strand
GATCCCCGGCCGATCCGTAATGTTTTGAAACCAGCACGGGGCCGAAATTCCTCCCCACGCTGTTCCCCACGCAAAGTATTCGGTACTTATCGGAGACCCCCGGGTAGAAAACGGATGAAACGGCAACCACGTCATAAATCCCTTGTTGTGCGGCGTGGTTCAAGTCGATGATATGGTTTCGATAAAAAACCGGCTCGTATCCGTCCACGCCAAGCTTAACACGTCCGTGTTCCCATGCGTAGAAGTTGAATACGTCGTCGCTGTCGGGGGTATAGGCGATAGATAGTTTCTTCACAGTTGCTCCTCGTAACGGTCTCGATAATGTTCTTTATACATATTCCTTGTCCAAAAGCATCCGCTTCAGGCGCGAATCTTCTTTCTTAACCGGGTATCTCATGTTCCTCAGCACTATGTCGCCGAAGTCCGTCCTTATCGTGGAAACATACGCGAACATCATCAGATGGCGGGGCTTCACCGCGTTACGGCTGCCGTAGTGAAAGCACGCGTTGCTGTCGAGGATCAACACCGTCCCCGCGGGATAGCACAGCCTTATTAATTCGCTTTCGGGAACGACCGAATATATTTTCTCGTCAGTAACCCGGTGACCGCCTTTCTTTGTATGGTAATCACGGAGACCCCTCACAGCCTTTTCGGAGACGGACTTTGGCAGGAAACAGAAAGGCCCCCTCTCCATCGTAACCTCTCTCAGAACGACTATTACATAGACCATCGGTTTATCGTGGTAGTCGAGGTGAAAGAGCTGGCTCTCCCTGGGCGGAGCGTCGGGGTTATCGTCGAACTTGTTCCATGACTCTATGAGCCTGACCCCGTAGGGTTTGGAATAAGAGAGCGTGGGTATAAAGCCGAGGTAGCTGCAGACTGTCGACAGCACGTCGGAAGAGGCGGCGAAATTAAGAATCGAAGGTAATCTCCGGAAGTAGTCTTCTGAAAATATATCCTGGAAAAAAGGTCTCCTGAAAACCATATGCTTCGGCTGCTTCTCTCCGCCCTTTTCATCAATTATCTCGCCCGCCTCTTTAAGGAGCTCATCGAGATACGGCAGCTTCCCCGAGGTATCGATGACCCATCCGTCCTTCATTTCGTTGACGGGCGCGACCGGGTTTCCGTTTTCGGCAATCAGCTCGGAGAAGTTCTCGCGATACCATCTCTTTCTCTGCTCATGGCTGCTCCCATACCGGATACTGTTGTAGGCTCTGGCAAGCACCATAGTCTTATTCACCCCCAGGGCGCCCATATAATTCCTCTCGAGAGCCCTGGCAGCCGGTTTGAACACCGCGTCCATGGTTTTACCGATCATATCCCCCTCCTCCCGCGTGTGCAGTCCGCCGTAATCCTTTCCGCCCGCGCGTTATGGAATGTTGAACAAATAATACAAGATTATCGACAAATTGAGAAGTAAGGGTAAAAATTTGCTAAAGGAAAACCATGTATGCGGGTACTTATCCAGGCAATAAAACTGGCGGGGACGACGGGACTTGAACCCGCGACCTCTGGCTTGACAGGCCAGCGTTCTAACCGGACTGAACTACGTCCCCGCAAGTTAGTTTTGGAGTGGTGGGCGGTAAAGGATTTGAACCTATGACATCCTGCTTGTAAGGCAGGCGCTCTCCCATGCTGAGCTAACCGCCCACTCCGAATTTGAGTATTTCCGGTTTACCCGGGTTCCGAATTACTACCCGTCGGCACCCCCCGTCGTCCCCCTCCCCTAACAGAGGAAGACTACCCCACAAACGTAAACGACACTATGTGTCCCGGCGCCCGTAAGGGAGAAATATATAACTGAAATTTACCAGTTTGTCCACCCAGCGCAGAAGCAGAACCAGCAGCCGCAATACTTCCCTCTCCCCAGCGTGGAACGGTTCTGAGCGAGCGCAAGAACCGGTCGGATATTCAACAACGCCGCCGCGGCTAATTAACTCAGGGTTCAATGCCGCCTATACCGAATTAGGGAAAGGGTGAGGGGGTACCCTTAAAGAAATAACCAAGTTTATCTTGAGCAGGAGCCTGCCCTGAGTATATCGAAGGGTCGAAGGACGGGAGGCACCACTACATCCGTTCACCAAAACTACACCAAAAGTTCACCGAAGGTACACCGATTTTCGGCAATTCAATCCCCCCCATTCTTGTAGCATATACCCAATAGCAATATGCTATACGAAGAATTTACATATTTGTCATTTCGACCACAAGGAGAAACCTTTTTTAATTCCCTCCTTAGAAAAAGGAGGGCTAGGGAGGATTTTACTTTTTGTCATTTCAAATAAACACATGAAAAGCCCCACTCTTTCCACAACGCGTTAGGATTTTTTTAGAATCCTAACGCGTTAGCGTACCTTGTGATCATGGATTAATATCTACAACAGAGACATTGGGAATCGCATTGGGGTCATTACACGCTGGTCTATAATAAAGATATAAAGCTCTCTCCGCTGCGTCTCTGTCTTCCTGCCTAGACAGAAGCGCGAACTTAAACCAGCAAATATATTTTCCAACATATTCTCTGATATAACTATTCGGTTCGGCGTTCTGAAGATGAGCATACAGTCTCCCTCTCAAGTCTCGCGCTTGGCCGACATAAAATACTCTCCGATTGCCATCCTGCAATTGTACAGCCAATACATATACTCCTGCCTGAGCCGGGACAAGTTGAGAAATATTCTGCTCGTTATATCTGAAATATCCTCTCCAATCCAATCTGATTTCTCTTTTAAAAGTTAAGATCATTTTAAATCTCCTTAAAAACGATTCTTGGTAATAAAAAAATCCCGCTTTACCGATCGAACTATTGGATTATGAAGAGGAATTAAGTGAATCCGCTCATTTCGCACCTCCTTGACAATGGTTATTGACAAAGAGGGCAAGGCAGGAATAAACTAATAAATATAAAGCCGGGTTTATTCCCGCGCTTACCCAAGCGAACCTAATGAAACCGTACCAGGGTGTTAGGTTCGCTTTTTTGTTTAAAGCTTATATTCCGCGACAATCATATTTTTTTCTTTATCCCACTCACACTTTATCCTTTTCTCCTGAACTTTCGTTAATTCGTAATACTCAACAAACTTCCTCGCAGGTATGCTCGCCCCACCCTGCACAATTTTGAGGCTCCTTTTCCCATCCAGATTCTCATCATTCGTAGGAGCTATTCCAATCTTCCCTTCCTCCCTATTAATAAACAACAATACATATTTATATTTGTTGAGATTAAATTTTCGCACTGCAGCAGCATTTAGCCCGATTTGCCCACCTTTTCTGATCGATAGTTTAGGTATGGCAGTCCTACCTTCAAACTTAAAAAGCTCCCAAGAACTCATACATTTCTCCTTTCCATCATCGGTCTATAAGGTCTATATTATAGTCGCTCATATTTACGCTTGTCAAGACCCCCAAAAACTTCTCTAAATGAATTAACACGGTGTGTATATCCCACTTCATTCCATACCATGCTTTAATATGCCATATCGTGCCCATAATATCAAATTTGCTCATTCGAAATCTTTAATTTCCCACTTCAAAAATCAAAAACCCTTCACACGCTCCGGTGGCGGTCGCCGTAAGAACAATTAATTAATGTACCCCCTCACCCTACCCCTCTCCCACGCTGGGGAGAGGGAATCAAAGAGAAAGGATGAGATTGCCGCACTTCACTCACATTTGTTCGTTGCGCTCGCAAAGACAGGGTAAGGGGGCAATGAGAGAGACGGAGAGTGGTAGATCGCGGCTGGAAGCCGCTCCTACGGGTTTAAAGGAGAGATGCTGAAACAAGTTCAGCATGACAAGATTTCTGGATTCCCGATTTATTTCGGTATGTGTTGGGGAGATACCTGTATAAGTGACTCGTTAGCAATCAGCAGAGGGCGTCCGATTGCGCGCTTGCTTGCAATCGTGGTCGGGAATGACGGAAAAAAAGACGTGTTTGCCCGGGCCAAAAAAAAGGGCGGTTATTTCTAACCGCCCCTTCTTCATGACCTTCTTTAACTTTTATATCTTAATTTACGTTGGTACCGAGCTCTTCGCCCATCGGCAACGCAGCCGGAGGAATTACGACGCTCTGTATGACAGGCCCGTCAGACTCGATCGCCGCCTCGAGGACCTCGTCCATATGGTCTACGAGCTTGATCTTGACGTCCTTGAGTATGTTCTCGCGGATGTCCTTCAGGTCCTTTTCGTTCTCCTGCGGGATGATAACTGTTTTGACCTTGCCCCTGTGAGCCGCAAGGATCTTCTCCTTGAGCCCGCCTATCGGGAGCACCCTGCCTCTGAGCGTTATCTCACCGGTCATTGCGACATCGTGCTTGACCGGCTTCTTTATGAGCGCCGATACGATGGCGGTGCCGATCGCGATACCCGCCGACGGCCCGTCCTTGGGCGTAGCGCCTTCCGGAACGTGGATGTGTATGTCCACCTTCTGATGGAAGTTACGCTCGAGCCCGAGCCTCTCGGCCCTCGACCTCACGTAGCTCATGGCGGCCTGCGTCGATTCCTGCATGACCTCTCCGAGCTTTCCGGTGACGGTGAAGTTGCCCTTTCCTGGTACGACGGATACCTCGATAGTGAGCAGCTCTCCGCCGACTTCCGTCCACGCGAGCCCGGTGGATATGCCTACCTGAGGCTTCTCCTCTATCTCGCCGTACTTGTACTTGGGAATGCCCAGGTACTTCTGCGTCGATATCATGTTGGGCGTGATCTTCACTACGTGGTCAAGCCCCTTCTTCACGATAACCCTGGCGGCCTTCCTGCAGAGCGAGGCGAGCTCCCTCTCGAGAGTCCTCACGCCGGCTTCCCTCGTATAGCGCCTGATGACCGTCTGAATGGCGGAGTCCGAGAGCTTCAAATTCTCTTCCTTGATCCCGTGCGCTTCGAGCTGCTTGGGAACGAGGAACTTCTTCGCTATCTCGAGCTTCTCGTCTTCCGTGTACCCGGAGATGCGGATGATCTCCATCCTGTCCTGGAGCGCCCACGGTATCGTATGCAGAATGTTCGCGGTCGTGATGAACATTACGTTCGTGAGGTCGTAGTCAACCTCTATGTAATGGTCGTTGAAGGAGACGTTCTGCTCCGGGTCGAGCGCTTCTAGGAGCGCAGACGCCGGGTCCCCTCTGAAGTCCATCCCCAGCTTGTCGATTTCGTCGAGCAGGAACACCGGGTTCGTGGTCCCCGCCTTTCTTATTCCCTGAATTATCTTTCCGGGCAGGGCGCCGATGTAAGTACGCCTGTGCCCCCTGATTTCGGCTTCGTCCCTTACTCCGCCTAAGGAAACCCTCACAAACTTCCTTCCCATCGAGCGGGCGATAGACTTCGCGAGCGAGGTCTTGCCGACCCCGGGCGGTCCGACGAAGCAGAGTATCGGCCCCTTGATCTTTTTCGTAAGGGACTGCACCGCGAGGTATTCGAGAATCCTCTCCTTGGGCTTCTCAAGCCCGAAGTGGTCTTCTTCGAGTATCTTCTGCGCTTCGTCTATGTCTATCCTGTCGTCCGTCCTCTCTTCTCCCCAAGGCAACCCGAGGAGCCAGTCTATGTAGTTCCTCACTACGGTGGCTTCAGCCGACATGGGCGACATCTGTTTCAGCTTCTTTATCTCTTTCTTGACCTTCTGCTCGGCCTCTTCGGGCATGGTCTTCTTCTTGAGCCTCTCCTCGAACTCCTGTATCTCCGATTTGAGGTCGTCCTTTTCGCCGAGCTCCTTCTGAATGGCCCTCATCTGCTCCGTAAGGTAGTACTCCTTCTGGGCCTTCTCCATCTGCTTCTTTACTCTCGACCTTATCTTCTTCTCGATCTGGAGTATCTCCACCTCGGCCTGTATCTTCTCGTAGAGCTTCTCGAGCCTCTCGGCCGGGTCGAGGGTTTCAAGTATCTCCTGCTTGTCCTCGAGCTTGAACCCGAGGTGGGAGGAGATAGTGTCCGAAAGCCTGCCAGCGTCCTCTATGGAGGATACGGTTACGAGCACCTCGGACGGAATTTTTTTATTGAGCTTCACGTAATTCTCGAATGCGGTGACGAGCGTCCTGATGAGGGCCTCGGTCTCAACGCCCACTTCCTGAGGCTCGGGTATGACCTCCGCTTCGACAAGGAAATAGCCCTTGTTGGGAAGGTAGTTCAGCACCTTCGCCCTCTTCTTGCCCTCGACCAGCACTTTCACGGTGCCGTCCGGGAGCCTAAGCATCTGAACGATCGTGCCGATCGTCCCGATGTCGTAGATGTCGGTCTCCTGAGGGTCGTTCGTCTTCGCGTCCCTCTGCGCGACGAGGAAGATCTCTTTCGATTTCTTCATCGCCTCTTCTAGCGCGCGTATCGATTTCTCGCGCCCCACGAACAGCGGCGCGACCATGTACGGGAAAATAACTACGTCTCTAAGCGGTAATAACGGTATCGTTTCCATTTGCCCCTTTCCCTCTTCGTTTTTGAAAAACATCGGCATGGTATGTCTCCTTAACTATCCGGATTCACATCCTATGTTCCCAGGCGCGCCTCCTCTTCGTAAATGAAGATGGGGTCGCCCTTCCCGTTAATCAAGTCCTCCGTGATAACACAACGCCTTAGCCCTTTAAGCGACGGAACCTCGTAAGATATGTCGAGCATTACGGTCTCTATGATCGCTCTCAGCCCCCTCGCCCCGGTTTTTCTGGATATAGCCTCGCGGGCGATTGCGGCGAGCGCGCCGTCGGTAACCTCGAGCTCGACGCCTTCGAGCTCCATCAGCTTCTGAAACTGTTTTATAATCGCATTCTTCGGTTTGGTGAGTATCTCTACGAAGGACTCTTCGCTGAGCTCTTCGAGAGTCGCCACGACCGGTATCCTGCCGACGAACTCCGGAATGAGCCCGAACTGGATCTGGTCCTCGGGCTGCACTTCTTTCAGCAGCGCCCCCAGGTCCTTCTCCTTCGCCCTTCCGAGATTAGCCTCGAATCCGATCGACTTCTCCCCGATCCTTTGCTTTACTATGTCTTCCAGCCCGCAGAAAGCCCCGCCGCAGATAAACAGTATGTTCGTCGTGTCCACCTGCAGGAACTCCTGCTGGGGGTGCTTCCTCCCGCCCTTGGGCGGCACGTTCGCTTTGGTCCCTTCCATTATCTTGAGAAGGGCCTGCTGCACTCCCTCGCCGGAAACGTCCCTCGTTATAGACGGGCTGTCCCCGGTCTTTCTTGCGAGCTTGTCAATCTCGTCTATATATATAATACCCTTTGAAGCCCTTTCAAGGTCGTAATCCGCAGCCTGGAGAAGACTCACTATCATGTTCTCGACGTCCTCACCGACGTATCCCGCCTCAGTGTAGCAAGTGGCGTCCACTATGGTGAAAGGCACGTCGAGCAGCCTGGCGAGGGTCTGCGCCAGGAGCGTCTTCCCGCTCCCCGTGGGGCCTATCATCAGAATATTGCTCTTCTGAACCTCGACGTCAGAGTTCCTCTTGCCGCCGTTGTAGGCGTTCAGGTCGACTCTTTTGTAATGGTTATAGACCGCGACCGAGAGTATCTTCTTGGCCCTTACCTGCCCGATCACGTATTCGTCCAGGAACTTCTTTATCTGTGAGGGAGTGGGTAACGACGAATACCGCTTCTTGAGCACGCCCTCCTTGGCGTCCTCGTCGGCGATAATCTCGTTACAGAGCTCTATACACTCGTTGCATATATATACGGTAGGTCCCGCAATGAGTTTCCGGACTTCTTTCTGGCTCTTCCCGCAGAAAGAGCAGTACAGTTTCCCTTCTTTTGTGTCGCGTCTCGAAGTCACTTGACCGCCTCCTCTCTCTTAGAAATTATAGCATCAACAATACCGTATTCTAAGGCGTCATTTGGACGTAGGAAATAATCCCTCTCCGTGTCCTTCGATATCCTGTCGATAGGCTGGTTCGTATGCTTCGCCAGAATACGGTTCAGCTCCTCGCGTATCCTCAATATTTCCCTAGCGTGTATCTCTATGTCGGTCGCCTGCCCCTCGACGCCCCCTAATACCTGATGGAGCATCACGCGCGCATGAGGGAGAGCGTACCTTTTGCCCTTCGTCCCCGCCGCCAGGAGCACAGCCGCCATGCTGGCGGCCTGCCCGAGGCACATGGTCGCGACGTCGGGCTTTATGTACTGCATGGTGTCGTAGATCGCGAGGCCCGATGTCACGTTTCCGCCGGGTGAATTGACGTAGACGAAGATGTCCTTCTCCGGGTTCTCCGACTCTAAAAACAACAGCTGCGCTATCACCGTGTCCGCGACCGGATCGTTGATCGGCGACCCGATGAACACTATTCTGTCTTTGAGTAATCGGGAAAAAATGTCATATGCCCTCTCGCCCCTGCTGGTCTGTTCAATAACAATAGGCACATAGCTGGACATTATCTTTGAGTATACTGATTCTCCCCTTTATTGTCAACGTGAATCGGCTCTCCCGGAACCTCTTCGATCGTCGCATTTTCTATAATGAAATCAATGACTTTTTGCTCGGCGAGACTCGCTTCGAGTCCCTCCAGCAGGTCGTTCTGGCGGTATATCTCCCGCACCTGTTCGGTCGCCATATTATAGCTCGCGGCGATGCCCGAAAGGCTCCTGTCGATGTCTTCGTCCGTGACCTTTATGTCCTCTTTTTTGCGTATCTCGGCTAGTATGATGGAGGTCTTCACGTTCCTGAGCGCGCGCTCCGCGAGAGCGGCCCTGGATGCGTCGTCGAGGGTCTCAATCTTGAGCCCGCGCTGGCGGAGCGTCTGTATCATGTTCCGGGCGAGCCTCGCGACCTCTTCGTTGACGAGGCTCGGCGGGGCGTCGACCGTATTTTTGTCTACTAGCGCATCCACCACCTGCTGTCTCACCCTGGCTTCCGACTGCTGCTCCGACTGCCTTTTCAAATCCCCCCTTACCTGATCCCTGAGCGCGGCCGTGTCCTCCATTCCGACCTCTTTCGCGAGCTCGTCATCGAGCTCGGGCAGCGTCCTCCTGAGCACGTCCTTCACCGAAAATTTGTAATGCACCGCTTTCCCGGCCGCTTCCTTTATCTGGAAGTCCTCTCCGTAGCCGACGTCGAACTCCTTCGTCTCCCCCTTCTTCATGCCTATGACGTTCTCTTCGAACTCCGGTATGAGCCTGTCGTGACCTACGAGGAACTGGAGCCCCGACCTCTTTAAATCCTTCACCGGCTCGCCGTCTATCGAGCCCTCGAAATCGACTATCGCGACGTCCCCGTTCTCGACCGCCTTCTCCCCTTCGTAAGGTTTTATTTCGGCCCTGTGCTCGATCAGGTGCTCTATCGTATGATCGACGTCCTCGTCCCTGATCTCGTGTATCTCCCTCTTAAGCGGGAGTCCTTTGTATTCGGCGAGGTCGAATACGGGGAGCACCTCGAAAACTGCGGAATAGTGGAAGTCCTTGTCCGTCTCGAAGAGGTCCGGCGGATTTATCTGCGGCCTGCTTATCGGGTGCGCGGAGACCTCTTTGAGCGCCTCTTCGAGAGAGTCCGTGACGAGCCTCGTCGCGGTCTCGCCCAGTATCTCTTTCCTGTACACGGATTCGATCACGTTTACGGGAGCTTTGCCCGGGCGGAACCCCTTTATTTTGGCGCTCTTTCTTATCTCGCCGAAGACCTCGTCCCGCTTCTCCTTCACGACCTCGACGGGTATCACGACGTCCACTTTTCTCTCGGTCCCGCTCAAATTCTCTATGCTCACCTTCATATCTAGGTTCCTCTCAATCAGTCCGATAATTTATACAATGTTAATAATACCTTACCCGCTTTCCGTAAAAAGTCAGTAATTATACACGACAATATGAATTATGAACAATTAGTTAACCGGAATAGTTATGATGCGGGAGTGGGGTGATTGGATTCGGGGGGGGTGCTACGTCTTTCAAGGACATTCACAGAATTGGCGTTAATAAAATCTGCTGTTAACGCGTCAAAATGTTTTAGGGATGGGGTGGAATTAAAATATTTTAGCGTTAACTTGGGATTTTTAGCCAATTCTGTGCAGTCTTGATTTTTGCTTCTTTGTATCAAGACAAAGAAGAAAAATATATTGCTTTTTTATGTATTCCGATGGGACAACTTTTGTCCTCGAATTACTTGACTTCTACAAT
>Ga0187894_10007681_pt1 | contig 10073 bp, 10 predicted proteins | sample GBC1701081metaG_FD_136650 | JGI IMG/M metagenome (GOLD analysis project Ga0187894, IMG submission 136650) | White microbial mat communities from a lava cave in the Kipuka Kanohina Cave System on the Island of Hawaii, USA - GBC170108-1 metaG ... | reverse complement strand
CGTCATGATGTTCCCTCCATTTTGTGCCCCGCGCGCGCCACTCCAGGGAACGCACCGGTCCGAAGGACAGATCATAGCCATCAGCGCCGGCAAGATGCCACTTCAGTGCGCGCATACCTCCACGCCGGCGCCACGCGCTGCCGGAAAGATGCGCTCGCGCGCGCAAACGGTGGACGCACGACAGGTGGTCCGGACCGCGCGGCTCCTGCCGCGCTCTTCGTGCGCCGAAGCAAGACATGAGCGCGCCGGCAGGCGCGCGGTCCGACGGGCCGCGGTGCGTCCGGGGCCGGCGCCTATGAGTGGCGCGCTCGCGGCGAAGAGTCCGCCGCGTCGGGCGGCCAGACGATGGTGAAGCGCTCGAACACGGTTTCGATGCCGTCGTCGAAGGCGAAGCCTTCGCGCTCGGCCTGGCGTGCGAAGTAGCGGCGGTGGCCGTCGAGCCAGTCGGCGCGCGTCCGGTCGCCCTCGCCTTCATCCCAGGCGAAGGCGTCATCGACTTGGACCAACGGCTTCACCGTCACCTCGGTCGTGCGCCAGATGCAACACGGGATGCCGGCGCCGTCGACCACGACGACATGACCGCCGACCCTGGGCATCGGTTCGCCGGCGACCGTGACGTCGCGCAGCAGGCAGGCAGTCGCGCGCTTGGTGCCGGCCAGCGCCAGGGCGGCGAGCTCATCGGCCAGGCCAGGACTGTCGCCGAACGCCACAACGTCGTAGTCCGCCGCCCGGATGGCGGTGGCGGCAGCAAACGCCTGCCAGTATTGGTCGGTCGCCGGTGTCCTGCGCATGGATGCGGGCCGTATCAGAACGTCTTCGCCACCGTCAACCGCACGGCCAGGGGTTCGACGGGGTGGAAATGGCGGTCGTCGACGCCGGCCGCGGGCTCACCCTGGAGCCGCGAGGTGTAGAAGTAGTCGATCTGGCTGGCCTTGGCGTTCAGCAGGTTGAAGCCCTCGAGCTGGACCCGGAAGCCGTTCTCGAAGGCGTAGCCGACGCGGGCGCTGACCAGCGTCGTGGCGCGCGAGCGCACGCTGTTGTCCTCGATCAGCGGGCGCGGGCCGAAGTAGCGCAGGCGCAGGCCGCCGTACCATCCCAGCTCGCCGCCCAGGTCGATGCCGGCGGACACGACGGCATTCGGCGCGCCGGGAATGCGGTTGCCGGCCGGGTCGCTGTTGGTGAATCGCGCCCGGGTCAGGGCCACGTCGAGGTCGAGCGCCAGCCACGGCAGGACCTGGTAGTGGTTGGTCCATTCAACACCGATGCGCCGGCTGGGACGGCTCGCCTCGGTCGTGCCGGCATCGCCCACGAACAGCAGCTCGGACGCGAAGGTCAGGATGAAGAGCGAGATCGCGCTATCGAGCCCCCGGATCGCGCGGGTGCGCACGCCGACCTCGGCGCCTTTCGAACGCACGAGCAGCGGCACGCGCGCCTGCGGTGTCACCTTGTCGACCGGATCGACGGTGATCGTCGTGCCGCGCACATCGTTGCTGTGGAACCCGATGCCGGCGTTGAGGAAGATCTCGGTCTTCTCGAAGGGTCCCACCACCAGGCCGAACTTCGGGCTGGCGATGAAGTCGCTGGTCTTGCCGGAATTCTCGGGCGTGTCGCTCTTGACGGTGGCGTGGAAGAGATCGCCGCGCAGCCCGAACGTCGTGCGCAGCCAGCTGTTCCAGTGCAGCGCGTTCTGGATGTAGAGCCCCAGGCTCGACTCCCTGACCCGGTCGGTGCGGACCGTCGACAGGGTGGCGCGCTCCCGCGTGTTGAAAAGGCCGACCCGGATGTTGTCGTAGCGGCCCTGCAGGCCGAAGCGGGTCTCCATCAGCTTGTCGCCCAGCGTGCCCTTGATCGCGTGGCTGATGTTGAAACCCAGCACGGTGCGCTTGTCGAGCTGGTGGAACTGGTCGCCGTCGACGGGGTCGTCGAGGAAGTAGGTGAAGTTGTTGTACAGGTTCAGCCGGCTGCGGATGGCGAAGGCGTTGACCCGCGTCGTGCTGTGCTCGTCCGACCGGCTCCAGCGCGCTGACAGGCTGTAGCGGCTGGCGTTGCCGCCGTCGGTGGGATCGAGCGAGCCAAAGCGGCTGATCACGCCGGAGGACACGGCGCGCGCCGGCACCTGGTCGGTCGACGTCCAGCGGTTGTGGTAGCCCATCGCGGTCAGCGAGAAGCCGTTGTCGAAGGTGCCCTGGCTGTAGCGCAGGACGCCATTGAACTTGCGGACATCGTCGGCGACCGTCCACGGACCGTCGTAGAACGCGAACTCGCCGGCCGCGAGGATGGTGCCCGGCCCGACGGAAAACGAGGTGATGCCCAACCCCCGGCGGTAGCCGAAGCTGCCGACCGTGGCCAGCGCCAGGCTGCGATCGACGCGATCGAAGTATTCGAGGTGGATGGCGCCGGCGGACGAGAAGTCGCCCTCCTCGGCGAAGTACGGGCCCTTGCGGAAGGTGACGGAACTCAGCAGCTCCGGGATCAGGAAGTTGATGTCGGCATAGCCCTGGCCATGGCCGTGCGTGCGCATGTTGACAGGCATGCCGTCGATGGTGATCGCCAGATCGGTGCCGTGGTCGAGGTTGAAGCCGCGCAGGAAATACTGGTTCGCCTTCCCCTCGCCGCTGTGCTGGGTGACGATCAGGCCGGGCGTGACTTCAAGGGTCTCGCTCGGCCGAGACGCCGACCGCGCCCCGACCCGCTCGCCGGAAATATTCCGTTCGCTGGCAGAGTCGACCGGGCGCGCTTCCGGCGGCCGCGGCGCGGTGACGAGCGTGCGGGGCAGCTCGACCGTCGGCCCCGCGGGCGCCGGCTCGGTGGGGGCCTGCGCCATGGCACCGCTGGTACAGAGAACGGCCGACAGCGAGAACGCTACAGTTCCGACCGATGACGTACGCCACCACTTGCCGAGCAGGCTTATCGGCGCATCCATGAACTCCCCCCAAACCGCAACGCGGCATCGGCAGGGGGCAGTCTGGCATCGTGGCGTATGATCTTTCAAGGCAGAGCTCATACGCCTCGTGCCGCGCAATATGAGGCACGCAGGACGCCGTTTCCGGCATCCATGCTGAATGCCTGCCGATGCGGCGGGGCTCGACCTCAGTCGTGAGGGTGCGCCGTCCGCGGTACATGCCGCTTGCGGACGCGGTGTGAACCGTGAAGCCCCGGCAGCACGTGGAGATTGCCGTATCGCACGCCCCGCTGGGCGGTCACGGCATCGGCAAGCTCGTGGACGGCCGTCGTCGGACCGGCCAGCACGGCGACCTCCAGGCAGCTGCCGCGGTCGAGATGCACATGCATGCTGGAGACGGCGAGTTCGTGATGATCGTGGAACGTGTCGGTGATCCGCTGCGCCAGCGCGCGCGTGTGGTGGTCGTAGACATAGCCCAGCACGGCCACGCAGGGCCTGCCGCTGCCGGTGGCGGCATCGCGGGACGTGGCGCTGCGGATGAGATCCCGGACAGCCTCGGAGCGGGTCGGATAGCCCTTGCGGGCGGCAAGGGCATCGACAGTCTCGAGCAGGTCGTCGTCGATCGTGATGGTGATGCGCTGCATGTGAGCCCTGGTGCCACGACGGGCCGGGGTCGGCCCGGATGTCCTGAGCCTCGCACATGTCGGGCCGCAGTCAAATTCGAAGGAGACTCACGGCCATCCCACCACGGCGCATCCTCGACGAATCTCGATCCTGACGGCAAGCTTATGGCCATACGCGTGATTGATCTTGCCGTCGACTATTCACCGTCGATCGACTGCCAGCCATGGCGCAGCATCAGTCCTTCAGCGTCGAAAGCGTAGTAGTTGCCGCCGTTGGTGGCCGGTTGATCCTCGGCACGGCTGATCGGGCAGCGCTTGAGATGGCAGAGGTAGAGCGCGCCGACTGCACCGTGGGATATGACGGCGATATCGCCATCGCGTCCCCCGCGCGCCAGCACATCGTCCATCGCCGCGACGATGCGGTGCTGCGCGTCGATGGCGCGCTCCCAGCCGCGCACACTCTCGTCGGGCCGTGCGAAGAACTGGTCGGTGACCCCTTCGAACTCCGCCTTGGGCAGAAACCCGGTCGCCGAGCGGTCGTTCTCGCCAAGAGTCTCGATCGCTTCGAAACCGATACCCAGGCCCTGCGCGAGGTCGCGGGCGCCGTCGACCGCCTTGCGCTCGGTGCTGCAATAGATGGTTCGGACCGCCTGCGCCCATCGCTTAGCCAGCAACCGCTTCATGCGCGCGTGACCCCGCGCCGACAGAGGCCATTCCGGGACGGGTACCGCCGCATCTATCTGAACGTCCGCATGCGTGATGAAATAGACGAGCGCCATCGAGCCTCGCGCAACAGTGTGTCGAAGATCATAACCGTCGCGCGAAGGACGAGGATAGACCGTGAGATTTGCGGCCCCGCTCAGTCCGGCTTTTTCCGGATCAGCTTGAAGTTGGTGTCGAAATCGATGTCATATTTCTTGCCGTCGGCGCAGACGGCGTCATCGACCTCGAATTTGTTGTCGTCAATGTCGAATTCCAGCTTGCCACCAGAACAGCCCTCGACCTTCAGGGCAGCCTCCAGCTTCATCTTCTCCCCGTCGTTCACCGGTCGATCGGCGGCGTATGCGGCGACGGAAACGAGCATGGCGATGAAGACAGGCATGAGGGCACGCATCTTGTGTCTCCTGAACAGCTTGTCGATCGGTTTCAACGACCGGGAGGGACAACGGTTCCCGTGTCGCCCGTTGACTGCCAGCACGGCAGCGCGCCGACCGGGCCGAGCCGGGCTATGGATTTCGCGTCCGCGCGCATGCGGTGTCGGCACCGTCGGCTCTCGCTGGCTGGCAGGAGAACCGCTGGTTCAGAGCTTTTCGGCAATGCCACGTGCCTCCTCCCGGCGATCCATCTCCTTCCATATTTCCTTCGGCGGGATCCCCAGGTCGGCCCATACCATGACCAGGTGATAGATAAGGTCGGCGCTTTCAGTGATGACCGCTTCCCTGTCACCCTTGACGGCCTCAATGATGACCTCGATGGCCTCTTCGCCGAGTTTCTTCACCAACCTGTCCCGACCCGCCGCGAACAGCCGCGCTGTCTTCGAACCCTTGGGATCTACCCCACGCCGCGCAAGACCGGCAGCGTAGAGCCGCTGAAATCGAGATGACATGCCTTCCTCTCTGACTACCCGCGGCGAGCAGAACCGTTGTGACGGGCTTCATTCACGCCCAGCCTCAGGCTCAGGTCGCCAACCACTCGGCATCTTCGCGATCGCATATGGATCAGGTCTTCCCATGCCCACCTCTTGGCGGTAACGGCGGTTGGAGTAAGTGTGTTTTCGGCTGCGGCCGCGAGGCGACCTTCATGATGCGGAGCGGGCAAACAGGCAGAGCGCCTTGTTGCGGACGAACACATCCGGTTCCTGGAAAAATCCGCAACGTTCCAGCAATGCGCGGGAGGCCGTGTTCTCCGGCCGAACGGTCGCCACGATCCGTTTCAGGGATCTCTCGTTGAAGCCGTAGGCAACAACGGCTTCCAAGGCTTCCCTCGTATAGCCTTGCCGCCAGAACGCGGCGTCCAGCCCGTAGCCCACTGCGATCTCGGGAAGATCATTCTCGGGCCTGAGGCAAATCTGGCCGATCAGGTAGCCATCCTGCCGCAGACGGATGGTCCACCATCCCATCCCAGTCTCGTTCCACCTAGCGACCACTCGCGAGACCACATCCCGTACCTCGAGCCAGGTCAGGGCACCCTGTCCGATGTGTTGCATGACCCGTGGATCGCTCATCACCCGGTGCAGTTCGTTCACATCACGCATTTCGTAGGGCGTGAGGACGAGGCGTTTCGTAGATATTGATGGATGGATCATCGCCGGCCGTAGTCGGTACCTCGAACTCACTCCCAGCCCGGCTGCCTCTTGGAGGCAACCGGCGGCCGGCATCCGCCACCGCCTTCGCAATGGCTTTGAGTGTTACAGAATTGTGACAGCTCCGGCCTGTGTCAAGCGAAGCCGGCGGTACACCGGCATCTGCTCCTTGCGGCCGTCCCGCCGTCGCTCCGCGTGTCCAGGGGCGGTCACCGCACCGCCGCCCAGATCAGCGCAAGGCCCGACACCAGCATCACGCCGTCGAGCAGGCGCTGGAAGCCCGCGATGCTGAGACGCTCGACGATCAGCCGCGCCGTGTAGGTGCCGGCCATCACCGACGATCCCGAGATCAGGCCTTTCAGCATGATGTCGATCGGCAGCGCGCCGAAAGTGTGGAAGGTGACAGCTTTGCTGATATAGAGCGCGAGCGAGGCTGCGGCTTCCGTGCCGATGAAACCACCTTTCACCAGCCCATAGGCACTGAAGACCGGCACGCTGATCGGCCCGGTGGAGACGACGATACCCGTCAGGAATCCGATCACGGCGCCCGTCGGCACCAGCGCCCACGGCCCGATCCTGAAGCTGCGTGCGGCCAGCTGGCGCCGACCGGGGATCATGACCAGGAAGAAGATGCCGAGTGCGAGGTCGACGATGTCCGGTGGCAGGCTCAACATCGTATGCGCACCCAGCGCCGCGCCGGGAATGCCGCCCAACGCATAGGCTGCCGTCGCCCGCCAGTCGATCTGCCGCCACCACGAGGTGATCTTGGCGACGTTCGACATCAGGGCGACGATCGCCATGATCGGAATCGCCTCGCGCGGCCCGAAGGCAAAGACCAGCACGGGCAACAGGATGATGGTCGCGCCTGTGCCGACGATGCCGCTCACCAGGCCGGCGACGTAGCCGACGACCAGAACGAGTGCGTAGGTCAGCGTCCCTCCCCGGCGGTCAAATCGAACGGGGACGCTACCATATCGGCCGCAGCGTTGACTTGCCCCGCGCCTGTCGCCTGCGCATGAGAATGGCTCAATGGACCCCGATCATTTCAGTCGGCTCACGGCAAGGAGGCCTTCGCAGTAGCGTCGGCCCAACGAAAAGGGCGCCGCTGCAGCGGCGCCCTTCCGCTCGGGATTAACTGCGGCCGGTCAGGTGATCGCGATCGGACCGCCGTTGGAGCCGGTCGCTCCCTTGATCGGGGCCGGCGAGAAGACATAGACGAACTGGTACTTGCGATCGGCGATCAGCGCCGTGAAGTCCAGGTTCTCGTGGTTGAAGATACCGTGCTTGGTGATCAGCTCACTGTGCACCACGAAGGCGAGGTTCTTGTCGGGGTTGGGCACGACCTCGGTCGCCCATTGGTCGCCGCCGGTCAGGCAGCAGCCCTTGTCGGCGACCCACTTGGCAACCTCGAGCCCGATGCCCGGCTCGCCGCTGTTGAACTTGTCATTGTTCTTCATCCACAGCGCGCCCCAGCCGGTGTTGAAGAACACCGCATCGCCTTCCTTGACGTCCTCCTCCTTCATGTTCTGCTTCTGCATGGCGGCGCGCAGGTCGGCGACTTTGATCTCCTCTCCGGCTTCCATCATCTTGCCCTTCACGGCTTCGACATCGAACAGATGGCCGCGCGTGAAGAACGGTTTGACGTGCTCCATACCGATCTTCGCCAGGCCGTACGGGCCGCCGATCTCCTGTTCGGTGAAGCCGTTGTAGTAGCGCATCTCGTTCTTGTCGCCATCCTTGCCCATCTGGATGCCGATATGCCCAAGCCCGTCGAACTGCGTGCCCGTCTGGCCGATCTCGGTGGCGAGGAATTCGTCGTGATAGACCAGCTTGTTGGCGCCGAACGGGCCGCCGGTGGGTGAGCCGGGAATGCGCAGGGTGAAGGCGCGTTCGCCGAATTTCGGCATCGTCGCTTCGTAGACGCGGCCGATGCGGTAGATCTTGCCGTCCTTGATCCACTTGGCAGCGTCAAGAACCTTGGCCGGCGTGATGTGGTTGGAGGCGCCCGCCTGATCGTCCTTGCCCCACTTGGGATGCGGCCACCACGGCCTGTCGCTCAGCGCCGGCGCCTGCGCGACCTGAACGTTCTGCGCCGAGGCGAACTTGTGGCCCAGGGCACCGAAGGCCGCGGCGGCGCCGCCGACCAGCGTTGCGGCTTTCAGGAAGTCGCGCCGATCCGCCACCGGCGCGTCGTCTTTCTCCGCCTCGCGACGGATGTCGTCCTTATCCATGTTTCGCACTCCTCCCGGCCGAGTGTGGGGCGTGTATGCGTTGACACGCAGTCGGCCTGCACGAAGTCTCCGCCGAGATTTGCGGAGCGTCAACGAACACAAGTTGCGCAGCACCGAAAGATGATTGATGTGATATTGTAACAGTTGCCAGGAGGTGCGGCCATGGACGAGCGGGAATTCCACGCCTTGGACGTCACCGTAGCGCCGGACTATGCGCTGTTGAAATCCGGGGTGACGGCCGGCGCCGGCATGGTGGCGGCAGTTTTGCTTGTCGCTGGCTTCATCGTGGCGATGGCGATGCCGGCACGGGCGGAACTTCAAGTACGCTCGACTGTCATCGAGGAAGGCGAACTCGAGTTAGAGCACATCGGCGCGCTGGTCTTCAGCCGCAACCGTGCCACCCGCGTGCGAGAGCAGGCTTATACCAACTCGATCGGCTACGGGATCACCTCGTGGTGGAAAGCCGAGCTTGAAATGGAGCTCGCCAGCCAACGCGGCGAGGCTTTGCGCTACGAGGCGACAGCGCTGGAGAACACCTTCCGGATCACACCCCAGGGCCAGTACTATGTCGACCTTGGTTTCTTTGCCGAGTATTCCAAGGCCAGGCGCCGCGACGACAATGACTCGGTCACACTGGGACCCATCCTTCAGAAGCGGTTTGGCTCGGCGCTCCTGACTCTCAACCTGTTCTTCGAGCGCACGGTCAGGGGGCCGGAGCGCACGGATACGACGGCCTTCATCGGCGCGTTCCAGGCCGTGTATCGGCTTGCCCCCCTCTTCGCGCCAGGCCTGGAATACCACGCAGGGATCGAGGACCTGGGCGCTGTGGGCCGATTCAGGGATCAGGAGCACCGGCTCGGACCGGTGGTCGTGGGCAACTTGTGCTTGGGGAACACGGCGAAACTGAAGTACGAGCTGGGCTATCTGCTGCCGCTGACCCACGGTGCCCATGGCGGCGCCCTGCGTTGGAAGCTGGCGCTGGAGCTTCGCCTATAGTGTCGTCCCGAGCACAGCGCGGATCCCCCGCAGATGGAGTCTTCTTCCGCGGGAGATTCCTCGCTTGCTCGGAACGACGACTGCTCGGCTCATCGCAGATCGCTCGCGCCGGCCCCGAGCGAAGCCGCAGGGCTCGGTCAGGTCACGGCGATCGGGCCGCCGTTCGAGCCGGTCGCGCCCTTGATCGGAGCCGGCGAGAAGATGTAAGCGAACTGGTACTTGCGGTCGGCGATCAACGACGTGAAGTCCAGGTTCTCGTGGTTGTAGATGCCCTGCTTCGTGATCAGCTCGCTGTGCACCGGGAAGGCGAGATTCTTGTCCGGGTTGGGCACGACCTCGACCGCCCAGGTATCCCCGCCGGTCATGCAGGCGCCCTTGTCGACGACCCACTTCGCGACCTCGAGCCCGATGCCTGGCTCGCCGTTGTTGTATTTGTCGTTGTTCTTCATCCACAGCGCACCCCAGCCGGTGTGGAAGAACAGCGCATCGCCTTCCTTGATGTCCTCTTCCTTCATTCCCTGCTTCTGCATGGCAGCGCGCAGATCGGCGACCTTAATCTCCTCACCGGCCTCCATCATCTTGCCCTTCACAGCCTCGATGTCGAACAGGTGACCGCGTGTGAAGATCGGCTTGACGTTCTCGATGCCCAGCTTCTGCAGGCCATAGGGCGAGGTCATCTCGAACTCGCTGATGCCGTTGTAGTAGCGCACCTCCTTCAGATCGCCATCCCTGCCCATCTGGATGCCGATATGGCCAAGCCCGTCGAACTGCGTACCAGTCTGGCCGATTTCGGTCGCGACGAACTCATCGTGGCCGACAAGCCGGTTGGTGCCGAACGAGAGGGTCACGGGCGAGATACGAATGTTGAAGGTCCGCTCGCCGAACTTTGGCATCTTGGACTCATAGACGCGGCCGACGCGGTGGATCTTGCCGTCCTTGATCAGCTTGATGGCGTCCAACACCTTGGCCGGCGTGATCCAGTTTGAGGCACCGGCCTGGTCGTCCTTGCCCCACCGCGG
>Ga0187894_10007679_pt1 | contig 10077 bp, 9 predicted proteins | sample GBC1701081metaG_FD_136650 | JGI IMG/M metagenome (GOLD analysis project Ga0187894, IMG submission 136650) | White microbial mat communities from a lava cave in the Kipuka Kanohina Cave System on the Island of Hawaii, USA - GBC170108-1 metaG ... | reverse complement strand
TGTCGCGGGCGTGGGATACGACGTCACCATCCCCATCTCCACCTTTTCCGTTCTGCCCGAGGTCCGCCAGAACGTTGAGCTTCGCATCCATACGCATGTCCGGGAAGACGCGATTGCTCTATTTGGCTTCGCCACGCCGCGCGAAAAAGGACTCTTTGAAAAGCTGATCACGGTTTCGGGAATCGGACCTTCTTTGGCGGTGAAGACGCTTAGTGGCTTGGCGGTGGATGCGCTGGTTAACGCTATTCGCGCGGGCTCGGTCGAACAACTGGTCCGCATTCCTGGCGTGGGGAAGAAAACGGCCGAGCGCATTGTGCTCGAACTTCGCGACAAGCTGGACACGATTGGCGGCCCGGCCCCGGCGGGCACTGCGCCGGTGGTCTTCGACGCGGTTGAATCGGACGTAATTTCCGCGCTGACTAATTTAGGTCTCGCGCGTCCCGCCGCCGAGACCGCGCTTCGGAAAGCCCGTGCCGCCGGCGCGCCGAACGATTTTGAAACCCTCTTCCGCAAGTCGCTCGACCATTCGCGCTAGCCTGTTAGTTCATGCAAGAAAGAGGCATCGTCTCCACCGCCGCGCTCGAAGGCGAACGGCAATTCGAGGCAAGCCTGCGTCCTCCCGCTCTGGCCGACTTCACGGGCCAAGCGCGTGTTAAGGAGATCCTGTCGATTGCGATCGAAGCCGCACGCGCACGCGGGGAAGCTCTCGATCACGTGCTGCTGCACGGGCCGCCCGGCCTCGGGAAGACGACGCTCGCGAATATCATCGCCGCCGAGCTTGCGGTGGGAATCGATTTCACGGCAGGGCCGATTTTGCAGAAGAAGATCGATCTGACAGGAATTCTGACGAATGTTCGGGAACGGCAAGTCTTTTTTATTGACGAAGTCCACCGGCTGATGCCCGATGTGGAAGAAATTCTCTATTCGGCACTGGAGGACTACCGCGTCGATATTGTGATTGGCGCGGGGCCTGGCGCGCGCACGCACTCGCTCAAGATTCCCCGTTTCACCGCTATTGGAGCGACGACGCGGCAAGGACTTGTGAGCGCGCCGCTGCGGGGGCGGTTTGGCCTGGTGCTCAAGCTGAATCCATATGAGGAGAGCGAAATGACCGCGATCGTCGTGCGCTCGGCCGGTTTGCTTAGCGTCTCGTTGGACCGCGAAGGCGCGGGCGAGATTGCCCGGCGCAGCCGAGGTACGCCTCGCATTGCGAATCGTCTTTTGCGCAGAGTGCGAGATTTTGCACAAGTCCGCGCCGACGGCCACATCGATGGGCAAGTGGCCAAACAGGCGCTGGATCTGCTGGAAGTGGATCCGCTGGGCCTCGACGAAACCGATAAGAAGATCATGCTAACGGTGCTGGAAAAGTATGGCGGCGGCCCGGTGGGTCTCAACACAGTGGCCGCGTCGATTGACGAGCAGCCCGACACCATTGAAGAAGTGTACGAGCCTTATCTTCTCCAACTCGGCTTCCTCGACCGCACGCCGCGTGGCCGTGTGGCAACCGCTCGCGCGTTCGAGTATTTTGGTGTGGCGGGGGCCTTGAACGGCGGCCGCCAGAATCTTCTCTTCTAATGAAACTCGCACTGCTCGTCCTAACGGCGGCGCCGCTATTCGCTCAGCGCTACCAGATCAACGAACGCGACGGCCTTATCACTCTGCGGGACACCGCGGGCGGGATGGAAGCCACCGTCGCGCCTGATAAAGGCGCGGAGTTATGCGGCGTACGGACGCAGTTCAAGGGTCAATGGACGGAACTTCTCTGGCGAGCCTGCGATTACACGCCGGTGCAGGGCTGGACCGGGCGCGCTCCCTGGCTTTGGCCGGCCGTGGGCCGGAATTTTCCGTCGAACGTGAAGGAAAATGAGGCGGGCTCGGGGTCATCCTACGAGTACAAGGGGAAGCGCTATCCGATGCCCGTTCACGGATTCGCCCGCGACCTTCCCTGGCGCGTAGAGAGCAAAACAGCCAACGGCAAGTCCGCGCGATTAGTGGTTGCGCTCGCCGACTCTCCTAAGACGCGGGAGATGTACCCGTTCGGCTGGAAGATCACGTTGATTTACGAGTTGTCCAATGCCGTTCTTACGATGAATTTCAACGTAAAGGCTAACGAACAAAATAAGGACGAAATGTTTTTTAGCGCGGGCAACCACATTACGTTCCGGACACCTCTCGTTGCGGGCTCGAACTTCGCCGATATGAAATTTCAGACACCTTCCACGGTCGAGTACGTGAAGAAGGGGTTCTCGCCCACCGGCGAAAAGACGGAGCGCAACTGGAACACGCCCATCAAGCTGGCGGACTTTCCGAACTTGCGGGCGATCACGCTGGGCGGTTACAAACCGGGCGCCTGGATGACTCTTCGAGATCCAGCGGGCCTGGAAGTTCGAATTGATCACAGCGCCACGCGGCAACCTGACGAAGTTTGCTCGTTCAATGTGTGGGGCGCGCCGAAAGACGGCTACTTTTCTCCGGAACCGTGGGTGGGGCTGCAAAATTCGCTGGTGTCCGGGAATGGTCTTGTGAAGCTGAGTCCGGGCAAGGAATGGCGCTGGACGCTGCGTCTCAGCGTTCCGGCGCAATGAGTGAGCGGCTTCAGGAAGTAGCAAGCCAGGTTATCGGCCGCAAATTTGACAAGGGTCTAAATGCGCTCTCGCCGCGCGAGCAAGTGTTATTTCTCGCGTGGTGTTACGCCGGTGAACTGGATAACGGAGGCATCGCGCAGTTCTTCTGCAACTCCTGCGGTGAACACGCTGCTGAGACGGTGGCGGCCTTGCGCGTTCTCGATCTCAACGATCTTGCGGCCATTCTGGAAGAGGCGTCGGCAGCGCTGTTCCCTGAAGGACCGGCTCAAGACATCGACGAGCGCAATGAACAAATGGGCGCAAATGAACTGGTCGACGAGAAAATGCTTGACGCTTGGAACCGGCGCTCCTACGCCTCCGGCGGTGGGGACCGTGTCTACGAGCGCCTCGACCACTGGTATTTCGAGTCCTAGGCGCTGATCGCTAGCGCATATTCGCCTTGAGGACTTTCTTGCGCAATCGAATCGACTGCGGGGTCACCTCAACCCATTCGTCCTCGCGAATAAACTCAATCGCCTGCTCCAAGTTGAGGAGGCGGGGGGGTACCAGGCGGATCGCTTCATCGGCCGAAGAAGAGCGCATGTTGGTCAGCTTCTTCTCCTTGACGATGTTCACATCCAAGTCCGCATCGCGGGAATTCTCGCCGATGATCATCCCCTCATACACTTCGGTGCCCGGCATGAGGAAAATTTCGCCGCGCTCCTGCAGATTGAAAATCGCGTAGCCGGTGGCCTTGCCGGCGCGATCAGAAACCAGCGAACCGGTGGGCCGCGACGAGATGTCGCCCTGCCATTCGATGTATCCGCCGAAAAGCGAGTTCATGATCGCGGTGCCCTTCGTGTCGGTCAGCATTTCGCTGCGCAGGCCGATCAATCCGCGCGAAGGGACATGAAATTCCAGCCGCACGCGTCCGGACCCGTGGTTCACCATCTTGGTCATCTTGCCCTTGCGCGTGCCCATCTTCTCCATGACGGTGCCGGTAAACTGTTCCGGGCAATCGATGGTGAGGATTTCGAGCGGCTCTTTTAGAACGGCATCGATCTTCTTCGTTAGAATTTCGGGCTTGCCGACCATCAGCTCGTAGCCTTCGCGCCGCATCATCTCCAGAATGATTGCGAGTTGAAGTTCGCCGCGCCCCATGACCTTGAACGTATCGGGGTTGAGCTCTTCCACCTTGATGGAAACGTTCGTCAACAGCTCCTTATCCAGCCGGTCGCGCAAATTCCGCGACGTAACGTACTGGCCCTCGCGCCCGGCGAAAGGCGAAGTGTTGATGGTGAAGGTCATGCCGATGGTCGGCTCGTCGATCTGAATGCGCGGCAACGACTTTGGATCGTCCGCGTTGGCGATCGATTCGCCGATCGTGATCCCTTCGACGCCCGCAATGGCCAGCACCGCGCCGGGCACGCCTTCGGTTTCGTCGACGCGTTTCAACCCCTCAAACGAAAACATCTTCGTGATGCGGGTCTTCTGAATCGAGCCGTCGAGCTTGCAAATCGCTACATCCGAGCCTAGGCGCAGCGTGCCGCTGAACACGCGCCCGATTGCAAGCCGTCCCAAATAGTCGGAATAATCGAGGTTCGCGACGAGGAATTGCAGCGTTCCTTCGGGATCGCCGAGGGGGCCGGGGATATGCTCGATGATCGCGTCGAACAACGGGCGCAAATCTTTCGAATCGTCCTCTGGCGACATTTTCGCCACGCCATCGCGCGCGATCGTATAGATGATGGGGAATTCGAGCTGCTCTTCGGCGGCGTCCAGATCGATGAACAGGTCGTAGACTTCGTTCAAGACTTCCTGAATGCGCGCGTCGGGACGGTCAATTTTATTGATGACCACGATGGGCGTCAGCCGCGCCTCCAGCGCCTTCGAAAGGACGTAGCGCGTTTGCGGGAGCGGCCCTTCGGACGCATCCACAAGCAACATGACGCCATCGACAATCTTCAGCGCGCGTTCTACTTCGCCGCCGAAGTCGGAGTGGCCTGGTGTATCGACGATGTTGATCTTGATGTCCTTGTAGCGGACGCCGGTGGTTTTGGCGAGGATTGTGATGCCGCGTTCGCGCTCAAGCTCGTTCGAATCCATCACGCGTTCTTGGATCTGCTCGTTCTCGCGATAGATGCCGGATTGGCGAAACATCGCGTCGACGAGAGTTGTCTTGCCGTGGTCAACGTGAGCGACAATGGCGATGTTTCGTATCAAGGGGTTCCTGGAAGAATTCATGCAAAACCTTTATTGTCGCATTTCGGGCTATTTTGCCCGCTAGAATAGTGTTCCAGCCATGTATCTTTCGATGAACGGAACTCTTGTCGCGCGTAAGCTCGACTGGGAGGAATTCGCGCGTATCGCGCACGCGACCGGCTTCCCCGCGGCCGATCTATTGCACCTGGAAGTTTTCGACATGGGAGCTGAGAAGGTCCTTGGCATCCTCAAAGCGCGCAAGCTGCGCCCGGGCGTGGTAGCGATGCCTGTGGAGTTTCGCAAGGACGAGGCGGCGTTCGAAGAGGGCATGAAGAAGCTGGACGGCGCCGCGAAATTCGCGAAGGACATCGGCTGCCCGCGCATGTCCACCTGGATTCCTTCCTGGGGCGAACTGCCGAAGGCCGAGTTGAAGGCTGTCTGGCGGAAGCGCTTTCAGCGTATCGGGGATACGCTAGCCGCTCATGGCGTTCGCCTGGGACTTGAGTATCTCGGGCCGCTGCACTTGAGAAAACGCGGCCCTCACGAATTTATTTACCGCCACGACGAGATGCTTGATTTCGGCAAGTCCTGCGGGAAGAATATCGGCCTTCTGATCGATTCGTGGCACTGGCACCATGCGGGCGCGACCATCAAAGATATCGCCGCGACGCCGCTCGAAGACATCGTGCACGTTCAGGCCGCCGACGCGCCGAGCCTGCCCGCGGAGAAGATTCTCGATAGCGAGCGCCTCATGCCGGGCGAAGGCATTATCGATTTCACCGCATTCTTCCAAGCTCTACAGAAGAAGGGATACCGCGACGCGGTGAGTCCTGAGATCTTTGGGCGTGGCCTGAAGGATATGCCACCCGAGCAAGGTGCGGCGCTTGGCTATTCCACGACCGCCGCGTCGATGAAGAAGGCGGGCGTCGTTTAGTGCTCGAGCGGCTGCTGACCGAGCAGATCAACCCGGCTTCGCGCGGCATTGACGCGAAGCCGACGGAAGAGATGCTCGCGATTATTCATGACGAGGATCGTAGAGCCGTTGAATCGATAGCGCCGGAAATTCCGAAGATTGCCCGGGCGGTGGACGCGATTGCCCAGCGCGTTCGCAACGGTGGCAAGCTTTTTTATATAGGGGCCGGAACGAGTGGCCGGCTGGGCGTGCTGGATGCGAGCGAATGCCCGCCTACGTTCAACGTCGCTCGCGAAACTGTCCAAGGCATCATCGCGGGCGGCGAGGCGGCGCTTACGCGAGCCACGGAAGCCACCGAAGACGATCCCGCCGCCGGCGCGCGCGACGCCGAATCCCGCGGTGTTTCGGCAAACGACGCCCTTGTGGGGATAGCCGCCAGCGGCCGGACGCCGTATGTCCTGGGCGCGGTTGCCTGGGCGCGATCTATTGGCGCGCTTACGCTGGGGATCAGTTGCACGCCGAATAGCGAGTTGTCGCGACAGGTCGAGATTGCAATCGAACCTTTGCCGGGGCCGGAGATTCTTACCGGGTCCACTCGGATGAAAGCGGGCACTGTGACGAAGCTCGCGCTGAACATGATCAGCACGGGGGTGATGATACGTCTCGGCTATGTGCACGGCAACCTGATGGTGAACGTGCAGCCACCCAACGGCAAGCTGCGCGACCGCGCCACGCGGATCATAGCGGAAGCCGCGAATGTCCCGGTTGAACGCGCCGCCGAGCTTCTCGAAGCCTCCGGCGATCACGTCCGGCGGGCGATCCTCATGCATAAGAAAGGACTGAACCAGGCTGAAGCCGCCGCGCTGCTGGAGCGCCACGGCGGCCGTCTGACCGACGCGTTGAATGGATAAATTTCGTATTCAAGGCCCTGTGCGGCTTCAAGGCGAAGTCGCCGTCAGCGGCGCAAAAAACTCCGCTCTGCCGGTGCTGGCCGCGTGCCTTCTCACGGACGAGCCGGTGGTTCTCCACCGCATCCCGCGGGTGCGCGACATCGCTACGATGCAGCGGCTGCTCAAACATAATGGCGCGACCATCGACGTTGGTGAGGATGGCGCGACGACGGTGCACGCGGCTGAGATCGCCTCGCCGGAAGCGCCCTACGATCTCGTAAAGACGATGCGCGCATCGAGTCTTGTGCTAGGGCCGCTGGTTGCGCGCACGGGCCGGGCGCGCGTTTCGCTGCCGGGTGGATGTGCGATCGGAGCTCGTCCGATCGGGATGCATCTCACGGGTCTCGAACAATTGGGCGCGCGCATCGAGCAATCGCATGGCTATGTGGAAGCGGTTGCGCCTGAGGGGCTTCGAGGCTGCCGCTACATTTTCGATCGCATCACTGTGACCGGCACCGAGGACGTCCTGATGGCCGCCGTGCTGGCGCAGGGCGAGACCATCCTCGAGAATGCCGCTCGCGAGCCGGAGGTGGTGGACCTGGCTGATCTGCTGGTCAAAATGGGCGCCCGCATTGAAGGGGCGGGCACGTCTACGGTGCGGATACAGGGTGTTGGGAAACTACACGGGGCAGAGCACGAGATCATCGCGGACCGGATCGAAGCCGGCACTTTCGCCATTGCCGCCGCGATCACCGGGGGAGACGTTCGCGTCGCCAATTGCCAACCCGAGCACCTTCACGCCCTGGTCTCCAAGATGCGTCAGGCGGGGGTGGATATCGTCGAGGAGGCGTCCGCGCTGCACGTCCGTGGGGGAGCTAAACTGCGCAGCGTGGACATGGAGACGCAGGAGCACCCGGGGTTCGCCACCGACTTGCAGGCGCAGTTTATGACTCTCATGACCCAGGCCGAGGGCATCTCCATGATCACGGAGCGCATCTTTGAGAACCGTTTCATGCATGTGCTGGAACTTGCCCGTATGGGCGCCAACATACGCGTTGAGGGCCAACGGGCGATTGTGGCGGGGCCGCGTCCGCTTTCGAGCGCCGAGGTGATTGCGAGCGATCTCCGCGCCAGCGCTTCGCTTGTCATCGCGGCCTTGGCCGCCCAGGGGGAAACGGTTATCGACCGCGTTTATCACATTGATCGCGGATACGAAAATATCGAAACGAAGCTCGCCGGGCTCGGCGCGAGCATCCAAAGATCGGAGGCAAAATGAGCATTCCCGCTAAGACACATCAAACGGGTTTTTTGGCGCTGGTCGAGGACGCCAAGTCGCGCATCCGTCATATCGATCTCAAGGAGTATAAGGACCTTGCCGCGAAGGGTGAAGGCGGCCGTCTGATCGACGTCCGCGAAGAAAGCGAGTGGAACGCGGGCCACGCCGAAGGGGCGACGTTTCTGAGCAAGGGCATTATCGAGCGTGATATTGAGAAGACCGTGCCGGACAAGTCCGAGCGGCTGGTTCTTTATTGCGGCGGGGGTTACCGGAGTGCGCTGTCCGCGGACGCGCTGCGGAAAATGGGCTACACAAACGTGATTTCACTCGACGGCGGATGGAAAGCGTGGGTGGAAGGCGGAATGCCGGTCAGCGGAAAGTGAGCGAAATAAACTGGTAGGCGAGCAGCACCAGGCAAATGAACTCTATGAAGCGTACCGTCCATCCGAAGAATCCGCCCAGGAATTCGAAACGCATCATCAGCGCCGCGATGGTCCCGGTGTAGATCAGGTATTCATTCAGACGGGACGGCAGATATTGGTGGTAGGCGACCACGCCCAGGTAATAAAAGAGCGGCCAACTGGCGTCGGGCTTGGATCGAAAGCGGCCGATGATTACCCACAGCGTGAACATGAACATCACAAAGGTGGTGATGTTGGTCGCTGTATAGCGCACGAAGTCCTCCCTGGTCTCTCTATCGGCCGGTTAAGCCGAGAGGATTAGAAAGACCATAACACGCTGGTGTATCCGGTGTGCGCGCGGTAGCCGCGGGGGATGGATGGAAGTGCCGCGAAATCTTCGGCGTAGCGGTAATACTGATAGCCGGCATTCCAGCGCAGCCGGGAGTGCAATCGTACGGACATTCGCCCTTGCGGCGATTCGAATGCGAGCGGAAATGTTTGATATGCGGCGAACGTGGGTACGCTGCTGACGCCGGGGCTTGATCGGCCGTCGCCGGTATCCTGGACACGGCTATAGCCGATGGAAAAATCGATTCGGTCTGTCACTGCGAACCGGGCGGTCAAGTGGCCGGAGTGAACATTGGAGATATAGAGGGACTGGCCGCTGTTGATCACCGGCGCCGCCGTGAAGTAGGCAATGCCCGTCAGCGTGTCGAGATGCTGTTTCCCGTATCCGGCGTCGATCGCGAAGCGGCGGTTCGGCGTCCATGAGGCGTCGAGGGCATAGTTCCGCGATTGGGCGCTGTGGGACGAAAGCGAAACCGAATTGGTGTTGTAGTACATGCGCGTTGCCGCGGAAAGTAGCAGGGAGCCCTTTTTGTATTGAACGCGTCCGCCTAGCGCATGATAATTTTTCTCGCTCACCGGCTGGAAGGGCCGGTCCGCGCGTCCCAGTTCGGCGTCCAGATTGATCGTCAGCGGCTTCACGGGTTGCAATCGCAGGCCAAACAAGCCTGCGTGTACCTGGTTGGTTTGCTCGGCCCGGACTTCGTCGCTGAACGCGCCGAAAGTCGACTTGGTGACAGACCGGATTCGCCGGTCGGAAAATTGGTATCCCACTCGCAGGCCCACCCACTTTGTTAGGCGGAGTTGCGCGTCGGTGGTGTTTACCCACGTCCGTATGCCGAGGTATCGAAAATCGAGGCTATTGAAGACCTGCGTCTGGTTATTCACCTCGCTGTAGGTGTTGTCCCCGTTCATTTGGATCTGATGAAAGGCCGAATGATTGGCGATCGTCACGCGCTCCGCGGGGAATAGGCTGAGCGTCAGGTTGGCGGTTGTGAGCGGGCGAGTACCGGTGCCGGCCACTACGACCTGGCGGTTGCGCGCCTGGCCGAGGCGCGACGTGCCGACGGCCAGTTCTTCGAAAGTGAAGTCGCGGCGCGTGCCGGCGTAGCTGATGGCTCCGTTGACCGCATAGATTCCATTTCCACCGGCGGTGATGACGCCGCGCCAGAATGGCGTGCTGCCTTCGTAGGGCTCGCTACGGCGGAAATTGGAAAGCGTGGTGAGGTCGGTTGTGTTGAGGCCGGTGGTGGAGTTGAGTGAAAGCGGCGAATCCTCTTCGTAACGCTGCCAGCCTCGCATCAGCAGAACCCGCACGGAGGAAACTTGCGCCTGGACGCCAAGCCGGAACTCGCGTTGGCGGCGGTGGATATCGGCGAACAGGGGGAACTCGTCGCCGCGATGCTGATCGAAGAGATTCTGGGTCGCGATTCCCGCTCCGTCCTGCGAATTGCGGCTGTAGCCGGCGAGGAACCGGATGGCCGAT
>Ga0187894_10007678_pt1 | contig 10079 bp, 8 predicted proteins | sample GBC1701081metaG_FD_136650 | JGI IMG/M metagenome (GOLD analysis project Ga0187894, IMG submission 136650) | White microbial mat communities from a lava cave in the Kipuka Kanohina Cave System on the Island of Hawaii, USA - GBC170108-1 metaG ... | reverse complement strand
GGCTAACACCTCATCGGTGACTTTGGCGGTCACCCCAAAGCGCAGCCGCAGGCGCTCGCGATTGCGGGCGGTGGCGTTGGGGCCGTGGGACTGGTAGATGCCCTCAAAGCGGTTGCGCATATCGCCGGAGAAGCTGAAGCGGTTGAGCCAGTCGATACTCTTCTTCACATCCGCCACCGTTGTCTTCTTCAGCTCTTCAGCCGTCTTGGTTTGCTGCTCAGCTTGCGCGTGCTGCTGGGCTTCTAAAGTCTGCTGTTGACTCTCCAAGCGCGAGAGGCGCTCGGTGACATCGGGTGCGGCCGAGACCGCCGGGGTGGCCACGACCACTGGTGCTGTCGGTTGCTTCAGTGCCGTGAGATCTTGCTCGCTCAGCACGCCTTTGGTTTGCAGCAATTGGATCAATGCTGCCTGATCATACTCTGCCTTGGCCGGTTTGCTCTTTTTCAGTCGCTGCGCTTCTTGCTTACTCAGCACGCCCTTCGCCTGCAGCACATCGATAAGCGATGCCTCCTGCGCGAAGACTGAACTAGCCAACATGAGCAAAAAAACCAACATTCCTACCTTTGCCATTGTTCCTCCCGTTCCATCCGCATCACAGCCGAGAAAAAAGCGACCAATTCTTGCCTTGCTTGCTCAAAATCCGGATCGAACACACTCGTCAGTTTTTCTCCGGTTAAGGTTAGATCAATCTTGTTCAGTAAGTAGCGAACCCGCGCCCACTGCGCAGCCTGCCAGGGAACTCGCATGTCCTCCGCCCCCTCCAGATCAGCACTCATAAATAAGAAACGGACGTCTTCTGCTTCAGCAAATTTCTGCATGACCTCGTAGTCCACGGCGTGGCGGGGGTTTAAACACGGTATCCCCTGCACATGCAGGCGCGGATGCACGTCAATCTGAAATGGAACCGTAACTACCCAGGTCCCCTGCCGACTTCGCCAGGCACGAAAGGCGACTTGAGTGCGGTACTCTTCTTGTTGAAAAGCAGAAAGCTCTTCGACTCGCATGACCAGTGTCGGTTCATTCCACTCGCGTACGGTGATGAAGGCTGAGGTGTAGAATGGCGACCGCAGCAGGAACGCGCGAAAGTGTTCGAGTAATTGGACCTTCATTGACTCACCTGCTGCACGATAGCTCCTTCCGTCTTTCCCGCGTCGGGATGAAAGAGCGCCTCACCGAACTTGTCCTTCCCGAACGTTTTGAGAATACCCTGCACCTTCGCCGACAGCAGGAAGTCGGCAAAAGCTTTTCCCCCCTGCGCATTAACCTTAGGAAACTTTTCCGGGTTCACTTCCATGACGTGATAGACATTCAGCAAAACCGGATCGCCTTCGAGTAAGACGGCGAGGCCGGTCGTCTTCTGGAAAGCGAGATAGGTCGCGCGATCCGACAGTACATACGCCTGTTTTTCTCCCGCGATTCCTAAGGTCTTGCCCATACCTTGCCCGGCTTCGAGATACCACTCGCCGGCCGGCTTGATTCCTGCCTGCTCCCAGAGCTTTTTTTCGAGTTTATGCGTCCCAGAGTCATCGCCACGCGAGACGAAAATGGCCTTAGCCTCGGCGATCTTTTTCAGGGCGTCAACCGCCTTGGTTGTGCCTTTGACTTTGGCCGGGTCTGCGGGCGGACCGGCCAGAAGAAAGGTGTTGTGCATCATCAGTCGGCGATTGATCAGTGCACCGTCGGCGACATACTTTTTTTCCGTGTCTGGAGCGTGAGCGAGCACGACGTCCGCTTCACCTCTTGCCGCCAAAGCAAGTGCCTGGCCAGTGCCAACGGCGACAGCTTTTACCCGGTAGCCACTTTCCTTTTCGAAAATCGGGATGATGACATCAAGCAGGCCAGTGTCTTGCACACTGGTTGTGGTAGCGAAAATTAGCTCTGGTTGAACTGGTGGGGCAGGTTGAGCAAACGCGACCGAGGAAAGGAGGAGGACAAGGGCAAAGAGAACAAAGGGGACCCTTCTTTTCATGGTACCTCCGGCTTTTGTGAGCGGAGTGTGGCTACCACGCACGCCGTGGAGTGTCAACGAAATTGAGATAATTTTGACATTTTCGGTTTATCTTTGGTATTTTTTGTTATTATTTTCTAAAGTCCTCATAGCTAAACAAGAAGAGTCATTGCGAGAAGCAATAGCGACGAAGCAATCTCAGAGGGACAAAGATTGCTTCGCTCCCGCTCGCAATGACAGAAGACAAACAAAGATATGCCTGAAACTTTATTAAATACCCGTGAAGTGGCTGCTTACCTGCAGGTCAACGAGAAGCAGGTGTATCGCTTGATTCGCAATGGGAACATTCCTTGTACTCGGGTCACGGGAAAGTGGTTATTTCCGCAAAGCCTGGTGGAAGAGTGGGTACAACGGAGTGCCCACACAAAGACTCTCGGTCCCTCCCGGCCACTGGCGGTCACCGAACGTTTTGGTCTCGACCGGGGCTTGTTGGTGGCTGGCAGTAACGATCTGTTACTGGACTCGCTCTTCGAAATCGCGCGGCAACGCTATCCTGAGTATCTGATCTACGCAACAACTTTGGGGAGCTTCGGTGGTTTGGAAGCCCTCAAACAGGGCAAAGCGCATGTCGCCTTAGCTCATCTTCGCGATCCGAAGAGTGGCGAATATAATATTCCTTTCTTGAGTCAGTATGTCCCACTCGATGCGGTGGTAGCCGTGACTCTATGGCACCGGCGAGTCGGCCTCTTACATCGACCCGACGGTCCGGTGGTGGAATCGTTTTCCGACCTACGGCGGCGCTCGCTCCATTTCGTCAACCGCCAACGCGGCTCCGGCATCCGTTGGCTGATCGACCAGCAGTTACAGGACGCCAAAGTTAAAACGGGCCAACTGAAGGGATACGACACTGAAGTGTGGACTCATTGGGAAGTCGGGCTTAACATTCTGCGACACCAGGCAGACGTTGGGGTTGCCGCTGAGTCAGTCGCTCGTCTCTTTGGGCTTGCGTTCCATGAAGTGGTGGAAGAACGCTTTGATCTGTTGGTTGCGAAAGAGCATTACTTCACCAAGCCTATCCAGGCACTGCTTGAAGTGATCACTTCGAGTGAATTAAAGGCGCGGGCAACGGCCCTGGGGGGTTATGACGTGCGCGCTACCGGGAAAGTGGTATTTCCAGTTTGAGAAAGAGCAAACATACAGCTTGTACCGCGGCCTACAAAGGAGTAGAGAGGCTCCGAGGGCGGACTATGACCTTCGATGAGGCACTGGACCAAGTCCGAGAACTTCTGCAGCGGCGTGGCCGAGTGACCTATCGGTCGCTCAAGCTGCGTTATCAGCTCGATGATGAATTGCTAGTAGGAATCACTGACGAGCTGATTAAAGCCGAACGCGTGGCAGCAGAGGAAGATGGGAACGTACTGGTTTGGCTGGGAGAGTCCGGAGAGCGTGAAGAGAGGAGCGAAGAGCGAGCGAGAGCGGTTCAAGAATCGGGTGTCGCTGCACGCTCCACGCTTGACGCTCCACGAACAGAAGGTGAACGTCGTCAGCTTACCGTGCTGTTCTGCGACATGGTGGGCTTCACCGAACTGGCCAATCGGGTCGACCCGGAAGTCTTGCAGGGGATTATTCGCAGTTATGAGGATGCCTGCGCGGTGTGCATCACCCGCTACGAGGGCTATGTGTTCCAGCGCCTAGGCGATGGCATCGTCGCCTTCTTTGGCTACCCGCTGGCCCACGAGGGCGAAGCCGAACGGGCCATCCATGCGGGGCTGGCGATCATCGAGTCCTTGTCCACACTCGCTGTACCGGAGGTCGGGCGTCTGCACGTCCGCATCGGCATTGCAACGGGTGTGGTGGTGGTCGCCGGCGCTGAGAAGGGAGCGGTGGGTGAGACTATGAACCTCGCCTCGCGCCTACAAGGGATTGCCCCAGTCGACAGCATCGTGGTGAGCGAGCGAGTGCGGCGCTTGGCCGGGGGCGTCTTTGCCTACACGGACCTGGGCGAACAGCGCTTAAAGGGTATCGCGCAACCGACCCGCGCCTATCGCATCGCGGGCGTGAGCCATGCGGCTAGTCGCTTTGAGGCGGCGACGCAGGCAGGCCTGACACCATTAGTCGGACGCGAACATGAGATTGCGATGCTGCTGGAGCGCTGGCAGTTGGCACAAGATGGCGAAGGGCAAGTGGTGCTGTTAAGTGGCGAGCCCGGCATTGGCAAATCGCGGCTGGTGCAGGAGTTCAAAGAACAGCTCGCGCACGAAGGGGTGACGCGCATTGAGTTTCGCTGCTCACCGTATCACCAAAATAGCGCATTGTATCCCATCATCGACCACCTGCAGCGTCTGCTCCAGTTTGCGCGTGAGGATTCGCCCGCCACAAAGCTGGAGAAACTCCAGCACACGCTGAGCCACTATCGCTTCCCTCAGGCTGATATCCTCCCACTATTGGCTGCCCTCCTGTCGCTCCCGCATCCTGAAGGGTATCCGCCGATTACGCTGAGCCTACAGAAACGGAAGCAGAAAACCCAAGAAGCGTTAGTGGCATGGATCGTCGAAGAAACGGAGAAGGTGCCTGTGTTCTGCGTCTGGGAAGATCTGCACTGGGCTGATCCCTCGACGTTGGAAATGCTCACGCTCTTCCTTGACCAAGTGCCCACGGCGCGGCTGTTGGCGTTGTTGACCTTTCGGCCTGAGTTCACCTCACCCTGGGGCAATCGGGCGCATCTCGGCCAGATTACACTCAGTCGCTTAGGGCGCGGTCAGGTTGAGGCGATGGTGGGCCATATCGTCACACAGGCCCTGCGCCCTTCGACAAGCTCAGGGCGAACGGAACCGAGCTTGAGAGGAGCGATACTACCCGTTCGTGCTGAGCCAGTCGAAGCACGAGCAGTTCCGCCTCCGGAGGTAATACAACAGATTGTGAGCAAAACCGATGGCGTCCCGTTGTTTGTCGAGGAGTTAACCAAAAGCGTCGTGGAATCCGGATTGTCCGTAGGGGCGACCGGCCGGTCGCCCCTACAATCGTTCGCTATACCTACTACACTGCACGATTCGTTGATGGCCCGATTGGATCGACTGGGAGCAGCTAAAGAGATTGCGCAAGTTGGGGCGACGATGGGGCGTGAATTTGACTATACGTTACTCCAGGCAGTCTCCCCACTGGATGAAGCGACCTTACAGCACGGGCTGCGGCGGTTAGTCGAAGCGGAGCTGGTGTATCAGCGCGGACTCCCCCCACAAGCCACTTATCTCTTCAAACATGCGCTGATTCAAGACACAGCTTATCAATCGCTGCTCAAGAGCAGACGCCAGCAACTCCACCAGCAGATAGCTCAAGTGTTAGAGGAGCGATTTCCAGAAACACAAGAGACTCAACCTGAGCTGGTAGCGCATCACTACACCGAGGCTGGCCTGATTGCCCAGGCGATTCCCTACTGGCAGCAGGCGGGACAAAGAGCCACTCAGCGCTCGGCCAATGTAGAAGCGATCAGTCACCTTACCAAGGGGCTGGAGTTGCTCAAGACACAATCTAATATTCCAAATCGTGCCCAACAAGAACTGATGTTGCAAATCGCTCTGAGCGCACCACTGATAGCCACCAAGGGTTATACTGCCCCGGAAGTGGAACAAGCCTGGACCCGGGCGCGGGAGCTGTGTCGAAGGCTAGGGGAAACCCCACAGCTCTGGTGGGTGCTAGGGGGACTCAGCGGGTTTTATCAAATGCGGGGAGAGATGCAGACCGCGCGGGAGCTGGCCGAGCAGTGTCTCTGCCTGGCCCAAAGGATACACAGCTCGACCCCTCTTATATGGGCCCACAATCAACTGGGGCAGACTTTGTTCTTACTGGGAGAGTTTGTTCTGGCCCACAACCACATGGAACAGGGCATTGCCCTCTACAATCCGCAGGAGCACAGTCCTCTTGTCTCCGGTACTATCCCGCAGGACCCCGGGGTGTCATGCCTATGCTATGCGGCCTTTGCCCTATGGCGTCTTGGCTATCCGGACCAGGCCCTGAAGAGGGTCCAAGAAACCCTGACCCTGGCCCAGAAGTTGTCTCACCCTTATAGCTTGGCTTATGCCTTTCGCTTTGCTGCTTCGCTCCATCAATGCCGTCGGGAGAGGCCAGCAGCCCAAGGATGGGCAGAGAGGACCATTGCCCTCTCGACTGAGCAGGGGTTTCCATTCTGGTTGGCGCTAGGAACTATTCTTCGAGGCTGGGCGTTGACCGAGCAGGGGCAGATAGAGGAGGGACTAGTGCAGATGCGTCAGGGGTTGACTGCCTATGAAGCTACAGGGTCAGAGTTGGGTCGGTCGTCTTATCTTGCCCTGCTGGCCGAGGCGTATGGAAAAGTGGGACAGGTGGAGGGGGGGCTTGCCCTGCTGGCCGAAGCGCTGGCTGCAGTAGATAAAACTGGAGAGCGTCATTATGAGGCGGAGCTATATCGGCTCAAAGGAGAGCTGACGCTGCAGTCCAGAGTCCGAAAGCCCTAGACCCCAGCCTCTAACACCTAGTACCCAAGTTGAGGCAGAGGCTGAGGCATGTTTTCAGAGGGCCATTGAGATTGCTCGTAGGCAACAAGCGAAGTCGCTCGAGCTGCGTGCGGTGATGAGTTTAGCGCGGTTGTGGCAACAACAGGGCAAGAGGCAAGAAGCTCACCAGATGTTAGCCGAGATCTACGGCTGGTTCACCGAGGGATTTGATACCAAAGACATACAAGAGGCGAAAGCACTGCTGCAAGAATTGGCCTGAAACAAGAAGTATAGGTGTAACCAGAAGAGGAACAAACAACTATCATTTATGGGTTCCGTGAACCCTCTGGACCTAACTGACCCTTTGGCGTTAGAGTGCCCTTGATGAATCTCATCAACGAACTGAAAGCGATTCAGGACCGTCACGGGTATCTGTCGGATGAAGAATTACGCGCGTTTTCGCAAAGAACCACAATCCCGTTGTACAAGTTGCAGGCCGTCGCCAGCTTCTATCCGCATTTTCGCCTGCGCCCGAGCCCGCAGTTAGACGTGAAAGTGTGTGCTGACCTTTCGTGCCATATTGCAGGAGCCCCGCGAGTCCTCACTACTGCCAAGCAGCATCTCGCCAAGCAGACGGGCTGTGAGATTGGCACCGCCTCGTGCCTCGGACGTTGTGACCAAGCGCCAGCGGTCGCGATTAACGACATCATCTACGCTGGGGTCAACGACCAACGGCTGGTGACGTGACTGACGGCGTTGCGCCAAGGCACTGTTCCAGACTCGACCTTTGTCCAGCAGGGATCAACAACCCACACGATTGATCCCTACACTCAACCCACAGACCGCTTCGCTGTGCTGCGAGAATTGTTATCGATTCAAGATGTCGCGCGAGTCATCCAAACGCTCAAAGACAGTGGCTTGCGTGGCATGGGTGGCGCAGGATTTCCCACTGGGCTGAAATGGGAAATCGTACGCAATGCGACTGGCAGTGAAAAGTATGTGGTCGTTAACGCCGACGAAAGCGAACCCGGCACCTTCAAGGATCGCTTCTTGATGGAGCGCTTTCCCTACCTCTTGCTCGAAGGTATTTTGCTCGCAGCCTACGTCGTCGGTGCCCATCAGGCGTACATCTTTATCCGCCATGAATATCCACACCAGGAACATATCTTGGAGAACGTTCTCATCGAGGGACGGAAGGCAGGGTTGATCGGAGCAAATATTGGCGGCGCAGATTTCGCTTGCGACGTGGAAATTTTCGTGAGTGCTGGTGGCTATATTTGTGGCGAAGAGACCGCGCTGCTTGAGGCATTAGAAGGCAAACGTGCCGAGCCCCGCAACAAACCTCCGTTTCCCGGCACTTATGGATTGTGGGGCAAACCAACCCTGATCAACAATGTTGAAACCCTCTGTATGGTTCCTGGTATTCTGAAGCATGGAGCTGCATGGTTCAAAAGCCAGGGGCGCAATGGGAATGGTTTCAAATATCTCGGCCTCAGCGGCCACGTGGTTCGACCTGGAGTCTACGAGGTTCCGCTCGGCCTCTCGGTTGAAGAGTTCATTGGACAATCCGGCGGGGGAATGAAGGGGGGGAGGAAGCTGAAAGCATTTTCGCCAGGGGGGGCCTCGTCCGGTTTCCTCCCTGCCGCGATGAGTGATATTGCCCTCGACTTTCAGTCGTTAATCCAAGTGGGATCGATGCTCGGTTCTGGCGCTGTGGTCGCCCTCGCCGAAGGAACCTGCATGCTCGATGCCGCCCTTAACGTGGTTACGTTCTTCCGCAATGAATCGTGCGGCAAGTGCGTCCCGTGCCGCGTCGGTAGTGAGAAGATCGTGCAGATCCTCGACCGGGCGACGCATGGGCAGGCAACGACGGCAGAGATCGATCTCATAGACGAGCTCGCAGAGACGATGCAGCTTACTTCTATTTGTGGGCTAGGACAGGCAGCCCCTCTCCCTATCACCTCAGTACTCAAGTATTTTAAAGACGAGGTGATGGTTCATCTGACACAGAAGCGTTGTCCGGAGGGTGTGTGTTTTCGTTAAAGAGAGACGGCAAAAAGGCAAAAGGCAAAAATACAAAAGGCATCCAGTCTTCTGTTATTTTTGCTTCTTGATTTTTCTATGAGTGCTAAACCCCTAACCCCTAATCCCCAACCCCTAACGGCCATTATTCTTGCTGGCGGTAAAAGTTCCCGTATGGGCCAACCGAAAGCACTCCTCCCCTTCGGCGGGGAGCCGCTTATCGTGCACAATGTTCGTGCGCTTCACCGGCACTTTACCGAAATCGTTGTTGTCACCGCCTCCAACCAAGCACTTCCTTCGTTACCAGTGACCCTGGTTCAGGATGAGGTTGCCTATCAAGGGCCGGTGGGTGGAATTCTCTATGGCCTCCGTGCGGCATCGCAGGAGGTCTGCTTTATTACGTCATGTGATGCCCCGTTTCTCAATCTTTCTCTCATCACGTATCTTGTTTCCCTAATCACGGAACATGATGTTATTGTTCCCTACTGGGAAGATCGCCTACAGCCGCTGCATGCGGTGTACCGCCGTAGTGTCGCTCCCCTACTGCAAGACCAGCTCCAACGGGGGGAACTCCGCCCAGTGTTCTTGTACAAGAAGGTACGCACTTATGAAGTCCCGGCGGCAGATATCCGTCGCTTCGATCCCGAGGGACTGAGTTTTCGCAACCTCAATAGCCCGGAAGACTACCAGGCAGCGTTGGCGCTCTGGCAGCAACGCCAACGCGAGATCTCTTGTGTCATCGAACTCTTTGGTATTGCCCGGCTCAAAGCCAAAGCTGCGCGGATTCCCCTGATTCTTGCGCCCGGAGCAACTATTAGTGATGCGCTCGGCGCGCTTGCTGATACAGCTCCTGCTCTCGTCAACACGGTCATTGCCCCCGACCGTCACTCTCTTACGGCCGGATTTTCGTGTAATCTCAACGGCACCCAATTTTTGTCGAACGATTTCCGCACTGAATTGCACACCGGAGACAGTTTGCTCATTCTCTCCAGCGATGCCGGAGGATGAGTATGGATGGATTTCACGGCCGCTTGCTCCATATCGATCTGACAACACAAAAATCACAGTGGGTCCCCCTCGATCCAGCTATACTCCGCGCGTTCCTCGGTGGCATCGGACTCGGAACCAAGCTCCTCTATGACTACGCCCCGCCAGCAATCGATCCCTTCGCTCCAGAGAACCCGTTGGTCCTCGCTAGCGCGCCACTGGTTGATACTGGTCTGACCACCACCGCGAAGTTTGCGGTGGTCACGACCTCGCCATTAACCGGCTTCATAGCCGACTCGTTATCGTCGAGTTTTTTCGCCCTCGAACTGAAACGGTGTCGGCTTGATGCCATAGTCATTGTCGGACAGGCGACCACTCCAGTCTATATGTCAATTACCGAGGACGCGGTTGTCTTTCATGATGCTTCTTCCCTGTCAGGGAAAAGTGCCCAGGCAACCGAAGCTGCCATCCGCGCAGAGCTACAGGACGAAGAGATTCGCATTGCCGCTATTGGTCCCGCCGGAGAACGTCGCGTTCGCTTTGCCACCGTCAGTAACGAGGGGCGTCATGCTGGCCGAGGCGGAACTGGCGCGGTTATGGGAGCGAAGAATCTCAAGGCCATTGCGGTGTGTGGCTCTTGTCGTGTGCGCTTG
>Ga0187894_10007677_pt1 | contig 10079 bp, 7 predicted proteins | sample GBC1701081metaG_FD_136650 | JGI IMG/M metagenome (GOLD analysis project Ga0187894, IMG submission 136650) | White microbial mat communities from a lava cave in the Kipuka Kanohina Cave System on the Island of Hawaii, USA - GBC170108-1 metaG ... | reverse complement strand
CCGCGGGCGCCGTACTGAAGCTGGTGGTGAGGCAAGGGATGACGATGACACTGACCGGCGTGACGCTCGGGTTGATCGCCTCGTTGGCGTTGACGCGGCTGATGAAGACCCTGCTGTTCGGTGTCAGCGCGACCGACCCGCTGACGTTCATCGTGATCGCGCTGCTCCTGACTATTGTCGCGTTGCTGGCTTGTTGGATTCCGGCGCAGCGGGCGGCGAAGGTGGATCCGATGGTGGCGTTAAGGCGCGAATAACCGGCGAGCTACTGTGCGAATTCAGTCGAGATATAACCGATGAACCTTTGGAGTTTGTCCAGGTTATCCAATACTTCTCCGGTAGGACCGCTGTAGTCCGATACCAAGACCTGATCGACCCATTCGTTCATGCTCTCAAGCTGGTAACAGATTATTCTCTCTTTTCGAGCGTAATCATCGGCGTTCCCGGATAAGCCGGAGGAACAAAAAAGGAATCCGCGACTAATTCCCTGCTCCGTCATAAGCCGAACCAGCTTTTTCACGTAAGTAACGTTGGTCGGTCTTCCATCCCGATGACGAAAGCGCGCCATAATTATTTCACCCCCATCAGTGAATGTGAGGGTTCTATGTTGCTTGTCAAATAGAATGGGGATGTAACCCATCAGGAAGAACGACACTATCAAACGGCGGGCGACTTGCTCTTCGCTGTCATCCAAGGTCGATGCCCGAAACAGGAGTTGGGAAAGAGAAGCCAGTGACGAAATGTAAGCCTCGGCTTTTTTCAAATCCGCGACTCCGCTTTGCTTCGCCAACTCATAAGCATGCTCCCGCAGGTTGTACACCGCGGTTGGGTCAATGATTGAGAAAGCGCGCCCCGCGATTCTCACCGGTAACAGTGTTGACAGACAAAAGCAGGCTAAAACAAAAGCGACCATCCAAAATACAGGGTATTGCAGAGAGAGGGCGCCGACAGTGATCAGGCCGATGAATGTCAGGATGGCGCGCCGGCACTGATGTGAATACTGGATGAGAAGCTCAGCCTCGGTTTTCTGCGCCCGGTTTCTCAGGTCTCGCCAGATGTTCCCCTTTTGCTTTTCAACCTCGTTATATACCCGTCTCCGAAAACCTCCGAGAGGTTCGCTCCTCGCCAGTGGCCCCGGCGCTGTTACTCTTGACCGAACGCTACCATTTAACCCGATGGCCAAACCAAAACCGTCAGGCTCGAATATGCGCCAATGTATGTCATGGGCTTGGCGCGTTATCGGATTGGAAAGTACCTGATAGGCAAGGTTGATTCTGACTTGCCCTTCATGAGATCCCCCTCGATCAGGGTGATGCTGAGCGGAGGCCTCGTTGCGCGCCTTACGTATTTCCTGTGGCGACGCCGCAGGAGATATTTCCAGCTCCGCATAGCAGTTAAACTGTTCCCAGGGCGCGCTTGACATCGTTTCGTCTATTTCCGAATCGTTGGTGATTGCGATGCTCCTTCGGCAGACTTCTTGACGCGTTGCAGCGCGACTTTAAGATCGCTTGGGCGCGTGTCGCTTAAATCTCTTCAGGAGATCGGGATTGAGTTGTGACTGATAAACCAAGAAAAGAGCTGATGGGGCGGCGCGCAGTATAATCCCCATCCACAACCTGTTCAATCAATTTTGCGCCGCCGCTCTCATCTCAAGGACACTTTTTTAAAGATAGGTCTTTCGGCGGTCACCATATGTTCTGTCTTTCCGCAGCGGAGAGCCATGATTCACAGGCCGGAGAAGTTGATCAGCCTGACGTCATTCTCTCTCAACTTTGCGGCGACATCGGGATCGGTAAGCAGGCTCAGTTCGCGCGCCCGCGACGCCCGCAGGCGCGTTTTGACCGCGTCAAGTTCATCATCGTCGTAACCGGGATGGCACATCAACTCGCTCGCGCCGGCGGGTAAGCGTTCGATCAGCTCGATCAACCAGCTCTTCGTCCAGAACCCGGTGCGGGCGATTCCGAAGAAAAAGTCCGGCGTTTTCACATCCGACTTTTTCAGTTTCGCGTCGCTGATCCGGCACAACTGCGATATTCCCAATGCGCCCGCGCTCTGAGCGATCAGCTTGAATGATTTCGCGTTGCGGTCGAAACGCCACGCCTCGCGCGGCAACCGCGCGGCGTTGATCCCGCAATCCCGGATCGTCGCGATGACCGCTTCGCAAACCCGCGGCAGCGCGTGCGAATGTTTATGGCTGTCAATGTGAGTCAGGCGCAAACCGGCGCGAACGGCTTTTTCGATCTGGGCGCGCAGTTCGATGACGACCTCTCCGGTATTCAACCGGCCCGCCAGCGCGCGTCCGAGCAGAGCCGCGCTCGTTCCCCAAAACTCTCCCTGATCGTCAATCAGGCTGCCAACACACGAAGCGTCAGCGACCGGGCGTCCCTGCGTGATGTTGAAATGCAATCCGACGCCGAGCGACGGGTGGTCTTTGGCCAACGCGACAGCGTCATCGAATGCGGGCATGTTGGCCATCACCGTCGCGCTGGTGATGACGCCGCGCGTGTGGCCTTCGATGATTGCGCGATTGACGCCCACCGTCAGCCCGAAATCATCCGCGTTGACGATCAACTTCTTCGTCTGCTGTACCGTAGACTGTCCAGCCCGCGGAGGGCTTTCTTTTTCCGTCAAATGGCGAATACCTGATTCCTTCAACGAAGCGCCTGTTGCCTTCAACGTCTCGTAGACCTCTTCGCGGCTATGCCGCCCGATGTGCGGTCAGTCTCCGACTGACCGGGAGGCGCGCTTTTTTGATTGGGCTATGCCCTGGCGTTGACGGTTCAAGATTTCCGATTGCGCGCCGAAGCCAGGAAGATCAGCCCGATTGCGATCCAGAAAAACATTCTGATCTTGCGGATCAGCGCCAGTGTCACGCCGGAATCGAAATCGAATCCGGCGGCTTTGGTCAACGCGCCGGTTCCCGCTTCGTCCACGCCGATCAAAGCGGGAACGAAGATGAATGCCATGTTGATCGCCCGATTGACCGCCTCGAACGTGAACGCGGCGCCGAAATTCGCGTCCAGCCCCATCAATCGCAGCGTCAGGTAAATCTCGACGGCTCCGGCGAAGTGAAACGCGGCGTGGCACAACACGAGGACGAAAAAATCGCGCGGGCGTTTGGCGTAAAAATCGAAGACATAATCTTCAAGCTCGCGTAGATGATTGATCTTCGCTTCGAGGCGTCTTCGCACGGCTTCATCGCGCGTGACAGCGGCCGCCACTGTCGAAAGCAGGCTCGACCCGATCTTCCAACGGCGGCGGATGGCCACCACCGACGCGGCGACGAGCGCAAACACGACGACGAGCGCGACGCAGGCGGCCGCACGCATTGATTCGTTCAGACCGAAGCTGGCCAGCAGCGCCGCCGCGCCGGCCATCACCATCAGACAGCTCGAGACGGTGTATGCGACGTTCTCAACCGCCAGCGACGATATTCCCGAAGAGAGCGAAAGCTTGTCGCCGAGCGCGACCAGCCGCATCGGCTCGGCCACGACCGGCCCGAAGGTCAGATCGCCCACCGCCTCGCCCGCCAGTCGCGCGCGCCATAACGTCCAAAATCCGACCCGGCGTTCGTCAGGGGTCATACAACGCAACCACGCCAGGCTGCGCGACAGATACCGGGTTGACGAAACGGCCAGGATCAATAGAAAGCCCGCGCCGATTGCTCGCAGATTCGATGTGATTTCGGAAAGGCCGGTCTGTTTGATGACGTAAATGAAAAGCGCGAGTCCGATGAGGGCGGAAGCGCCAGCGAGAAGACGGGATTTCATCTATTCGTAGCTCAGGGCTTCGACCGGATCCTGGCTCGCGGCGCGCAACGCCGGATACAACGCGCCCAGCAGCCCGCTCACCAAGCCCGCGACCGAAGCGTACAGGATTGAATCCGTTTCGAGGTCAATCTTCCAGCCGAGGGCGCTGACCAGAAAATAGCGAGCGATCGCCGCCACGGCCATTCCGCCGGCGACACCCAAAAGGCTGATCAACAGAGCCTCCTTCTCGAACGTCCACGCGATCCGGAACTTCGACGCGCCGAGCGATTTCAGAATGCCGATTTGCCGTGTCCGTTCAGCCACCGTGGTGTACATCGTCAACAAAATAACCAAAAGGCTGATCACCGTCGCCAGCCCTTTCACGACGTTGAGAAAGACGTTGAAGCCGGAAAAGCCCATGGCGAAAAGCTGCGGCAGATCGCGAGTGAAGAGAACTCGGTGGTCGGGAAACTTTTCCAGAATGCGCGCGGCCACTGCTTCCTGCTCGCCGGCGTTCCGGCATCTAACGAAGATCATCGAGCATTTGTCCCGCGCGCCCAGCGCGTCTTGCATCGTTGCAAGCGGCACTTTGACTCGGGCGCCCGCTTCGGGTTCGTAAACGCCGACGACGGTCAGGTCGCGTCCCAGGCCTTTGACCCTGTCGCCGATTTTGATCCTGTGGTTCGCGGCCTCCTTGAAATCAATGATCGCGAAATCGCCGGAATCGGGCAGCGGCCCGCCCTCGATGATACGCAGATTGCTGGCGGCGGTGAAGCTCCGAAAATCTATGCCGTCAATCTGGCGAATGCCGAGTCCTCCGCTCGCGCCCATCTCCAGGTTCTGTCCGACGGGCGTGGCCATCGCGACTCCCGGCACGACGCGCACGGCCTCGACATCGGATTCCGGGATGGTCATATCCGCCGAAGTCAGCGAAATTCCCTGCCCGCCCTGACGCAGCATGATCTCGACGCCGATGTTGGCGTCGCGCTGTCCGCGTTCGCGCAACGCGCCGCGCACGAGGCCGGCGGTGAGGGTTACGAGGATGACACCGACCGCGACGCCGGCGACGCTGGCGATGGTGCGTCCGGGGTGATGAGTGAGGTTGGAAGTAACCAGGTTGTTCATTGATTGATATTCGACAAAAGTTGCTGGGCGAGTTGCGGGGCTAACTTCTTAAGTGTGCGGTATTCTTTCACCGCGGCTTGTTTGTCGCCAATAGCGGAGTAAGCCATACCCAGTCCGAAATGCGCTTCCGCAAAATCCGGGTTGAGATTGATCGCGCTTTTAAGGTTGGTAACCACATCGTCCAAACGACCTTGAATTAGATAAACTCCAGCCAATATGTAAGGGACGTTGGCGTTCTTAGGCTCAAGCGCCAGACATTTCTTCAAGGCAGGGATCGCTTCTTCATTGGAGCCTTTAAGAATCAGAGCATGGGCGAGTCGAATGTGAACATCGAACGCCTCAGGGGTCATTTCAGCCACTTGCTTGAAAGCGTTGACCGCCTCGTCATATTTGCCGAGACGATATTTAGCCTCGCCCACGCACACCAACAGGTTCGACAAATCGAACTCATCACGTGGTTCCTCACGCGCAATTTTCAACGCTCCTTCGCAAGTAGATTCCCCCTCGCTGTAACGACTGGCCTCGATGTAGGCCAGCCCCAGCTTGTAATGGGCGAAAAGGTTATCCGGTTTGATACGTATCGCTTCACGAAATTCGGCGATCGCTTCGTCGTAGCGATTGGACTTGAGAAAAGCCGTTCCACGATCGAGGCGAGCTTGAGATGGGTCGAGATTTTCGCGTTCTTCGGCCTCTGATTTTTTACCGTCGTCGAGAACGAAATTGAAAGTAAGGATGCCGCCAACTTTTGCGGGCTTGCCAGAAACCATTGTTGGCTTGAATTTCCACTGTCGCGCCGCCGCCAGGGCAGAATCACGAAGCAGCGGATGACCCGAAACGGCGCGCGCGGAAACCACTTTCCCGACTTCATCAATTGTCACCTCAACTTTGACCGCGCCGGAAGCGCGAGCGGCCTTCGCAATCGGAGGGAAATTTGACTCAACCTTCTTGATCGCCTCTCGCTCCAATTCACCCTCCGATTTGCGGACGACTATTTCCGCATCGCTCTTTTTACCAGCCTGAGCCAACGAGATGGAAAACAAGAGAGAAACGACGATGGTTAATTTCATTTCCCCTCTCCATTCACGATTGCAACATCCGTTCAATGACCTGCGGCGCGGCCTTCAGCGCTTCATCGAGCTTATCCGATTCGACGCCGCCTTCGGCCAGGTCGGGTTTGCCGCCGCCGCGCGCTCCAGGCAATTCCTTGATCACCTTGCCCGCCTGCACCTTCTTCGTCGCGTCGGCGGAGACCATCACCAAAATTGAAGCCTTGCCGTTATCAACGTCGCCGAGCACGACGACGCCGGGCGCGACCTTGCGCGTCAGCGAATCGGCCAGTTGGCGCCGCCCATCCTTGCCCAGGCCCTCGACTTTGCGGACTAAAACTTTGAGGCCGCTGATCTCCTTGATCTGATCTTCGGCGCCGCCGCCCTGCGCGAGTTTGAGCTTCAACCGTTCAATCTCTTTCTGCTGATCGCGCAGTTGCGATTGCAGGCGTTCGACCTCGGTTGGCAAAGCCTTCGGAGCGGTGTTGAGCCGCGCGGCTGTTTCGGCCAGCAACGACTCGCTCAGCGCGAAACGTTCGTAAGCGTTCTTGCCGGTGACGGCCTCGATGCGACGCGTGCCCGAAGCGATCGAGGCGTCCGACGTGATCTTGAAGACGCCGATGTCGCCCGTCGCGTTGACGTGCGTGCCGCCGCAGAGTTCGGTCGAAAATCCCGGCACGCTGACCACGCGCACGCGGTCGCTGTATTTTTCACCGAACAATGCCATCGCGCCGCTCGACAAAGCTTCGTCCAGGGTCTCCTCCTCTTTTGAAACCTGCGTGTTCTTCAGCGTTTGCTCGTTGACGATGCGCTCGATCTCGGCGATCTCTTCCTGGGTCAGCGGCGCGAAGTGCGTGAAGTCGAAGCGCAGACGGTCGGGCGCGACCAGCGAGCCGGCCTGTTTGACGTGCGGCCCCAGGACTTCGCGCAACGCCGCATGCAGCAGGTGCGTCGCCGTGTGATTGGCCATCGTGCGCGCGCGCTTCTCGGCGTCAACGCGCGCGACGACTGTATCGCCGGCTTTCAATCCGCCCTGTTCGACCGTGGCGATGTGAACCGTCACGCCCGAAGTCGGCGAATAAGCGTCGGTCACCAACAACCGCGCGTCTTCATTTTCTATCACGCCCACGTCACCAACCTGTCCGCCCGATTCGGCGTAGAACGGCGTGCGATCCAGAACAATCTCGGCTTCGTCACCCGCGACGATATCATCAACCAGTTCGCCGTTTCTGACCAGGGCCACGACCTTCGATCCCGAAAGCTCAGTGCCGGCGTAACCGGTGAATTCAGTCCGCCCGCGCCCGGCGATCTTCTGATAAACAGGGTTGACGATCTTCGCCGCGCCGCCCTTCATTGACTCGCGCGCGCGCTGGCGTTGCTCCTCGAGCGCGGCTTCAAAACCTTCCTGATCGAGTGTGAACCCGCGCTGCTCCGCGACATATTCGATCAGGTCATAGCGCAGCCCGTACGTGTCATAAAGCTTGAAGACATCGGCGCCCGCGAGGACTTTGGCGCCGGTCTTCTTCATCACATCTTCGAGCATGTTCAGACCGGCGCCGACCGTCGAGCTGTAAAGTTTCTCTTCGGTCGCCACCACGCGCTCGATGACGTTGCGGGTTTCGCGCAGTTCGGGATATGCCTCGCCGAACCGGTCAACGACGAAGTTGGTGACCTTATGGAAGAACAGGTCTTTGAATCCCAGCTTGTTCCCGTGCCAGATCGCACGGCGCATGATCTTGCGCAGCACGTAACCGCGCGTGTCGTTGCCCGGAAAGATTCCGTCGGCGATCAGGAAGGCCGTCGCGCGCGCGTGGTCGGCGATCACCCGCATCGAGACGCTCTCGTCGCTGTCATCGTAGATATATTTTTTGCCCGCAAGCTCCGCAGCGAAATCAATGATCGGGCGGATCAGGTCGGTCTCGTAAGCCGACTTTACGCCCTGCAGCACCGCCGTGACGCGTTCCAGTCCCGCGCCCGTGTCAACCGAAGGCGCGGGAAGCGGCTCCAGTCTGTATTTGCCCGGGGCTTCTTCGATGCGGTTGTATTGCATGAAGACCAGGTTCCAGATTTCAACTGTCTCGTCGCCAGGCCCGTTGACGTATTCGCGTCTGTTGAAATTCGGGTCTTCGGGATGCGGGCCGAGATAGTAATTAATCTCGCTGTTCGGCCCGCAAGGCCCCGTTTCAGCCATTTGCCAGAAATTATCCTTGCGACCAAACCGTAAAATGCGCTCAGGCTTCGCTCCGACTTTCACCCATAACGCGGCGGCTTCGTCATCAGCCGGGACTTCATCATCGCCCTCGAACACCGTGAACCACATCCGCTCGGGATCGAGCTTCCATTCGTTGACGAGCAAATCCCAGGCGAAGCGAATCGCGTCTTCCTTGAAATAATCGCCGAATGAAAAATTGCCGAGCATCTCGAAAAACGTGTGATGGCGCGCGGTCTTGCCCACTTCGTCCAGGTCGTTGTGCTTGCCGCCGGCGCGGACGCATTTCTGCGACGACACGGCGCGTTTGTAATCGCGCCGCTCGGCGCCGAGGAAGACGTCTTTGAACTGGTTCATCCCGGCGTTGGTGAAGAGCAGCGTCGGATCTTGCGCAGGGAGCAACGGCGATGATTTGACTATCTTGTGTCCCTGCCTGGCAAAGTAGTTCAGGAACGTGGTTCTTACTTCGTTTCCGGTCATAGTGGTGTTCCCATTCAATATTGATCGGGGCGCGCGCATGGCGCTTTATCCTTCGTAATTTTGAAAAAATGAAATTTAGCGATGGATACCAGCTTTGTCAAACTTGGCCTCTTACCGGACAGTCCGCAAACCACGGATTAACACAGATGCGTTTGCGCTTCGCCTCAACATCCGTAAACTTATACTCGTGAATTGGAGTGACAGATCGCCACTCAATCAACACGACCTTCAACTTGTTGTTTCTGATCCACTCGAATCGAGTCGGATCGGGGGAGGCGTTATGGCTGAGAAAGATAAATTCGCTCAACGCGAACACTGGCTGGAAGAAGAGTATTTCGGGAGGAAGAATCAGGAGTTGATCGAGAAGTTGCGCGAGCGCCGGGCGCGCGAGGCCGACAGTCAGAAGATGTCCGAAATTATGGGCGTCAACGACCGGGAGGTTCTCGAAGCGTTGCAGGACCTCGGCTACACGTCGGAGACGATCCAACTGCTGCACATAGTCCCGCTCGTCGAGGTGGCCTGGACCGAAGGCGGCGTCGCGGATCGCGAACGCGGGATGATTTACAAAATTGCGCAGGCCCGCGGCGTCCAACCCGGCAGCGCGGCCCACGAGTTATTGTCACACTGGTTCGAGAATAAACCTTCGGGGAGGTTCTTCGAAAATTCGCTCCGGGCCATTCGCGTCGCGCTCGATCTTCTGCCCGAAGAACAGCGTCAAGCCGGACGCAAAGATCTGATCGCCTATTGCAACCAGATCGCCACGGCGGTTTCAAGCGGCATTCTCGGGCCAGGGAGAATTTTGGATGAAGAGCGCGAGTTGATCGCGCACATCGCCGCTGAAATCGGTCAGGGTCGCGAGGAAGCGGTCAGAAGAGTGATCGAAAGGTAAATCAATAAGGCGGACTCAACCACGAGGAGCGCGGGGAGAGCGGGGGAAAAGAAAATGGGGGAATCATCATTCCTCTTATTCATCCCCGTGATCTTTGTGTCCCCCGTGGTTGGTCTTTCCGCCTTCCACCAACATTCCGACATACAACTATGAGGCTCAAAGACAAAGTCGCATTGATCACCGGAGCGAGCGCCGGCATCGGCCGCGAATCCGCATTGCTCTTCGCCAAAGAAGGCGCGGCTATAGTCGTCGTTGACGTCAATGACGATGGCGGAAACGAGACCGTCAAGATGGTCACGTCGCGGGAAGGCCGCGCCGTCTACGTTCACGCCGACGTTTCAAAAGCCGCCGATTGTGAGCGGATGGTCGCCGTGGCCGAGAAAGAGTTCGGCAAGCTTAACGTGCTTTTCAACAACGCCGGCATCATGCCCCACTCCGACGACAACGCCGTCACAACTGATGAATCCATCTGGGATTTGACGATGAGCGTCAACGCCAAGGGAGTTTTCCTGGGCTGCAAATTCGGCGTCCCGGCGCTCCGTCGCGCGGGCGGCGGCTCGATCATCAACACCGCGTCGTTCGTG
>Ga0187894_10007675_pt1 | contig 10080 bp, 2 predicted proteins | sample GBC1701081metaG_FD_136650 | JGI IMG/M metagenome (GOLD analysis project Ga0187894, IMG submission 136650) | White microbial mat communities from a lava cave in the Kipuka Kanohina Cave System on the Island of Hawaii, USA - GBC170108-1 metaG ... | reverse complement strand
CTGTTTTCTATTTCGCGTGAGCCCATCACGTACGATCTTTTTGCTTCCACAGTGGTGGCATTTAAGGGTGATAGTGATCATCACAACGATTATCCGCTATCCCACCCCTTTTCCCCACTACCCGGCTGTGAAGCGGGCGGTGGTCTTGGCGCGAGAAGTTGAGATGGAAGAGAAGCGCCTAGTGGCCTATGTTGTGGCAGACACAGAAGCGCCACCCTCTGTGATCGGATTGCGCGAGTTCTTAAAAGAGCGGTTGCCGATTTACTCGATTCCGGCGGCATTTGTGATGCTCGACGCCTTGCCTTTACTACCCAATGGTAAAGTGAACTCCAATGGGCTTCCATCGCCGGGGAACGAGCGGCCAGACTTGGCATCCGTCTATGTTGAGCCTGGCACGGCCATTGAGAAACTAATCTCACATATCTGGAGCGAGATACTAATGCTGGAGCGCGTTGGCATCCACGATAATTTTTTTGATCTTGGCGGCAATTCTTTCCTCGCCATCAAAGTTCAAGACCGTCTGAGCAAAGCGATGCAGATACAGATCCCTCTACTGACGCTATTTCAGTATCCCACTGTTCACCTTCTAACGAAGCGTCTTTCCAATGATCAGGAGGGCGTTGCTGTCGAAGCCGGTGGCGGTGAAGACTGGGGCAAGAAGAGGCGACAGGCGAGGCAAAGACGCGACCGGAGAGCAACCTAATCGATTCCCTAAATCGCTGAAAAGTGATGGGTGGAAACATAGAAACTATGCCGCCGCGCTTAATTAATCGGAGATTTTGCGCCATATGGCTTCAGAACGGTCAATCTGTTCTTGCCAGACCTCCCCAGCGCTTTTGACGTCGAGATTGGTCACGATCAGTCGGATCTTTTTCGGCCCATCGTTACGCCGTCATTTCGAGATTAAGACCGTGACATCACCGAGAACGTTCAACGACGCCCATTGCGAGCCTTTGCGTCCTCCGCGGTTGGGCTATCTGTACCAATGTTGCGCGGCCTGATTTAGTCGGCTATTTTGATTGTTGAGGCTTTGTGATCATTAACGGAGGCAATTCGGCAGGGTCGAGTCATGGGTGAGACTGTTACTTTTCATAATCCGGATTTAAGATTTGATTACTACATTATCATTCCACATCCTCACCGGTCAGCGGTCTTGATGTTATCCGGCGGGCAGGGGTGGTCGCTGCCCCGCTTTGTGTCGGAAGAGCATCATTTCGGCATGATCGGGCACATCAGCCAAACCGTCGCCCGCAGCCTGGGGATCACCGTGACCGTACTTCGTTGCACTTATAATGTCTATGATCAGGAGGCAAACCGGGTGAGCGCCATTTACCTGCTGGAGAACCATACCGAGGGATGGGAACCACCTGCGGGAGCGGCCTGGGTGAGCCATGACGAGTTGTATAGCTTGGGTTTGCAGGAGCAAGATCATCGCGCGGCGCTGGAGGACTGGTTCGATGAAGTCGCGGCTGGCGAGCTTCCGTTATCACGCGCGCCGTGGGCGCGGCCAGGGTGGTTCGAGGGCGCGTCTGCGTGGATTTACACACAGCTTCACGACCGTGGTATCCAGCCGACCGGAGCGGTTGCGAAGATAAGGAGTTGGGGGATCTCCTGCATTTTAAAAACGTCTACGACGCGGGGCGATGTCTACTTCAAGGCCGCGCCCGAATTCCTGACGAATGAACCCGCGCTCGTCGAGGCGCTCGCCGGAGATCTCCCGCTGTATTTTCAAGACGTCCTCGCGGTGGACGCTGCGCGGCGCTGGATGTTGACCTGGGATATGGGCGGTAAGACCCTCAGCGCCATTCCGGATCTCGAATTGTGGGAGGAGGCCATACGCGCCTACGCACGGCTTCAATTCAGATGGATCGAGCGCGATCAGGAATTGCTTGCGCTGAGTTGCCCATACCGCGGCCTTGAGATTCTCCAGACACAGGCTGATTCCTTGCTGGCTGACACATCCGCTTTGAGAAGGGGAGATAGCTATGGCCTCTCCGATTTGCAAATTGAGGAACTCCGCAATTATGCGCCTGCTCTCAAGGCGATGTGCGAAGAGCTGGCGAGCATTGATTTACCTTATACACTCGAGCATGGGGACTTTTGGGGCGGCAATATCGCCGTGACCGAAAACCGCTACGTCTTTTTTGACTGGTCTTTCAGTTGTGTTGCGCATCCTTTCTTCAGCCTCGGATCGCTGGTTTCGGACCCGGATTATATACCTGGAATTCCGGGTGCCGCCTTGCGTCTGCGAGACGCCTACCTTAAGGAATGGGCAGGCTGCCTCCAGGAGTCGGAGTTGATGAAAGCATTCGAGCTATCGCAGCCTCTTAGCTTGTTGCACTCAGCTTTGACCCATTATAAGTACATCCTTCCGGGCCTCGAACCTAAAGCCAGACCAGAGATGGAAAACATGGTTGGCTTCTACCTCAGGTTGGTTCTAAAGCACAAATCACATCAATCTCAGGCGCAATAGTGAATCATACGACTCGGTGATTATTAGATAGCGCTGTAGTTGTCGGGGAAAAACTGTCATGAATGGATCTGGGGAAATTGACAAAGCCGACGGTTCGGAAGTTGCCATCATTGGTATGGCTTGTCGGGTTCCTGGAGCAATTAATATCGATGAATTCCGGCGAAACCTGTGGGGCGGAGTGGAGTCTGTTACTTTCTTCAGTGATGAAGAGTTACAGGCAGCCGGAGTAGACGCCGCCACACTGGCAACCCCGAGCTACGTAAAAGCAGGGGCGGTGCTCGAGGGCGTGGGGTGGTTTGACGCCTCGTTCTTTGGCTTCAATCCGAGAGAAGCGGAAATCATCGATCCTCAGCAACGCCTCTTTCTTGAATGCGCATGGGAAGCCCTGGAAAGCGCCGGCTATGATCCACAAGGGTATGAGGGGCGGATTGGGCTATATGCAGGGGCGGGGATGAATTTCTATCTACCCAACCTTTATTCCAACCATGGCGGGAACGGAATAGGAACAGGATTTCAGATCATTCTTGGCAATGATAAAGACTTCCTGACAACACGTGTGTCTTACAAGCTCGATTTGCGAGGCCCGAGCATCACTGTGCAAACTGCTTGCTCGACTTCGTTAGTCGCCGTCTGCCTGGCCTGTGAAAGCCTTTTAAACTATCAGTGCGGCCTCGCGCTGGCTGGGGGCGTCTCTATTCTCTTGCCGCAACGGACCGGCTATTACTACCAGGAGGGGGGAGTCGCTTCTCCTGACGGGCATTGCAGAGCGTTTGACGCCAAGGCGCAGGGGACCGTCGGGGGAAGTGGCGCGGGCATAGTCGTTCTAAAACGCCTCTCACAAGCGCTGGCCGATGGAGACTGTATTCATGCCGTTATCAAAGGGACGGCCATAAACAACGACGGTTCGTCGCGCATTGGTTATACGGCTCCCGGCATAGAAGGTCAGGCTCAAGTCATCAAAGAAGCGCTGGCCGTCGCCGGCGTCGATGCCGAGACGATTTCTTACATCGAGGCGCATGGTTCGGGAACCTCGCTAGGTGACGCGATAGAAATCGCAGCTCTGAAGAAGGTCTTCGGATCGAGGAGAGACGAAAATAACCTTTGCGCCATTGGGTCTGTGAAGACCAATGTCGGACATCTGGATACGGCCGCCGGTGTGGTTGGGTTGCTCAAAACTGTGTTGGCAATCAAGCACAGGGCGCTTCCGCCGAGTCTCAATTTCCAATCTCCTAACCCCAGTCTTGATCTTGAGCATAGCCCCTTTTATGTGAACACCAAACTGACAGAGTGGAAATCGGGCCGTAATCCTCGCCGGGCAGGAGTCAGCTCATTCGGTATTGGCGGGACCAACGCCCACGTCATCCTCGAAGAAGCGCCCGGGCAGAAGCCTTCGCACCCGGGCAAACCCTGGCAGTTGCTAACACTCTCGGCCAGGAGCGAAACCGCTCTGGAAAATGCGACTGACAAACTTGCCGATCATCTCAAAACACATCCTGCCATTAGCTTGGCGGACGCCGCCTACACGTTGAAAGTTGGGCGCCGGGCGTTCAATTATCGTCGAGCATTAGTCTGTCGCGACGCCGAAGACGCCATACCAGCCTTGCAAAAGCCAGACCCAAATCGGCTCATTAGCGCCTGCGCTGAGGCGACGAATTGCGGCGTCGCTTTCATGTTTCCGGGGCAGGGAGCGCAGTACGTGAATATGGGATTGGAGATATATCATTTGGAGCAAACGTTTCGCGAACAGGTCGATCAATGCTGTGAACTCCTCCGGCCACATCTCGGGTTTGATCTCCGCGAAGCGCTGTATCCTAGCCGGGAGTTGATCGAAGAGGCCGCGGAGAAACTGAAACAGACCGATGTCACACAGCCAGCTCTGTTTGTAATCGAGTACGCCCTGGCCAAGTTATGGATGGAGTGGGGCGTGCGTCCGGCAGCGATGATCGGTCACAGTATCGGAGAATATGTGGCGGCCTGTCTGGCAGGCGTCATCACTCTGGCGGACGCGTTAGCCTTGGTGGCGGCCCGAGGGCGTTTGATGCAAAGCCTACCGGATGGCGCCATGCTCGCCGTCCCGCTTCCTGAAAAGGATGTACTGCCCCTGTTAAGCAATCACCTTTCGCTGGCCGTGGTCAACGGGACATCGCTGTGCGTGGTTTCAGGTCCAACTGGCGAGGTGGCCGAATTGGAACAGCGACTCACGGAGCAAGGTTTGGGCTGTCGCCGGTTGCATGCCTCACGCGCATTCCATTCACGGATGATGGATTCGATTCTTGAGCAATTCACCCAGGAGGTAAAAAAGATCCATCTGAAGCCTCCGACCATACCATATCTGTCCAATGTTACTGGCGCATGGATCAGGGCGGAAGAGGCGACGGATCCGAATTATTGGGCGAGACATATGCGACAAGCAGTGCGCTTTGCTGATGGGGTGGGCGAGTTGGTTAAGCGCCCAGATTGGATTCTGCTGGAGGTTGGGCCGGGCCGAACATTGATGACCATCGTCAATCGGTATCCCGGCAGGGCGGCTGGACAGGTTGCGCTGGCCTCGCTACCGCCCCCGCAGGATGTATCCGAGTTGGGATCGTGCGCCGCATTCCTATTGACGGCGCTGGGGCGACTCTGGGTAGCCGGTGTGCAAGTAGATTGGTCCGGCTGTTACGCCCACGAGCGACGATGCCGCATACCCCTTCCGACCTACTCGTTCGAGAGAGAGAGGTTTTGGGTCGAGCCTCTGAGGTTGGTTAGCGGAAATGGCGTTGGGAAGCTAGGGAAAAATCCTAGTTTAAAAGATTGGTTCTATGTTCCTTCATGGAAGCGGTCGTGCCCTGCACTGTCTTCGAGCCGTAGCAAGCTGACTCAGGAAAAGAGAAGGTGGGCTCTGTTTGTTGATGAGTGTGGAATTGGTGATGCCATCTCTATTCGCCTGGAGCAGTCCGGGCAAGAAGTGACGACGGTTCGAGTGGGAGAGAGGTTCCAGCGTCAGAGCGATGGCGAATATCGGATAAATCCCAACAGCCCCGAAGACTATGTGACATTGACCAGGGCTTGGCAGGAGTCCGGTCAGACACCTGAGAAAATCCTGCATTTGTGGAATATCAGTCGCCCTGAGTATGACAAGACCCCCCGTCAGAGGTTGGCGAAAGCACAGGTTCTGGCATTTTATAGTTTACTTTTCCTCGCGCAAGGGTTGGGTGATACGAGCCAGAAGATCAGCCTGCTCGCCGTAACAAACAATATGCAAGAAGTAAATACAGGAGATGTTCATCATCCTGAAAAAGCGTTGGCGCTTGGGCCGTGCCGGGTAATCAGGCAGGAATATATGAACCTGACCTATCGCAGTGTTGATATTACCTTGCCGGACGGAATCGTGGCCGACAGCGCACAATTGTGTGAGCGACTCATTGCCGAAGCGCTACTTGAATCGAGCGATGCGGTCGCTCATCGAGGAGGGCATCGCTGGATCGGAGTCCATGAGGCGACACCCCTGGAAGATAATTTGACGGCAGAGGGAAAAACGCAGTTAAGAACTGAGGGAGTCTATTTGATCACTGGAGGGCTTGGAGGTATCGGCTTGGAGCTTGGCAAATACCTGTCGCAATGCTTCCGGGCGAAATTAGTACTCGTTGGGCGGACTGGATTACCAGCAAGGCAGGATTGGCCGCAATGGTTAGACAGCCATCCAGAACCGGACAAAGTTAGCCGGCGGATACGAGCCATTGAGGAGATGGAAAGAGTGGGCGCAGAGGTCCTGATCGAAAGGGCCGATGTCGCCGACTTCGAAGCAATGCAAGCGGTCATTAAAACTGCGATTGAACGGTTCGGTCACATCCATGGCGTGATTCATGCTGCCGGCGTCCCCGGCGGCGGGTTGATCCAGTTGAAGACGGCCGAGGCTGCGGACACTGTCCTGAGGGCTAAGGCGCATGGCCTATTGGCGCTTAGTGAGTTATTTAAGGATCAGAGATTGGACTTCATCGTTATGTGTTCCTCACAGGCTTCGATCCTGGGGGGCTTCGGCCAAATTGATTACACGGCTGCAAACGCATTTCTCGATGCTTACGCTCATGCAAGCGCTGAAACACAAGCCGCCAGAATGATCGCCATTAACTGGAATGCGTGGAAGGAAGTTGGCATGGCGGTCGCCACAGAAGTCCCTGAAGAGATCAAGGAATCAGTCGCCGAATCGCTCAAAGTTGGTTTGTCGCCGTCAGAAGGCGTCGAAGTTTTCCTGCGCATTCTTGGAAGCGGTCTATCTCAAGTTGTTGTTTCAACGCTGGATTTCGCTGCCGTGCTTGAGCGAAACAAAGCGGTGTCAGCCGCCGCTATGAGGCAGCATTTACTGAATGCCAGGCCGACGAGGACTAAACACCAGAGACCACGTCTGAGTACTGAGTACGTCGCTCCCAGAAATGAGATTGAGGAACGGATCGCGCAGGTCTGGCAAGAGTTGCTGGGCCTTGAACAAGTTGGCGTTGATGATGACTTCATGGTTCTAGGAGGCCATTCGCTTCTCGCCATTCAGCTCATCTCGCGATTACGCCGGGATTTCGAGGTGAACCTCTCACTGCCTGTTATCTTTGAGTTTCCCACAGTCGCCGAGTTGGCATTGATCATCGAAGACATCATTACTTCCGAGGTAGAAGCCCTGGCCGAAGACGAGGTTCTTCCTTTGGGCCTTGATCATCATTTCGGCCACTGACGAGGATGTGGGGGCCACGAAGAAACGAAGAGGGAAGAAAACGCGCAAGTTTGCACGCTTCAAAACAATTCCCCAGGTTGGAGACGGCATCACATTGAGAGCCGGCACGGCGTGGATTCCTGAATTGCCCGACTACTTGGAGGCGAAAGTCACGGAATGAAAGAGTTAAAGCACGGCAAAAGAGAGGAAATCCTAAGGCGACGATCGCATCTCTCTGAATCGAAGCAACGACTGATTGAGAGGAGACTTCGTGGGGAAGGGCCGGGCAATTCGAGTTTACGGATCATCCCGCGCCGTGAGCAAGGTATTTCCATCCCTTTGTCCTATGCGCAACAGCGCCTGTGGTTTCTCGATCAGCTAATGCCCGAGAAATGGGTTTACAACATCGCGACAGCCTTTAGTTTCAGCGAACAGATTTCGGTGGGATTATTACAGCAAAGTCTCGACGAGGTCGTTCGCCGCCATGAAGTTTTGCGAACAATCTTCGCCGAGATAGATGGGGAGCCGATTCAGTCTATTTCTTATAACTCTTATCTGAAGTTACCGGTTATAGACCTGGCCGAGTTGGCCCAGGAGGAGCGCCAGGCGGAGGTCCTTAGACTGGCGATTGAACAGATTACCCAGCCATTCGATCTTCGCAAAGGCCCTCTATTCCGCAACGTCCTTTTGCGTTCGGGTGAATCAGAGTACGCGATGGTGCTAGTCATGCACCACATTGTTTCTGACGGCTGGTCTTTGGGGTTGTTTATCCATGAACTGGCGACAATATATGAATCCTTCTCTCGCCGAATTCCATTCGGTCTTCCAGAACTACCCATCCAGTATGCGGACTTCGCCGTCTGGCAGCGGGAGTTGCTAAGTGGTGATCTGCTCACGGAACAGTTGACCTACTGGCGGCGGCAACTAGAAGAAGATCTCCCTCCGCTGACCTTGCCGACGGTCCACTTGCGGCCTCCTGTTCAAACATTCCATGGTCGAACGATATCGATCAGCCTGTCGGAAAACATTTCCGACAGACTGCGTTCGCAAAGCGGGCAACAGGACGCAACCCTCTTCATGATTCTGCTGGCGGTCTTCAAAGCCTTACTCCATCGCTATAGTAGCGAAGTCAAGATTACTATAGGCACTCCGATCACCGGCCGTACGCTAGTGGAAACGGAAAGACTCATAGGCCTTTTCGTCAACATGCTGGTCCTGCGAACAGACTTGAGCGGCAACCCTACATTCGCGGAATTGTTGGGGCGTGTTCGCAAAACAGCGCTTGAGGCATACGCGCATAGTGATTTGCCCTTCGAGAGGCTGGTAGAAGAATTACAGCCTGAACGCAATTTAAGCCATCATCCTCTCTTTCAAATTGCATTCATTTATAATGACGCTCCTCGTCTCGTTGCCAGGAACGGGAGCTTCTCGGCCGAGCCCATCAAACTAGATGTAGGAGGAGCGCAGTTCGACCTGACGCTAATGATCACGAATACCACGACTGGGCTAAGTGGGGGGCTGGAGTACAACACTGACCTATTCGATCAACAGACAGCAGCCCGGCTCGCCGATGGTTTCTCGCGCATCCTCCAGGCGGTCGTTTCTCAACCCGACCTGAGGCTCGCTGATCTCCCTGTTCTCACCGACGCCGAACGGCGCCAACTGCTCTTCGCCTGGAACGACACGCGCACGCCGCCCGCGCCGCTCGCCGCCGTCCACCAGTTATTCGAGGCCGGCGCCGATCGCTGGCCCGAATCCATCGCGGTCTACTGCGACGGATTCTCTGTCTCCTACGCCGAGTTGGAGGCCAAAGCCAACCACCTGGCGCGCGTCTTGATTGAGACTGGTGTTGGCGCAGAGGCGCGCGTCGGCGTCTGCCTTCGACGTTCGGTCGAGATGGTCATCGCCATGCTCGGGATACTCAAATCTGGCGGCGCATACGTGCCGCTGGATGCGAACTTGCCGGCGGCCAGGATCGCACACATGACGAAGGGGGTGGAAGTAGCGCTGACCGACTCGGCGTCGGGCGCGCGACTGGAGGGCTACTCGGGCCGGCGACTGTTCATCGACGAGTGGAGGACGGAAGCGGCGGCGCGCCAAGCAGGCAGGGTGGGAGTGAGTGTCGAGAGTGAATCGCTGGCCTATGTCATCTACACCTCAGGGTCAACGGGAGAGCCGAAAGGTGTGGGTGTGAGTCATGGGGCGGTCGTCAACTTACTGAAGGCGATGGAGGAGAGGCCCGGGCTGGGGCGAGAAGATAGGTTGGTGGCGGTCACGAGCCTGTCATTTGACATCGCGGGGTTGGAGTTGCTGCTGCCGCTGATAGTAGGCGCGGAGTTGATTGTGGCCGACGATGAGCAGAGAGGGAACGGAGTCGAGTTGCGAGAGCTGATCAGGAGAGGTGGAGGAACGGCGATGCAAGCGACGCCGTCCACCTACCAGATGTTGTTGGGTAGCGGAGTAGGAGAGATGCTGCGGGGGATGAAGTTGCTATGCGGAGGAGAGGTGTTGAGTGAGGAGTTGGCGAGGCGGCTGAAAGAGGAAGGGGAGGAATTATGGGACATGTACGGGCCGACAGAGACGACGATCTGGTCGAGCGCGGCGGAAGTGGTTAGTGAGAGTGGAAGCAGGAGCGTCTCGATTGGGAGGCCGATCGCGAACACGCAGATGTACATCGTCGATGGGAGAGATGAGGTGACGCCGGTAGGAGTGTCCGGAGAGCTGCGCATCGGAGGAGCAGGCCTGGCCAGAGGTTATGTCAATGAGCCGGCGCTGACGGCGGAGAAGTTCGTGCCGGACAGCTACAGCGGAGAGGCGGGAGATAGAGTCTATCGCACCGGAGATGAAGTGAGGTACCTGGCGGACGGGAGGATCAGCTACCTGGGAAGGCGAGATCAGCAGGTAAAGGTGCGTGGCTACAGGATCG